>Ga0182024_10000650_pt1 | contig 90155 bp, 81 predicted proteins | sample P32metaG_FD_120480 | JGI IMG/M metagenome (GOLD analysis project Ga0182024, IMG submission 120480) | Permafrost microbial communities from Stordalen Mire, Sweden - P3-2 metaG (Illumina Assembly) | ecosystem: Environmental > Terrestrial > Soil > Wetlands > Permafrost | place: Sweden: Stordalen... | reverse complement strand
GTTGTGGGGCGCGCTCGAACAGGGACTCACCGACGCCTGCAAGGCCGGTGCGAAGGAGTTGGTGTCGATGTGGGGCCACCCCGACCAGCTCGAGGGACCCCAGGCCTTCGCCGAGAAGCGGGACCCGGTGTGGTCGGTGCCCGCCGGTCGCTCCATCCCGGGCTGAGACCGGTGACCGTCTTTCAGCCGGAGGAAGCCCGGTGAAGTCGGTCCCGGCCGGCGAGCTGCTCAGGCGGGTCGCTGTCGCGGCAGGGATCGATGCCGTCTACGGGGAGCCGCTCGGCTCGCTCGATGTGACGACCGTCCCCGTCGCGGTCGCTGCCCTCTTCGCCTCGGCCCACCACCGCGTTCACGGGGTGCGCGCCGCGGTCCACCGAGGAGACGGCATCCTCCGTCTGCCCGAAGTTGAAGCCGGACCTCGACGCGCCGTCGAGGTGGCCTCCGCCGACGACCTCGTCGCCGCCGTTCGGGTTCTGACCTCTCTTTGCGAGGTGGAGCTGAGTGTCAATCTTGATCTCGATGAGCCTGTCGCCGACATCGTGCCGGTGCCGCCCGCGCCCGGCGAGCGCTGGATCGATCCGACACCTGAAACGGTCGAGGCATTGCGCAGCGCCGCCTCAGTGGCGGTGTTAGCCGGTCCCGGTGTGATCCGGCAGGCAGCCGTGCCAGGCCTGCACGACCTGGCGGTCGCTTCTGGGGTCGGCGTGCTCAACACGTGGGGTGCGAAGGGGGTCTTCGACTGGCGGAGCCGTCACCACCTGGCAACCGTGGGCCTCCAAGAACACGATTTCATACTGGGCGGCATAGGAGACGTCGACCTCGTCGTCGCTACCGGGCTCGACCCACTTGAGTCGCCCGACGGGCGGTGGGACTTGGCACCCACGCTGCACGTCGACCCCGGTGGTCTCGCCCCGCTCGCTGAACGGTGCGGACCACAGCGCCTCTTACCGGCCGCGATGCCGATACTACGTACCCGGCTGGCCGACGTCACGCAACGGGGCTGGACGATCGAGCGTTCGCCGTTGCCGCCCAGCCGAGTCACGAAGCACTACGCCGAGTATCTCGCCGCTGGCGGCCTGGTGGCGGCCGACGCCGGGATCGCCGGATTCTGGGTGGCAAGGACATTCGCAACCACCCGGCTCGGCGCCGCAATCGTGCCGTCGGCCCCGAACCCCGGATTCGCCGCGGCGTGCGTGGCGGTCGCCCGACTTCGCCGGCCGGCCCAACCGGCGCTCGCTGTTGCCGATGCCCCCCTCGACGAAGAGATTGCCGCGGTGGTCGACGCGGCGGCGGCCTTGGGCATCGACGTGCCCGTTGAGGCGTGGGGTCCCGACGGCGAGCAGCTGGGGGCCGACGCGCACTGCCAGCGTCTGCGGCGCTTGGTCTTTGCCGGGTCTAGCGGGTCCCTCGGAGCAACCGGGACCACTGGGCCCGTTACCCTCGCCACCGACCCTGGCCAGATGGCGGAGATCGTCGACGCGGCGGGGCCCGTCGTGGCCTGGACTTAACGTCAAATTCGCGTCGCGGGGCGAACCCTCGGCTGGTGGCCTGCGCAAGGCCGTCAGCCGGCGAGTTGCTCGCGCAGCTTGAACTTCATCACTTTGCCGCTCGGGTTCAACGGCAGGGCGTCTACCACCTGCACAGCGCGGGGTACTTTGAAGTTGGCCATGTTCTCGCGGCACCACGCAACGAGCTCGTCGGGATCGATGACCTGGTGGCGTCGGGGCACGACGAACGCCACCCCGACCTCGCCGAGGCGCTCGTCGGGCGTGCCCACGACCGCGACCTGGGCGACCTGACGATGGCGGACGATAATGCCCTCAATCTCAGCCGGGTAGGCGTTGAAGCCCCCGACGATGTACATGTCCTTCTTGCGGACGGTGATCCGGAGATTTCCGTCGTCACCGAGCAAGCCGATATCTCCGGTCCGGAGCCAGCCGTCCTCGTCGATCGCCTGCCGGGTGGCGTCGGGGTCCTCGAAGTATTCCTTCATCACGTTGAACCCTCGGACCAAGATCTCGCCGGAGTCGCCTGGTGCCACGTCCTGGCCATGCACGTCGACGACCCGCACCTGCACCCCCGGCAGTGGCCGGCCCACGGTGGTGGCGATCACCTCGGGCCGGTCGTCGTGGCGGCACATGCTGACAGTGCCTGTCGTCTCGGTGAGCCCGTAGCCGGTCACCACCGTTTCGAAGCGGAGTTCATCACGCATTCGGCGCACCACCTCCACCGGCACCGTTGCCGCACCGGTGACCGACAGGCGCAACGACGACAGGTCGAACGACGCAAAGTCGGGATCGTTCAGGATCGACTGGAATACGGTGGGTGGTCCGGGCAGCATACTGATCCGTTCCTCGGCCACGCGTCCCATCACCGAAGCGACGTCGAACACAGCGTGAGGAACAATTGTGGCCCCGCGCAGAACGCACGCGAGGATTCCGGACTTTAGCCCCGCGGTATGGAAGAACGGGTAGACGACGAGGTAGCGATCGCCTCGGCGCAGGCCGACCAGCTCGGACCACGCCAGATAGGTACGCACGCTCGCACCGTGGCTGAGCACCGCGCCCTTCGGTTTGCCGGTCGTGCCCGACGTAAAGATGATGTCGGAAGTGTCGCCGCTAGTCAGCGAAGCGCGGCGTTCATTCAGATCGGACTGCTTCGTCCCCGCCGCCCGAGCAGCGAATTCCTTGTACGCGGTGCACTCCGACGGCACGGGGCCGTCGAGCACAACAGTCTCCTCGAGCCCAACGAGTCCGGGGACGTCTTCCAGCAGAGCCACCAGGTTGGAACCGAGGAAGTCGGTGACGGCGAAGAGCAGGCGCGCTCGCGAAGAGCGGAGGACATGTCCCGCCTCGTCGCCCTTGAACCGGGTATTGAGCGGGACCAGTACCGCGCCGGCAGCGTAGATGGCGAAGCTGACAACTACCCAGTCGGCACTGTTCGGGGCCCATAGAGCCACCCGGTCGCCCAGCCCCACTCCACTCGCTATCAGCGCGCGCGCCACCTCGTCCACCGTCGTCGCCAGTTCGGCGAAGGACAGTCGCGTCGAACCGTCGACGAGCGCTTCGTCGTCACCGAACTGGCTGGCCGCGATGACCAATGCCTCGGGGATGGTCCGAGGTCCCTCTTGATCGCCGGGTTCGAGCCCGGCCGGTTCGTCGCTGGTCACAGGTGCATATTTTATGCGGATGGCGCAGCCCGGCGCGATCAGCCCGGATGGCTCATCGTGACCGGTAGCTCACCCTTTTCGATCGCCGCCGCCCGAGTCCGCAGGGTCTCGGCGGTCTGGTCGAGGTCGAGCATCATTACGAATCGCTCGTCCTTGATGCCAGCCACGACCAGATGGGCCAGATCGTCGAGGGGCTGCCAGCGCAGCTCCCGTCCGGCCTGCTTCGCCATCTCCTCCAGGCTTTCGGGAGTCATGGGAGTGGTCTCGCGCGGGCGCTCCCGGGCCAGCTCAGCGGGGCGGGTGCGCTCCGCGGTCCACAACCCGGTTCGCAGCAATCCCCCCGAGGGGTAGAACACCGACGCCCGCAGGGCAACACCGTCGGCCTGGAACTGCGCGGCCAGGCACTCGGTGAGGGTGGAGACAGCCGCCTTACTTGCGGCGTACACCGACGCCGAGGGCAGAGGGGAGATCGGCCCGTCCGGCGAGGAGGTGTTGACGATGTGGCCCTCGTGACCGGCATCGAGCATGCGGGGTACAAAGGCCAGAATCCCGTTGACTACCCCGGTCACATTGACCCCGAAAACCCAGCGCCAATCATTCGGCGTTGTCGCCCACACCTTGGCGCTCGGCGCCCCCACCCCGGCGTTGTTGCACAACACGTGGCATGCCCCGTGAATGCGGTAGACCTCGTCTGCCAGTTCGCTCACCGAATTGAAATCGCTGACGTCAGTCCGGATACCCGCCACCGTGCCGCCGACTGACGCGAGGTCGGCGACAGCGGCGTCAAGTGCGGCGACTTCGATATCGGCCACCACGACGGCCATGCCCTCGCGGAGCAGCGCATGAGCGAGAGCCAGGCCGATCCCGCTCGCCCCGCCGGTCACCACGGCCACCTTGTCACGAAGCTCTTGCATCTCTCATCCCTCGGTCTCTGGCCGGTCGGTGTGTCGCCCGGCCCCCTTGACGATCGTCTGGATGAGAGTATATTGATAATTGGTTAAAAAACTAGTCCCGCGAGGCGGGGCGTGCCTAAAACAGGGGATCTCGTGACTGACGTCGATGTAGCGGAGGGTGCCGAAATCGGTGCGCTGGGCGAACCTCTAACAGCGGGCATGCCCCGTCGGCCCGACTACATCACGAACCCCGAGGACCGGCCCTCGGTGCGACGGGAGGCTCGGCCTCGCTTTCCATTCCCCATCCCCAACGGCTGGTTCATCGTGGCCAAGTCCGACGAGGTGGCGCCGGGCGAGGTCGTGCCCCGCTTCTACTTCGACCGTGATCTGGTGCTCTTCCGAACGACGGATGGGACGCCTCATGTCATCAATGCCTATTGCGCCCACCTCGGAGCGCACCTGGCGGCTGGAGGCCGGGTGGAGGGCGACCACATTGTCTGTCCCTTCCACGGGTGGTGCTACGACGGTGAGTCGGGGCGGTGCGTCACGATCCCGTATGGATCGGGGAAGATCCCCAGCCAAGCCAAGGTCCGGGCGTACCCGACGATCGAGCGGAATCGCATGGTGTGGGCCTGGTTCCATCTCGAAGGCAAGCCCCCGTTCTACGACGTGCCCGAGGTGCCTGAGTTCGACGACCCGGCCTTCGGTGACGCCTACACCGTGGACTTCACGCTCAACACGGTGTGCCAGGAGATGGCCGAGAACAATCATGACCCGGCCCACTTTCAATTCGTCCACGGCACCGAGTCCATCCCCGACGAAGATGTCCTGATCGACGGCACTTACAAACGGGTGGTGGGCATGGACGGGAGATTCACGCGTGAGACCTTCGGTCTTGGCCTCGGTGTCCTACGGGTGAAGGAGTACGTAACCTTCTTCTCGTCCACCACGCCGGTCGACGAGGAGCACGTCCATGTGCGTTGGACGTTCCTCGCCCCAGTGACCAACGGACCCGAGGCCGCACGGGCCGCCGCCGACTCGTTCACTTCCGGTCTGAGCCAGGACATCCCCATCTGGGAGAACAAGCGTTACGTCGAGAGGCCGATCCTCATCAAAGACGAACGGACCATCCTCGACCACCGGGAGTGGTGCAAGCAGTTCTACTCGGATCCCTCACTCGCCATCGACTAAACGGCGGTCGTCCACTGAGCAATCAAGAACAAGAAAAGGGAGAAGAAAACATGCCGCAGAATCGTTGGGTTGCCGATGCCCAGTGGCGTCCGGCGTCGACCCCTGAGGGGCCGGTTCTGCCGTCTCTCGAGGCCGTGTACTTGACCGATCCGGGCTTGGTGGCGTCCGTCCTGCCACCGCCGCTTGAGGCACCACCCGAACCCCGGGTGCACGTGCGGATCACCAATATCGATCTGGATCTTCCCGGTGGCCACCACTACCAGGAAAAGGTTGGGTTTTTCGCTGTCGACGCGGTCTATGACGGCAAGCTCGGGGAATATCCCCTTCTGATCCCGATCGACCTCGAGAGCGCGGTGGCCATCAGCCGCGAGCGCTTCGGCGAGCCGAAGAAGCTCGCCGACATCGAGATGGCCCGGGACGGCCAGCACGTGGAAGGGAGCATCTCTCGTCACGGGACCACCTTTATCGAGATGGCCGGGGACGTGGCTGAGACCTTGCCCGTGCCCGAGCCCTACGAGGCGACCCAGTTCTGGTTCAAGTACCTGCCGGCCGTCGAAGGCCCGGGTTTCGACGCGGGGCCCCTGCTGGTGCGGGTGGACCAAGTGCGAACACCCATAACGCTTGAGCGCATCGAGGGAAAGCTGGTCCTGCGCGACGTGGCAACGGCGCCGGTCGCCGACCTCCCTGTGGAAGAGCTCGTCTCGCTCACCTGGACCACGCGTAAAAGCAGCGTGCATCCAGTCCTCGTCGGCGAGGTCGACGCCGAGGCTTTCGCCCCCTACGCATTCGCCCGGTATGACCACGTCTGAGTCCGAACCGAGTCACAACTCGCCGCTTGAGAGGATCCGCTAATGGATCGGTTTCTCGTTATTTCATCCGACACCCACGCCGGCCCGCCCACCGAGCGCTACCGCGAGTACCTGGACCCGAAGTACCGCGAGGCGTTCGACGCCGATGTGGCGGCCAGCGAACAGCTCATAGGCATGCGCCGGGAATTGATCGACTCTGCCGAATTCGAAGAGCAGTGGGAACAAGAAACGGGTGACGGCGGAAAGCAGGCCTCATGGGATCCGAGTGCGCGTAACGTCGAACTCGATCGCGAAGGCATCGTCGCCGAAGTGATATTCCCCGACGCCGACGTGCTCGGCGGCGGAGCGTCGGCCCCTTTCGGGGCAGGTCTGGGGTCCTCGGGCGATCTCGATGGTGAGCTGGTCATGGCGGGCGCCCGAGCCCACAATCGGTGGTTGGCCGAGATGTGCTCCGACAGCCCCGAGCGGCGGTGCGGGGTGGCAACCGTTCCCATCCTCCACGATGTCGACGATGCGCTATTGGAGATCCAGCGCATCGCCGAAGATGGGTTCCGGGCGCTCATGATCCCGACCCTGTGGCGTAGCCAACCCGCGTACAACGACCCTCGCTACGAGCCAGTGTGGGCGGCTTGTGCCGACCTGGGGATCGTCGTGCACGTGCATTCGGGCGGTGCGTCGCGCGACATCACCGCCGAGCGGGGGCTGGTGGCCATCTATGCCACCGAAGCGTGGTGGTGGGCAGCCCGGCCTCTCTGGGTCCTGTTGTGGTCGGGGGCCTTCGATCGAAACCCCAGCCTGAAGTTTGCACTGACCGAGGACGGAGCGTGGTGGCTCCCCGGCGTGGTCAAGCGGATGGACGAGAAGTGGGTGGGTGGACACAACACGGCGAAGCTCGGTGATGCATTTCGCCAGAACGTCTCGCGCCGGCCGAGCGAGTACTTCGGGACCAACATTTTTGTCGGTGCGTCGACACCGAGTCGAGAGGAGATCGAGCGGCGCCATGAGATCGGTATCGGAGCGTTCCTCTGGGGGAACGACTTCCCCCACCCTGAAGGAACGTGGCCCCACACCCGCCAGAGCATCCGTGATTCGTTCTTCGACGTTCCCGAGGACGAGGCCCGGCAGATGCTCGGGGGGAACGCTGCTGCCCTCTACCGATTCGACGTCGACAAGCTGGCCCAGCTTGCCGAGAAGATCGGGCCCACCGTCGAAGAAGTGCACGCGGTGGCGATCGCAGGAGCCGACTGACCTGCCGAGTACCCCAGCGTCTCCAGCTCCGGCGGCCCGCCGGGTGGGGCGGCCCCCTCGGATCGACCGGGAGGCGATCGCCGATGCCGTCTTGGAAATCGGGCTGTCTCAGAGCAGCATGAAAGCGGTGGCCGAGCATCTCGGAGTCAGTACGCCCGCGCTCTACCATCACGTGAAGAACCGTAAAGAGCTACTCCTGGTGGCGGCCGAGCGCTCCATGGCCCAGATGCGGCTTCCCGAGGATCGTGGCCAGCACTGGTCCGAATGGCTCCGCGAGTGGGGACGCTATTCGCGCAACGCCTTCATTGAGGAGCCTGAGGTCTTCGGTCAGTACTTGAGCGGTGCGGTCAGCTGGGAACGGGTGGTCGAAGTGATGGACAGCGTGGTCCGGATCCTGACCCGACAGGGCTTTACTCCGGTGGCGGCCATGCGGGCGTGGGACGCCGTCGGCCGCTTTGCCGTGGGCTCGGCGGTGGAGTCCATCCGCCTGCGCTCCGCCACCGAGTCCGGTCGCCCCCAAGTGGCCGAATGGCACCGGGTATTGGCACAGCGATCCCCTGACGACCTCTCGGGCGCGCGTTCAGTGGTGGATGTCCTGCCCAAGGACCTCGAGGCCGAGTTCGAGGACGAACTTGCGACCCTGCTAGCGGGCATTGCCGCCCGTCGGGGCGAGCCGTGGGAGCCCGTCGTAACCACGGGCGCCGGCGACGGAGCCCTCACACAAGGATTGGCAGCTGGCTGAAACCCCTGACCGTGCTGGTGAAGAGCAACACTGCGTGCTCCCGGTCAACCTCCCAAGTGGGGTAGCGCTTGAGGGTCTCTTCGACGGCAATCCGTCCCTCCATTCGGGCGAGGGCTGCTCCCAAACAGAGGTGGATGCCGTAGCCGAAGGAGACGTGACGGTCCATCTGACGGTGGATGTCGAAGCGGTCAGCGTCGGGAAAGGCCCGGTCGTCCCGTCCGGCCGAGCCGGTGAGCAAGAGGACCTTTGAGTCGGCCGGGATCACCTGGCCATGCAATTCGACGTCGGCAGTCGACCAACGGCCCTGAACGGGCGACGGAGACTCGTAGCGGAGCAGCTCCTCGATCGCGTTCGGGATAAGCGAACCGTCGGCGACCAGCTCGGCCCGCTGATCGGGGTGGGTTCCGAGCAGGAGGCCGGCCCAACCGATCAGACGGGCCACCGTCTCGGTCCCAGCGGAGACCAGCAGGACGGCAAATCCCACGCTCTCCAAATGGGTCAACGTCCGGGGGACACCGGCGCCGTCGACGATCTCGGCCTCCACGAGATCGGTCAACATGTCGTCCTTCGGGTGGACCCGTCGGTCCTCCGCCAGATCACCGATGTACTCATGGAGCCCCGCCATGGCCACGATCGAGACATCGTTGATCATGCCGACGCCCGGTTCGATGTGGAACATCTGGTCGATCATGCCGCGCACTTGCTCCCGATCCGTAGCTGGAACACCGAGCAGGGTTGCGATGACCGTAGCTGGCAAGATTGCCCCGAATTGCTCGACGAAGTCCCAGGAGTCCTCCCCGCGTCGCGCATCCAGCAACTCACCGCATAACTGGCGAACACTCTCTTCGAGTGTTGCGATGCGCCGCGGTGTAAATGCCTTGGAGATGAGTCGGCGCAACTGGGTGTGCTCAGGCGGATCAAGGAAGATCATCATGCCGTCGGACCTGATGAGATTCTGCGTCATTAGCTCGAGCACGGTTCCGTGAGCCGAGCTGAACGTCTTGGAATCACGATGAGCGGAGTCGACGTCGGCGAATCGGCTCAACGCCCAGAAGTCATACCGTTCGTTGTAGTAGGCGGGCGCCTCATCACGAAGTCGGCGCCAGATCGAGTGGGGGTCGACCCGCAGGGATTTGTCGAAAGGATCCCAGTAGAGATCGCCGGGCGCTCGCTTCGGATCGGAGGGGCCGTGCTCTTGATTAGCCGATGAGTTGCTCACTACCGCCCCCTCGGTTCGGCACCACGGACAACCGCAGGCCACATTACATATTGTATTCAATCTACCCGGGCGTCGCTGCACTCCGCGGCAGAACTGCGATGAACCTTGAATCCGAATTAGTCTAACTGAACACAGATATCAGGCCCCCCTCCGGGCGGGGGACGAGAGGACGTAGCGCACGTGGACAACCTGGACCAGACCACCCCCCAGTACGCCGAGCGCATGTTCCCCGCCCCCATTGACGACGGAATCGCCCGAGAGGATCGAGCGGTATCAACGGTACATTCCGGAGTCGATACCGCCGAACTCGGGGAATGGCGCAACGAGCGGTGGTACCAAGGTGGCGGCCGGGTGGGTGAGAAGGCAGTGGAGTCGATCGTCGTCTACCCGCCGACCCGGGGGCTCCAGACGCAAGGCGATCCCTTCGAGCCAGTCAAGATCGGGATCCTCGTCGATATGGACATTGGGCAGTTATTGGCTGACTGGATCGACTCGACCATCCTGGCGATTGAGGACTCGCTGAACGAGGGCGTGTACGACCGACCGGTCGAGATCATCACGGTGGATGCCAGGGGCCTGCCTCGTGAGAACTATCTGAAGGTTCGCAAGGGCTATCAGAAGTTGGTGGACGCCGGATGTGTCATCGTCCTCGGACCAATGATCTCGGACAATTCGGTGAATTTGCGGGAAACGATCAACGCCACGGGCGTACCTTGCATCGGTTGGACCGGAGCGGTCCGCTTTTTCGGTGAGTATTGCTTCACGGTCGCCAATGGGGACATCCCGACCGAAGCGTTCATGGGAGCTAACTGGTGCGCCCAGCAGGGCCACCGCAAGGTCGGATTCTTCTGGGAGAGCGGTTCTTCGGGCGCCGACTATTCCAATGCCTTCCGCACCGCGGCGCAAAGGTCTGGCGTCGAGCTGGTGAAGGAGGTCAACTTGGGCCCGAATCCCCGCGGTCTTGAAGAGAGCCTCGCCACCATGCGCGAGCAGGGTGCCGAGGCCATTGTGTACATGGGCTACGGCTACTCGACCTTCCACTTCGCACGTGCGTTTCGGGCGCTCGAGTGGGATCCGCCCCGCTTCATGGGGACCGCCTTCATGTTCTATTCGAACAGCAACGAATGGGCCGAAGGGCTCGAGGGCTGGCATGGGGTGGACCAGCTGGGCGAGGACGGGACCAACCCAAACTATGTCGCGATGCTCAAGCGGTACGAGGCCCGCTTTGGGCGGAGTTCTCGCAATGTCGTGGTCGCTCTGGGCTATGACACGGCCCGGGCGGCGATACTCGGCATCGCCAACGCGTCCATCGCCGTCCCGAGCGAGGTCAAGATCGGCCTCGAGGCCATCAAATGGATGCCTTGTACGAATGGGGGACCAGGCTGCTACATCACCTTCGCCCCCTACGACCACCGAGGCTACAAGGGCGATTTCCTCACCATCCGTGAACTGCGCGGGGGCGAGCTCCACTTTCGTGGCTACTACCGTCCCGAATGGCCGGCGAACCGGTCAGAAGCGAAAACGGCGAGCTGACAGACAAGGCTGGCCAATCCGAGGCTGGTTCATCCTCTGTCGATCGCGCACGTTCCACCACCGATTTCTGCTGGATCCATCAGTCTTGGGCTGGAATCGTCTCTGTAGGTCTTCTTTTATCGGATGATGGACCTCGTCGGCAGCGACAGTTGCTCGAGGGCCCCGGCTTGTCCAGCACTGCGGCGACAGCGAAGCGGGGTCAGACCTGCCAGGTGGGGCCTCCCCGGCGGCGGGCGGGCGGGCCAGCGTTGACCCCGGGCTGACCGGCTAGATCGCGGAACGGCAGATCGTGGTCGGACGCCGGTTCACGGGGCAAGCCGAGCACCCGCTCGGCCAGCGCGTTGCGTTGCACCTCGTCGGTTCCTCCGCCCAAGTGGAGGCCCGGGGCGCTGAGGAAGGCGTGCTGCCACCGGCCGTCGTCAGGGGCAGCCGGCCCAGCCAAGGTTCCGGCCATACCTTGTATCAGCAGTGCGGCGGCGGCGGCTTGGCTGGCCTTGATTGAGAACAGCAGCTTCATGATCGAAGCACCGGGGCCCGGGACTGCCCCACGCGCGGCTTCGGCCTTCGCCTGCAGGGCCAGGAAGCGCAGCAAGTGGTCGGTGATGGCCACCCGAGCAAGGGCTTGGCGGACCCTCGCCTCCTCGGCCCGGCCGCAGCGCCGTGCGAGGGCGAAGAGATCGTCAAGGTTGGAGCCCGATCCGCTCCCGATCATTGCCCGTTCGGCAGCCATGGTGGTGTGAGCGATCCGCCAACCTTCGTCCACCTCCCCAACCAGGCTGTCGGCCGGCAGCCGGACATCGGTCAAGAAGACCTCGTTGAAGTGATACGTCCCGCTCATCTCGCGCAGCGGGCGAACCTCGACCCCGGGTGTCTTCATGTCGACCAGGAAATAGCTGATGCCGTGGTGCTTCGGCCGATCAGGGTTGGTGCGCGCGAGCAGGATGGCCCAGTCGGCGTGGGTTGCCAGTGACGTCCAGACCTTCTGCCCATTCACCGTCCAGCCGTGTCCCTCCCGCACCGCCCGGGTCGAGAGACTCGCCAAGTCGGATCCGGCACCGGGTTCGCTGTACAACTGGCACCACGCCTCATCGCCGCGCAGGATGGCCGGCAGGTGCACCTCCTGCTGTTCTGCCGACCCGTGGGCCATCAAGGTGGGCGCCACCATGGCCAATGCGATCAACAGCGGACCGGCGCTGACCCCGTGCCCAGCCAGCTCCTCGGCGAAGATGCGCTCCTGACGTACAGTGCCTCCGCGGCCGCCGAAACCGACCGGCCACGAGATGCCCGCCCATCCGGCGTCGGCCAGCTCTCCTTGCCACCGCCGGGCCAGCGCGACCGACCGGCCCTGACGCTCGTGGTATTCGGCCAGCGTGGTGGGCGGCCCAACGGTCACCGCCCCGTTTCGAAAGTCCGGGGCGTGCTCTGCCAACCACTTTCCGGCCTGGGTCCGGAAGGCGGCGTCCTCGGGCGCTTCGTCCAGATGCTCGATTTCCTCGTTTGGCGTCATTTCCGGCGCGGCCCCCCGAAGCAAGTTGCCGGTGTTCTCGGAGGGCGACTGTCTCGGGGGTGACGCCCCAGTGCACCGACGCCAGAACGAACCGCCCGCAACGACCGGATTTGCCGCAGGTCGCGGGCGTGCGTCGTGTCTGCATCGTTTCCAATGCCGCCCCAAGAGGCGGCATTACGGACCTCCACGGCGCGCGTCCATCGGGGACCCTCCTTCTGCGCTGACAATGCCTCCACCTCCGGACGGTCATGACGGATCGAGGCCAAGCGCCGACCCGGGGCGATGTCGGGCACCGCGCCCGACCCCCAGGTTCGATGCCGGTTTTGGGTGCCCGTTCGACTTTGGCTAGGATTGCATATCGTATACGGCTCCCACCGTCAACCTCCCAAGCCGAGGTCCAAGAGGCAGGACTCCTTGATGCAACCGCTCGTCGTTACTGGATCGGATTCGCCCGATGTGGCCGCAATCCCTTTGATCGTCGACCTCGACGCGCATGTGGTCGAACCACCCGAGGTCTGGTCCAGCCGCCTGCCGGCCCGCCTGCGCGACGCCGGACCCCGGATCGAATACATGCCCGGTGGGGTGCCCAAGCTCGCGGGATCCTCGTACATCGAGGCTCCGGGGACCGACGGACCCGACGTCGCATGGTGGTGCTACGAGGATCACCGGGCCTCGATCAAGCGGACCATTGCTGCTGCCGGGTTCCCTGCCGAAGAGGTCCAGCTTCGCGGGGTCACATATGACGAGATGCGGCCCGGGTGCTGGCAGATGGATGCCCGGCTTGAGGACATGGACAAGAACGGGGTCGAAGCGCAGCTTTGCTTTCCAAATTATCCACGCTTTTGCGGTCAACAGTTCCTGTGGGGCAAGGACAAGGAACTCGCTCGCCTTTGCGTTGAGGCGTACAACGACTGGATGGTGGACGAATGGTGCGGCGCGAGCGGCGGCCGCCTTCTGCCGCTCTGCTTGGTTCCGTTGTGGGATGTCAACCTGGCGGTGGCTGAGGTGGAGAGGAACGCGGCTCGGGGCGTCCGCGCCGTCACCTTCAGCGAGCTGCCCACGTTTCTCGACCTGCCGAGTATCTACAGCGGCTATTGGGACCCATTCTTTGCAGTTTGCGAAGATTCGGGCACCGTGATTTGCATGCACGTTGGTTCGGGCACCAAAACACCCACCACTTCACCTGATGCTCCTGATGCAGTAGCGGCCACGATCCTGTTCGGCAACAGCGTGGGTGGCCTCACCGACTACTTGTTCTCCGGGATTCTGCACCGCTTCGACACTTTGAAGCTCATGTTCGCCGAATGCCAGATCGGGTGGATTCCCTATCTTTTGGAACGGGCCGATGATGTCTGGGCCACCCACCGAGGCTGGAGCGGGTCGCAGCGCTTCTGCCCCGAGCCACCATCGACCTACTACTACCGCCAGATCACCAGCTGCTTCTTCAAGGATCCGGTCGGTGTTGCCCTACTGGATCGAGTTGGCGAGGCGAACGTGGTGTTCGAGACCGACTACCCACACCAAGACGGGACCTGGCCACATTCGCGCCAGGCGGCTGCCGACCAGTTCGGCCGCCTTCCCCAGGCGACGATCAACCGGATAGCCCGGGGGAACGCCATCGAACTCCTCGGCCTGCCCCTGGACCCCGAGGGATGACGGAGTGCCTGCTGGGCTAGGTTCGCCAGGTCTGCAGCCCACGGCCCTGGGTGCCGAAGATCTGGGTGGCGAAGACGTCCCCCAACTCGGTGGCATCCCAGCGACGCTCGCTGTTCGAGGCGGTGGCCGCTTCGTGCCATCCCCCCATCAGGTGGATTCGGTCACCGATTACACGGATGACCTGTCCGGTGACGTACTGCGCCTCGTCCGACGCCAGCCAGGCGACGACCGGTGAGCTCCCGGCCGGATCCAAAGGGTGGAAGCAATCCTCAGGGATCTCGTCGGGCTCGACCACGTCGGGGGCGTTGGGCATGGTGCCAGTGATCCGTGTGGCGCCGGCGGGTCCGATCGCGTTCACGGTGACCCCGAGGCGGTGGAGTTCGAGGGCCAGGGTCTGGGTGAGTCCGACGACAGCAGCCTTGGCCGTGGCGTAGTTGGACTGGCCGAAGTTTCCTACGAGGCCCGCTCCCGAGGTCGTGTTGATGATCCGCCCCCGGCTGTCGTGGCCCGACTTGGCCAGCGCCCGCCAATGGCGGGCCGCCGCCCGGCTGGCCAGCCACGGTCCGCGCACGTGGACCCGCATCACTGCATCCCATGCCTCGGCACCAAGGTTCCAGATTACGGCGTCTCTCACGATGCCCGCGTTGTTCACCAAGATATCGAACCGACCCCACTTGTCGACGGCCCTGTGGATCATCGACTCGGCGTCCTGCTCTTCGGCGACGTTGCCGTAGTCGGCCACCGCGGTCCCGCCGCGCGCTGTGATGAGGTCCACCGTCAGGTCCGCGTCGCGGCTCGACCCCTCCCCGCTGACCGACGAGCCCAGGTCGTTGACCACCACCCGGGCCCCCTGTTTGGCCAGTTCAAGGGCATGGCCACGGCCGATGCCATGACCGGCGCCGGTGACCACGGCGACTTTTCCCTCCAAGAGTGTGTCCATCGATGTGCAACTCCGCGCGTTCGTTTATTCCCTGACGCTCGAAAACGGGACCGAGGATCCGGTAACCACCGGATCGGCGGTAACGCATATCATATGCAGTTGAACGCAGTGAATCAAAATGGTGCGCTCGCACAGCGGGCCCTGGGGAGGTAGTGGATGACCAATGAGATCTGGCACGAGGAGTGCATGTTGGTCGATGGCTCGCTCGTCGGCGCAGCAGATGGTGCTCTCTACGACAACGTCAATCCGGCGACCGAGGACGTCATGGGGCAAGCGGTCGATGCGGGGCTGATCGACGTCGACCGGGCGATTCAAGCCGCAAGACGGGCATTCGACGAGACGGGGTGGTCCACCGACGTCACATTCCGGGTGCGTTGTCTGCGCCAGTTGCGCGACGCCCTGGTCGCTCATGGTGAGGATCTGCGTTCGATGATTGTGGCGGAAGGCGGCACCCCGGTCTCGCTCACCTACGGTGCACAGCTCGACGATCCGGTGGCGACCCTTGGTTGGATAGCCGACTTGGCCGAGCGCTATGAGTATGAGACGGACCTGGGCCGGGCGGCGCCCTACGGCATGCCGGCGTTGCGTAGGGTGGTCCGCGAGCCGGTCGGGGTGGTCGGTGCCATCACCCCTTGGAATTTTCCGACTCAGATCAACTTGGCCAAGGTGGGACCGGCTCTTGGCGCTGGAAACACGGTGGTCCTCAAGCCCGCACCGGACACCCCGTGGAGTGGAACGGCCCTCGGCCGATTGGTGGCCGAAGAGACCGACATCCCTCCGGGCGTCTTCAACGTCGTGACGTCGGCCGGACATGTCGTGGGCCAGCGGTTGGCTCAGGACCCGAGGGTGGACATGGTGAGCTTCACCGGATCTACGGCCAACGGACGCTCGGTCATGGAGGCGGCCGCCGGCAACCTCAAGCGAGTCTTCCTCGAGCTGGGGGGCAAGTCGGCCGCGGTGGTGCTCCTCGACGCTGACATCAAACAGGCCGTCGCCATGACCGCCATTCAGATACTTACCCACGCCGGACAGGGATGTGCCATTACCACACGGCTGCTGTTGCCCCGTTCCCGCTACGACGAGGGGGTCGGAGAGGTTGTCGACGTACTCTCTGGTCTCTCCTACGGCGACCCGACAGACCCGGCGCACCTCATGGGCCCCCTCATCAGCCGGCGACAGCGTCAAAGGGTGCTTGGCTACATCGAGCGGGGCTGCGCTGACGGCGCCACGGTTGCCTTGGGGGGAGGCATCCCCGAGCACCTGCCACACGGGTTTTATGTTGAGCCGACGGTACTTGTGGACGTGGACTCCGACGCGGTGGTAGCTCAGGAAGAGATTTTCGGGCCGGTTCTCGTCGTCTTGTCCTACGACGACACCGACGACGATGCCGTGCGAGTGGCAAACAACTCGGTCTACGGACTGTCAGGCGCGGTGTTCAGCGGGTCCGTTGACCACGCCCGCGCTGTCGCTCTCCGCATCCGGACTGGGACCGTTTCTGTCAACGGGGCGGTCTGGTACTCGGCCGACGTGCCATTCGGGGGATACAAGCAGAGTGGATTCGGCCGCGAGATGGGGATCGGCGGATTTGAGGAGTACCTCGAGATCAAGTCCATCGCCGAGCCCGCCTGAATCCGAGTACCGAAAGGAGAAGGCATCGTGTCGACTAATGCATGGCGCAGTGACACCGAACAGCTCACCTTGCGAACTTTGATCGAGCGTCGGGTTGAGACCGACCCCGACGGCGAGTACCTCGACGTCTGCGCCACCAAGATCTCGGCCCATGAGGTCTACAACACCGCAAACCGGTTGGCGAATGCGTTCGCGCAGCTCGGCGTTTTGCCCGGGGACCGGGTGGCGACTCTCATCGAGAACTCTCCCGAAGCCGTGCTGAGTTGGTGGGGAGCCGTGCAGGCTGGTGCCATCGCGGTGCCCATCAACACGGCGTACAAGGGAGAGTACCTGCGCCACCAGTTGGCTGACTCTGGCTCAAAGGTGTTGGTGGTTGAGGCAGCGCTCGTTGATCGGGCGGCTCAGGTTGTCGATCAGCTCGACAACCTCGACCATCTGATCGTGATCGGTGAGCCGCCCGTGGAAGTTCGAGGAACCGTGCACCAATGGGACGACCTCATGACCGCCAGCGACACCCCGCCTACGGCGGTCGTCTCACCGGCCGACCTCGCAACGTTCGTTTACACCGGGGGCACGACCGGGCTGTCGAAGGGATGCATGCTCAGTCACAACTATCACGCCGCTCTGGCGGCCCAGATCGGTATCTGCTGGGAGCGCACGGCCGAGGACGTGGTGTGGACTCCATTGCCGCTGTTCCACTTCAATGCCATCACGACGGCGGTGGTAGGACCGTTGTTCTTCGGGGGTCGGGCTTCCATCTATCGTCGATTCTCGGTCTCGAACTTCTGGAGCGAAATGAACCGCGTCGGTGCCACGATCACCTCGACGCTGGGCACGATGGCATACCTCCTCGCCCACGATGTGGACCGACCGGAGATGCCGCGCTCGGGGGCTCCGGAGGCCAACGCGACGTTGCGGTTGATCGGTGCGGCGCCATTGCCGGTCGAAGTGGATTCGGTCATCAAAGAGCGATTCGGCGTGCGCACTTTCTCGGGCGCGTACGGCGTCACCGAGGCGAGCCTTGTGTCGTGGCAACCAACCGGGATGACAAATCGGCCAAACGCGGCCGGTGTGATCAACGATGAGTACTTCGACGTACGCATATTCGACGATGACGACAACGAGCAGCCTCGGGGATCCGATGGGGAGATCGTGCTTCGACCAAAGCGACCCCACGTCATGTTCGAGGGGTACTGGGGCCAACCGGAGGTAACGGTGGTCACAAGCAGAAACTGGTGGTATCACACGGGCGACATCGGACGCATCGACGAAGATGACTACCTCTACTTCGTGGACCGTAAGGCCGACTACCTTCGTCGGCGAGGCGAGAACATTTCGAGCTTTGAGGTCGAAAGGATCCTCATGGGGCACGGACAACTGGCGGACGTGGCCGTGCACGCAGTGCCGAGCCAGCTCACCGAAGATGATCTTAAGATCACTGCCACTTTGAAAGCGGGCGCGGAACTCACCGAAGAGCAACTTTTCCGGTGGTGCATCGATGAGCTGCCCTATTTCGCCTTGCCTCGCTACATCGAGTTTCGGTCGGAACTCCCACGAAGTCCGGTGGGGAGGGTGCTGAAGAGGGAACTGCGTGACGAGCCCATTGGCCCCACGGTTTTCGACACCGAGGCCTCCGGTATCACCTACGATCGGCGCTGAGTCTACGTCCTCGAGTCTGCAAAGAGCCAAGAGATGCAACCTCTGGAAACTGAGTTCGCTCCCGTACAAATTGGCGACGGGCCGGGTGCCGCCGTCGGAGTCATCGGCCTCGGGATAATCGGCGGCGGGGTGGCCCGTCACCTGGTGGCACGCGGGAACCGTGTCGTCGTATGCGATTCGCGTCCCGAGGCCTTTGAACCGTTCGTCGGCCACGCCGAAACAACACAGGATCCAGCTGCCCTGGCGTCTGCGTGTGAGGTCGTCGTGATCGCCGTGGTAAACGACGAACAGGTCCGTCAAGTCATGCGGGGGGTGTTGTCGAATGCCGCACCAGGCACGGTGGTCATTGTCCTGAGCACGGTGCTCGTCGAGACCGTCGTCGAGCTGGCCGAGGTCGCCCGTCGCACCCATGTGACCGTGCTCGACTGCGGGGTGAGCGGCGGGCCCGCCGCGGCCGCCCAGGGCCAGTTGGTCTGCATGATCGGTGGTGATTCCGGGGCCATCGAGCGGATCGCCCCGGTGCTGGATGCCTGGTCGTCGGAAATCATCCATACCGGTCCGGTGGGGTCGGGGCTGGCTGCCAAGCTGGCCCGCAACGTCGTTCAGTACGGGGCCTGGTTAGCCGCATACGAGGGACAGACCCTCGCCGAAGCCTACGGCGTCGATCTTGCAAAGCTCGGCCAGGCGATCCGGGCGGCCGACGCGTTGAGTGGCGGCACAGCGGCATTGATGTTCCGCGATACCGTGGCGCCCTTCGGCGATGGAGATGACCCGAAACTCGTCGAGGCAATGCGAGCGGGGGCCGGTCTGGCCCACAAGGACCTGCGCATAGCGCTTGCATTGGCGGATGCCATCGGGGTGGACCTACCGATGGCAGCACTGACTGAAGCGCGGTGCGACCGCATCTTCGGTGTTGGGTCGACCGGAGCGGCCGATGAGCCAACCCATGATGGCGAGGGTTGAGGGTCCGTCACGTTCTCTCCCCAGGCGGCGTGGTCAAGATCCAGGCGGTGTGCGGGATCTCACTCGACCGGACCGAGTGCCGGGCGACTTTGCAACCTACGCCAGCGACCCCACTTCGTGGAGCTGGGAAGCTTGTGATTTTCCGGGATCGAGACCGGCTCCTAGCCGTCGGCATCATGAACTCTGGCAGAAGGACCGTGGTCTTCCCTCCGGTGCATCGAGGCCACTTGAGACCGCTCCATTTTGACGAATTCGCCGACAGCTTCGACGGTGATTACTCCGCCTTGGATGAGCTGACCCTTACTGTGGGTTCGGCGTCCTTCGAATCGGGTCACCCATGCTTCGAACACAGCCGGTTCGGCAATCAGCGTGGGCTTGAGGTAGCGGATGGAGAGTTGCACGGTCGGACCGGCTCCATTCGCGAGGACGTTGGCCGCCGTCAACATCATGTCGAACGCACCCGCTAGTGCAGCACCGTGCACACAGCCTGGCGCGCCTTCATACGGGGCCGTGAAGATGGCCCTGCCGATGGCCTTGGGTGGCTCGAATTCGACGGTGATGGGCAGAGCGACCGGATTGCAGGATCCGATGATCATGTCGAATGGCATCGCAGCGGCCAACGTTGCCGCGCCCTCGGGCTGGATCGGGTGATCGGCAAACCGGGGGGTAGGGACCGCGCCCGGTGTAGGCACAGACCGGTCGAGCTCGTCAGCCAGGGCAGCGATCCGCTTGGCTGCGTCTGAAAGCTCCTCGGGAGTTGCCGTGGAGGTGACAGAAGAGGCAATCAATCGGCGCACTGCGGCGGTCAGGTCCTCGCGGCCACCTCCACTCCACGGCTTGCGGTTGGCAGCCACTGCGTTTGTTTCGTGGTCAGGCATCGTCGCCACCAAATCGCTGGAGGAACATGGCGTGGTCATCAAGAACGGACAACATGTATTCTGCACCGCCTGAGGGCACCCGGAGCACCACCTCGTCGATGCCCAGGTTTTGATATCTCTCGAGTTTCTGGTCAGTCGGAACAGTTCCGAAGGGAACCACCCGGATTTTTTCTGGATCGCGTCCGTGGGCCTCGACAGTGCGATACAGATCGGGTATTGATTCAGCAAGACCGGAACCGCCGATGGGCATCCAGCCGTCGGCGTATTCAGCAACGGCGGCGAACACCGAAGCATTGGCACCGCCTCCGACAAGTGTGGTCACCCGCGGTTGTTGGATTGGCTTCGGCCAACTCCAACACGGTTCGAGTGTCACATAGCGCCCACGGAATGCTGCTTGTTCTTGCGACCACAGAGCCTGCATGCACAACACGTGCTCACGAGCCACTTCTCGGCGCACGTTGAAGTCCACACCATGGTCCGCCGCTTCGGCCCGGTTCCAACCGAATCCCATCCCGAACACGACCCTCCCGCCGCTCAAGTGGTCGAGTGTCGCTAGTTGCTTGCCCAGCACAATGGGATCATGCTGGGCGGCCAGTACCACTCCGGTGCCAAGGATGATCCGCTCGGTCACCGAGGCTGCTGCCGCCAGGGCCACCAACGGATCGAGATTGCGTCGATAGTCGTCGAGGTTGACCCCCTCCACCAGGGCAGGTGGCGTATCGTCGCGCACCGGAAGGTGGGTGTGCTCGGGAAAGTAAAGAGAGCGGAACCCTCGTTCTTCGGCAGCGAGTGCCAGGTCGGCTGGAGGCATGGCCTGATCAGTTAGAAAAGCGGTGATACCAAGGCGCATGGCTACTTCCTTACGGGCCGACCACTTGGCCATTATTGATGGGACAGGTGAGCGAGAGAGAACTCAGGCGGTGGCTTGTTTGGCGAGCTGCCCCAGAGAGATCGGCTTCCTCGGACCTAGCCGGCCCTTGTCGAACGAGCGCACCTCTACGGAGTGACCGACGGCATCGGCACGGAGGGCGGCGACCGTAGACTTCTCCTTGGCGCGGTACGCAAATGGATCAAAGGAGTACCAGCGACAGGCGTTTTCGTGGGTGATCTTGGCCAACTCGTCCTCTGGAACATCGGAGGATACCCGGGCCAGTTCCTCGGGCGCTTCGGGCCACGACGAGTCCGAGTGAGGGTAGTCACACTCCCAGGCGATGTTGTCCAGGCCGATGTCGTGACGCAAGCGGATCCCGACCGGGTCCGAAATAAAGCACGTGAGGAAGTGATCGCGGAAGACCTCGCTCGGGACTCGGGCGCCGAAGTTCTGACCGGTCCAGAGGTGATGCATCTCGTATGTGCGGTCGACTCGGTCGAGGAAGTACGGGATCCAACCGGTGCCGCCTTCGGACAGGGCGATCCGGATGCGCGGGTACTCACTGATGACTCGGGACCAGAGGAGGTCGGCGGCCGCCTGACAGATATTCATAGGTTGGAGTGTGATCATTACGTCGATTGGTGCGTCCGGCGCGGTCACCGTGATCTGTCCGGAGGAGCCCAGGTGGATGGAAAGCACCACCCCCTCGTCGCTCAAGGCCTTCCAAAGGGGATCCCAGGACGGGTCGTGGAAGCTGGGATAGCCGAGGGTGGCCGGGTTCTCCGTGAAGGTCAACGAGTGCACACCCTTCTTTGCCAATCGGCGAACCTCATCAGCGCACAGCTGGGCGTCCCACAGGATAGGGAGGCCCATAGGGATGAAGCGACCCGGGTACGCTCCGCACCACTCATCGACGTGCCAGTCGTTGTATGCGCGGACGACCGCCGTGGCCAGATCCTTGTCCGCGCTGTTGGCGAAGAGCCTTCCACTGAATCCGGGAAACGAGGGAAAGCACATCGAACCGAGCACACCCCCGGCGTTCATGTCCTTGATCCGCTCGTGGATATTCCAGCAGCCTTCCCGCATCTCATCGAAGGCGGTCGGCTCGACACCGTATTCCTCCTTGGGCCGGCCGGCGACCGCATTGAGACCGATGTTGGGAATCTCCACTCCGTTGAAGAGCCAGACGTCGGATCCATCGTCTCTCCGGACGACCCGGGGTGCCTGGTCACGGTAACGGGCCGGGAGGTGATTCTCGAAGACGTCGGGTGGTTCGACCAAGTGATCGTCCACGCTGACCAGGATCATGTCGTCGGCGCGCATGGCTGGGTTCCTTCCTTCAATTGGCGGCCCGACAATGACCCAAATCGGTGCCGATCCCTTCCCTATGAACTATAGTTCGAGGAATTGAACAAGGTTTAGTCAGAGCCCCGATTGGCCGCGGGCTGGCAGGGAGGAGCGGTCTGCGCGGTGAACGAAAAGGTGTACATCCACGAGTTCATCGACATCATCGGGGCCAACCGGGCCCGCTACATGCACCACATGACGGCGAACTGGGTGCCGATCGCCATTGCCGAGCGCGGCCAGTATTGCTTCGGGGTGTGGGGGACGGTGGGGTCAACCGGCCGCTGGCCTGAGGTCGTCAATATGTGGGAGCTCGACGGGTGGGAGGGACTTGCCGAAAACTTTGAGCACGAGCTGTCCCACACCTCGATGCAGGATCCTTCGTTGGCCGACTGGTGGCAGACCGCGGCCAGCCTCCGGCGGGGCGGGACCGATCGCATTGTGGTGCCTGTTCCGTGGTCACGCACTATTGCCGAGCTGGTGGCCCAGGGAGTGCGGGGCAAGGTCTACGCCCACGAGTTCGTGACAATGGCCCCCGGGCAATCGATCGAGGTTCTCGGTCGGCTGGAGGAGACCGGGCGGGGGACCGTGGAAGCCCTCGGCCTCGAGCTTGTTGGGGCCTTCGATGTGGCCATGGTGCACGGAACCGAGGCCATCTTCATTTGGGCGATTCCCGACTGGCCGACCTGGGTCCGCTACGAAGGAGCGTGGTCCCGGGGGGGCGAGCTCGAACGCTGGAGCAAAGCGTTGATCGAGTGCAGGGCGACGGTGCGGCGCACGCTGATGATCGAGGCCCCCTTAAGCCCGATGCGGCTCGGTCGTCAGCCCGCAGTGGAGGACCGCCGTCCACTTTCAGAGGTCCGGTGACGAAGCGAATGTGCCTGGGCTCAGAGCCGTCCGCCGGTCTGCAGGGGTGCTGGCACCCAGTCGGGATCGCGCCGATCTTTGTAGGCGCGGTAGCCCTCGGTCGCCTCGGTGCTGTTGAGGCTGGCGTCCATCGAGCTCCGGTCGTAGTGACCGTAGAACTCATTGATGACCCGTTTCACGTTGCGTCGAGCGTCGGGCGCCGCCCGGGTGCACCACTTGAGAGCGTCTTCAGCCGCCGCCATCAGGTCGTTGTGCCCGCAGATCCGGGCCACCAGGCCCCATTCCCCGGCTTCGGCGGCCGACAGCGTCCGTCCGGTCAGCAGAAGGTCTCGAGCGCGGGCAGGGCCGACTTGGCGGGGGAGGATCTGGCCGAAGTGGGTGTCTGCGATCCCCCGGAAGAGCTCGGGGGCGCGGAAAGTAGCTCGCTCGCTGGCGACCGTCACATCTGCGAGCATGGCGATCATTAGCCCACCCCCTTGGGCCAGGCCATTCACCGCGCAGACCACCGGCTTGGAGGAATTGCGGATGGCGTCAAAGGGGGTGTTGTCCATGCCGAGCAGCCGCGGTAGATCGGCCCAGCCGTCCTCGTTGTCGCCGCTCAGGTCTCCGCCAGAGATGAATATGTCTCCGGTGCCGGTGATGAGCAAACCGGCCAAGGTGGCGTCACTGTTGACCAGGTCGACGGCATAGCGGACACCGAAGTACATGGCCGGGGTCATGGCATTGCGGCGCTCCGGACGGTTGACCACGCAGTGGGCGAGAGCCCCCTGTCGTTCGAATTGGAGGTAGGACGTTCCCAGCCAGTCGCCTTCGGGTGGACGGGGCGTGCCGTTCTCAGCCATGGACACATACACCTCGCATCGGGTCTCTTGTCGCCGCACCGTGCTTCAAGAGGTCGAGTGGAACAAGAGCTGTACCGTACCGGGAGCTGCCGGGGGCCCACACTACTGGCGGCGACCGGTTGACGAATAGTCGATCCGACGGGTGACCTAGGGGGCGAGCATGGCGAAGCGAATGAGCTCGGCTGGCGAGGGCGAGGCCAGTCGGCGCGCCCAGCGCCGTGCCCAGCACCAGCAGCTCAGCCGCACGCAGCTCCTGGACGCAGCCGAAGAGATGTTCGGCAAGCGCGGGTTCTACGAGACCACCCTGAAGGAGGTGGCCGAACTGGCTGAATTCTCGGTCGGGTCCGTCTACTCCTTCTTTGCGGACAAAGAAGACTTGTTTCTCAACGTGTTCATCCGGCGAGGTGAGGAATTCATGCCGGCCATGCAGGCGGCGATCGAGGCGGGTGGGAGCGCGCTCGAGCGACTGCACCGTCTGGCGGACTTCGAGGTGGGCTACTTCCGCGAGCACCCCCACTTCGGCCGTCTTTATCTCAGATCATTCAGGATCGGCGCGGCTGCGCCGGTCGAGTCGTCGGTAGCTGAGGCGCTGGCCGGCAACTTCGTGTCGGCCATGGAGCTGCAGGCCGAGATCTTTGTCCGTGGGCAAAAGGAGAAGATCCTACGTAGCGGTGATCCAGTGGTCCTCGCCCACCTTTTCAGCGGGCTTATCGCCGCGTTCCAGTCGATCGACCCAGCCGTGATCGAGGCTGATCCGAACTCCGGCGAGCGGCTGCCCCTTGCTGCACTGCACGAGATCATTGAGAGGGCCTTTACCTAGCCGGCGGGGCCGAATCACATGCATTCCGCCAAGATCGGATTGTGGCGATTCTCGGCCGCTGGCGGCGACTGATCCAGCCGCAGTGAACTGACCCGATCGGTGATCCGCGATTTCCCGAGGTCGAACGGTGGGCGGGGCGATGCCTCCTTAGCTGATGACTCCTGCCGCTCGGAGGGCCAAAAGGGTGGCCTCGTCGAGGTCGAGTTCCGAACTCAGCACTTCCGCCGTGTGCTCGCCGAGCCAGGGGACGTGCCCCTGTGCGGGCTCGTGAGTCCCGAGGAGGTGCAGAGGGCTTCCCGGAAGAAGCACAGCCTGCCCGACTCCGTCCGTTCTGGAGATCTCAACGATCATTCCTCGCGCCCTCAGATGGGGGTCCCGCACAACCTCTTCGTCGGTGAAGCACGGTCCGGCGGCGATTCCAGCTTCGCTCAACGCCTGGCAGGCCTCAAGCCGAGTCATCCCCTCGGACCAAGAACGCACCGCCGGGCGCAGTAACTCGTCGAGGTGGTCAACCCAGCCCTGCCGGGTCGCGAAGCGCTCGTCATGTGACCACTCGGGGTGACCCAGCACCTCGACGAAGGTTGCGAACTGGTGCTCGCGACCGACCTGGATGATGATCCATCCATCGCCGGCCCAGAAGCCGTGGGAGATCAGTGGGCCAATCGCTCCTCCGCGAAGTCCGAGCGACCAGAAGTTCATAACGATGTCGGTCATAGCCACGACCGAGTCGAACATGGCGACATCGACATACTGCCCAACACCGGTCATGTCACGATGCCGGAGGGCGGCGAGGACACCGATGGTGGCGAAGAGTGAAGCACCGATATCGCCTAGAGCTCCGACCGGCGCAGTGAGCGGCGGCTGGTCTGCCACGCGCTTCATCTCGTAAATGCCGGACATCGCCTCGACGACTGTCGAGAACGCTGGCCACATCCGGTAGGGGGTCTCGACCGTATTCCCGAAACCCGAGACCGACAGGTAGATGCATTCGGGGTGGACCGCCCGGACTGCCTCGTAGTCGAGCCCGAGTCGGGCGGCCGTGCCCGGTTTGAAGTTCTCGGCGATGACATCGAAGCGGGGCACCATGGCCAGAATGAGGTCGCGCCCTCGGGGATCCTTTAGGTCCACGCAAACACTGCGCTTTTTCAGATTGTTGCGCAGGAAGGTTGCCCCCACCGCCCTTCCCGTGGCGTCGACTATGGCAGGGGTTGAGGACCGCCCCTGGTCACCACCGTGGGGAGACTCGATCTTGACCACATCGGCTCCGAGCCGAGCGAGCATTTGGGTGGCATAGGGGAGCGACTGCATTTGCTCGAGGGCAAGTACCCGCACCCCCGACAGCGGGGAGATAGTGGGCGGTCCGCCCTCGGGGGCTTGCGGGCACATCACGCTAACGACGTGCGATAGCCGGCGACGAGCTGGCGACGTAGCACTTTACCCGCTTCGCTGCGCGGGAGCGTGGCTACCCGAACGAACAGCACTGGGACTTTATACGCGGTGAGGTGAAGCCGGCATAGGGCTTCGAGCTCGGCGTCCTCGACATCGCCTGTGGTCACGACGAAGGCTACGGGCACCTCGCCCAGGCGGTCGTCGGGGATGCCGACAACCGCGGCGTCCCCAACAGCTGGTGAGAGTCGTAGCACCTCTTCGACATGTTCGGGAAAGACTTTGTTGCCGCCCCGGTTGATGAGGTCGCCCATCCTTCCTTCGATCCACACGAAGCCGTCGGCGTCGATGCGCGCCAGATCCCCGGTGTGAAGGAACCCCTCCGGGTCGAGACGGTCGGCCAGCTCATCGTCTGACGCGTACCCGGCGGCCATCGACGGTGGCCGGACCAATAACTCGCCCACCTTTTCGACCCCGAGCGCTACCGGTCCGTCCATCAACTTGAGGTCCACCCCCGGATGCGCTCGGCCGGCCGCGCCCACCTTCTCTGGGTGAGCCTTAGCGTCTGCGGCGGTCCACCCGACCACTTCGCCGATCTCCGCCTGTCCGTAGCCGTTCAGGACAAACACCCCGAACTTGTTGGTGAACCGCCGAGCCTGCAGCGGTGAGAGAGGAGCGGTGATGCTGCGAACATATTTGAGGGGCTCCAGGTCGGTGACCCCGCCGGCATCGGTGAGCATGGTCAGGGCGGCCGGCGGTAGGACGGTGGAGCGAATCTGGAATCGGGCCACGAGGTGGGCGAAAGTTGACACGTCGAAGGCGTCCATGATCACCAGTGGGGCTCCGGCACGCAGTCCGAAGAGGGCGTTGTAAATCCCGGCGTTGAGCGAGAGCGAGACCGGGATCAGATTGGGTGACGGTGCGCGGTCCGATGAGACCGACCCCGCTCGCAGCGGGCCCAGTACTCGGTCTATGAGCTCTAGATAGCCCTCGTGGGTGTGGAGGATGGGCTTCGGCGCTCCGGTCGTGCCCGACGTCCACAGTATGAACGCCGTTCCGGCCTCGAAGGTCCGCGTTCCGCTGAGCCGTTCCATCCCGTCAGGGCCGATACGGACCGCCGGCCGTGTCGCTCGAATCACATCAGCCGTCTCGTTTTCTGTCAGGCGGGGATTCACCGGGATGAACACTGCACCCGCTCGCCAGATCGCCGTCATAGCGATGACCACGTTGGGCCCGTTGGGCAGCTGGACCGCCACCGATTGGCCGGGAGCGATCCCCGACGTCAGCAGCTCCTCAGCCAGCGCTGCCGACCGGACTCGGGCACCACCGGCGGTCACCTCGTCGTCCACGCCGTAGAGCAATCCCTGGTCATCTCCGAACGGATGGTCGAAGAGTAGTGAGGCCAGATTGACGCCGAGCGTCATCGACTGTTCGGGAAAGGTCTCATTTGGACCGCACGAACTTCTTGCAGTCCGGGGGGTACCAGACCAGCGTTTCCGAGCACGATCACCGTTGCCGCTCTAACCGCGCGGCCGCGCCAATCTTGAGTCGTCGCAGTGTCACGGACCCGTCCCCTTCGACTGGGTTACCTTCGATCTGGAAGTGTATATTATATCCTGCGCGGGAGTGCCAGAGCCAACGGTCCCCAGTCCGGTCGGCACCTCGTCGAGCTCCGGCTCGGGGCGCGATATCGCTCGTTTGATGGCAGCGCCGGCTCAGCATCATGGCCGAAGTTCTTGCTAATCCTCGGGGCGACGGTCTAGGAAATTGTAGGGCGGGTCAAGACGGGAGCCAGAATGACGCCAACGTTGGTGCTGGTCCACGGAGGCACGGTGACGTCCACTATGTGGGATCCGGTGCTTGAGCATTTGCGCACACCGGCGCGAGCGGTGGACCTACCGGGCCGTCGCTACCACCCGGCCGACCTGTCGACCATCACGCGCGACGACTGGGTGGGTGCTGTCGTCGACGAGATCATCGCCGACGACCTGGGTCCCGTGGTGTTAGTCGGCCACTCGTCGGGCGGCTACGTGATCCCCGAGGTGAGCGCCGTCCTGCCGGATCGGGTCGCCCACCTGGTTTTCGTGGCGGCCACCGTGCCGGCTGACGGCGAGCGACCGGTCGACTACATCAAGCCCCGTCTGCGGGAGCTTGCCGAAAGCAGCGAGGAGCTCGTGCGTACCATGGCCGCTGGCAAGACTCTCGGTGGCCTTCTGCCAGGTGAGCCGCCGATCTCGACTGACCTCGAGGTGGTCGAGAACGGCCCGCGAATGGGGCTGGAGGCTCCCGGACCGCTCCTCGAGATTTATCACGGTTGGGCCACCGTGCCACCCGAGCTGCCCAGGACATTTATCCGGTGCCAACAAGACCGCGTGGTGACGCCCGAACTGGTAGATCGGATGCTGCCACACATGGGCAACGTCACGATTGTGGACATTGACGCCGGCCATGAAGTGACGAGGGAATCGCCGGTGACCTTGGCCCGAATCCTAGATCGAATCGCCGCAACCGCTGAAGTCAACACGGCTCCGCCAAGGCACCCCGGGTAGAGATGCTCATGTCGCGAAAGCTCTCGTCCATTGGGGTCTATTGCGCTTCGAGTCCGGGCGTCGAACCTGGGTTCTCAGTAGCGGCCGCATCAATGGGGCGACTACTAGCTAAGCGTGAAATTCGGCTCGTCTATGGGGGTGGACGCGTTGGTTTGATGGGAGTGCTTGCGGACGCCGCCTTGGATGAAGGCGGCGAGGTGCATGGTGTGATCACGCGAGCGCTTGCCGAGAAGGAGGTCGCGCACCGAGGCCTGACGGCGCTCGAAGTCGTTGAGACCATGCACGAACGCAAAGCGGCGATGGCCGACCGTGCGGACGGTTTTATCATGCTGCCAGGTGGATTCGGCACCCTAGATGAGTTCTTCGAAGTGCTCACGTGGACCCAGCTCGGCATCCATTCCAAGCCATGCGGCGTCCTCAATGTGAGTGGCTTCTTCGAGCCGTTGCGCATGCTGTTCGAAATGGCTACCGAGCACCGCTTTCTTCGTCCCGAACACCGCGACATGGTGATCATGGAGTCCGATGGAGTGTCGCTGATCGACCGGCTCAATTCATGGACGCCCCTCACTGTCGACAAGTGGCTCGATCGATCGCAACGCTGACGACGAACTTGGGTCTGTGATCGGCTGACGGTCTGGTGTTCACGTCGACGGGATAAAGATAAATGCAGTAAGGAGATCGTGAGATCGTCGTACGGTTCGCCGGAGCCCGGCAGGGGTGTGTGGGCGGAACCCGGATCGGGTGAAATGACCGCCATGAGGTGGAGAGATTTGGTCACGGTGGAGTTGCAACACGTGGTCATCGGGCCCTGTTCGGCTGCGGCGGCGTTGGCCCGCAGTGATCAAGCAACTGGTCTGCCCGTACGGGTTACCGTGGTCGCTCGCACCCCCGAGAATACGAGGAGGGCGTGAACCCCAGCCGCCGTTTCTCCGATCGGACGGAGCAAAGCCGGGGCGGCCGTTCGGGCTCCCACCGGTCTTCTACTGCCCACTTCTGGTGTGTCGGGCTACTTCTGGTCTGTCGGCGTGGATGCCAGGTGTCGATGTTCAGTCGAGGCGGGCGGTTGCGGTACCGGTGAGCACTGCGTCACCCCGCTGGTTCCGGGTCACGACGGAGAGGTCGACGAAGCGCTCTCCATTCACGTCTCGAACCGCGTCAATGGTGGCACGAGCGGTCAGCGTGTCGCCCGGCCACACCTGGCCGACGAATCGAACCGCGTAGCTAGTCAACCTCGCGTCACCCGTCCAGTCGGTGAGGATCCGCCCGGTCATCCCCATGACGAGCATGCCGTGGGCGAAGACAGTGGGGTAGCCAGCTACGTCTTTCGCGAAGACCTCGTCCGTGTGCAGGGGGTTGTAGTCACCAGACGCACCCGCATATTGAACAATACGCGTCCGAGTAAGGTCCTCGACCAGGATCAGCTCACGACTGTCACCGACCTGTACCTCAGCGGCTCGAAGCGGCATTAGGACCCCCCACGTTCGGGAACTCTCTCGGTACGAACTCCCACCGTTGTTGCCGTGATCACGAGTTCGCCGGCCGCGTCCCGATACTCGGTCACGAACTCGGAGAATATGAGAGCGCCGGCGCGGCGTCCCTGTTTTTGCCATGTCCTACCGGGTTTGGTCTCGGCAGAGAGGACATCGCCGACGCGGAGAGTGCGGTGGTACTCGTAACGCTGCTCCGCGTGAAGGCCACTACCGCCGCTTGTACCTGTGTCGTTTCCGCCCTCGATGGCCGATTGCACCCCTGTCGGAGTACCACCCGAGCCGAACCACGGTTGCCCGTCGTGCGGGCGCAGCGGGTACCCAGGGTCGAACTGCGCGCTGGCCTGTACGAAGGTTGGAGGAGCGATGATGCCGCCGACCTCAGACTTCGCTGCGAGATCCCGATCCACATACGCGGGATTGGGGTCCCCGATGGCACGCGCGAAACAAAGGACGTGGCCCTCCTCGATGGGGAAGTGCTCAACGGCCACGGCAGGTCCCCCGAGCCGTGAGCGCCCGGCCGTTGTCGCTCATGATGACGCGAATATCGCCCTCGGCGAGTCCGTTACGTCGCAGATCCAGCGCGAAATCCCGAGGCTCAGGTAGCCCCTCGGCGTGCGGCCAATCGGATCCGAAGAGTAGCCGGTCCACCCCCAACACTTCCTTCAGCAGGGCCATGTCGTCCTCGTAGAACGGTGCCACCCAGACGTGCTCGCGGAACGTCTCCACCGGGTCGGAAAGGAAGGCCGACGGCATCTGCCCGTAGGCCTTTGCGAGCTTGTTGATGAGGACGGGAACCCAGTTGGCACCGGCTTCAATGCTGGCGACGCGGATGTTGGGGAAGCGGTCGAATAGTCCCTGGCAGACGAGCGCCGCCATGGTCTCGAACGGCGGACGATCAGAGCTGATCACCGAGCGCAAAGGGGAGTGCCGAAACGCTTCGAAGTCGCTGATCGGCTCCCAGTCGTTGAGGTAGCGGCCGTAGCCGGCGTCGCCCGAGTGGATCGCGACGGTCACGCCGGACTCATTGACCAGGCCCCAGAAAGGATCGAAGCGGCGATCGGCCGGGGAGATCAGTCCGATGGGGGAGTGTGCTGGGCCGCCCTTCACGCCAATCACCCGGGCGTCGGCGTTGAGCACGCGGGAGAGCTCGCCGACGGCGGCTTCTACGTCCACAAGCGTGATCATCGGAGCGGCGAAAATACGCTCCCGATAGGCGAAGCCCCAGTCGTCTTCAAGCCAGCGGTTGAAGGCGGTAAAAGCCGCCACCAGCGCCGGCGGGTCTCCGGCTAGCGCCTCTTCCATTCCTACCCCGAGCGTGGGGAACAGCAGGCACCCGTCGAGGCCCTGGCGGTCCATGACCGCGAGGCGCGCCTCGCGGTCGCGGTACTCGGGGCGGATCGGCTCCAGGTCGCCGAAGAGGGAGCGCATATCCTTATTCCCGGGGTTCCGGCCCCGGAAGTACTGGTCCAGGCTGCCGGGTTTGGCGACCGGATCGAACGTGGGGTTCGGGATGAATTTGTTCACTTTGCCACCGACCAGCAGCCGCCGCCGCCCATCGATCTCCGCCCACTGCATGGCCCGCTTGGCCATTGCTGGATCGATGTGGCGGGTGTAGGCGTCTGTGGCCTCGTAATAGTGGTTGTCGGCGTCGAAGGTGGTGTAGTCGACTGCTGGAGCAGCGGTGTCCCTTGGTGCACCCGGCATATCGGTGATATTGGCGGTCATGTCCCTTCCTCCATCGGTGCTTCGCGGTGGGATCCGCAGTGCGGGTCGGTAATTTGTTCGACTACTCCAGGCCTAGTACCCGCAGCGCGTTGTCCCGAAGGAACTTGGGCCACGCATGGTCCTTGAACCCGACGTTGGGCATCTCGGTCATGATCCGCTCGAGAGAGAGCCCCATCGGGAAATAGCCGGCGTAGATTATTTTGTCTGAGCCGCGGGAGTTGGCGAAATCAATGATGTCTTTTGGGTAGTACTTCGGGGCGAAGGCACTCGTCGAGTAGTAGAGGTTCGGCCACTTGAGCATCAGCTTGACGATAAGTTCAGTCCAAGGTTCACACCCGTGGCGGGTGACGAATACCAATTCGGGGAAGTCGAACATCACTTCATCGATCAGCTCTACGCGTTGGGGAGCGAGTCGAAGCCGCGGACCGGGGACTCCGGCACAGCAGAACACGGCAATCCCGAGCTCGGCGCACTTGGCATAGATGGGGTACATCAGCTTGTCGTTGATGGCCACTTGGGGGAAGGTTCCAGAAGGGAACACGCCCACCGCCCGGACTCCATAGAGTTCGAACATCTCTTGGATGCGGCGAATTCCGTCCATTCCCGTGTTGGGGTCGGCGCTGATCGACGGAATGAACCGGTCGGGGTGTGCCTTTACTGCCTTGACACCGTCGCTGTCGGCATCACCGAGTCCAACGAGGCCTTTCTCGATCCCCCAATGATCCATCTCGGCCAAGGTCAGCGCGATCGGATCCTCCACCTCGCGTAAGTGCTTTTCGGGTACGTCCTTGAACATGTACTCGGCCGGGAACTCGAACTCCTCCTTGGACTCGCGGTCCCTGGTTTGCTGGGTTATGAATCGGTAGGTGCCCTTCATGTCGGGGTTCGGGAATCCGATCATGGTGTCGATGATCCCTATGTTCCTCGGCATATCCATGTGCGTGCGGTCCCTTCCTGGCGGCCGGGCCGAATCAGTTGTTTTGCGTCGTGCCTACGTCCGCCGCTTTACTGATATTAGAATCTAATTCCGGTTTGTCAAACGAACCGGCGCCGGGGCCGCGATCGCCGGGGTGACCGGCGGGAACCGATGCAGGAGTGACGGAATCCATCGTCACGGAGGGGGTGCGACGCCGTCATGAGGACCACAGCGCTCAACACCGGGCAGCTAGAACCGCCGCGTCTGAACGCCAATCAGACAGCCCGCCGGCAGCGGATTGTCGACGCGGCCTTGGCGTTGCTCGAAGACAGCGAGTACGAGCGCATTCAGGTGAGAGACGTAGCTGAGCGGGCATCTGTGGCACTCGGGACGCTCTACCGTTACTTCTCGTCCAAGGAGCACCTGTTCGGGGAAGTTCTGGTGCAATGGGCCGGCACGCTGAGCACCAGCCTCACCCGACGGCCGCTTGTCGGTACCCATCCGGCGGCCCGCCTGGAGGGCGCACTGCACCGGTCCGTCCGGGCCTTCGAGCGCCGACCTCAGCTTGCCAAGTTGGTCACCCGCCTCGAGGCATCTGACGACCCATTCGCAATCGACGTGCTGAACCGGCTGGACGCCACTACCAAGGATGTCTATTTGGAACTGCTCGGAGACCTCGATCCCGAGATCGCCACGCGCATGGTGCGGGTGCTCGACGCCGTGCTCGACAGCTCCTTGCGTGCCTGGTCAGCCGGAAGGCTGCCGATTCGGGACGTGTACCGGTCGCTCAGCGACGCGGTGGCGCTGTTGTTTCAAAGCGATGGGGGGTCCGACAGACTTTGAGAGTGGGACGGTCTCCATCTGCTCGCCAATGTGGCGCCTCGATAGTCCGCAGACGACGAAGGCGCCAACGCGTGCACAGACCGTGCTGCCGAGGTGCCGATTGGTGCAACGCACCTCCGCCGGTTCGGCGACGAGCAGAGAGCAGGCGCGGACACCCGCTTGTCGCCATCTTCGATTCGGCGCCGCGCTCGACAGGCCGGTCGCTCACGCGTGTTCGGACGCGGGATATGTAGCCGGCGGCTCCTTGAAGACCTCGGGCATTGGGTCGAGCTAGTCACCATCGATACTTCGAACGACCCGCCACGGTTCGCCCTGGTCGACGGACAAATTCGCACGGATGTGATCCCGGGATCTACGGGGCGGACAAAGCATTGATCGAATATAATATTCGACTGGCGGCCGCAATTGCCGTCGATGCTGCGAACGCATCGCCGGCCTGAGATACCCGAGCAAGCCGAGGGGGAGTGAAGCGTGCGACGGAACAGCATCGCCGGGATACTGCTCGTAGCAATAGTGGTGTTGACGACCTCACCATCAATTTCCGGAGCGTCAACCATGGCGGCTGTCGATAGTTCCCCGGGGGTCACATCGACGCAGATCACTACCGGTGCCGTCAGTACTTTGACGGGTCCTTTGGCGACCGATTTGAACGGGATAGTGCCGGGAGTCAGGGCGTACTTCGACATGGTGAACGCACAGGGTGGTGTCAACGGGCGGACGTTGGACCTCGCCTACAGCCTGGACGACGGAGGCAACCCCAGCCAATTCATCACTCTGGTGCGGAGCCTCGTGGACCAGGATCACGTCTTCGCGGTGACCGGCGTGGGGACCGACTTCTTCTCGTCTGGCTATCTGACAGAGACGGGCACCCCCACCTATGGGTTCAATACGACCGGCGGTTGGGCGGGCCCGCCGAATTTCTTTGGGTCCGATGGGTCGGTGCAGTGCTACACCTGCCTCGTGCCGGACATCTCGTACCTTGCGAAGCAAGCGAAGGCCAAGTCGGTCGCCTTGCTCGCCTACAACGTGAGCGCCTCGTCTGATCTTTGCGCCACCGCGGCACGGCTGCTCAAATCGGCCGGATTGACGGTCAGCTATGTGGACTTGAATGTCCCTATTGACGGGAACGTGACCCCTGACGTCCAACGGATCAAGAACGCCGGGAGCGACCTCGTTGTCAGCTGCATGGACGTCACCGGCAACATCTCGATGGCCCGAGGGATCCAGCAATACGGGGTAAAGGCCACCCAGCTGTGGTTCAACGGGTACGACCAGAGCGTCGTCGACAGTTACTCAAACCTCATTCAGGGTGTGTACTTCTTCATTCCGAACGTGCCTCTGACCGCTCCGACCAAGTACTACCCCGGCCTGGCGTTGTACCTGAGCGCCATGCGCAAGTACGAGCCCCAGTATGTCGAATCAGCCCTTGCCATTCAGGGATGGGAATCGGCGGCGCTCTTCGTTGCCGGGGTGAGGGCAGCTGGTGATGACCTCACCCAGCAGCGTGTGGTCCAACTCACCAATCAGATGACCGGCTACGCCGATGGCGTCACAGCTCCGGTGAACTGGAAGGAGGGTCATGAGACGACCTTCCACCCACCGTCGAACTACCCCGTCTGTGCCGCCTTCACAAGGGTCGAACGAACCACGCTGAAGTCGGTCTTCGGAAAGGGGCATCAGGTCTTCGTCTGCTTGGGCGCGGGGGCTGTGAAGGATCCCGTGCCATTGGTTGCCCCAGATGGGACTCCTGGGACGTAGGGAACGCTCCGAGACCGGAGCATTCCCGACTTGCAGTGCCTGCGAGAGCGAGGTGGAAACAGATTTCCACCGACGAAGAGTTCCAGGGTTCCGGCGGGTGTGCTTGAGCGGCATCACTCGAACCCCGGGTGGCGCAAGTGGGTCATCGAAAATCGGGTAAAGGGCATTCCTGATGTACCCGCTCATCGATTGTCGGCGACGACCACTCCCCCGATCAGGCACAACGCCACGTTGTTTGCTGACAGGTCTCGCAGTGCGTCGGCCAACGGGATGAAGAGCACGCACAGGTCTGCAGGCTGACCGGGTGCGATGCGTCGAGGCGTCCCGGGATGCGTACTCGACCCCAAGAACATCGACAGCGCGGTCCGGGGCTCCACCCGTTCGCCCGGACCCAGTCGCTTGCCCGACGCCGTGGTCCGCTCGGTGCACGCCTGCATTACACGCCACGGATCAGCAGGTCCGAAGGGTGCATCGGTGCCGCCGGCCACGCCAATCCCCGCGGCGTGGAGGGTCCCACACCGGTAGAGGACCGGGAGGTCGTCCGGGTTCACCTCACGGAGGTAGGCGTCTCCACGCTCGTAGACGAACCCCGGATTTGTGACCACCGTCACTCCGAGCTCCACCAGCGGCGCTAGCAAGTCATCGGGGATGACGGCCCCGTGTTCGATCCGGTCCCTCCCGCACGAACCCGCTTCGGCCAGTGCGGCCACCGTCAGCACTGTCTGCACTCGGGTGACACAGTGGATCGCCGCCGGTCGACCGGCATCGTGGGCAGTGACTATTGCTTCGCAAAGTGCGCTGAAACTGGGCAGCCGGTCGTCATCTAGAAGGATCTTCATGGGGCCAAGCGTGATCGTCGCAGGGGCTCGGATCGGCGCTCCCGGCGCGCTCATCACCGTAACCCGTTGCCTGATGTCACCGGCGCTTTGCGCTGCCACCAGGAGATCCAGCTGGCGGGGGTCGGACAGTGGTGTGGCATCGGTGAATCCGGTTACGCCGGCCCGGGCTGCTTCGGCGCCCACCGCAGCCAGCGACGGGCAGGAAGGTCCGAGTTCGTCGGCCAGCCAGCGGTCCATACGGGTCAATCGACCCGTCGGTTGACCCATGGCGTCACGCTCCACCCGGCCTTGGTCGGTGGGGATGGCGCCGAGCTTGTGGAGAGCAGCCGAGTTGAGCGTCCATTGGGCGCCGCTCCGGTCCTGGATTCGGATGGGTCGGTGTGGCACCAATTTGTCCAGCAGTCGGCGGTCCAGGGGTCCTGCCACACTTTCGTGATACGCCACGCCGCGGATCCAGGCCCCGGCCGGAAGTGCCTGATCCGCTCGGGCTAGCGCCGTCGCGAACGCTGATTGATTTACCACTTCAGGCGGACCCACGCGAACCGACTCGTGCGCAGCACCCGCGGCATACAGGTGCAGGTGATGATCGTGCAGACCGGGAATGACTGCCCCGCCGGCGGCGTCGAACACGTTGTCCGCGGCGTCCACCTGCAGGTCGGGTCCGACGGCCACGATTCGGCCCCCGGAGATGCGCAACCGGAACGGTCGGGACTCCCCCAGATCCGCCCCCGTCACCACGAGGTCGGTCACTACGTCGGGACCCTGACCGGAGGCACGACGAGCTGTCGTTCTCCGGCGTGACAGGCATACCACCCTCCGGCAGCGTCCCTTTCCACGCCATGGGGGGCCGGGCATGCTGGTCCCCTGCACACGAACGCGCAGGCCCCACTCATCGAGACATCGATGAGCAGACCGCCTCCGACGGCGATGGAGAAAAGGCTCCCGATCGCCGCGAACAGCCCACTTAACGGATCTGCGACCGCATCGGCGCAGAAGACGGGCCGACTGCCGGACCAGCCCACGAGCCCGCCGGACACCGCGGCATCATCGCCGAAGGCGACATAGTTGGCGCGTGCGCCGCTTCGCCCGTAGCCGGTAATGCTCACCCATGTGCGACCGGGCCTCTCGCTGAGGAACTTCTCGGGGGACAGCCCGAGCTGGGCCAGGGCCCGTGGACGGGAACTCTCCACCACGACGTCAGCCGCCTCGACCAGTTGACGGACCCTTCGCACTCCTTCGTCGGTCGAGAATGAGGACTGAACGATCCGGTGCCCGGTGTGAAGCATTCTGAACATGCGCGGATCACCCACTCGAGCCGCATCAGGGCGCGAGGGATCCTCCACCTTGATGACACTGGCGCCCGTAGCTCCCAGAACGCGTGCGCACAGAGGACCAGCCCACAGGGCGGAGAAATCGATGACAACGAGGGGCTTTCCTCTCTGATGTTGCGCTGCCGAACCTAGCGGCACCATTCGGAACGGGGCGGCCCCCGAGCTCTTGTCTGGCGCTGCCAGCTGGGCGGCCGCGATCCCCACCAATTGGGCCTGCTCCACCAAAGTCGGGGCAGAGAGTCTGCGGGCCGCACGCCGCACCGCTTCCCACGGATCATCCCCGGCCCGACTGCCCACCGCCGCAGGCAGGAGGTCGAGGTCGGTCCGCCGGGGCAGGCTCACCGCTAGCCAGGCAACATCGCCTGGGACGAGACGACATGATCCGTTCGCCGACGTCGAGCCCTGTCGTCGGAACCCTCGGTACCCGGCGCGCTGGGAGACCACCTGGTGGGCGTCGACGTTGACGGGGTTTCCTATTCGTTCGGCGAGGAGCGAGATGCCAGCGCACATCGCCCGCACGTGCGCCATGACCGGAGCTTCCGGAGCGATAGGAGGTCCGTCGGCATCGCCGGTGAGCCACATTGCCCCGGAGGCCGCGAAATCAAGCACGGGACAAGAGGGGCAATCGGGTACCCTTTGCAAGAAGTCCTCGAGAGCAAGCCCGGACCCGGGAACGAGTCCATGTATCCGAGCGGCGGCAGTGGTGCGGACATCGTCATGCGACCCAACGGGACGCGTCATTCGAACAGATTACAGATTACGGTGTGCTCGTGACTGAGCATCGCGACCCGGCGATGGTCATGAGCCCTCACGATGCGCTCGAATTCGCAGCCGGCGGGTTCGGGGGAGAGGGCGCCAATTCACCGAGCGACCTGCCGGTCTTGGTTGTGAGTCTTCGCAGAGGCGAGGCGCTGACTTCCCTCGGCCGGCGCTGCCGCGACCTACCTTGCGTGCTTGTAGGAGTGGCCGATGACGATGATCTCGAGGAACCCGAGGGCTTCGACGTTCTGATGTCGTCGGCGCCCATGCCGCCCGCCCCCTGGGTCGGCAGCGACGACCTTGTGGCCGACACGATTGACCTGGTGGCGGGCATACGAGCGTCGCCACAGGCTGCGGTGGCGCTCGTCGAGCTCTTGCGGATGAGCGAGTCGATGAAAGTGCGAGACGCCGTTGTCGCCGAGTCGTTCGTGTACTCCATGCTCCAGTCTGGTGAAGGCTTCCGCAACTGGCTTGCGGGGCAGCCCAGCGCCCCTCTGGGCCCGTCAGAGGGTCCGCCGGTCATCGTGGAGAGGATCGGCGATCATCTCGAGGTCCAACTGCATCGCCCCCACGTGCACAATGCCCTGAATGCCGCCATGCGGGACGCCCTCATCGAGGCCTTTGATGTCGCGGTGGCGGACGAATCCGTCCGTAGCGTGCGGCTCTCAGGCGACGGGCCTTCGTTCTGCAGTGGTGGGGATCTCACCGAATTCGGATCGTTTCCCGACCCAGTGACGGCCCATGCGGTTCGCACAACCCGCTCGGTCGGCTACCTCATCTCGTTGTGTGCTGATCGTGTGGCCGTCGACGTGCACGGGGCCTGCATTGGTGCCGGGATCGAGATCCCGGCCTTTGCCCGTTGGATCACGGCGACTCCCGACTCCTACTTCGTCCTGCCTGAGCTTTCCTTGGGCCTCATACCGGGCGCTGGTGGCACGGCGAGCATCGTCCGTCGGATCGGCCGGCACCGCACGGCCTACATGGCCCTCCGCCAAGGTGTGATCACGGCTCCAACCGCACTGGCCTGGGGACTCGTCAACGAAATCAGTGGCGCATGACGGCGCCGAAGACTGCGCCAGCCACCCGTGGCCGTCGCTCATCGGCGGACTCTGACCGATCGTTGGACCAATGGAACGAATTACGTTCCTTCGGGCCGCTCACCCAGAACACCCAATCGGCGGAGCTCGTCGATGGTGGTGGCTTCGATCCCGATCTCCGCGAGCACTTCCTCGTTGTGCTGACCGAGCGTTGGGGCAGGCGAACGGAGCCAGTGGTCGACGCGGGAGAAGCGAAACGGCAACATTGGGATCTCATGCTCGCCAGTGAGCACGTGATTCTCCATCTCGAAGAGGCCGCGAGAGCGGAGCTGTGGATTGGCGACGATGTCGCGGGGTGGAATGACCGTGCTCGCCGGTACTCCGGCATCGGTCAGTAGCCTCATGGTCTCATCTGCGTCACGAGTGATCGTCCACGCCCCGAGCTTCCGATCGATGAGGTCATGTTCTCGACGACGGCCTTCCGGATTGCTCAGCCCGTCTTTTCGGGCCCATGGCGGATCGCCGAGAATCGAGCACAGACCGAGCCACTGAGCATTAGTGACGACGGCAATGGCTAACCAGCAGTCTTCGCCTGCGCACTGATAGACCCCCTGTGGCGCCGCCACCGGTCCGCGGTTGCCGTTCCGGCGAAGGATGGTTCCGGTCGCCCCGTATTCGGCTACCTGCTCCGCTGCTGTGTTCAATGCCGCCTCGACCATTGTGGCCTCAACGAGTCTCCCGCCGCCGGACTGATCGCGCTCGATGAGGGCCAGAAGGGTCGCGATGACGGTATGCATGCCGGCCACGGGGTCACAGGCCCCACGGAGAAGAACCGGTGGCCCGTCGGCAAATCCGGTGAGCCACGCCAAACCCGTGAGGCACTCCATTGTCTGGGCGAATCCCGTCCTGTCGCGCCACGGACCGTCGAGGCCGAAGGCCGGCATCCTTACCATGACCAGTTCGGGATTGATGGCGTGGATGCGGTTCCAACCCAAACCGAATTGCTCCATCACTCGAGGGGTGTAGTTCTCGACCAGGACGTCAGCGGTGGCGACCAACCGCTCGAAGACCTCGATCCCTTCGGGACGGGTGAGATCAAGTGTTATCGCGCGTTTCCCTACGTTCACCGAGTGGAACAGGGCTCCCCATTCCCACCACATGTCAGCGGAAGGGGGCCGCGCACTGGCAAAACGCATGGAGTCGGGTCGAGTCACCGATTCAACCTTGACCACGTCCGCCCCCAAGCTACTGAGTACGTTGGTGGCCGCTGGCCCGGCCCACCATGCGGTGCAGTCAACAACCCGCAAGCCTTTGAGCGGGAGGCCCCACGATGTGTCGCGACTACCTTCCCCGTTCCCCTGGAGACGTTGCGGGCGGATCGCCGACCAGTCGATCGTGCCGGTGTGCTCACCGACGCCGGGGGCTAGCGCAAAGGGGCGAGTAGTCGTCCCTGAGATCCGGAACGGCACCCGGGGCTGAACGAAGCGGCCCGATGGGCCCGGCGCGAAGACCCCACGGGCGACAAACTGCTCGAATGCGGGCATCGTCGACCCGTCGAGAATTGGCCCCGCTGGGATCCGTAATAGGGAGGCCTCATCCAAAAGTTCGGCTGTCGAGTGCCGCCCGGTGTGGTTGTGTACAGCGGACAGGAACTCGTTCCGACGGGCGAATCGTTTGGTCGCCAAGGCAAGGTCGGGATCTCCGAGGAGATCGGGTCGGCCGATCATGACCAGGAAGTCCTGGAACTGCTGGGCACTGTTGGTGGTGACCACGATGTAGCCGTCGTTTGTCGGCTCGATGGAGGGGACCTCGATGAGCCGACCGGTACCTTGCTGTGGCCGCCAACCCGAGAACGACGCAAACACTGAAGGGTAGGTGACCAGTGTCACAGCCATGCAGTCGAGCATCGCCACGTCAACATGTTCGCCGTGGCCAGACCGAAAGGCCTCTCGAAGTGCAGCGATACCGCCCAAGGCTGCGTAGGTGCCGGTTATCCATTCGCCGATGCGCCCGCCAGCGGACAGTGGCGGTTGTTCGGGAAGCCCACGTTGTCCAGTCGAGCCGCAGGCCGCTTGAAGGGTGAATTCCGTACTGGGCAGATCTGCCCACGGTCCGTCGCAGCCGAACGGCGTGATAGTCACGACAACCAACGAAGGATTGCGGGACCGGAGGATGTCGATGTCAATTCCGCCGTCGGTCACGAGGATGTCGGCCATCGCGATTAAGTGGGATGGGTCGCCCTGAACAGATCGTTTGGACGAATTGAGAAACTCAAAGAGCGCTCCCGATCCCCAATGGCGCAGGGGGTCACCGTCGTCCGGCTCGACCTTTACGACGTCGGCGCCGGCGTCCGCCAACACTTTTGTGCAATACGGACCAGCAATGTCTGTCGTCCGGTCGAGGACCCGTACCCCTTCGAGTATCAATCCAGTTCCTCGTCTTGAGCCAGGGCATCGCCCGATCTGTCCTGGTGTTCGGTCATCTCAGGGGGTTCTGACCGCGCCTCACCCGCTGTACCTGCGCCGACCGTGATGTATATTTTATCTATGTTACGTCGTGCCGCTGCACATCTCGGGGTTACTTCGTGCTGCTGCATTTCTCTGGGAGTATCCGAGCGTCGTCCGAACCTCCAAACGGGTGGGAGCTGATGCACGCAGATGACATGATCCTGATCAGCGTGGACGATCACATCGCTGAGCCGGCCGACATGTTCGAAAACCACGTTCCGGCGAAGTACCGTGGCCAGGCACCCCGCGTAGAGACTGACGAGCAACGGTTTCAGCAGTGGTGGTACGGGGACCAAAAGGGCCGCAATCTCGGCCTCAACGCCGTGGCCGGCAAGCCCCGCGAGATGTTCAATGTCAACCCGGCCAATTATACCGAGATGCGCCCGGGCTGTTACGACGTCCACGAGCGGGTGCGGGACATGTCGGCCGGGGGCACTCTTGCGGGCCTGAACTTTCCCAATTGGACGGGCTTCTCCGGGCAAGTCTTGAACGAAGGCCCTGATTTGGCCGTGAACGAGATCATGATCAAGGCCTACAACGACTGGCATGTCGACGAGTGGTGTGCCTCCTACCCCGACCGGTTCATTCCCTGTGGGATTCTCCCCCTCTTTGACGTGGACAAGGCCGCGGCGGAGGTACGACGGCTCGCACTCAAGGGGTGCCACGCCGTCACCTTCTCGGAAAATCCGGCCGCTCTGCAAATGCCGTCGATCCACTCGGGCCACTGGGACCCACTTTTTGCTGCCTGCTCGGACGTCGGAACTGTGTTGTGCCTCCACGTGGGATCGTCGTCCAAGGCGGCATCCACATCCGCGGACGCACCGCCTTCCGTGGCGATGGGCTTGTCGTCGGTGATGTCGATCTACTCACTCGGCGATCTCATGTGGGCGGACTTCTGGTGGCGCTTTCCCAGCCTCACCTTCTCCCTCACAGAGGGTGACATTGGGTGGATTCCCTATTTCCTTCAGCGAGCAGAGCACATCCAGGACCGACACTCGGGCTGGACCGGCCACGCGTTCCCCGACGGCTTCGGTCCTTCCGATGTGTTTCGCCAAAGGATCTTGTGCTGTTTCATCAACGACCCAGTTGGGGTCAGCCTCATTGACCACTTCAACATCGATAATGTCTGCTGGGAGTCGGATTTCCCCCATTCGGACACGTCGTGGCCCAATGGACCCGAAGTGAATGAGGCTCAGTTTGCGACCCTTACGGACCAGCAGATCAACAAAATCACCCACGAAAATGCCATGCGCCACTTCTCATTCGATCCCTTTGCCACACGGTCCAAAGAGCGATCGACCGTGAGGGCGCTGCGGGAAGAGGCGACCGATGTGGACACGGTCACTCGAGTTGGCCGCCCTCCTGATGAGAGCGATCGCGACTACTTCAAGAGCCTCGGGACGAAACAGCCGGCCGGCCCGGATCGAGTAGGCCGCTGACGCCGACGCTGTGGACGGGCTGCCAGATCACATGGCGAAATTCGTCCCGTGAAGGCATGTTTCCTCGGTGCGGATTTTGTGGCGCCACGGAATCGGACCGCGCTCTTGTCAGCGGCTGGCGACCGCTCAATGTCGCTCGCTCCCGGGGGCCGGATCGACCGCGGCGCCGGTGCCTTCCTAGAGTGCGCCACCAGACCCCGTCATTTATTCGGTGCCATGTCGGTTGAGGAACCTCACACCTCTGATCTGTGGCGGCTCGTTCAGTGGCGGGCTGCGGTCACCCCTCATGCCGAATTCCTCGTGGACCGAGCCGGCCGCCGGATCACCTTCGCCGGTCTCCGGGACCGGGCGCAGGCGATGGCGGCGGGCCTGGGCGCGCTCGGGGTCACCGAGGGTGACACGGTGGCGTGGGAACTGCCCACCTGCATCGAGGCGGTCGAGCTTGCCGTGGCCCTCCACCGGCTCGGCGTTACCCAGGTCCCGATTATCGGCATCTACCGGGACCGGGAGGTCACCCACTGCTGCCGCGAGACCGGGGCCCGCTGGCTCGTCACCACTGACGAGTTCCGGGGTTTCGATTTCGCCGGCATGGGCGCCCGCGTCGCCGCCGAGCTCGGTCTGAAGCACGTCGTCGTGGCTCCCGGGATTTTGCCCACGGGTGAGCCCGCGCAGCTGCCGCCGACGACACCTCGACCGGGCGCTCCCCGGTGGATCTTTTACACTTCGGGCACGACCGCGCTGCCTAAGGGCGTCCGGCACACTGACCAAGCCCTTTCGTGGGTCGGCGCTGGCATGGCTGACGCGATGCAACTTGCGGGCGGTGACCGCTACTCGCTTGTGTTCCCGTTCCCACACATCGGTGGGATCGTCTTGCTCTATAGCGCCCTTCATGCTGGTTGCACCCATTTATTAGACGAGGCATTCGATCCCGCGTCGAGCCCGCAATTCCTCGCTCGCGAGGGGGTCACGCACGCCGGCACCGGGACGCCATTCCACCTCGCCTACCTGGCGGCTCAGCGGGCTGACACTGGGCACCGCCTTTTTCCGCACCTCAAGTGTTGCCCCGGTGGCGCCGCCCCGAAGCCGCCGACGCTCCATGACGACATCAAGCGAGAACTCGGCGGCGTCGGCATCGTCTCGTCGTGGGGACTGACTGAGGCGCCGATTCTCACCTGCAGCCGCTTCGATGACCCTGACGAGAAGTTGGCGTCGACAGAAGGCCGCCCACTCCCCGGCGTCGACCTGCGGGCGATGACCGCTGACGGTACGGTCGCCACCGCTGGCGAGGAGGGGGAACTGCAGGTCAGGGCGCCGCAAGTGACCATCGGCTACGTGGACCGTAACCTGGACGCAGCTGCCTTTGTCGACGGGTGGTTCCGCACGGGCGACCTGGGGGTGATCGACGCCGACGGGTACGTGCGAATTACCGGTCGGCTCAAGGACGTGATCATCCGCAACGGGGAGAACATTTCGGCGAAGGAGGTCGAAGACCTGCTCTTCACCCATCCGAAGGTCGCTGAGGCCGCCGTCGTCGGCGTTTCCGACGAACGTACAGGAGAGCGCGTATGCGCAGTAGTGACTACGGCCGACGGAGTTGAGCCGCTCGGGTTCGAAGAGATGGTTAGCTTCCTGCGGGAGTCCGGGCTGCGGCCCCAGGCAATTCCGGAGCGCCTTGAGCTCATCGGGGCCCTTCCAAGGAACCCGGCCGGCAAGGTCACCAAGGAGTTGCTCCGGGTCCGCCTCAGCGCGTCGGAAGCATGATCTTCCCTTGATTGGGTGCATGGACAACGATTCGGCCGATTGAGGTCGTCGGGAACTAGAGGAAAGAGGAGAACCATGAAGGCCGGTCTCAGGCTCGGTTGTGCCGAATGCACGACCGAAGTCATCGTCGTGCGGGCGCCCGAAGGCGACGTGACGCTCACATGTGGCGACGTGCCGTTCGTCGAAGTCGACGCCGTCAGGAAGGGGACAGGCCATGGCGACGCCAACGGTGAGGGCACGCTGCTTGGAAAGCGTTACGCGGATGACGAGGTGGGACTCGAGCTTCTGTGCACCAAGGCCGGAACTGGTGCGTTGGCCTGTGAGGGACGTCCGATGAGCATCAAGAGAGCCAAACCACTCCCTTCCTCGGACTGAGGGATAGCACGTGGATCTCAATCTCATATTGGACATGGCGGTCTCGGGCCATGGGGACCGCGTTGCCGTAACGGGTCCCGGCCGCGCCGTTACCTACCAAGAGCTGTCGCGGGGAGCGGCCGCCGGGGCGGCCCTGGCCCGTACCAAGGGGGCTGACGCCATCACGTTCGTAGCCGCCAACCACGTCGCCTATCCCGCAGCGCTGTTCGCGGCCGCCGCCGCTGGATTACCGTTTATCCCCCTCAACTATCGGTTGGCCGACACCCAGCTTGAGCCTTTGATGGCGGCGTATCCTCGGGCCCTCGTCGTGACTGAGCGTTTGTCCCTCCCCGGTGCCGACCCCGCTCTATCCCTCACTCGCCAAGAGTTCCTCGACGAGCTGTCGTCGGACACGCCGACCGTGCCGTCCCCGGCCGTGCCCGACGACGTTGCAGTGCTCTTGTACACCAGTGGCACGAGCGGCGCCGCGAAGGCGGCGATCTTGCGGCACCGGCATCTGGCGGCGTATGTGCTGGGTACCGTTGAGTTCGGGAGCGCCACTGAGGAGGAAGGGGCGCTGGTGACTGTGCCTCCGTACCACATCGCCGGCCTCGCCAACCTCCTCTCGAATCTGTACGCCGGGCGCCGCATCACCTACCTCGACCCCTTCGATCCTGCGACCTGGCTGGCCACCGTGCGGGACGAGGGGACCACCCAGGCGATGGTGGTGCCGACCATGTTGGCGCGCATTGTTACATACCTGGACGGCCGCGATGCCTGCGTTCCGACCCTGCGCACCCTCTCCTACGGTGGCTCCCGGATGCCGTTACCCGTGTTGGAGGAGGCCCTGGCCAGGTTCGGCGACACGGGGTTCGTGAATGCCTATGGGCTCACCGAGACAAGTTCGACGATCGCATTGCTCGGACCTGATGACCACCGGGCTGCTTTGCGCGCGGACGATTCGACGGCCCGGGCCCGACTGACCTCGGTCGGGCGGCTGGTCCCAGGCGTCGAGGTGGAGGTGCGCGACGCGCATGGCAGTGTGTTGCCCCTAGGGGAGCCTGGGTTGGTCCTGCTTCGAGGTGAACAGATATCTGGGGAGTACGAGGGGGAAAGTGCCCTCGACGCCGAGGGATGGTTTCCCACCAAGGATTGGGGCTGGGTCGACCGCGACGGCTACTTGTTCATCGAGGGGCGCGCTGACGACACGATCATCCGGGGTGGCGAGAATATCTCGCCGGCCGAGATCGAGGACGTTCTTGTCCGGCACCCCGCCGTTACCGACGCCGCCGTGGTGGGAGTGCCCGATGACGAGTGGGGCCAGCGGATCGCCGCGGTCCTCTGCGTGGAGGGGCCACCGCCGGCCACCGAGGAGCTGCAGGCCTGGATCCGCGGTCGTCTACGGTCTTCGAAGACCCCCGACATCATTCAGTTCACCGATGAGCTCCCACGTACACATACCGGCAAACTGCTGCGTCGGGAGGTGCTCGCGTGGTTGCAGGCGACAGCGGGGGATGGCCAAGACGTCGTCAGTCGATAGGCCACGCCGTGCCCGCCGGCTGCCGAGGTCATCCAACCAAGCCGATGAGCGTCCACTGACGCGCGTGCCGTCGATCTGGTACCACTCTCGGGAACGTCGCGAGGAAAGCTTCATCGTGGTGCCGAACGAGTTGCGCCCCGTCTTCTTCGTCACCTACGACGAGGCACCCTGTAGGACCTCTCAGGGGTGGAGTCCTGGGCTCAGCCGAGGCGAAAAGTGTCCCTGAACTGGGAGCGGGTGACGGGGATCGAACCCGCATAACCAGCTTGGAAGGCTGGGGCTCTGCCATTGAGCTACACCCGCGGAATGCCGAACCGGATCTTGAGCCACCACCCGGCGCCGGGTGCATTGTACGCGCCCAGAAGCCCCCCGACCCGTTCGCTTTGCACTACTCGAGACACCTGGAATCATGGGTCTCCGTCAGCGTCTACCGTTCAACTGTGGACTCCCTGTACGAGAGGGTTGGCGGGGAGGCGTTCTTCACCGCCTTGGTGGAGCGGTTCTATGCTGGCGTGGTCGGCGACCCAGTCATCCGACCTCTCTATCCCGACGACCTGGGCGAACCCAAGGCGCACCTGGCGCTGTTCCTCTCCCAGTACTGGGGTGGTCCTCACACTTACAGTGAGGAGCGAGGGCATCCTCGTCTTCGCATGCGCCACGCACCCTTCGTGATCGGAACGCTTGAGCGCGATGCCTGGTTGCGCCATATGAATAAGGCGGTGAAGGCCGCGGACCTCCCGGCCGACGACGAAGTGGAGCTACTCTCCTACTTCGACATGGCAGCCCAGACCCTGATGAACACGGGCTGAGCGGGCAAACCTCAGTCGTTGAACACCGCAGGCCGTTTGTCCCGGCGGGCCCGAATTGCCTCTTCGAAGTTCTGCGTGGTGATCCGGACGAACAACTGGGCCGTCCCTTCGGCGTCCATGTGGGTTTCAAGGCTTGATGCGTCGAGGCTGTTCCACAGCTGGCGCTTAGTCAGCTCGATGCCCGCTCGGCTCCAGCCGAGAATGCGGTCGGCCACCTCGTAACACGCGTCGAGTAGTGAGTCGCCACTGACCACGTTGGAGACCAGTCCGATCCGCTCAGCCTCAGCTGCGTCAACATCGCGGCCGGTGAGCATGATCTCGGCTGCCCGTGATGAGCCGATGGCCCGGGGAAGCAGGTAACTGAGTCCGAGCTCGGCCGCGGTCAGACCGTTGTTGATGCCGGCGGCCCGGAAGTAGGCGCTGTCCCCGGCTACGCGGATATCCGCTGCCAACGACAGGCAGAATCCCCCGCCGATGGCCGGCCCGTTGACCGCGGCAATGACCGGTTGGTGCAGCCGCCGGAGTGTCCGGATGACCTCGTCGAGGAGTTCCATCGATCGCAGCGCAATGGTTGGGAGGGTCAAGCCGTCAATGTGGGGGATGGTCCCGGGGTCCTCGAGGTCGGCACCCGAGCAGAACCCGCGCCCCGCACCGGTGAGCACGATCACCCGGGTGTCGTTGTCCCGACCCACCTCGGTGAGCGCCTCTCGGAAGGGGATCATCACGTCGAAAGCCATGGCGTTCATCCGCTCGGGCCGGTTCAAAGTGACAAGGGTCACACCGGGTCGGGGACTGTCGATCAACACGAAAGACACGGGTGGTCTCCACCTTTCGCTGCGGGCAAGGGCGTCATCGTATGCGTCTGTGGGCTCACGGAACGGGGAGGCAGGATCCTGCCCACCGGGGGCCCGGCCAGGGTGGCCGCAACTGGACGACGGGACGCTCCTGGGATCGACAACTTCGGGAACTGTGCGGGCGGCTAAGGCCGGACGACTTCGAGTGGCCCGGAGCCAGGCCGAAAGGCCCGGATTACTCGTTGTCTTGTTCAGGTGGGACCCGAGAGCGGCGGGGCAATCGCGGCCCTCGTGGAGGGGGCAACCGGGTCCTTCTGGGCCAGCCAACGGAGCCGGGCGGCTCGGGCGTCCCAGGCGTAGACCACGGCGGTGCCGGCGATCAGGTCGTGGAGTGCCCGGCGCTCTTTTTGCACCAGAGCCATCAGCAGTCCGAGCCCGAGGAAGGCAACGCTGAGGGGCAGGACCAGCGTTCGGGTGATCGCCTGGCGCACCCGGATCGGGTCGCCGTTGGCTTGGACGACCTGCAAGCCGAGGAGCGCCATTCCGATGGTCTTTCCGCTGAGGGCCCACTGGTAGGCGAAATAGACAAAGCTCCAAACCACGAGGGTGATCAGGCCGGCGATCTGATGTCGCGACAGGGCGACCGATTTGCCTCCGATGAGTTGGATGGCGAGGGACACCGCGTAGATGCCCAGGGTGTAGAGACCCCACAGGGCGCCGATATCCACCCCGAACGCCACGAGACGGCTCACGACGCCCGCGTAGTGCCCCTGACGGCCGACGGTCATTTCGGGTGGCGGGGGTTGGAGCATCGCCATCAGCGCACCTCTGTGTGGCCGGCCGCGGGTAAGGCCGCCGGCGCCGGTCGGGCTACCAACATCGGGGGACCGATCGGCAGGGTGGCCGATTTGCGGTGCAGGATCCGGTTCGTCCAGCGGGCAACGAAGTCGTCCAACCCGACGCCCTGGCTGCGGACGAGGTCAAGCACCTGGGTCAGCACACCGGTGGTGGATTTGGCGATGATTGAGCCCAGTTCGGTCTGCTCGACCAACGAGTCGATGTCAAGCTGGCTCACGATGGCGTTGAGGTTGACCCGGCGAACGAGGGCGTCCACGTCGACACTTTGGATGAGGGCGTCCACGTCGACGCGCTCGATCAGTTGTTCGATGTCGACTTTGGCCACCAGCTGATTGATGTCGACCTTGCCGATCAGCTGATCGAGGTCGACACGCTCGACTACGGCGTTGATGTCGATGGCGTCGATGACGAGGTTCACGACGCGTTCGGCGATGGCCTGGGCCAGACGCTCGAACCGGTCACTGAGCGGGTTCGGACTCACGGCGTTGCCCCTGCGTTCGCGCCGTCGGTTAGCTCGGCCCAGGTGAACAAGCACCGCAGTTCCACGCCAGAGGCGTGGAGGGCCTCTGACCCTCCGGCTTGGCGGTCGATGACGCACAGAGCGTGGTCGATCACCGCGCCGAGGCCTCGCAGCTCGGTGACCGAGTCGAGGATCTGGCCCCCCGACGTCACGACGTCCTCGATCACCACCAACCGTTGGCCCGCCACGTCGTGGCCCTCGGCCAACTTGGCCGTGCCGTAGTCCTTGGCCTTCTTGCGCACGAACACCGCCGGGAGCCCTGACAGGGCCGAAAGGGCGGTGACCACCGGGATGCCGCCGAGTTCGAGCCCGGCCAGTGCGTCGATCTCGGTCGGCACGAGCGGAAGGGCGTGGTGGGCCACTTCGGCCAACAGCTCGGGGTCGGACTCGAATTGATACTTGTCGAAATACTCGGTGGTGGTCGCCCCAGATCGGAGGGTGAAAGACCCGACCAGGTGGCTGGCGTCATAGATGCGCTTGACCAGCTCAGTCCGCTCCACGTCGACATCTTCTCACTCCCCTGGTGACCGACTCGTGGATCGCGTTCGGGGCCTGGACGAGGCCCCCGAGCTCGCCCCAGCCACGCCCAGCTGGTCGGATCGCCGGTGCATGAGCAGCAGTTCGGGGCAGCAGGTACGGTCGGGACGCGCCTTTGTCGATCCTGAGGAGGTCGGAGCCATGGAGATGGAACGCTACGAAGACGGAGTGCCCTCCTGGGTCGACCTCGGCAGCCCCGACCTCGCGGCGGCGAAAGCCTTCTACTCGGGTCTCTTTGGCTGGGACACCCCCGACGGCCCACCCGAGGCCGGTGGCTATTGCGTCTGCTTGCTGAATGGGCGAACGGTGGCCGGGCTCGGCCCCAAGATGAACCCCGAGGGTCCGACGGTCTGGACGACCTATGTGAACGTACGTGACGCCGACGAGGTGGCGCGCAAGGTGACGGCGAACGGGGGTCAGGTGTTCATGGCACCCTTCGACGTCCTCGAGGCTGGCCGCATGGGCATCTTCGCTGACCCGGCCGGCGCGGTGTTCGGCGTCTGGCAACCCAACGGGCACCTGGGTGCGGGAGTGGTCAACGAGCCCGGATCCCTCGTCTGGAACGAATTGGTGACGACCGATGTCGCCGGAGCCATGGCCTTTTACGGCGCGGTGTTCGGCTGGGGCGCACAGGCTCAGGGGCCCCTCGGGGCAGACGGGGTCGGGGCCTACACCGAGTGGAAGGTCTCGGATCGCTCAGTTGGGGGCCTCATGGCCAAGCCCGAGACCATGCCGGCCGAGGTCCCCCCGCATTGGATGACGTACTTCGCCGTCGCCGACACCGATAAGGCCGTGGCCAAGGTCGAAGAGCTCGGAGGCACCGTCATGATGGGTGCCACCGATATCGAGCCCGGCCGCTTCGCCGTTGTCGCCGACCCGACCGGCGGTTTCTTCGGCGTGATCACCATGAAGGAAGGCCCCGCCACCTAGACCTCGGTCTGCGCGCCCCGGGTGGGCCGCCCTGTCACGATGGCGAACAGTACCGGCGCGACGTCAAAAATGACTTCAGGGCCTTCACGTAGGCGGCCCCCGTCGGCCAGGGATCGTTGGCCGTGTGCGAGCCGTCGTTGAGCCCGCCGAGCTTTCCTTGTGCTTCGAGCGAGGTGACGGTGCCGTAGGCCTGATCTTGGTGTCCGATCCGGCACTCGTCGGCGACCCAGGCCGCCAGTAGCCCAAGATTGTCGCTCGGGTGCTGTTTTTCTAGTTGCAACCAGTTGGCGGCGTCAGCATCGATGACGCTCGGGTACTTTCGGGTCACCTCCACGAAGCGGCCATCTTGTACTTGGAAAACCTCAACGGGATCGCCCGAGCCGGCGTAGTCAGTGAAGCGGTAGCTGAACGAGTCGTCGGCGGTGACGAGGGACGGCGAGCCCTCGACCTCTTCGACCTCGACGTCGGGATCACCGATTACGTGGTCGACGGCGACCCACTGGCCACCTGCGCGGTTGTAGGCACGGATGATGGTGCAGCAGTGGGCGCCACCGGTGTAGAAGCCGGCGAGCACCGTGGGCGACGGGTTGTCGCCGAAGCGGACGACGCACAAGGGCTGGGTGGGCGCCGAGGAATCGGGGTCAATGAGGGACTCGACCATGAGCGCCGTGGTCCCTTTCGGGAGTGCGACGGGCGAGTGGTATTCGGTTGTCCCGGATCGGGTGATCTCGAGGCTGGGGTGCTCGAGGATGTTCATCTGGTACTGGGTTCCCGCAGTTCCCGACAGGGTCGCCGACACCCCGTTGAGCACCGCTGTGGCGGTGACCGTGCTGGCCCCCTTCGGGCTGGCGGGTGTGGTCGCGCACGAGATGCCGTGGCTCGAGCTGGGCGCGCCAGACGACGCCGAGCCAGTCGTCGCGTTGGCCACTGAGGGGGTGGACCCAACGCCCGAGACCACGATTGCTACCGCCAGCACGCCCGACCCAACCGCAAGGAAGCGGCCGCCCGATCGCCTCGATCCAGACCGATGCGGGCCGCCGGGCCTCCGTGTGCTGCGCCGGCGGTGCTCGGCCAGGCTGTCGTGCTCGCTCATCGCCCCATCATCTTGCACCGCCCGGCCTGGAGTGGTGTCAACGGGCCCGAAGATCGGCGATGACTTCGGCGAACCGGGCATCCGAAGAGGGATCGAGCGGTGGCGAAACGAGAAGACCCTGGCCGAGCTGGCCGAAACGCTCGAAGAGCAGGGACGGGAGATCCTCAAAGCCCGCCGTCGGGATGAGGGTGTCGATCACCTCATCGGTGACCACCCGGTGGAGGCTTGCCCACTCGTCGGCCCGGACCATCTCGCCGAGGACGTCGGCCATCTCCTGCCAGCCGTAGAGTTCGAGGGTCCGCCGGTACGCCGGGGTCGAGTAGAGGAACGCGAACAGACGACGCTGGCGCTCGCGCTCGGCACCGAGCACTGCTTCGTCGACTCCCGTGATGACCTGGGTCCCGATGACGAGTTCAATCTCGGCGACGTCGCGTCCCGCCCGGGCGGCCCCGGTGCGCAGGTTGGGTAGGCACACCGTCTCTAAGTAGCGCGGGTTCGAGTTGGTGGGGTGGGTGATGAACCCGGCCGCCAGCTCACCGGCCAGCTGGCAGATTCGGGCGTTGACGCCCCCGAGGTATACCGGCGGGGGTGCGGTGAGATCATCGGGACCAGGATTGAAATACGGCTGCATCCGGGTGATCTGGTAGTGCTGACCCTCGTAGCGCAGGGGACCACCGCTGCGAAACGATCCAAAGAGTCCGTCGAGCGCGCCCATGTACTCGCGCATCTTTTCGACAGGCTCCCCCCAGGGCATTGCGTAGCGCCCTTCGATGTTCTGTCGGATCTGGGTTCCCAGTCCAAGCTGGAAGCGTCCGCCCGAGAACTTCGCCAGGTCCCAGGCGCCGTACGCGGTCAAAGTCGGGCTGCGGGGGAAGGCCAAGGTCACTGCGGTCCGCACCACGATCCGCTGCGTGTGCTCGAGCGCGAGTAGGGCGACGGCCAGCGAGTCATGGACGGTCTCGGCGACGTGCAATCCGTCGTAGCCCAAGGCTTCGACCCGCCGAGCATGGGCGATGGCGTCTCGAAGGGGGAGTCGGGGGTCCATCCCGGCGTAGACCCTCACGTCTGGCGGCGCCCCCGCTCGATGATCGCCTCGCGCTCTTTGGCTAGGCGGGACTGGTCGAATCGCTCCGCCATCCACTCGCGGGCCATCTGGCGTTCAACGCTCCAGGCCTCGGTGCCGTTCAGCTCGGCGATCTCGGCGTACATCCGTCGAACCTCCCGGACGTTCGCCACCGGGATCGACGCGATGGCCGCGGCGACCTCCTTGGCCCGGTCAAGGAGCTGCGCGTGGGGGACAACTTCGTTCACCAGCCCCCATTCGTAGGCCACGTGTGCCCCGACGAAGTCCCCGGTGAAGCTCATCTGGCGTGCCCGATTGGGTCCGATCAGCTCGGGAAGGCGGATGGTCAGACCGCCACCGGGCATCGCCCCGACCCGGGCGTGGGTGTCGGCGAATCGGGCCCGCTCGGATGCGATGAGGAAATCGCAGGCCAACGCCAGCTCGAGCCCGCCGGTCACCGCGGCGCCGTTGATCGCGCCGATGACGGGGGTCTGGTGGACCGGGAGGAGTCCGAGGTGAGCCACCGGGGCCTTCTGGCGTTGCTGTTGGACGGCCCGCAACTCGGTGGAGAGTTGGCGCAGATCGAATCCGGCGCAGAAGGCCGGGTCGGTCCCAGTGAGGATGATCGCCGCGACGTCCTCGCGGCCGTCAAGACCGATGACGGCCTCGTCGATGGCCGCCACGAGCTCTCCGGACAGCGCATTTCGGGATTCGGGGCGGTTGAGTGTCACGACCGCCACCGGGCCGTCGACCGCTACGTCGAGCATTAGGTGGTCCTCCTCGCTGTCGTGTCCGCCGTCTGGGGTTGGTGCGTGGCTGGTGGTGGGGGTTTCCGCCAGTCGGGGTGTAGACCCCGTTCGAGCGCCACGCGTTGGGCGAGGATTGTCTGGCCGTTGAGGCCGGACACGTCATCGGAGGTGGCCAGCCAGGAAATCACCGCGGCGGGGACCGAAGGGGGTGCCCCCCGGTAGTGGCCGGTCAGGCCGTTGGCTTCGGCGTTGGCGAGCTGCCGTTCGGTATCGACGTACCCCGGGTCGACGTTGAAGGCGCAAATCCCCTGACCCCCGTGCTCGACGGCCAAGATCCCGGCCATGCGGTGGAAAGCCCCCTTGGTCGCGGCGTATCCCAGCCCCCAGCCCCCATGACCGACCGGCGCCGGAGGATCGGCCACTGCGACATGCGAGGTCACGTCGACGATGACTCCCCGGCGGCCCTCGAGCATCGCCGGCAGCACGGCCTTGGTGATCACGGCCTGGGCCACCACGTTGGCCCGGAGTCTTGTCTCGAACTGCTCGGCGGTGAGTTCGACGAACGGGACCATTCCCCCGGGCCCGGTGTAGATCGCGTTGTTGACCAGGACGTCGACGCGCCCGAACTCGCCGAGAACGGTCGCAACCGCGACCTCGAGGGTGTCGTAGTGAAGCAGGTCGGCGAACAGGGGAAGGGCCCGGGCACCGAGCGCACTGAGCTCTTCGGCCGTCTCCTCCAGGCTGCCGGGGACCGGGCGGTCGCCCCCGACGTCGGAGTCGTCGCGCCCTTCCCCCCGCCGTAGCGTGCGGGCGGTGATCGCCACGTCGAGACCGGCCGCGGCCAACGCCACCGCTGTCGCCTTGCCGATACCTCGGCTAGCCCCCGTGACCAGGGCGACCCGCCGTCCAACAGGAGAACTCACCGACTGTGTCTACTCCAACGCGTCACCGGCGCGCCCCTGTCACGAGCAGCACTCTTCGGTCCCGCACCGGACCGGCGGGACCGGGGCCACCCGGCACCCCTCGGGCGTCTGACCTGCGTCGAACCCCCACCATCGGGCACCTCATGCGCCGAAGTAGCCCTCATGGTGGAGCATCGGGGCCGCCGTGATGACGTCGACCTGAGGGGACAGGGCCACGTCGCGAGTGAAACCCCTCATCGCGAGCTCTCGACCTGACGCGTCGCGACCCACCGCTTCGAGTCCGTCCCTGCCCCAATCGAACGGACGTCGGAGTCTTCTTGGCCGTGGTCGTCGGGTGTCACGGTTGGCGATCTTCGTCGTTTGCCCGTCGGCGGCAATTCTCAGCGGGTCCTTGGGCGCCGATGAGCCCGCCGCCGACCCAACAAGATCACCCCGGCGAACACGACGAGAGCGCCACCGACGACGAGGAGGACCCACAGCCACCCAGCCTTGTCACCGCTCCCCCCGGCCTCCTCGGTGGTGCCGTGATGCAACGGGGCGCTCGTGGCCGCCGGGACCGTCGTCGTCGGCACGGTGGTGCCCGATGCTGTGGCGACCCCTTCGAACGCGTGGACCTGGTCAGCCGAGGGAGCCAGGAGCAATCCGTCTCCGACCGAAGGGGTGGGGAAATGGTTGGCCTCTTGGCCGAGCGAGAACTGCTGGACGGGTGCGCCCGAATTCGGGTCGAGCCCGAAAAGCGTTCCCCCAGAGCTGATCGACCACACAAAACCGCCGGCGACGATGGGTGGTCCTCCCGACCCCGAACTCGTCTGCCAGAGCAATCGCAGCGACGGTGGGGACGTACCGGCGGTCAGAGCCACCACGCCGCTTTGGCAGGGGAGGTAGACGACGCCGCCCATGAAGGCGACACCGCCGTCGAAGTCTTGCCCGCAGATCGGCTTGAGTTGTGTGAGCTGACCACCGATCCCTCCGAGGTCGGACTGGCGGAGAAGGAACGCGGTCTGGGACTTGCCGCCCTGGACGACCAGGCCATTGCCCATGAGGGCGGGCACCGAGGAGCCGAGGTCCCGGTCGTTGCCGTTGTCGGTGTACCAGTCCGTCGGGGCGAAGTACTGGAGGATGTGCAGGGAAGGGGAAAGCTCGAGTACCGAGTCGCTGTTGTCGTAGGTGCCATTGGTGGTGACTGACCCGTTGCCGACGGCGACCCAGATGTTTCCCGAGGTGTCGATGACCGGGGCGCCGCCGCCCATCCACACTGCCCCCTGGCTCTCACCCGAAGCCGAGTCGGCTTCGAACATGGTCGGGGTTCCGCCGGCTTCGGGTACCGAGACGACCCAGCCGTGGTACGAGGAGCAGTCCCCGTAATTGCCACCGTAGCCGAACACGACGTTCCCGTTGGTCACGGTGAGCGCCGTGCGCTGCAACAGTGCCGGGGTAGCAGCACCAACGGGGTCAATAGATTGGCGGAGCTCGACCGATCCGTTGGCGATGTTGATCCCAATGAGCATGTGGGCGGGTTCACCGTGTACCTGTTCGTCGGCCACGGCGAATAGCTCGCTCCGGACCGTGTCGATCACCGGGGTGCCGGTGAACCCCTCGACCGGGGAAATATCGCCACAGGGCAGTTCTGCAGAGGGGACGGGGGATGCGACGTGGGTTGACCAGATCACGCTCCCGTCGGTTCCATTGAGTGCGTAGACCGTGTCGTTCTCCGTCGCCACGTAGACGGTGTTCCCGACGGCCAGTGGTTCGCCGAAGAGGTCCCCGTCGAGCACCGGCGAGGTCCACACTGAGCGGGCCGCGGAGAGCTGCACTCCTGAGGTGTCGACCCCCGAACCGCCCGCATCGTGGTGGTAGACGGGCCAGTCGGTTGCCCGAACGGCAGGGGCAGGCGCTGTTGTGGCGGTGGAGGCGTCGGCAGCGATGTCGCCCGGGTTGGCGAAGACCAGGACCGCCATGACGGCACTGGCAGCGAGGGCGCCTCCGTGTTTCACGGGGCCATCATTGTGCACTGGCGCTCGTCAAATCGCCCAAGGGTGGCGATCCACCGAGTGCGGGCCACGGCCCGTAATGAACGCGTTATTCAGCTGGGTCCGAGCTGGCGTTGGGGCCGAACAACGCGAGGGGCTCGGCGGTGAGATCGGCGTGCTCGACGGTGCCGATCGACTCGAGCGACGCGTCCGTTTGATCGAGGGCGAAGTAGCCGGGCACTGCGTGATGGGGGGAGTCGAGGTAGACCTTGGCCTCGGGGGGCCCTCCGAAGCGGCCGTGGCTCCAACGCACCTCGATGTGTCCGACTACGTCGACGGAGGCTCCGGTCCTTTTGTCACGGATCGTGGCCTGCCATCCCACCCTTGATTGACCACCACTTTGCGGTTCCACGTCGAACGCGTGGAGCCCGAAGCGCTGGCGCCAGTCCCAGGGAGTGGCGACCCGTAGCCGGAGCGGGTGCGACCCCGCAGCTCCCAGGACGAAGTAAGGCGCGCTCCCCATGCGCAATAGACGCCAGAACATCGCCTCTTGCTCCTCGCGCCCCGCCAACGCTTTGCGCCAGCGTTCCGCCGAGGCCAATGCCACCCGGGCGATCAGGGCCTCGTAAGCCGCGGCCGCCCCCTCGGGCCATTCGGTGGTGAGGACGCGGCCGAGCGCCCTACGTTCTTCGGTCGTCAGGCTGCGGGCCAAGTCGGGAAGTTCTCGTTCGCTCCCCCGGCGAACCAGGCGGTACAGCTCGTCATACTCAGCCGGTGCCACCTCGGCAAACCAGTCGCCGCTCCGCCGGCCGTGGCGGCCCGACAGGAGGCCGTCGAACAGATGCGCGGGGGACGCGTTGAAAAGGATCTTCGAGAGGTACTTGCAGCTAATGAGGTAGACGTGATCGACCCGGAGGTCGATCGGGGCCACCTCGTCGCCTGGGGCGCGGCCCGAGCCCTTCCATTCGACACAGAGCGGTCGTCGTTCACGCAGGGCAGCGGGTGCGTGGAGGAAGGCCACGCCGTTGGCGAAGGCGGAGCCGAACTCCGCATCGTAGGCACCGCCCGACCGGACCTCGGTGAGCAGCGCCCAAGTCTCGGGGGAGACGCTGACCATTTCGGTCGGCTGGGCTCTGAGGGCGGTGTCCACGTCGACATAGCCCAGCATCCCGAGACCGGTGCCGAGCTCGGTGATGGTGGTTCGCAGGTTGGGCAACTACGCGTCTTTTGACAGGGGATGGTCCCCGACCCCGGAGCGGGCGATCAGGGTCGGTGTCAACGTTGTGCTCCGAGTTCTTCGTCGCTCCAATACCCGGGGAGCGGCTGATCATGGCCGCCGGCTCGGTAACGTGCCAGGCGGTCGAATCCGTTCGGGTCGTCGAGTAGCTCGACGGCGTCGAAAAAAGCTCGGGGACCGGCAGCCCGAAGTGCAGTGTCGCCGTCACTGGGCCGTTGCGGAAGGTTCGTGGTGAGCAGTACCAACGGCCCGATGCCTCGATTGGCCATGACGTGGGCCCGACCGAGGGACCGCAGCAGGGTCTCGGTGCGCACGAGGCCGCTCCGGGTCGTAGTGAAGGCTCCGGACACATCGAAGTACCACTCGGTACCGTCGGCCGCCTTGGCCACCAGATGCACGTTCAGACCGAGCCCCCGCAGCCGGACGTTCCGACCCGTTACCGTGAAACCGGCCTCGACCACCAGGTCCTCGGCCAGCGCGTGGGCGGCCTTTCCCTCCCGTCTCGCTCGCTCCGAGAAGTCCTCGCCCACACGGTTGCGTTGTGACGAGCGTTGTTTCTTCGGTGATCGACGAGAGGTCTTCGCTCCGGCGACGAGCCGGGCTTCTTCCTCGTGGACCCGGTCCCGGGCGATCGCCACGTAGTCCGGATCAAGGTCGTAGCCGGCATAACGGCGTCCGGCCCGGGCCGAGGCCACCAGCGTCGAGCCCGAGCCCATGAAGGGGTCGACCACGAGGTCCCCCCGGTAGGTGTACAGCTGGATGAGGCGGTGGGGGAGCTCGACGGGAAAGGGCGCGGGGTGGTTGACCCGACGGGCGCTCTCTGCGGGAATGTTCCAGACGTCGAGGGTGGCCGCCATGAACTCGTCGCTCGTGAGCGTGTTCTCGTGGGGGAGGTCGAGCTCCTTGCGCTCTTTGGTCGTGCGGGCCCGGTCGAAGCGCCCTTTACTGGCAATGATGACCCGTTCGGTGATGTCGCGGAGCACCGGATTCGAGGCGCTCCGGAACGAACCCCAGGCACACGAACCCGACGCCCCTTTTCCCTTCTGCCAAATGATCTCGCCCCGGGCCAACAGGTGGAGGTCGTCTTGGAGGATGGTCATGATGTCCGCCGAGAGGCTCCGATATGGCTTGCGTCCGAGGTTGGCCACGTTGACGGCGATCCGCCCGCCGGGCTCGAGCGTGCGCTTGCACTCGCAGAAAACATCACGGAGCAATTCGAGGTACTCGAGGTAGGACCCGGGGATCCCCTCGCGGTCGAGCTCTTCTTCGTACTGCTTCCCGGCGAAGTAGGGGGGCGAGGTGACGACGAGGGCGACTGAACCGTCCGCGATGGAGTCCATCTTGCGGGCGTCGCCGCACACGAACGGCTCAGCCACCGGTAGGGGCGGTTGGACCCCGTCATTCTCCGACAGCTCTGGTGCTTCGAACCGGGCGTAGAAGGCCCGCGCATCGTGGGCCTCGCGGCGCCCGACACCAAAGTTCGAGGTTGACGTGCGGCGACGCTGGGCCATGACTATCGGACCGACGCTAGCGGCCCGGACGGACTGCTCAGCGGATGGACGGGACAGGGCATGGTCCGAGCGTAGGGACCGGGTGTAACGGCCACTCAGGCGGCATGGCCGGCGGCCCAGGCCACCAGGCCGTCGAGTCCTTTCGTGTTGATGATGCGTTCGGTGGGAACACCGGCCTCCGTCGCCTGGCTGCACCCGTTGCCCAGCCATTCGAGCTGGCCCGGGGCGTGGGCGTCGGTGTCGATCGTGAATTCGCACCCCGCTTCGACGGCGGCCGCTAGCAGTTCTGCGGGAGGATCGCGCCGTTCGGGTCGGGAGTTGATCTCGACCGCGGTGCCGGTTCGGGCGCAGGCATCGAAGACCGCTCCGGGGTCAAAACGCGATGGGGGGCGCCCTTTGCCCACGATGATCCGACCAGTGCAGTGCCCGAGGATGTCGGTATGGGGACTCTCGATGGCCGCCAGCATCCGGGTGGTCATGGCACCGAGATCCATCCGGAGCTTGGAGTGCACGCTGGCCACCACCACGTCGAGGCGGGCCAAGAGCTCCTCTTCTTGGTCGAGGCTGCCATCCTCCAAGATGTCCACTTCGATGCCCGTGAGCAGTCGAAAAGGAGCCATCTGTTCGTTCAGTTCAGCGACCACTTCGAGTTGTTGGCGTAACCGTTCCGGATTTAGCCCGTGGGCGATCGTTAGGCGCGGGCTGTGGTCGGTCAGCACGAGATAGCTGTGTCCGAGGTCTCGGGCTGCTTCGGCCATCTGGTGGATGGGGCTTCCCCCGTCAGACCAGTCCGAGTGGCTGTGGCAGTCGCCCTGCAGAAGGGCCCGGATCTCGCCCGCCCGCCCGCCGGGCGCCGAGGCGGTTTGGTCCTCGAGGTCAGCGAGGTACGAGGGGGTGTCTCCGCCGAGGGCCTCGGCGGCCACGGTGGCCGTGGTGTTCCCCACGCCTTCGAGAGACTGCAGACGCCCCGAGCGCGATAGCTCGGCCACCCGATCAGGCCCCGCGTCGTTGACCGCGGCGGCGGCCCGGCGAAAGGCCCGAACCCGGTAAGACTCGGCGCCGGCCGCCTCGAGCAGGTAGGCGATCCGGTTCAGGGCGGTCAACGGGTCCATCGGAGTACCCGTCCCTCTCCTTGTCCGAGCCCGGGTCGTTGCGAACCTCGCGTCACCGCACTCGGGCCTGTCGCTGGGATCGATCCGCATCGGGAGGCGGGCACACAACGGGCACGTTCGAACCTTACCGTTGTCGAACTCGGGGGTCTCAGACGGCGTTGGCCCGTTCGAGGCAGGGTTGGAGCGCGTCGAGCATGGGGGTAACGTCCTCGGGCCCACCGGCAAAAAACAGGGCGGAGACGGCGTCGGCCCCGGCCGCTGCGTACTGCTCAACCCGATCGGGCGTGAGCTCTTCGAAATAGGGGCACACCGTGACCTTCACGTCGGATCGGGCGCGTCCGCACTCGGCCAGGTGGCTCTCGAGCGTGGCGAGTGGGGCCGCCAGGTCACCAGGGAGGCGGTTGAAGGTGTGCCAGCCCTGAGCGGCCCGGGCGGCCCGGCGGAGCGCGGCGTCACTCTCCCCGCCAATGTGGATCGGGGGATGTGGTGTCTGGATGGGTTTTGGAAACATCGAGCACGCCGGGAGTCGGTAGAACTCACCGGAAAAGCTCGACCGGTCGTCACACCACAAGGTCTGCAGTACCTCGAGGTACTCGTCGGTTCGAGCACCGCGCCGTGCCCAGTCCACGTTGAGGGCGTCGAACTCCTCACGCAACCAGCCGACCCCGACCCCGAAATCGACCCGGCCTTTTGAGAGCCAGTCGAGGGTGGCGACATCTTTGGCCGTGTACACCGGGTTGCGTTGGGGGAGCAGCACCATTGCGGTGCCGAGGCGGATGGTCTGGGTATGCGCGGCGAGGAAGGACAGCGTCGTGATCGGTTCGAGCAGCCCCGATCCGGGGGGAGCGGGGATGCGGCCATCTTGGGCGTAGGGGTACTGGGAGCCGTAATCCTCGAAGAGGACCACGTGCTCGCCCACCCAGATCCCGTGGATCCCGCGCTCTTCTGATTCGGTGGCCAACGCGGCCAGCAGCTCAGGAGTGGTGAAGGGGCTCGCCGTGGGCAACCACAGATCGAAGTGCACGTTGATCCTTTCGTCGTGGTGTCCGTGCCACCAAAATCAGACGCTATCGACGGACCCGAAGACCGTTCAGGACAAAGTCGCAGATCTCGTCGGTGGCCTGATCGAGAGGGAGCGGGGACGGGTCGCCGGCTCGCACCGACAGGGCGCCCAGGATCTGCTGGCCGAGAAGAGCGGCGGCCCGGGCCGGATCGATCGGGCCAAAAAGACCCTGGTCGATGCCCTCGTGAACCAGGTGCTCGAGGATCCGGGCCATATCGAGGCCGATGAGGAGGAGCTCGGCGTCAAGGGCGTCGGCCCCGGGCCGGTTGCCGGTGGCCTGGGTGGCCACAGCCAGCCGGAAGAATGCCGGGTTCTCGTCGATCCGCTCAATCAGTCCGGCGACGACGGCGCGCAACCGTTCGTCGGGGGTGGCGTCGCGCTCCCAGACCCCGACGATGGCATCTTGGAGCTGTTCGTACATCCGCGTGAGGCAAGCCCGAAGGAGCGCGTCGCGGTTGGCGAAATAGACGTAGACCGTGGACCGGGCCACCCCGGCCTCGGCGGCGATCTCGTCCATCGGGACTTCGGTGGTGCCCCGTTCGCCGAACAGCCGGCGGGCGACATCGATGATCTGATCGCGTCGGAAATCGCGAATGACCTCTTTGAGCTCGTCGGGCGACCGGCGGGCCACGGTCAGGCGGCGCTCAACGGACGGCCGGGCGAAAAGGCCACCGGTAGGTGCTTGACCCCGTTGATGAACTGGGACTGCAGGCGCTGCATCGTGCCGTTCTGGTGGATGTCGGGCATCCGGTCGACAAGGTGCTCGAACATCACGCGGATCTCCATACGGGCCAGATTGGCCCCGAGGCAGAAGTGGGGGCCACCGCCGCCGAATGCGACGTGGGGGTTCGGATCGCGGCTTACGTCAAAGTGGTCGGAGTTCTCGAAGATGTCCTCGTCCCGATTGGCCGAGGCGTGGAAAAAGACGACCTTGTCGCCCTCTTTCATCGCCGTCCCCCGTAGCTCGAGATCTTGGGTGGCGGTTCTGCGGAAGTTCATCACCGGGGTGACGAAGCGGAGCATCTCCTCGACCGCCGTGGGTATGAGCGAGCGGTCCGCCACGAGGCGGTCCCACTGATCAGGATTGGCGAAGAAGGCGGCCATTGCCCCTGAGATGAGATTCCGGGTGGTCTCGTTACCCGCGACGGTGAGAAGCAAGAAGAAGAGTTCGAGTTCCATCTCGTTGAGCTGCTCCCCGTCGATCTCCACCCGGCTGAGGGCGCTCATTAGATCTGCGTGCGGATCGACCCTTTTTTTGGCGAAGAGTTCGCTGGCATAGCCGTAGAGCTCCATGGCCGCACCCAGCGCGTCCTCTTTGGCCACCCCGTACTCGGGGTCCTCTGAGCCCACCATCTGGTTCGACCAGTCGAACATCCTGTGGCGATCTTCGTAGGGGACGCCGAGCAGTTCGGCGATCACTTGGAGGGGAAGCTCGGCCGAGATCTCGGTGACGAAGTCGGTCTCTCCTTGTTCGCAGACCCGGTCCAAGATCTCATCGGCCGTCTGATGGATCTTCTCCTCCAAATCACGCACCATGCGGGGCGTGAAGCCCTTGTTGACAAGTCGCCGGTAACGGGTGTGGAGCGGGGGATCCATGTTCAGCATCATCAATCTCTGCTGGTCGATCTCGTCATCGCTCATCTCGAAAGGCATGGTGCCTTTCAGTGCTGAGGAGAACCGTTCGTAGTCCCGGTTGACGGTGACGCAATCGTCGTACTTGGTGACGACCCAGAAACCGGGGCCAGCGGCCTCTTCTTGCCAGTGCACCGGGTCGGTGCGCCGCAGGTGGCCGAGATACTGGTAAGGCACCCCGGGGACGTAGGACCTCGAGTCGGAGAGGTCGACGGGCGGGATGTCGGTGATCGTGTCGGTCATTTCCGGACGCCTCCTCCACAGAATCGGACAAGACGTCCGATAGATCAGATGTTAAGTCAGGGGCCTCCTCAAGTCAACGAGCTACCGCTGGGCCACTCGTCCTGGGTGCCGGAGCCGACCCGGGACGGGGGAAGGATCGGAGGCCGTCAGGCCCGCCGCCTCAATTCTGACGGGCCGACCGGCGGCCCATGTGCCAACCCCCGCAAAAGTCGCATTGGTAGGCGCTGAGGGCAACACCGGACTCCCGGGCTCGTTCCTCGGCCGCCGACAGGGCTTCGGCCCGAGAGCCGTATCGGACCTTGGCCACGCCGTCTTCGCGCCAGTGGGAGGCGGACACAGAGAGCGGGCGCTGGGCTGGGCGGTGCCGTGGCATGGGACCAGTCTGACGCACCGGGCGAACGGTGCAGCCCCGCGAGCAGCGCGTGGTGCCCGGCCATACTGAAGGGATGTCCCAAGCCGAGATCCCGTTGGCCGGCGGGGTGGCCAACAAGGGCGCGGTGGTGCGAATCGGCGATACCGTCCGTCGACCGACCGGCCCCTGGTCGGCCACCACCAGGGCGCTGCTCGTTCACCTCGAGGCGGTCGGGTTCACCGAGGCCCCGCGCTATCTCGGTACCGATGAGGCGGGTCGGGACGTTCTCTCCTACATCGCAGGCGATGTCCCGGTGCCTCCGTTTCCGAAGTGGTCGATGACCGATGGCGTCTTGGTGGAGGTGGCCCACCTGGTCGGGCGCTTCCACGAGGCGGCCGCGAGTTTCGAACCGAGCCCTGACATCGTCTGGTCCAGCGAGTTGGCTGATCCCGATGGTGGTTCGGTCGTGTGTCACAACGACATCTGCCCGGAAAACGTGGTTTTTTCCGAAGGAAGAGCGATCGGCCTCTTGGACTTCGACTTCGTCTCGCTGGGCCGAGCGATGTGGGATGCGGTGCGCACCATCAGTATGTGGGCGCCAATGAGTGCGCCCGAGAGCCGACAGGGCTTTCCCGACTCTCTCGATGTCATCGATCGATTCGGTCGGTTTGTCCGGGCGTTCGGGATCGAAGCTTCCGACGCAGAGTCGGCGGTGTCGACTCTCTTTCAGAGTTGGGCGGTCGGGCAGCGCTTCGTGCGTCGGCATGTCGACGCCGAGGAGGCGCCTTTCATCGAGATGTTCGAGCGCGGCGGGGGTGCGGTGCGATGGCGTAGGAACGCCGCATGGTCCGAGCAGCACCGCGCCGCCATGGTGCGGGCCGTCGAGAACGGATCTGGTGGGACCAATCGAGTCGCTGAGGCGGCGCCTCCAAGCCGGTGACGCCGTCACGGGACTTCGATGGATCGGAACCTCGATCAATCCGTCACCCCGGAGCGCTGAGTGCGGTGGAGGCGAATGCCGGGTACTTCGACGACCCCGAGCGTCGACGACGAGTGCTCCGCGGCGGCCGCCGGGTGGTCGGCGACTACGCCACTGCGGTCGGCCTCGAGCCTGCGGCCGAGCGTCGCTTGTCTCTCGCTCTCGCCCACGCGGCGCGTGCCGAGCGAATCGACCGCCCGGTGCACACCTGGGCCCGGCAGCCGAGGTGGTCGGTTGAGCGCGGCGGCCGTCCGGGGGGGCGCAGACTCGGGGCGCAAGAGTTCAAGGTCGTGAGATTTCACTGTGGTCGGTCGCCCGTCCATCGGCGGCCAGGATCTCACCGAGAGATGCTGCCGGGTCCTTCCTGAGGCCATTGAGCAGGCCGATCACGTCGGTGGCGTACCCAGCCGAGTCGTAGTGCCGGGCGACCAACTGGCGCCCGGCCTCGGCCACCGCGGCCAGGTCCTCGGGGCCGAGGTCAAGGACCCGACGCAGGGCCCGGATCGTCTCGGCCAGGTCGAGGGGCTCGTAGAGGAAACCGGTCACCCCGTCGTCGATGAGTTCAGGCAGGCCGAACACCGAGGTGGCCAGCACCGGCAGCCCAAAGCACATGGCCTCGAGTACCGAGCGGGGGAGCGATTCCACGTCCGAGGCACTCACCAGCAGGTCGGCCGCCCGGTACCAACGGTAGGTGTCCTCCACGACGGGCACCAGGCGAGCCTGCCGTTCGACCCCGGCCTTGCGGAGGAGGCGAGCGAGCGCCTCGGCGTAGGGCGTGCCGGTGTTCCCCACGAAGACCAGCAGGGTGTCGGGGTACTCCCGGGCCATGCGGGCGAAGGCCTCCGCCACCACGGTCTGCCCCTTGCGGCGTTCGGTCGTCCCCATGATGAGCAGGACACGGGCATCGGGCGGGAGGCCGACGGAACGTCTGGCCTGGGCGCGCGAGGTCGCCGCCCGGTACTGATCGATCGCCGAAGAGTCGATGCCGTATGGCACCACCACGGCGCGCTCGGGTACGGCAGAGCCCAAGTACTGCCGGCGGGTCTCTTCGGCTTCGAAGATGAGTGCGCCGGTGGCGCTGAGGGCTTGTAGGGCGGCCCGGCGAACATCGGGATGCACGTAGTCCGGCGGGTATGCCACCGACCAGTAGACCGACGGGGCCCAGCTTTCGTGGATCGCCCACACCGTCGCCAGTCCGAGCCGGGTGGCCGCGTCGGCGCCGAAGAACGCGCCGAAGGTGTTGACCAACGCGGCGGTGTGCGACCGACTGGCCAGCCATAGCGCGGTTTCCATGATGCGGCCCTCGTAGGACTCGATGTCGCGAAGGGGGTAGTCCTGGGTGACGTGCACCTCGATGCCTTGCCGCTCGAACTCGTCGAGCAGCGGCCCCCCCACTGGGGACACCACGGTGCACTCGAAGCGCCGCCCGGCCCCCGCTTGACGGAGAAGCTCGGCCAGCCAGAGCTGGCCGCCGCCGTAGCCCAAGTCATGGGTGAAAACGACCAGGTTCAGATCCGGGCCCGGTTGGTGCGTGGACCGGATCTCCTCGAATCGGTGACCCAGTACCGCCATCCGGGCCGAGCGGTCGGTGCCGACCAGCGGGGGCGAGAGCCGGTAACGCCGCTTGGTGATCACATTGGACTCCTCACCGAGCGACCAGGCGATTACCTCGATCACGACGGTGGTGGCCGCCGCAGGCAGGGACGAGAGGTCGACGAGGCATTCGAACCCGCTCACTTCGGCGTGGGCCGTTCGGTGGTGACGGGCCACGTCGGACCGATCGAGCCCCAGGCGGGCCCGCCCGGCGCTCTCACCGTTGACACTCACCTCTACGCGCGAGACGGGGAGCCGGTCGGTCAGGGCCCACCCCACGAGGTTCACCGGGCCCCGCTCGAGCGGCACCGCGGGTCGGGGCAGGTCAAGGGCCCCGTGGAACCGGTTCGGTCCGGTGGTCCCGGCGGACTCGCTTGCCCCGGCATTGCCCAGTCGCACGGTCACCGGCTCGAGTTCGATGGGTGCCACCTCGGGAGCCGGCCATACCGACACGGTGAGCACGAACTCGTCGCCCGGCTCGTGGGCCAGGTCAATGATGCCCCGCCAGCCGCTCTCGGCGTAGCGGGCGACGCCAAGGGCCCGGGCCACGTCCGGGCGGGACTCGGTGCCGGTGGCTGCTTGTCCCACCACCTTCCCGTTCACCTCGATGGCCACGGCGAGCGCCGCGCCGTCCCCCCACAGATGCCATCCGCGGACAACGACGGCGTTACGGCTGAGGAGGCTGTCGGGCCGCGGATCGTCGACGTGACCCCGGAGGGGCGAGCCGGGGGCATTGGCGATGACCGGAACCGGATCCGGCCCGTGCGGACCGGTCGGGGCGGTCACGCGGGCAACAGCGCGGCGGACCCAGTGTCTGAGGGTCACGCCCGCTGGCCAGTGATCGGGACCTCCGAAGTACACCAGGCGGCCCACATAGCGGCCACTCCTTCGGCCAGGGGCATCGGGTGCCACTCGATCAGCTGGCGCAACCGGCTCGTGTCGACGTAGACCGCACTTACGTCGGTCTGGCGCGACGCGGCCCATTCGACAGGGAGCCTGCGTCCCGTCGTCGCCTCGACGATCTCGAGCACCTGGCTGATCGAATGTCCCGTCCCGCTCCCCACGTTGACTACCCGGACGCCGTCCGCGTGACCCGAGAGGCGCACGACTGCGCTGGCGACGTCGGACGCCTCTACGTAGTCGCGCACGTTCGACCCGTCGCCGTATACCCGGACAGACTCACCGGTAAGGGCCGCGTTTAGGAAGGTGGCCACGACGCCCTGGCCGGTATCTGGGCTTTGCTGCGGACCGTAGGCGTTGGCGACCCGGAGGATCCGCGCTGGGGTCCCGTGGAGCCCGGCATAGACCTCGATGAAGTGTTCAGCCGTGAGCTTGGTCACTCCGTAGGCCGAGACGGGGTGGCACGCGCTGTCCTCTGATGCCGGGAGCGGGCAGTCGTTCCCGTAGACCGCCCCGCCCGAAGACAGATAGGTGAGGCTCACGCCCGGACGCACCCGGAGCGCATCGAGCACACCGAGCAGCGTCGGCACGACGCTCACGTGTTGGGCCAGCGGTTCGACGGCGGTTGCCCCAGGGGGAGGGGAACCCAGGGCGTGCACGACGTGACCGGCATCCTCCAAGGCTTCGCTCAACACGGCGGGGTCCTCGGCTGTCCCGAGAATTTGTTTCGCCGAACGGAGCCAGACGGCCCGCTCACCGGTCGGTCGGTGGCGGGCCAGAACGGTGACGGGGTTCCCGTCGGCGATGTAGGCACGGGCAATCTCAGCTCCGAGCAACCCGGTCCCACCGAGGACGAGGACCCGGCGTTGTCGTTCCGATGCGATCATCAAAAAGAGCCCTTCGGTGGCGTCAGGCCCTGGTCGGTCCGCCCGGCGGTCAGCGCGCCACCTGATCGGTGCAGGCTTCGGCGCTGCAGCGTGCAGAGGTTACTGCACGTCTGCTCAGAAGCGGGCCGGCAGTGTTCAGCGCCGTCAGAACAGCGATAAAAGGGTTCTGGCCCGAGTTCGTCCCGATGAATATCGAAATGGGTTCGGCCCTAGACACTCCGGACACTGACAGGACGCATACGGCGGCGGCCAATTTCTTGAGCTCTCGACCCGGTCCGAAGTGCCGATCCGAGGGCGCCCGGCGGACGGAGAGTACGAAGCCCAGCTCCGCGCAGCGCCGCCGTGAGCCGGCGGCGTCTCGTCCGCGTCAAGCGTCGTGAAGGCGAACGGGGTGGTTGTGGACTGCGGCGTGGTACCCACGGTGTTTACGTTTGCGGTGGGCTCGAACTCGGGATCACCACGAGGTCGGAGCGGTCCGCCCGACCTCGGCGGTATGCTTCGACGCCTTTGCAGACGTCGAGCGTGAGGTTGGTTTTCTTCAGTCTGCCCTACCGGCGCTGCACCTCTTCGATGCCTAGCTCTTCGAGCCGGCCGGGGACTTCCGCACAGCCTTTTGCGCTGGAGCGGTGGTCTTTCGCGCCGGAGCGGCGGTCTTTCGCGCCGGAGCGGCGGTCTTTCGCGCCGGAGCGGCGACGTCGGAACCCTTGAGGGACTCGGCGAGGTCCTTCGTCTTCGATGCCACCGTCAAGGCGGCCCCAGCAACGGCCTCTTTCGCGTGTTCGGCTGAGTCGGCCTCGGCCACGTGGTGGGCTGCCTGGCGCACCAAGTCGGGCAGGTTGGCTTCGTGGAGGCGTTCGGCGCCCCGACCTGCTGCCGCTACCAATAGGTCGGCCGCCCGGGGTGCTTGCTCTTTGACCTCGCGTCCCAACTGGCCCGCTTTGCGCGAGCCTCCCGAGATCAGGTCAAGCACCAGCCCGGCCACTATTCCGGTGAGGGCCCCGATGACCAGTCCTTTCCACGCGTTGCGCATGGTCAGCCCTGGTTCCTCGTCGCCACGTTCTTCAGCCGATCTGCTGCGTCCTTTACCGATTCGCCCACGTCTTTCAGGGACGACTTCGCTTGGTCGGACTTTCCCTTGGCCTCGAGATCGTCATTGCCGGTGGCACGTCCAACGGCCTCTTTGGCCTTCCCCTTTATGTCCTGGGTCTTGTTCGATGCCTTGTCAACGGTGGCCATTGTGCTCCTCCAACGATCATGTGGTTTGCGGTTCCGCGGTGGTACCGGTCAACGTGACTCTTCCCACAACGACGGGCTCCTAACCTCGCGAATCGAAGCGGGTGAGGTGGATGGGGGACATGGAGGACACCGCCCGCCCGGGCCTACGGCCGACCGGCGGGGGGTAAGGGGCACGACCGGTGGGCCGAGGGCTCTGGAAGGTTGAGGACGCTTTCCGCCGCGTCCCCTCTTCGAGCGATGAGCGCTTCGTGACTAAAGGGGCGCCGGCTAGAGGAGATCGAGGGCCTTTTCGACCACTTCGGGCCGACCGAGTTGAGCGTGGCGGGCCGCTCGGTCGATCAACCCGTCGAGGTACACCGCCAGGCCGAGCACCCCGGTGCGCAGATCACCGGCGAGAAGCGGGACCGGCTCGCTCTCGATATCAAGGCCTGATGCGGCGAGGAGGGCGTGGCGGAGGCCGAGCAGCTCATTTCGCACCCCGCGCAGGTCCGTGCCGGTTCGGTGCATCCACAGGCTGAGGCCGAGCTCGATGGTCAGGTTTCCCCTGGTCAGGTCCTCAGGGGCGAGTACGGCGATGCCCCGAGCGGCGACCGGGGTGAAGTCGAGATCGCTCACCGCGTGAGTAGCCACAAACCCAGTGTGGCTAAAAGGTGTGACACCTATGGTGGATGACCCCTGAGCTGGGTAAAGATAGGGGCATGCCACGGACCATTTGGACGGGATCCCTTAGCTTCGGCCTGGTGAACGTCCCTGTCGGGGTTTACCCGGCCACCAAGGACAAGTCGATCCACTTCAACCAGTTCGAATCTGGGACGTCGGACCGGATCCGATACCGAAAGGTCAACGAGCGGACCGGGGAGGAAGTAGAGGCGGCCAGCATCGTCAAGGGCTTTGACCTTGGGGGTGGGGAATACGTGGTCCTTACCGACGAGGAACTCGAGTCGGCCGCACCCGAGAAGTCGAGAAACATCGAGATCACCGATTTTGTGGACCTCGACCAGATCGACCCGGTGTTCTACCGCACCACCTACTACTTGGCCCCCCAGGGCGAGGGAGCGGCCAAGGCGTACGCCTTGCTTCGCAAGGCCATGCGCGAATCGAACAAAGTCGGCATCGCCACCTGGGTGCACCGCAACAAGGAATACCTGGTGGCCATCCGTCCCGACGATGAAGTGGTGGCACTCGAGACCATGTTCTTCGCCGACGAGGTCCGCAGCGCGGCCGAAGAGATGCCGGCGCTGCCGAGCGGCACGCCGTTGACGGCGCGTGAGATGGACACGGCGAAGCTGCTCATCGACGCGATGACCACCGTGTGGGATCCCGAGCAATATCACGACACTCACCGACAGCAGGTCGAAGCAGTCATCGACCAGAAGCGCCAGGGCAAAGAAATCGTCACTGAGACCCCGACGCCGCGTTCGGCCAAGGTGGTCGACCTGATGGAGGCGCTCCAGGCCAGTGTGCAGGCCCGAGGTGATACCCGGCCCGTAAAACGGCCCTCGGCAAAGGCCAACCCGGTGGAGAACGCATCTGGCGGCGCACGCCCGAAAAAGGTTCCGGCGAAGAAGGCGACAGCGAAACCGACGACGGCAAAGAAACCCGAGGAGAAGCGGGCGTCCAGGACCAAGAAGTCGGCCGCGGTCACCCGCCAGCGAAAGGCGTCCTGAAAGCCCCGCTCGCGGGCAGGCCAGTTGGTCAGAACTCGATCAGCTGCTGACGGTCCGCCAGGGTGTGACCATCACGTACGAGGTGGGCAACTGCTGACCGCCCGACGCTTCGGCGTCGGAAGAATGAAGACGACTCGTCGGGGCCGATGCGACGGCGTCGATCACCGTCGGCCCGGCAGCGCGTGGTTTCGAGGAGGGAACGCTCGACTCAGACGCGACTGGTCGGTTGACGTTCGGCTTGACCTTCTTTCCGCCGCTTGTGGAAAGGAAAATGACTGCCGCGCCTGCCGCGATCAAGATAATTATCAAGATCACGATCAAGACTGTGATGGCCGTCGTGCTCATGCTCCCCGTGCGATGTGACCGCTCCAACACCACGAGGGAGCCTTCGTCGGCGGCGTCGCTCGTCTCCGGCGTCTGAGTCGCATCCCGGCCCTTGGCGAACCTGGCCGGGTAGGGAGGCAAGGGCGATACAGCACTCGAGTCGGATGTCCGGGGAACGACGTAGCCGGGTACCGCTGGGGGCACCGCAGTTGTGGGCCTCTTTAGTGAAGGCGGCGGGGCGGTGTAGCCGGGTACCGCTGGGGGCACCGCAGTTGTGGGCCTCTTTAGTGAAGGTGGTGGGGCGGTGTAGCCGGGGACCGCGGGTGGGGGCGTGTTCGGTGTAGACGGTGGGGGCGTGTTCGGTGTAGACGGTGGGGCCGTGTAGCCGGGGACCGCGGGCGTCGGCATCTTCGGTGAAGGCGGCGGGGCCGTGTAGCCGGGGACCGCGGGTGGGGGCATCTTCGGTGAAGACGGTGGGGCGGTGTAGCGGGGCACCGCGGGTGGGGGCATCTTCGGTGAAGACGGTGGTGCTACGTAGCCGGGTACCGCGGGCGGCACCGCGGGTATGGGCGTCTTCGATGAAGAGACAGGGGCGACGTCGCCGGATACCACGGGGATTGGACGGGCCGGGGACGTCCGAGCGTCGAGCTGCCCGAGAGCCACGAGCGAAGCGGTGCCTCGTGGTTCGTTGGCTTCGAAATACTCGAGGACCGGGAGCGGGGGTTCCGCCGCAATTGGCTCGCTCACCGCTGAGCCGGCAGGAGATGCAGCAGGGTCCGTCCCATTCCGCTTGGGCGCACCCAACAGAATCTCATCTGTTCGGCGTCCGGTGGCAGTTGGATGGCCGCAGGATCCGCAGAGCAGTAGACGGGGACGGACAAATTCGCCGCAGTTCTCGCAGACGTCATCCTCTTCTGACTCCACAGCGCACCCCCGCCTAGGGACACTTTTTGCGACGCCCGCTACGCGTCGATTGCTCCCGCCCCGCCTTTTGCCACGCACGCGATCCCGCATATGTGCTCACGTCGGCCACCACGATGTTGGTGGACCTGGTGTGCGGTGTCAATGGCGGGCGAGTTTCACAGGCTCCGATCGGACGAAATTGCCGTTGTGCTGAGCATCGCTTCCCTCGGTGGGGCGGGAACCTCCCGAGCCGGAATTCCGGCCATCCCGAGCTTGTCCGGTCGCCGGGGCCCCCGATCGTCGGATTTTCGGCCAATGCCGGTCGGATCCAGATCGATGCGCCGGATGGCCCCACGGGGGCGGTGGACTCGGGTGGGGGAGCGCCCGATCGAGACGCCAACGGGCCCAATGACCCGGTGGCTCGATCTCCGTAGTCTGGTCGAAGAAACTTCGAAGCCTTTCTGGACAGGATCACCAGATCGTATTCTTGGTCTCCGGCGTATCGAACCGCATCGCCGGTGACCGAGCCACCCGCCCGAGGACACCATTTACCGCAAGACGTCGCCCCACCGGGCGCGCAAAGGAGGACGTCGTGGATCAGACCCGGCTCAACGAATCCGGCGAGTACGCCGGTCGGCGCGAGGCGCTTCGACTGGCTGAAATCGAGCTCATGCGCCATCGTGAACATGTCGCGTCGCTGCGGCGAGACCTGCCCGCGGGCGCCCCAGTGGACGACTTCGTCTTCGAAGAGGGACCGAGTCGGCTCGAAGACGGTGACACCCCTGTCACCACAGTGCGACTCAGCCAGCTGTTCACCTCGCGCGAGCGACCCTTGGTCATCTATCACCTCATGTACGGCAAGGCCCAAACGTCGCCGTGCCCCATGTGCACCATGTGGGTAGACGGCTTCAACGGCGTGGGGCACCATCTTGCGCAGAATGTCGACTTCGCCGTTGTTGCGGCAGCGGACGTCGCCACGTTGCGGCTGCACGCACGTGCCCGCGGTTGGGACCGAGTGCGGTTGCTGAGTTGCGCTGATAGTACGTTCAACTTCGACCTCGGCGCCGAAGACGCCGCTGGCAATCAAGATTCGACTGTTTCGGTCTTTACGTTGGACCCGGACGGTTCGCCGCGTCATTTCTATTCCACCCATCCCACGATGGCCGACGACATCAACCAACGCGGGATCGACCTCCTGGCACCGGTTTGGCACGTCCTTGACCTCACCCCGCAAGGGAGAGGCGATTGGTATGCGTCGCTCGACTACGGCGCCTGAACGGCGAACCTGGTTACCCGCCGCGATTGCACATTCTGAGTTGAGATCGCTCCAGGGCGACGGTGAGTTCAGGGCGGTTGCCCACCCATCTCCGGCTCCCAGAAGAGATCGAACTGACCGGCAAGGAGGATTCGACCGAGTGCTACAGCGAGATGAAGGGCGGCGACTCTTCGGCCTCGATCCAGCAGGTTACGAGGCCGGGCGACCCGAATACCCGACCTACGTGTATGACGTGCTCGTCACCCGGTGTGGACTTCGACCTGGTTGTCGGGTCTTGGAGATCGGCCCGGGCACCGGGTTGGTGACGCGACACCTCTTGATGGATGGGGCCCGGGTCACGGCCGTGGAGCCTGATCTAATGCTTGCGGAGTATCTGATGGCCGCATGTCCGCACGTCGGCGTCGTGGGTGCGCCGTTCGAAGATGCCCTGATCCCGGAAGCGACATACGACTTAGCAGTGGCCGCCACCTCATTTCACTGGGTTGAACAGGAGTTGGGGCTGGCCAAGCTGGGTCGGGCTTTGAAAACCGGAGGGTGGGTCGCTCTTTGGTGGACCCTGTTCCGGGACCCCGGACACCCCGACAGCTTCGCCGAGGCGTGGAACAGATACTCGGACCCGCGACTCGCGGCACCTTCGACGAGTCGGGCCGTCCGCCCTTCCAGTTGGACGAGGAGCACCGAAAGCGCGACCTTGCAGCGTGGGCAGGCTTGGTCGACGTGCAGAGTGAGTTATTCCATTGGCCTTGCCTGCTCAGCCCAGCCCAGGCCCGAGCGCTCTACGCCTCGATGGCAACTGTTCTGCGGCGCCCGCTCGACGAACAGGTGCGGCTACTGGACGCAATCGAACATCTTGCAGCCGACCAGTTCGGCGGAATGGTCGAACGTCGCTTCGTCACTGCGCTGTACACGGGCTGCCGATCGTGAGTGCCTCGGCGGATTCCAAGATCCAGCGTCGGCCAACGTTCAGAGTCGAGCGTACGTTGCAGCCTCCGTCGCGAAACGCTCAGCCGCGTCCACGTTGACCGATGGGCGGGTGGCCTCGATAGCGGCGAAGACGTCATCGTCGTCAATTCGGTCTGGGCCGCCGGCGAGGGCGCGGTCGAAGGCGAATTGGGCGCTGCGCTGAGCAATCAGGGCGAAGTCAGCCGGCGTGAACCCCGCGGTGCGGGATGCTACGACAACCGGATCAGGGCCCGAAAGGAACTCCGCGGCCAGCTCGGCTCGACCTGAATCGTCGGGCGCGCCGACCGGGATGATCAGATCGAATCGCCCGGGACGCAGTAAGGCGGAGTCGATCGAGGCGATGGAGTTGGTGGCCATCACTATCAGGCGATCCGGCTGTGACTTGAAGGTGGGGATAGCCTTGAGGAGTTCGTTGACCAGCGGTTGATTGTCCGGTCGCCCGGCACGGTCAGCAGCAATTTCGTCGGCCTCGTCGACGAAACAGACGAGGCGATCGACCCGTTGGAGCTCGTCCAGGGCCTGGCGCAGCGCGGCGGCACCCTGAGCCCCTTGACCAAGCAGGGACGGATGAAGCTCAACGAAGACCCAACTGAGGCGTGAGGCAATCGCGCGGGCGAACGAAGTCTTGCCGGTCCCTGGCGGACCGAACAACAAGATCGCGGCCGGTGGGACCAAGCCGAGTCGGTCGGCCAGATCACGATGGCGCAAGGGTTCGACCACTCGGCGTTCGAGAAGCTCCTTGGTCGCGCTGAACCCCTTCATCGCTTCCCAAAGTCCCGGGTCCGGGAAGCGCCCGCCGTAGTGTTCGACCCGGGCGAGGTCCTCGGGCACCATGGAGGCGTCACGGAAATAGAGATCGAGACCATCGATGTGCGTGAACCCCTGGTTGGCAAATGCCTCCTCTCCGACCTGGCCTGGCCGGACGATCGCCACCAGCCGTCGGGCGCCCCGGTGAATGATCTCTTGGTCTAAGCCCCGCAGCAGTGCCGAGCCGATGCCCAGGTGTCGCCAACGTGGATGCAGGGCGAAGGAGAGGAGATGGGCGTCTGGACCGCCGATCCGCGCCACCGCTGCTCCGACAAGGTCACCTGACGCCTGGACTGCGACAACCGCGGGCTCGTGTTCGTGCAATGCCTCGACGACATCGCTGCGGTTGTAGGCGGTGCCGGCGGCGGTACCGGCGGCGTCCATCAACTCTACGACGTCCTCGAAGGAGACGGCTGGGTCATGATCGAGTGTCAGTACTCGCCAGGAAGCGGTCACAGTCGAAGTCCTTTCTACACCTCGATCTCAACAGATGCGCCGCCAATCCGTCGGGCCGGCGTACTGGGGAGGCGCGAAATGAAGCACCGCAGAAGGCTGCACGTACGGGGTCTCTTTCGATGGTCCTCGCGCGATAGTGGCGCCATCTTCTCGGGTACGCCGGCAACCAATCCCACCATGGACACCCGGCGACAAGAAGGGGGGGTGTCCTTCGGTCGGCGTGGCAGAGAATGTGGATGTGCCTTTTCGTTGGCAGGTGGGACTGGTCCACAGCGCGAACTCAATGCCCGTTCCGATCGGATTAGTCTCCACGCGTAGTGCATGAGACGTGGGCCGCAGGGCCGTCTGAAGGGGGTACGTAATTCATGGGCGGCATGGGCCGCTCGCTGCAAGCGGGCAACTCCATCGTCGTCTCGGCGTTTCACACGGCTCTGTTCCACCAGCTCCTGCTGCTGTTGGTGATCGCCGCTGGACTCGCCATCGGGTTCAATGTGGTGCGAACCATCCAGTACCGACGACTGGCGGCCGAGGGGCGGGCCACCTTCCCGGCTGTGTCGAAGTGGCCGTACCCCGAGCCGGCGGGCCGCCGGATCCTTCGGATCAGTTTCGGTCTGCTGTGGGTACTCGACGGTCTCTTGCAGCTCCAGGCCGCGATGCCGCTCGCCCTGCCCTCGAGCGTGATCCAACCGGCGGCCAGCACCTCGCCGCAATGGGTCCAGCATCTGGTCAACAGCGGGGTGAGCATCTGGTCCAACCACCCTGTGCAGGCGGCCGCCGCCACCGTGTGGATCCAAGTGGGGCTGGGCATCTGGCTCCTCGTTGCCCCGCGGGGGCTGTGGTCCCGGGCGGGTGGCCTGGCCAGCGCCGGCTGGGGGCTCATCGTCTGGATCTTTGGCGAGGCCTTCGGCGGCATCTTCGGTCCTGGGCTGACTTGGCTGTTCGGGGCTCCCGGCGCCGTCCTCTTCTACTGTGCCGCCGGCGTGTTGCTGGCGCTGCCCGACCGGGCCTTCGCCACTCCCCGGCTCGGTCGAATCGTACTGGCGGTAAGCGGAGCCTTCTTCATCGGCATGGCGGTCCTTCAGGCGTGGCCGGGACGGGGTTTTTGGCAGGGGCGCATCCACGCCTCGAACCATGTCGGCACCCTGACCGGGATGGTGCAACAGATGGCCCAGACACCCCAACCCGGTTTCCTCTCCTCGTGGGTGTCGGCGTTCGGTGCCTTCGATGCCGCCCACGGCTGGGCGGTCAACCTGGTGGCCGTCGTAGCTCTGGCGGCCATTGGGGTCGCCTTGTGCACCGGCCGGCGGCGTCTCGTATTTCCGGCGTTGGTGGCGGCCATCGCACTGTGCCTGGCCGACTGGTTGCTTGTGGAAGACCTCGGCTTCCTCGGCGGCGTCGGCACCGATCCCAACAGCATGGTGCCCATGGCGATCGTCCTCGTGGCGGGCTACGTCGCGCTGGTCCGTGTACCAGTCCCGGTCCAGGCCTCAGCACCCGTTGTCGATGCGACCGTGGTCGCGACCGAGACGTCGCGATGGTGGGAGAAGGCGACACCGTCCTACGTGGTGCGCACGGCCGCCGCCCTCGGTGCGGTGGCGATCGTCCTCGTCGGCACTGCGCCGATGGCCTTGGCCGCCACCAACCCCAACGCCGACCCCATCCTCTCTGAGGCCCTCAACGGCACCCCCAACATGCTCGACACACCTGCCCCGCCGTTCCACCTGATCGACCAGCGGGGCACCACCGTCAACCTGGCCAGCTTGCGAGGCCGCGTTGTGGCGTTGACCTTCCTCGATCCGGTCTGTACGTCGGACTGCCCACTCATCGCCCAGGAGTTCCGCCAGGCCGATCAGCGCCTGGCGGCCGAAGCTCCAAAGGTCGACTTCGTCGCCATCGTGGCCAACCCGATCTACCGGTCAGTGTCGTTCACGAATGCCTTTGACCGCCAGGAGTCCCTCGAGCACGTGGCCAACTGGTTCTACCTGACCGGGTCGGTGGCGCAGCTGCAACACGTCTGGGATTCCTACGGGGTGTTGGTGGGCACCGAATCGGCCGGGGCAATGATTGCCCACAGCGACCTGGCTTTTGTTATCGACGCCGAGGGGCGCGAACGCGATGCCCTCGTCGATGACCCCGGACCCGACAGCGCCTTCGGGTCCTCCTTTACCTCCCTCCTTTTGGACCGAATTGACCAAGTCCTCCATTGACGGTGCCACCCCACCGGGGTCGGGTCATCTCGTGAGATCGGCAGCGGGTGTCCGGGCGACCTCGGTCCTGGTGGCTGGGGTCCTGGCAACCGTGCTCTTCGTGGCTGCACTCGCGTTCCCGCCGAAGGCGTCAGCTACCGCGCTGCCACCTCAGCTGCGAGTACCCCTGGCGACCGCCGTCACCACCCCAGCGGGGTCCTGGGCCGTCGTGGCGATGGGCCACCTGAGCGACCCTCTCAACACCTTCTGGGAGCTCTTCTTCCTTGCCCCGGGTGCTTCCCGCTGGTCGTTGGTCACCCCGCCCGGAGTGGCCGACAACGGGGGTCTAGTGGCAGGAGTCCCCTTCTTCGGACCAGTCGCCATCGGTTTCGAGCCGAGTCAACAACTCCACTACTCCCCGTTGGCCCTGAGTAGCGACGGGGGCGCACACTGGACACCAGCGCTGATGCCAACGGCGCTGTCGGCAGCACCCGATGCGTTGGCCTACGAGCCGGCCGGTCCGGCCGTGCCGGGGCGCGCCCTGGCGCTGGTGCGAACCCGTGGTGGCCAGGTGCTGGCCGGCCCGGCGAGTCTGATCGGCTGGGCGCCGTTGGTGAGCGACCGTGCCCTCATGGCGCTCGCCGGCCGGTCCTGCGGCATCGAGGGCCTGGACGCGGTCGCGTTCGGACCGGGGGGTGGGCCGATGGTCGGCACCGGGTGCCGGCGCCCGGGCCAGGTCGGGATCTTCACCCTGCAGGGTGGCCTGTGGAGGCAGACGGGGCCGACTCTCAGTGCTCCGTTGGCCGGGTCTCCCACCGAAATGCTCCGGTTGGACGTTTCTGGCTCGGCGATCACAGGGTTGGTCGCAGACAGCAACGGCGCCGGCTCCCGCCTGCTCGCGGTGTGGCGGCACGGCGGCGGATCGTGGTCGGCTTCTGCGCCGCTACCGATAGGGCCCTCCCAGACGCTGTTGTCCACGGCGTTCGGGGTCGGTGGGGAGCTGGCGGTCCTAGTCGCAGGGCCCGGCAAGAACCGGACACCTGAGGAGGTGGCTCCGGGCCGACCGTGGATCCGGCTTCCCCTGCTCCCGCCGGGAACCACCACCGTGGCCCCGATGGGGAACGGGAGCATCGACGCCTTCGATGTGCACGGGTCACATCTGCGCGTCTACACCCTCGCCGCCGGCGCCAACACATGGATCAGCTCCCAGTCGATGGACGTCCCCATCGCCTACGGGTCGTCCTGATCGCGAGGCTCCGCGCTACCGTGGCCAGCATCGTCCCCACCGCAGGCAGCCAGACCACATGAGTTATCTGGTGCAGAACTGGAGCTTCGACCCGTTTGTGGTCGTGGTGGCGGTCATAGTGGTGCTGCACGAGTTCGGCCTGGCCAACCTGCGGCGGCGCTCCGTTGCGGAACGGACCCGCCGGCGCCGCCACAAGGCGCTCCTTTTCTATGCGGGGCTGGCCATGCTGCTCCTGGCGGTCGTGTCGCCCATCGACTACTGGGCCGACGACTACTTCTTCGTGCACATGATCGAGCACATCCTGATCGCCTTCTTCGCCCCCATCCTCATCGTGGCCGGCGCCCCATGGTTGCCGTTGCTCCACGGCCTGCCCGTCGGTGTGCGCCGGCGAGTCGGGCGCGCCGTCCTTTTGGGGAAGTGGTCCACCCCGTTGCGGGCGGTGGGTCGGTTCGTGGGCAACCCCTGGACGGCACTGGTGTCCTTCAACGCCGTGATGCTCCTCTGGCACGTACCGGCCCTGTTTGATGTGGCTGAGGAAAACCAGTTCGTCCACATCTGGCTCATGCACGCGAGCTTCTTTGTGACCGGCGTCCTCTTTTGGTTGCAGATCATCCCGTCGTACCCGTTCCGACTCAAGACGTCGGCCCTGTGGCAGATGGGCGCCATAATCGGGACCAACGTGGTCATGTTCGTGCTGGCCATGTCCCTGTCCCTCTTGACCTCCGCGAGCTGGTACTCGGTGTACCTCCACGTCCCCGGGGTCACGCTTTCGCCCTTCGCCGATCAGCAGATCGGCGCGGCCATCTTGTGGATCTGCGGCGACTTCTGGGCTGTCCCCGCCCTGGCACTGGTCATCAAGCGGGGGATGGATAGTGACGGGGGCTTCTCGGCTGCCGTCGACCGGATGTTGCACCGGGATCCCGGCATGACCATCGAAGAATTCCGGGGCCAGGCCCTCCAGGAGCCAGGACGTCCGGGCTGATTCTCGCGTTGGGCCCGATTGATTGGGCGCATCGTTGATCGGGGCCCTCGAGGAGGGTGATTGACGCCCCCGGCCCGCCGCCGTATCCTCAACTTGCGGTGATCAAGTCGTAGTTAAGTCGACCCGGGGGTCGTCTGCGCCAATGGCGGTTCCGATTCGTCGGGGCCCGGCACAGTGGCAGCCGGAGACTGGGGGAACGGATGTCCAGCGCGTGGAGAGTGACCACAGCCGTGGGCCTCTTCGCCGTCGCGGTCGTGGGCATCATCTTCGCTGTCCTGGGCCTTTTGAGCCAGCCGCCGACGGTGGATTTCACCGCTGGTCACTCGGCTGGCCAACCCGTCGACGTCACGCTGCAGACCGTCGGGTCGTACGGGTCGGGAGATCACCCGACGTGGGTCTCCTACCTGACGGAGTCACCCCAAGGTCAGTGGGTCCATACGACGCTGTGGCAGTTGCCGGCCCATACCCGGGTCAACATGACCATCTACAACTACGACTCGGGGAGCCCGCTTCGTAACCAGCAAATCGGCCAGGTGACAGGCACCATCGGCCATGTGGCCTTGTTGAACGGGAAACCGGTCCGTGTCATCAACTCCAACGCCGGCAACGGGGTGGGTCACACGTTCTCCATTCCGACGCTCGGGATCAACGTGCCCCTCTACGGCAACAACGGCAATGCCAACCTCTGCGCCGCCGCTCCGTGCACCGTGAGTTCACCGCACCAGATCTTCAAGTTCTCGTTCACCACTCCGGGCCCGGGTCAGTACCCGTGGCAGTGCTTCGTCCCGTGCGGATTGGGCTTCCTCTTCGGCAATGGCGGGCCCATGCAGACCATCGGCTACATGGACGGCTTCATGAAGGTGTCGGCGTGAGCGAGACCGACGCCGGGTCCACGGCCTCGGTCTCGGACCCGCCCGCAACCTCGCAGTCGCAAGCCGAGACGCACCACTGGTGGCGGCTCATCGCCATCTGGGTGGTTCTGTCGGCGATCCTCGACCCGCTGTTCTACTTCTTGGCCGGACCGCACATCCCACCGGGAAAGATGACGACGACGGCCGGTGGTGCACAATTCGACTTCAACGTGCTCTTGGTCATCGCCCTGCCGGTCCTGCTCGCGATCTGGATCTTCATGATCTACGCCATCGTGATGTGGCGGGCGTCGCGCGGAGGCCCCGAACCCGAGGGGGGCGAGACGGCACGGGGCAACACCTCGGTCCAACTCGGCTGGATCCTGACCACGACGGTGATCGTGCTCTTCCTGGCCGGCTTCGGGACCTATGCCCTCGTCCAGCCGAACGGGGCGGGCGGCGGGCAGGGATCCAGTCCGATCTGGACCCCGACCTCCAAGACGGTGCTCCCGGTCCAGGTCATCGGCCAGCAATGGAAGTTCACCTACCGGTACCCGACGTTCGGGGGGTTCGAGACGACCGAACTGGTCATCCCGGACAACACGACCATCGCCTTCCACGTCACCTCGCTCGACGTCATCCACAGCTTCTGGGCCTACCAGCTCGGGGTGAAGGCCGACGCCAACCCCGCCTACGACAACGTGGCTTTCACGACGACCAGCCAGATGGGGACCTTCATCGTGCGTTGTTCGGAGCTCTGTGGCATCTGGCACGGCGCGATGTACAACTCGGGCGTCGTGGTGACCCCGACCCAGTTCGAGTCGTGGGCCACGGCGACCGAGAAGCGCCTGGCGACCAATACCAAACTCCTCCCGCCGTTCGCCTACACATATGTCCCCGACGCCAACGGTGCCGACGGGGGGTACTACCCCGACAACATCGACCCCTACTCCCCGGTCGAGACCTACGGGGCTCCGCAGCCCGGCCAAGGCAAGGGGAGCGGGAGTGGAAAATGACGTTGACGACGGCCAGGAATGATCTTCGAGTCCCGCTTCTTCGAGACAGGGGCAACTAAGAGATGGCAATAGAGACGACACAGCCCGGGGGGATCGAATACCCGGGCGAAGAGGCGCCCACACCTCTGCAGCCGGTGAGTAGACGCTCGGAGTGGCTGCGGCCCCATGCGGGCTGGGCCATCGTCGGGGGCGTTGTCGGCTACCTGATCGGCCATTGGCTGGGGAACGTCATCGCAAGTGGCTACATCAATGTGCAAGGCAGCGGGCAGAACGATGTCGCCACCGTTTTGGGCCTCTCGCTCGGTGTGGCCGGATTTCTGACCGGGATCGGTGCCCTCAATTACCCGCTCGCCAAGATGATCGGTCGGGAGCCACCACCGGCGGTGCCCGAACACAACTGGGTGCGGTACTTCCGCATGACCGAGGATCACAAGGTGGTCGGACTGCAGTACACGGTCGGGGTGCTCCTCTTCCTGTTCACCGGGGGCCTGCTGGCCATGGCGATCCGGACCGAGCTGCTCAGCCCGTCCAGCCACGTGTTCGGGCCCGGCATCTACATCGCCCTGGTGGGCGAACACGGCACGATCATGATGATGATGGCGTCGTCAGCCGTCGTCGGACCCCTCGGCAACTGGTTGGTCCCGCTCATGATCGGCACGCGCCGCATGGCCTACCCCCGGGTGGAGGCCTTCTCGTTCTGGATCTTCCTCGCCGGATACGGGGTCATTCTGACCGCGCTCTTCTTCGGCGGGTTCCCGACCGGATGGACCGGCTACGCACCCCTGCAGACCCAGGCCTCCGGGGGGATGGACTCGTACCTCGTTGGCTTCGCCGTGATCGGCATCGGCATGATCTGTGCCGGGTTCAACCTTGCCGCCACCATCATCAATTACCGGGCGCCCGGCATGACCTGGAGCCGGGTGCCGATCTTCGTGTGGGCGGTGCTGGCCACGACGGCCCTGCTCACGTTGGCCACCCCGACCCTCGTGGTGGCCGGGCTGTTCGGCGTGCTGGACCGGACGGCTGAGACCGCCTTCTTCGTGAACGAGCACGGCGGCAGCAACTTCTTATGGGAGAACCTGTTCTGGTTCTTCGGCCATCCCGAGGTGTACATCATGGCCCTGCCGGGCTTTGGCATCGTGATGGAGATCATGCCGGTGTTCACCCGCAAACCGCTCTTTGCGTACAAGGTGGCGGCAGCCGGCATGCTCGGGGTGGCGCTGTTGTCCTTCTTCGTCTGGCAGCACCACATCTTCCAGAGCGGTATCAATCCCGACATGCGGCCGCTGTTCATGCTGACCACCGAACTGATCTCGATCCCCACCGGATTCCTCTTCCTGGTCGCATTGGGGACGTTGTGGAAAGCGAAAATACGCTTCGATACGCCGATGCTCTTTTGCCTCGGCATGCTCTTCAACTTCCTGATCGGCGGCGTGACCGGTGTCTTCCTCTCAGACGTGCCGGTCAACGTCACCGTGCACGGCAGCTTCTTCGTGATGGCCCACTTCCACTACACCATCATGGGCGGCCTCATCTTCGCCCTGTTCGCTGGTCTGTACTTCTGGATACCCAAGATGACCGGGAAGACCATGAACAAGCGGCTCAGCAAGTGGCACTTCTGGACCTTCTTCACGTTCTTCAACCTGACGTTCTTTCCGCTCTTCTTGGTCGGGATCTTGGGTCAGCCACGACGGGTGTTCGAGTACGCCGCGAATCTCCAGACACTGAATGACATCTCGACCATCAGCGCCTACTGCCTCGGCGCCTCCTTCTTCTTCTTCATCATCAACTTCATCTGGTCGATCTACCTCATCCCCCATGATGCGCCGGACAATCCCTGGGACTCCCGGGGTCTCGAGTGGCAGACCCCGACGCCGGTCCCGTGGTTCAACTTCGAGCACATCCCAGTCGTGCTCTCGGACCCCTACCACTACGGGGAGCCTGACGCACCACCGGTCGCCGACCTCGGCCGGGTGCTGGTGTCAGCCGGGGGTGCACCGGCCGAAGCGGTCGGGCACGGCGACGTATCGCCACCAGGAGATGGCGGCGACCTCGACCCGCGACCCCCGATCCTGTGAGTGGAGAGGCCATGGCAGATGACACGGTAAGGGACGAGGAATTCGAAGGGTTCGTCCAACTGCGAGAAACGCCCGAGGAGATCGCGTTCGAGGTGCGGGCCCAAGAGGGGGCGTTGTGGACCGGCGGTCGCTTGCTCATCGGGATCTGGGCGTTCGCCTTCGCCGCGCTGGCCTTCGCCTACTTCTACCTGCGTTCGGCCAACAATGAGAACCTGTGGCGCCCGAAGGGGATCACCGCACCGACCAGCGCCGGGGCCGCCATCTTCGCCGTCACCGTGGCGTGCGCCTTGCTGGCCATTTTCGGCGAGCGGCGCTTCCGCTCCGGGGAGGCCCTCGACTGGGAAGTTGCCGGGTGGACGGCGGTCCTCGGGGCACTCGTGGTGGTTGGACTTCAGATTTGGCAGCTGACCGAGCTTCCCTTCTTTCCCGGATCGAGCGGCTACGCCTCGTGCTTCATTGGGTGGGCCGTGATGAACATCGCCCTCGTGCTCTCCGGCGCCTACTGGCTCGAGACCCTGCTGGCGAGAGAGATACGGTTGCGCCGGGCGGTGGCCCAAGATGGCGGGGCACCGCGATCGACCCTGCCGGCGGCCCGCCTCTTCCGGGTCAACCTGAACGGCTGCACGTACTTCTGGGGCTTCATCGCACTCGTGGGCGTATTCTTCTGGGTACTGTTCTATGTCCTGTGAGACTTGAGAGGTGAGCCAGTGATCACGGCATCGGATGTAGCCGGCACCCAGGCGCTGACGCTCGTCATACCTCTGGGGTTCTTCTTAGTGGTCCTGCTCTGGGGCTTCTTCCAGCGCCGATCGACTCGATGAGCGCGGGGGCCGCCTCTGTGCGGCCCCTCGCCCTGTCCGGACGGACGCGGGTGTGGTTCCTGGCCGCCGGAGTCGTTGTCGGTCTGGCAGCGTTGGTGCCACCGTTTTCCACCCTGTCGCGACGCTACGAGTACGCAGAATCACTCCAGTTCTCGATGTTCGCCATCGTGATCCCCGCGCTGGTGGCGGTGGGTGCGCCGTGGCGCTGGACGAGGCTCGCGGCACGGCCGGGTCTCGGGGCATCCGGTGCGTCCGCCGGGCCACTCGACCGGCTGGCCGACGGGCGGCGCCGTCACCCTGAGTTGGTCCGGACGCTCGGCTTCATCGTCATCGACCTGCTGGTGGTGGTGGCGTGGAGAACGCCGGGAGCAGTGCGAGCTGTCGCCGGGCACGGCTGGCTGGCCCCGGTGGAGGCGGTGATCCTCACCGTCTTTGGGCTGGGTCTCTGGCTGGAGCTCGTCGAGTCGCCCCCCCTCGTCGCCCGATCGGGCCCCCTGCGGCGGGCCGTTCTCGCCGCCATCATCATGTGGGTGTTCTGGGTCGACGCCTACGTCGTCGGGCTGTCCAACGACGATTGGTACCCGAACTTCCATCACATGGCCGGCCACGGTCTGAGTGCCGCCGCCGACCAGCAGTTCGCCGCCGTTATTTTGTGGTTCGTGGCCGGCGCAGCGTTCGTGCCGATCGTCTTCTTGAATGCGCTGCGCTGGCTCCGCAGCGAAGAGGATTCCGACGCCGAGCTCTACCGGCTCACGAAGGCGGAGCTGCGCCGTGCTCCCACTCCTCCGCCCGCTTCAGGGCCGCGGGGCGATACCCCACCGCGCCCTGACGGTCACCCACTTGCCGGTTGAGGCAGCGCCGGCAGGTCGGCCGGAGGGAGCCGGGTGTCGAGCGTGCGGTCGGCGGCGCTCTCCTCTGCGTCGGCGGCCCGGCGGTCCGAGGCGAGTCGGCGCTCCTCCAACGAGAGGTTGCTGAGCGCCTCTGCATCGGTCGGATCGGTCATGAGGGTCTGGACGTCCTCGATCGCCCGGAGGGCGTCCGACGTGCTCCACAAGGTGGCGGTCGCCACCAGTTCGCCCATCTGCTTTCCCGCGGGCGAGCCAGGAACCTCGATGTTCGAGAGCTCGAAGATGCTCTCGTTGGTGAACGAACACGCTGCCTGGTCGTCGCTCAAGAGGCCCGGAGTGCCGGCCCGTTCGCCTGCCGTCAACGTGTGGGCGGCCTGCAGGACCCAGATGCCGAGGGCCTGATGTACGGCCACGGCGCAGGGGCCGACGTCAGAGTTGAGCTCCGACATGACGCTGCGCTCGCTCGCGATGTCCTGGGTCCGTGACGTGTGAACCGGCAGGTCACTCAGGACCGTGACCACCAACACCAGTGCCACCACCGCACCCACCACCGGGCCCCGGCGGCGGTACCACGGTGTCGGTTTCTCTGCTGTTGCTGCGTCCCCGTTCATGGCGTCACGAGTTGTCCAGCGTAGGTGGCAATTCCTTCCGCCCAGCGGGCGACAGTCGCTGGCGGAAGGCTGTAGGCGCCCGTAGTGCTCTCGTCTGCGAAGGGAGTGGCCCGGAACCGCAGATCGCCCTTCGGGTCGACGAAGTAGAGGACGTCGTTGTGGGCTTCGAGGCCGGTCTTCTGATTCACCGAGATCGACACGCCATACGCCTTCCATAGCGAGTCCAGTGTCGCGAGAGGCCCAGTCAACATGCGCCAGTTTGGCAGAGCACCCAGGCCGGTATCGCTCAGCACGGCCGACTGGCCCGATTGTGCGAGGACGAGGGGATCGGTGTTGACGGTGAGGAATTCCACGTGGGTCGCCAGAGCGCCGAGATCCGCGTCGGCCTGTTCGATCTCGGCGGCCAGGACCGGGCAGATGTCGTTGCATTGCCCGTCGAAGAATGTGAGCACCGCGACGCTCGGTGGGTTCCCCGGGATCGACGTGGTCTGGCCGTCCTGATCGACCAGAGTGAGCGGCGGCGCCGGTTTCGGCGTCAGGCGGGTGAGGCCCATTAACGAGCCGAGGGAGGCGCTCACTGGCGGAGCGTGGCCCGTCGTGAGTGGGGCGGGCGGGACAGAGGGGACCGTCGCCGTTGGCCTCGCCGTCGTCGGTTGGGCCCCGGGCACGGTTGTGGGGACGGGATTGAGTCCGGCTGAGGAAAAAAGGTGTTCGCCCGCAAGGCCGCCGAGGCTCAGCACGGCGGCCCCCACCACCAGCCAGTACACGAATTTGCGGGGAACGCCGGGCGGCCCGGCGGCCAACGCCGCCACCCGATCAACCGACGGTGCTGAGGTCCGTGGGCTTGTGTTGGGTGTCGCCGACTCGCCCGATGCTCCGTCGAGGGGCGCCGGTCGGTCGGTGTCACGCGACGGTCCGGCAGGTGCGCTCATGATGGCGGCGTGGTGAGGCGCTTGACCCAGTGTTCAAGGGAGGTGACCGTCTGGGCACCCAACTCGGCACCGACCACTCTACCGCTGGCGTCCAAGAAGTATGTGACCGGAAGCGCGCTGAGTAGGTACTCGCTCGCCACCTTGGCGTGGGCGTCGACACCGACCGGGTACGTGGCGTGGGCGCCGGCAAGGAGGCTGGCGGCAGCGGACGAGGAAGTGTCGTTGGAGTCCACGCCAACCACGGTGATGTGTCCGCTGGCCTGACGGGCAACCGCGGCTATCGCCCCGAGCTCGGTTCGGCAGTGGGGGCACCACGAGGCGAAGAAGTTGAGGATTACCGGGGCTCCCCGAAACCCCGCTAGGGACACCGGTGCCCCTCCATCGAGGCGGGGGAGGGAGAAGAGGGGCGCTACGGCACCGATTTTGAGGACGGCCGGCGGCGGGGCCTCGAGGGCGGCTGTTCCCGCAACGCGGTTGTTCTTCGACGGGCCGCGCACGGCGACGAAGACGATGAAGCCGAGCAGGCAGACCGCGGCAATGAGGGCGACAAGTTTGAAGACCCGATCAGAGGACGACAACCGGTGGTCAGATGCGGCGAACAGCGGCATCGTCCCCTTCGCTCGTGCTCGGGAGGTTCTCCCGGATCCCCCGGAACTTCACCAGGGGCAGGATAGTCGCCCCGGGCTCGGATCCTCCATCGGGGGAACCCCATTGACCTGCGGATATTGGTGCGCCCGCTCTCCGACGCTGCGAGCTCGACGGGACTTCGCCGGTCGCTTCACCATTCGGCTTTGCGGTCGGCCGTCCCCACCACCGGCGACCGACGCTTTCGGGACTCACGGACCTCGGGATCCTCGTGGATGAGGTGCCACCAGGCGGCGATGGCGATCACCGCGAAGGCGGGCCACTCCACGGAGTAGAACCAGCTGAGCCCGTTGCCCCCCAATGCCCTCGTCGCCTGCCACCAACCCGCGGCCAGGCACCCCACCACGACCAGCCCGAATTCGAGATGAAGCAGCAGTGACCTGCGGGAGAACCAGCGCTTCCGCACGGTCGGCAGTGTAGGCGTTGAAGGGGGCCTTCTGACGGCACAATCACCGCTGAGAGTATTCGCGCAGCACGAGCTCGTTGTGGATCCAGTCTCGGGAGTTTCCGACATCGTGGGGGTCGCCGAGACGCCCGACGGCGGTGGGTACCCGATGGTGGGTTCATACGGTGGCGTCCTCTATTTCGGGGACGCCACCTTCTTTGGCTCGATGGGTGGACGGCCGGTCAACAGGCCAATCGCAAACATCGTCACTACCCACGACGGCAGGGGCTACATCGAGATCGCCTCGGACGGAGGGATCTTCAACTTTGCTGACGCAGGGTTCGCGGGGTCGCTCCCGGGCCTCGGCGTCCACGTGAGCGACATCGTCGGTGGCGCCGCCCGGCGACGGACTAGTCCAGAACGTTCGTTCCTGGCGGGCCCGGATGAGGATTCGGCGTACGAGCGCGATCTGGCCCGGTCCTATGAGACGGTGCCCGAGATCTGATTCCATCGGAGCGTCGGGACTGCGCGCTTCAGGGTATTGACTGCGTCAGTAGGTACGGTTCCACCGAAGCTAAAAGGGTCTCTTGGCTGCCTTGATTGGTGAACAGCTTCACAGTCTCAGTCGAACGTCCCAAAGTGCTCTGTCTCGTTTGCCCACGCCCAGGCACGGATGCCTTGCTTGCACTACCGTCATGGGTTGAACGAGAGCGAGGCGATCCGGCAGTCGAACAACGAGGTGAGTCATGGAGCAGCGCACCCAAAGCTCATTTAGATCACGACGAGCGGTCCTTTTGGGTCGGAAGCATCGGCGAGGAGGTGCCACACCGAGGCGCGGGGTTGCTGGCAGGCTGTCGGTCCTCCTGGTCGTACTGATGGCGGTGATGTGGGCCCTGGTGGGCGCGACTGCTCCAAGTGACGCCGGGGCCTCGGCTTCGGCCACCAGATCGCCGGGGGCGAAGGTGGCTCCGCACTTGACCGGATCGGGGCAGGGTTACTGGCTCGCTGCCTCTGACGGCGGGATCTTCAATTACGGCGATGCCGCCTTCTACGGCTCGACCGGCGGCCTCACGTTGTTCAAGCCCGTCGTCGGGATGGCGGCCACTCCAGACGGCCAGGGCTACTGGTTGGTCGCCAGCGACGGTGGGATCTTCGC
>Ga0182024_10000649_pt1 | contig 90167 bp, 79 predicted proteins | sample P32metaG_FD_120480 | JGI IMG/M metagenome (GOLD analysis project Ga0182024, IMG submission 120480) | Permafrost microbial communities from Stordalen Mire, Sweden - P3-2 metaG (Illumina Assembly) | ecosystem: Environmental > Terrestrial > Soil > Wetlands > Permafrost | place: Sweden: Stordalen... | reverse complement strand
CGAGAGCGAGGCGCGCGAGCACGCCACCAACATCCTCGGCCTGGACATCAAGGGCCACATCGTGCGCACGCTGTGGATCGAGCACGCCTCGGACATCGCCTCCGAGTACTACGCCTCGGTGCTGCTCGACCGCTCGGCCAAGCAGCCACTGGTGATGTTCAGCGTCGAGGGCGGCGTGGACATCGAAGAGGTGGCCGAGAAGACCCCCGAGAAGCTGATCCGCCACCACGTCGACGCACTCGAGGGCCTGTCGCGCGAGGAGGCCGTGAAGATCGCGACCGACGGCGGCGTCGACGCCGATGTCATCGAGGGAGTCGCCGACGCGCTGACGGCGCTGTATGAGGTGTGGCTCCAGGAGGACGCCACGCTCGCGGAGATCAACCCGTTGATCGTCACGCCCGAGCGCGAAGTCAAGGCGCTGGACTCGAAGGTCTCGCTGGACGGCAACGCGCTCTACCGCCACCCCGAGAACCAGGGGCTGTCCGACAGCGAGAACGAAGACCCGATCGAGCGGCGCGCCAAGGAAGAGGGCGTCCAGTACGTCAAGCTCGACGGCGACATCGGCATCCTTGGCAACGGGGCCGGCCTCGTGATGTCAACGCTCGACGTCGTCGCCCAGGCGGGCGGCTCGCCGGCGAACTTCCTGGACGCGGGCGGCGGCTCGGATGCCGAGAAGATCAAGCAGGCGGTCGATCTGCTGCTCGCGAACGACGCTGTGAAGGCGGTCCTGTTCAACATCTTCGGCGGCATCACCCGCTGCGACGAGGTCGCGCGCGGTCTGATCGCTGCCTTCGAGGACATCAAACCGTCGGTGCCGTTCGTCGTGCGCCTCGACGGCACCAACGACGTCGAGGGTCGTCGGCTGCTGCAGGAGGCGGCGCTGCCGAACGTGTACCCGGCCAAGACTATGAACGAGGCAGCCGAGAAGGTCGTGGCGCTGGCCACCGGCGAGATCGTCGGAGCAAGCGCCTGATGTCGGTCCTGGTCGACGAGCGCACGCGCCTTTGCGTAGCCGGTATCACCGGGCGCGAGGGCACGTTCCACACGCTCAACAACCGTAACTACGGCACGAACGTCGTCGGCGGCGTGACGCCCGGCAAGGGCGGCCTTGATGTCGAGGGCATCCCCGTGTTCGACACATGGCAGCAGGCGATGGCCGACGCGCAGCCGAACACCGCGATGATCTTCGTGCCGCCGCGCTTTGCCGCCGACTCGATCCTCGAAGCAGCCGCCGCGGGCGTCGAGCTCGTGATCGCGATCACGGAGGGCATCCCCGCGCACGACGAGCTGCGCGTCTACAACACGCTGAAGCGCGACCATCCGGACACGCGGCTGATCGGCCCCAACTGCCCCGGCATCCTCTCGCCCGGCAAGGCCAACGTAGGCATCATCCCGGCTTCGTTCTTCAAGGCCGGCAGCGTCGGCGTGGTCTCGCGCTCGGGCACGCTGACCTACCAGATCGGCAACGAGATCGCCCAGGCGGGCGTCGGCTGCAGCACGATCGTGGGTATCGGCGGCGACCCCGTGCCGGGCTCCTCGTTCGTGGACGTGCTCGAGCTGTTCGAGGCGGACCCCGAGACCGAGCTGGTCGTGCTCTCGGGCGAGATCGGCGGCTCCGCCGAGGAGGAGGCCGCCGAGTACATCGCCGCGCACATGAGCAAGCCCGTGGTCGCCTACATCGCCGGCTTCACCGCGCCGGCCGGCAAGCAGATGGGTCACGCAGGCGCGATCGTCTCTGGCAGCGCGGGCACCGCCGCGGCCAAGGCAGAGGCGTTTGAAGCGAAGGGCGTGCGCGTCGGGCGCACCCCCACCGAGACCGCCGCCATCGCCGTCGAGGTACTCGGCGGCGCCTCGCTCGCAGCTTCCTGATCCAGCCGCGGCCAGTACGCTTGGCGGTCCATGGACCAAGAGGTGGCGCGAACGCTGGGCGAACTCGAGCACAAGCTGCATGAGCTCGAGCGCACGTTGGAGGCGATGAGCGACGACGGCAAGCAGCCGCCCGCCCAAGATCCCTCCCCGCCCGAGCAGCCGAGAACGCCACCGCCCTCGGGCGTCAGCAGGATCGTCGACGAGACCGTCGAGCACTCCGAGCCACTTACACCCGCGCCCGCGGGCGTTCAGCCGCCGACCGGCGCGCCCTGGCCGCCGAGACCGCCGCTTGTCCCCAGCCCGCCTCCGGCGCCCGCCGCACTCGCCCCCAGTGGTCCGGCCCCCGCCCCCCCGGCCCCGCGCGCGCCAACGCCCCCCCGAGCACCCCAGCCGCCGGGCCCGGCGGAGCTGCTGCGCTTCCGCGACCGCCTCGAGCAGGCGGCACGCGAGCTGACCCATGACTACGACGAGCTGCTCGGACGCCTATCCTACGCCGCTGTGCCAACGACGACCGGACCCACGATCTCCTTCGCGCGCGGCGCGCCGTCGCTGGACATCGTCGACGTGGACGGCCTGCGCGACGCTGCGGTGCGCGCATTTGAGAGCGACCCGGCGGGCACGACCGCCTACGGCACCTCGGTCGGGTACCCGAGGCTGCGCAGCTGGATCGCCGACCGCCACGGCGTGGAGCCCGAGCGCGTGCTGGTGACCAACGGCTCGATGCAGGCTGACGCGTTCCTGTTCGAGCAGCTGGTGCGTTCGGGCGATGAGGTGATCGTTGAGCGCCCGACGTATGACCGCACGCTGCTGTCGCTGCGGGGTCGCGGCGCGCGCGTGCACGCGGTGGAGCTGCAGCCCGACGGCATCAACACCGACGCGCTCGCGCAGCTGCTCACCGGCACCTCGCCGGTGCGGCCAACGCTCGCGCACATCATCCCCAACTTCCAGAACCCGGCCGGCTACACGCTGTCGTATGAGAAGCGCACGCAGCTGCTGCAGCTCGCGCGGGATCACGGCTTCATGGTGTTCGAGGACGACCCTTACGTGGAGCTGCGCTTCAGCGGCGAGACGCTGCCGACGATGCTGTCGATGGACCCCGAGCGTGTGGTGTATGCATCGTCGTTCTCGAAGACGGTCTGCCCCGGCATCCGCGTCGGCTACCTCGTCGGCCCCCCGGACCTGATCTCGGCGATCGGGCAGCTGGCGACGAACACGTACATCTCGCCGAACATGGTGGCCCAGTCGATCGTCTATGAGTTCTGCGCCTCAGGCGCGATCGAGCGCTCGATCGAGACCGTCAAGGCGGCGCTGGCCGAACGCGCGCAGGCGCTGGGGAACGCGCTGCGCAGCGAGCTGGCGGACGCTCAGTTCGAGGTGCCGCAGGGCGGCTACTTCATGTGGGTGACGCTGCCCGAGGGCACCGATGTGAACGCGCTGTTCCAGGCGGCCGCCGAGCGCGGCGTGGCGTTCGTGAAGGGCACTGACTTCCTGCTGGAGGGCGGCGAGAACACGCTGCGCCTGGCCTACTCGGGCGTCACACCCGCGCAGATCGACACGGGCATCGCTCGGCTCGCCGAGGCGTACCGCTCGCTCTAGCGCCCGTAGCGCTGCCCGAGCACGAGCTGCTCCGGCAGCGCGGTACGCGGCGGCGGCGAGGGTTCGGCGATCACCGAGACGGTCTCGGCGACGCTGGCGGTCAGCCCAAGGCGCTTGCCGTCCATCGTCTGCAGCTCCACATGCTCGGGTCCGCGCTCGACCATCACGGCGTCCAGGCCGGGCTCGATGCCGGATGCCTTGAGGTAGTGCAGCAGGTCCTCGGCCTCGTTCTCGAAGCGCAGTATGCGCACCTTGGCGCCGACCTCGACGTCGGCGAGCGGCACGCCGGCGAGGCGCACGCCGGCGGCGATCGGGTGCCCGTGCGGGCAGGTTTTGGCGTCGCCGATGGCGGCGAGCATGCGCTCCTCGAGCACCGGCGACATTGCGTGCTCGAGGCGCTCGGCCTCCTCGTGGACCTCATCCCAGGGCACGCCGAGAACGTCGGTGAGGAAGCGCTCGATCAGGCGGTGGCGGCGAACGATGCCTTCGGCGTGCTCGGCGCCGCTGGCGGTGAACGTGATCGCGCGGTCTGAGCCGCGGGTGATGTAGCCGTCGCGCTCGAGGCGGCCGATCATCTCGTGCACGGTGGGCGGCGAGAGCTGCATCGCGCGCGCTACGTTGGCGCCGGTCATCGGCAGACCGGCCTCCTGCAGCCAGAAGAGGATCTGCAGGTACTCCTCCTCGGCGACTGTGGCTGACTCGGCGGTCATCTCAGTTGATCATATGTGCACTCGCGCGGCGGCTTGTCATCGCGCCAGCGGCGCAGCTTGGCGCCGTGGCGGATGCGCCCGGCGGAGACGTGGTCGAAGTCGATCTCGACGACCAGCTCGGGTCGCAGCGCGACCCACTCGAGCTCCTTGCCGGCGCTCCAGCGGCTGGGGTCGGCGGAGCCGCGCTCACCGGACTCATAGGGCCCGAGGAAGCCCACGAGCCGTTTCTTCTCGGTGGTGCTGAGTCCGGAGGTGTGCCCGACGACGCGCAGCTCGGGGCCGTCGTAGAGGGCGAGGATCAGCGCGCCGACGGTGCCGGGCTCCTTGCCGGGGCGCCAGCCGGCGACGATCGCGTCGATCGTGCGCACGCGCTTGACCTTGGCCATGCCTTTGCGCTCGCCGGGGCGGTAGGGCGCGGAGCGCTGCTTGGCGATGGCGCCCTCGGCGTGCTCGAGCCACTGCTGCGCCTCGGCGGCGGTGTCGACGGTGGGCATGAGTTCCACGGGCGCGCGCGCGAACGCCTCTCCGGCGAGCAGCTGCTCGAGCGCGGCGCGGCGCTCTTCGAACGGCAGCTCGAGCAGCGCGTCCTGTTCGTATGCGAGCAGGTCGAAGGCGACATAGGTGGATGGAGTCTTTTTAGATAGGAGTTCGATGCGCGAGACTGCGGGATGGATGCGCTGGCCGAGGGCGTCGAAGTCCTCGCGCCCGTTGGCGTCGCGTACGACGATCTCGCCGTCGAGCACGTAGCGGCCGGCGGGGAGCTCGAGCTCGGGGAAGTAGCGCCCGAGCGGCTTGCCGTTGCGCGACTGCAGGAACACATCGTCGCCGTCGACGAACGCGAGACAGCGAAAGCCGTCGAGCTTGACCTCGTAGACGTAGTCCTCGCCCTCGGGCAGCTCCTTGCGCGAGAGCGCGAGCTGCGGCTTCAGCGGCGGCTCGAGCGGCAGGCTCACGCTTCGCCCTCCGATCCTTTGCGCGCGCGGCTGGGCTGCACCCGCTTGGGCTCACCCTTCTGCTTGCGGAAGTGCGGCGGCCAGGGCGCGTCGCCGAGTCCCTCGAGCTCGTCGCGGGCGGCGAGCTCGAGTAGGCCGTCGAGACTGCCGGCGTGCTCGTCGATGCTGGCGGAGGGGTCGCCGCGCTCGCGCAGGCGTGTGGGCACGGTCTTGAGCGTCAGCTCGGCGGGCTCGACGTCGGCGACCTCGTCCCACTCCAGCGGACAGGACACGCGCGCGTCGGGGACCGCTCTGACGGAGTAGGCGGAGGCGACGGTACGGTCGCGCGCATTCTGGTTGTAGTCGATGAACACGCCCTCGCGCTCCTCCTTCCACCAGCGGCTGGTGGCGCGGCCGGGCATGCGCCGCTCGACCTCGCGCGCGAGCGCGAGCGCGGCGCGGCGGACTTCTTCGAAGCTCTCGACGGGCTCGATGCGCACGTAGATGTGGATGCCGCGCGAGCCGGAGGTCTTGGGAAAGCCCTGCAGCTCGTGCGCGTCGAGCACCTCGCGCACGCCGAGCGCCACCTCGCGCACCTCGGAGAAGGGCACGCCGGGGCCGGGGTCGAGGTCGACGCGCAGCTCGTCGGGATGGTCGAGGTCGTTGCGCCGTACCGGCCATGGGTTCCAGTCGATCACGCCGAGGTTGACCCCCCAGACGAGGTGCGCGGCGTCGTTGGCGACGAGCTCGCGTGCGTGGCGGCCGCTGGGGAAGGTGACGGTGGCCGTCTGCAGCCACTCGGGCGCGCTGTCGGGCACGCGCTTCTGGAAGAACGGCTCGCCCCCCACCCCGTCGACCCAGCGCTTGAGTGTGGTGGGACGCTCGCGCAGGTGGCGGACCACAGCTGCCTCGCACTCGACGTAGTAGTTGACGAGGTCGATCTTGGTGAGGCCCACCTCGGGGAAGAACGGCTTGCCTGGATTGCTCACGCGCACCTCGTGCCCGCAGACATCGACAACGACGGGCTGCGCTTTCTCGGCGGCCATTGCTGGAAGGATGCCCGATCGTGACCTCGACCAGCGACCAGCCGGCGACGGTGCCGCCTTGGCGCGGAGCGCGCGGCCCGGGCATCTCTCAGTGGGTGCTCGTCGCCTGCGCCCCGTTCGGGCCTCGTCTGCCCGGCGCGGCGGTGGCGGACGCGATCGCGCGCGGGATCGAAAATGCTGGTGGGCTTCAGCCCGACGTCTGTGCCCTGCCTGCCCCGAGCGATCGGGCGCAGGACGTGCAGCGAGTGCTCGATGAGCTGGACTTCGACGCGCGCATGCTCCGCGCACGCGCGGTGGTGATCGGGGCCGCGCGGCTGGAGGAGCAGACGCTCGCCGGCAGCGTGACGATCGAGATCGCCACGCGGGCCCGCCAGCGCGGAGTGCCGGCCTATGCGGTCGCGCGCGAGGACGCGCTCGATTCGTTCGACGCGCGCGTGCTCGACCTCCAGGTGATCCTGCGGGCGCGCGGGCGCGCGGGGCTGGTGAAAGCGGGGCTCCAGCTCGCGGGGCTGGTCTGAGCCGCCGCCACAACCGCGGATCGCTACGCTCGCCACGCGCATGACAACCGAGCCCGAGCCACACCCTGCCGGCCGCTCATCGCGAGTGCTCTCGCTCTCGCCGCCTGGTGCGAGGCGGGCAACTGTGATCGGCGCGGGCTCGTTCGGGACCGCGCTCGCGGTGCTGCTCGCCCGGGGAGGGCTGCGCACGACGCTGCAGACGCGCACGTCGGAGCAGGCTGTCCTGATCGACCAGGAGCGCGAGAACCGCCGCTACCTTCCGGGCGTGGAGCTGCCGTCGCACCTGCGCATCGAGCCGGCATCGGCGGGTGTGGCACGCGCGGACTACGTGTTCCTGGCGGTGCCTTCGCGCGGCCTGGGTGAGGTGATCCAGCAGCTCGGCGCGAGCGGCCTGGGCAGGCGCACCGCGGTCGTGTCCGTCGCCAAGGGCCTGGTCCCGCCCCAGGGCCTGCCGCCGACGATCGTGCTGAGCGCGAGCTTCGGGCCGGACCGTGTTGCGTGCGTGGGTGGACCGGCGCACGCGCAGGAGATGGTGCATGACGGCGCCGCGCTGGTCGCCGCGTCCGCGGATGAGGAGCTCGCACGAGCACTCGCGCAGGTGTTCACGCGGGCGGGCGTCGTGTGCGAGCGGTCGGATGACCCCGTCGGCGTGGAGCTCGCCGGTGCGGCCAAGAACGCGGCCGCGCTCGCCGCCGGCGCCACCGAGGGGCAGGGGCTGAACGCGGCGGGCGCGGCCGCCGGGCACATCTTCGCGGAGGTCTGGCGCTTCGCCGAGGGACTGGGCGCGCGTCCGGAGTCGATGATCGGCTTGGCGGGCGCGGGCGATCTGGTGGCGACGGCGCTGGCGAAGGAGAGCCGCAACCGCCGCGCCGGCGAGCTGCTTGCGGCGGGCGTGTCCGCTGCGGAGATCCCAGCGCAGATCGGTCAGGCGGTCGAGGCGCTGGAGTCGGTGCCGCTGCTGGCGCGCGCACTGGAGTCGGCCGGCGTCGGCGCCCCGGTCACGGGCGCCCTCGGCCGCCTGATCTCGGGCGAGCTGCCGCTGGATGACTGGGTGGCGCTTGTACGTGCGACGGTGCCGCCGCCGGCGCTCTGGCGGCGACGCCCCACGCCGGGGTTCTGGCGTCGGGCGTGGCGGCGGCTGGCCGGCGGGTAGCTCGCGCCCGAGGAGCGGCCGGTTATCCGTCCATCGCAGGGGGGGAGTTGCGCAGGATCGCCTTGCAGCGCTCCGCGCGCTCGGTTACGAGATCGACGAGTCGGGGCGGCAGAGGGCGATCGAGCTCCGCGACGTCCGCGGCGACGGCAGCCTCGGCAAACGCGTCGGGTGCCCGCTCGGCGAGCCTGTGTATCTGTTCGCGCGCACGGTCACCGTCGACGCCGAGATCCCGAGCGACGCCGGTCCAGGTGCTGCGGTTCGGGTAGACGCGATAGTCGCCGCCGAGCTTCATGGCAAATCGGAGCTTTCTCTCGTGTGTGCCGTACGGCAACGCGGACGCGACGTCGTATAGAGGCGCAAGACGTACCTCCCCGCCGGCCAGCAGAAGCGAGTAGTTCTTTGCGTGAGCGTCGGTCCCAGCGATCAGCCAGTTCCATGCCAGAGCGTCGAAGAAGCGCCAGACAGCTTCGTCCGCGATACGCGGTGGCATCACGTCGCGGAGCAGACGCGCAATCTCGCGTGGGCCCGGGCCTCCTTGGTTCTGGTACTTGCGCGCTGGGTCAATGCCGAGCGCCTGAGCCATGTCCTCCTGGTGGACGCGAACAAGTCGACCGTCTGCGGAGCGTCTGTCATAACGGTCGACGACGATCGCGCTCTCATCGCCAAACCGCATCACCCGCGTCCGGGCTACGACCAGCCCGGCCCGGCCGGCCGCGTCGAGGCATAGATGCTCGTTGAGGTCATGGTCGTCCAGCCCGGCCACGGCGGGCTTGAGGATGTGGCTCGTGGCCGCCGAGCCGAACGGCACGCCCCAGCGCCCGTCCGCGTATAGCAAGGCTGTCTTGGCCTGAGCTCCGGACAGGCTGAACTGGCCAGTGAACTCTCTTCCGAGCCACGCGGTTGAATCTTCGCGCAGCTCGCGAAGGCGCTGCGCGACCTCCTCCTCACGGAGCCAGGTGACCGCCCCCGTGCTCCCGATGACCTCGCCGGCCTGGTCCGGCGGGACGAAGCGAACCGCGCCGGGACAGTCGCGGCCGATCGGGGTCCCGAGCAGAGAGAAGGGAGATGACGCCGATGCATGGAAGTCACGCGCCCATCGCTCGAGGACCGCTTGGTTGTCGGGAAGCAGGCCCCACAGCCAGGGACTTATGGCGCCGTCGGAGTGCGAGCGAACAGTTACCGGCATCGAGACCGACAAGGGGGTCGCGTTTGAGGCATCCCGGTAGTCGTCCTCGTAGTCAAACCGCACCCGACCTCCTGGGAGCCGGGTGAGCGTACCAGCGAGCGCGTCGCCGAGGATGACTGCCAGAGTGTCGGTCATCGGGCGCGGTGCTCGTCGATAATGGCGTCGAGGTCCACCGTCACCCCCTCCCCGCCGCCATGTGCGTCCCCGCTGGACGCCAGCTCTATGGCTAGACCTAGGGCATCCAGTACCTGCAGGAGCAGACCGAGCTCAGCAGTGGGTTTCCCTGCCTCGAACTCGTAGATCCACTTTCGGGATACCCCAGCCCGTGACGCGAGGTCTGCCTGGCTCAGGCGCAGGTCAATGCGACGGCCGCGTACAGCCGACGCCAGGTCTCGTATGGAGCGAACCGTCATGCGAATTCCATCTGCCACCGTTCGGAAGCAAGAATAGCATGCCACCGTTCGATATCTAATACTCCAAGCAACCGTTCGGTCGCATAGTGACTTGCGGTCTCGCACATCGACACGCCAGACACCCTGTATAGCCATAGTATTAGCGCGTAGATACCATGGAGCACGCTCCGCAAAAAGTGACGCACAACAAGAGAGAGCAAACATGCCCGACCCACGTTTGCCGTCCAACCGCCGTACCCGCCCCGGCGAAGTCGACCCGACCAAAGGCCTCTCGCTCGAGCCGAACGAGTTCCTCGAGCAACAGCAACGGCGCGAAAAGGTGCTGCGGATGCAGGACCAGATCCGCCCAGGCCGCACGACGCCGATCGCGATCCGCTTCGATCAGTTCACGCTGATGCGCCTGAAGACACTCGCGGCCGCGCGCAACACCGGCTACCAGACGCTGCTGAAGGAGTTCGTGATCGAGCGCCTCTACGAGGAGGAGAAACGCGAAGGCATCATCTAGGACGCCATCAGCGTGCTGACGACGGCCTCGTACACGCCCTTCCCATGCCCCGCCTCGCACACGCGGGCGTTGGCGTGCGCGGCGAGCTCCTCGCGGATCGAGGGGTCGCGCTCGACGGCGTTGGCGACGAGCCAGAAGACATCGACCTCGGCAGCACAGGCAAGGTCCTCGCGCGAGTCCCCCACCGCGAACGTCTCCCCCCGCTCGTAGCCGCGGGCGCGGCGGTGCAGCGCGACGGCCGCGACCTTTGAGGCCCCGGCCGGAACGAGGTGGTAGCCGCGCACATGCGGCAGCGCGGCGAGCGCCTCTGAGCGCCGGTTGACGACCCCGTTGTCGACCAGCCGCAGGTTCGCGTGGCCGTGCTCGACGAGCACCTGATCGACCTCGGCGGAGTCCACGAGGCCGCGGAACAGGTGTGAGACCTCGCGCTGGATGTGCCACGGCTCGTGGTACTCGAGTCGCCCGGTGTAGCGCTCGAGCAGCAGCTCGGGCGCGCCCTGGCGCTCGATCTGCTCGGCGATCGTCAGCTCGCCCGGCATCAGGTCCCCGGTGAGCCAGTGCTCCTCGCCCTCGAGCACCACGCAGGCGCCGGCCTCGAAGATGTAGGAGCTCTGGCCCAGCAGTCGCGCGTCCTCCATCACCTGCGCGCGCCGCCGGCCGGACATCAGCACGACCTCGACGTCAGCCCGCAGGCACGCCTGAATCGCGCGCACGCCGTCGATCGTGACGTTGCCCTCGCCATCGTGCAGCATCGACGCGCCGCGCCCGAGCAGCGTGCTGTCGAGGTCCAGGTACAGGCAGCGCGCGCTCATGCGACTCTCAGCCCAGCCAGCGGCGGCCGCTCGACCGGAGCGGTGTCCTCGACGTCCACAAGTCGCCCTTCTTCCCGCACACGCCGCAGCACCGTCGCGAGCACCGTCTGCGCCATCGGCGCGAGCGCTGACAGCGGCTGGTGGTGGTTGCGGTGCTCGTCGAGGTCGACCTGGGCGATCCCGTCGAGCCCGAGCGTGCGCCAGGCGTCGATCAGCATCGCGATCTCGACGCCGTAGCCGGTCGTGAACGGCAGCGCTTCGAGCAGCTCGCGCCGCGCGGCGACCTCGCCCGCGAGCGGCTGTCGCACGCCGGCGAGCTCGGGATAGAGCAGCGCGAGTGCGGGACGTGCGGTCAGGTGGTTGACGCGGCCGCCCCCCTCTCCCTGATCCTCGTCTCTGCCCGGGCCACGGCCCTCGCGCTCCCCGCCGACAGAGCCGTCCCAAGCGAGCGGCCGCCGGTAGAAGGCCTTCACGAACGACACCCCCGGCTCGCACACGAGCGCACCGATCAGCCCGCTGGCGAAGTGCGCGGAGAAGCCCTCGGTGTCGGCGTCGAGGAAGCACACGAGCTCGCCCTCGAGCGCCGAGAGAGCGCGCCACATGGCATCGCCCTTGCCGAGCACGGGCCCATGCTCGGGCAGCAGCTCGGCCTCCTGCAGCACCTTCGCGCCAGCCCGCTCGGCGACAACAGCGGTTCCGTCGGCGGAGGCGGCGTCGACGACGACGATCTCGTCGATCGCGCCCGCGTCGCGCAGCGCGACGAGCTCGCCGACGATCTGCCCGACGGTGCCGGCGCACTCGCGCGCGGGCAGGCACACGCTGACGCTGTGCGTGCGCTCGGCCGCGATCCGCGCAGCTGGATAGGCGGAATGGTGGAAGGAGCGGGCTTTGGCCCAGCGCTCGGCGGCGGTCGGTGGCATCGCCTCTACTATCTCAAGTCCTTGGCGATCGACCGCAGAACCGAGCCGTGGAGCGCGCTGCTGGACGCGGGACGCGAGGATGGGCGCCTGGTGCGCGAGGCGAACGAGGGGCCGGCGAAGGCGAGCCTCGTGGACCTGCCCCAGGAGCTGCATCCGGACGTGCTGGCGGCGCTCGCGCGCATGGGTGTGGAGCGCCTGTACTCCCACCAGACCGAAGCGCTGCAGGCGGCGACGCAGGGCCCGACGATTGTGACGACGGGCACGGCGTCGGGCAAGTCGATGTGCTTCAACCTGCCGACGCTGCACATCCTCTGCGAGCAGGCGCGCGCGCGGGCGCTGTACCTGTACCCGACGAAGGCGCTGGCGCAGGACCAGGCGCGGGCGCTGGCGAGCTTCGGGCTGACGAAGCGGGTGCGCCCGGCGATCTACGACGGCGACACGCCGCGGGAGGCGCGCGCGCAGATCCGCAAGACGGCGAACGTGGTGCTGACGAACCCGGACATGCTGCACGTGGGCATCCTCCCCAACCACGCTGCGTGGGCGGAGCTGTTTGCGAACCTGGCGGTGGTGGTGATCGACGAGGCGCACGTGTACCGCGGCGTGTTCGGCTCGCATGTGGGCAACGTGATGCGGCGGCTGCGAAGGATCGCGGCGGCCTACGGCACGGAGCCGATCTTCCTGCTGACCTCGGCCACGATCGCGAACCCGGTGGAGCTGGCGGAGCGCCTGACGGGCCTGGAGGGCGTGCAGCTGATCGACGAAGACGGCTCCCCGACACCGAAGCGGCGGATCGCGGTGTGGAACCCGCCTTTGACGGATGAGGCGCTGGGCACGCGCCGCTCGGCGCTGGGCGAGGCGGCGGAGCTGCTGGCGCGCTTGGCGCGCGATGGCGCGCGCACGATCTGCTTCATGAAGTCGCGCAAGGGCGTGGAGGTGCTGAGCCGTCTGGTGAAGGACGATCTGCGCGGCACGGACCCGGAGCACCCTGACGGGCACAGGCTGGCGGAGCGGGTGGAGCCGTATCGCGCGGGCTACACCCCGCAGCAGCGCCGCGAGCTGGAGCAGCGGCTGGTGCGCGGCGAGCTGTGCACGGTGATCACGACGGACGCGCTGGAGCTGGGGATCGACATCGGCGAGCTGGATGCGGCGGTGGTGGTGACGTTCCCGGGCACGGTGGCGTCGCTGCGCCAGATGTGGGGCCGCGCTGGGCGCCGCGGCCGCGGCCTGGCTGTTTATGTGGCGGGCGAGGATGCGCTGGACCAGTTCTTCTGCCGCCACCCGGAGGACTTCCTGGAACGCCCGGTGGAGGCGGCGATCCTCGACCACGAGAGCCAGCTGATCTACCGCGCGCACCTGCTGTGCGCCGCGCATGAGGGCCCGCTGTCGCGCGCCGACGCGGAGTACCTGGGCCCGCGCTGGGAGGCGCACGCGGAAGTGCTGGAGAGCGCCGGCGAGCTGCGCCGGCGCGGCGGCACGATCGCGGCGACGGCCTACGTGCCGGGCCATCCGGGCGCCTACCCGGCGGCGCAGGTGTCGCTGCGCTCGGCCTCGCCGGAGAGCTTTGACATCGTCGACGTGTCCTCGGGCGAGCTGCTGGGCACGACGGAGGCGGCGCGGGCGCATGCGACGGTGCACGAGGGCGCGATCTACATGCACCAGGGCCGCTCGTATGAGGTGCGCGAACTGGACCTGGAGCGCCACCGCGCGCTGGTGGCGCCGTTCGACGGCGACTGGTACACGCAGCCGAAGTCCGACACGGACACGGAGATCGTGCGCCTGCTGGACCGCCGCGAGGCGCTGGGCGTGACGCTGTCCTTCGGCGAGGTGAGCGTGACGGACACCGTGCTCGCCTACCAGCGCCGGCGCCTCTCGGACCATGCGCAGGTGGACATCGTCGCGCTCGACCTGCCCCCGACGAGCTTCTCGACGCAGGCGTTGTGGTTCGAGCTGCCGACGGACTTGAGCAGCGAGCTTTCGTTTAAGGGTTCGGCGTTCGAAGTTGCTGCGACGGTGCCGATGGAGATCCTGCTGGGCTCGCTGCACGCGACCGAGCATGCGCAGATCGCGGTGCTGCCGCTGATCGCGATGTGCGACCGTTGGGACATCGGCGGCCTGTCCACGAACTTCCATCCGCAGACGGGCGTGCCGACGATCTTCATCTACGACGGGCACCCGGGCGGCATCGGCATCACGCGCACGGCGTTCGCTCGCTTCGAGGAGCTGTGCGGGGACGCGCGGCGCCTGATCGCGGGCTGCCCGTGCGCGAGCGGCTGCCCGTCGTGCGTGCAGTCGCCGAAGTGCGGCAACCTCAACGAGCCGCTGCACAAGGCTGGGGCGCTGGCGCTGCTGGAGCGGCTGCTTGCAGACGAGGCCGCTCTGACGGCCCCCGCCGGTTGTTGAGGGAACATGCCCAGCTCGATGAAGATGCCATTTGCGATCCTGCTTGCCTGCGCGGCGCTGTTCACGGCGTTGGCAGCCACGAGCGCTCCGCCCTCGCTGGCGCCGCCGCTGCAGGCGGTCGTGTTCGAAGGCCCGGGCGGGCGCATGCCGTTGACGCAGTGGACGCTGCGTAAGGACGCGTCCAACCGTGGCGTCTCGCTCGGCTGGCAGCAGGGCGGCTTCAGCGGCAAGGTGGTCAGCTTGCCGAACGTTGTCAGCCCGACGCCGTATACGGGGCATGCGGGCGCGCGCAACTACGAAGGCTCGATCGCGTGGTATCGCACGAGCTTCCAGGTGACGCAGGCGGGTACCTACGCGCTTGACTTCCAGTCGGCGAACTACCTGGCGAGCGTGTATGTCGATGGCCGTGTGCTCGGCTCGCACAAGGGCTCCTACCTGCCGTTTGAGCTGCGCGCGCACCTGGCGGTGGGCACGCACATGGTGGTGGTGCGCACCGACTGGCGCGACCCGGGGCAGCAGTCGCGCGAAGGCTTTCACCGCACGTGGTTCAACTGGGGCGGGCTCGACGGCGAGGTGAGCGTGCGTCCGGTCGGCGAAAGCGAACTGTCCGAACCGACGATCCAGACGACGCTCACGCCGGACGAACCGGGCGCGACCAGCGCGAGCGTGAAGGTGAGCGTGGAGGTCCACAACTACGGCCCGGCCCGCACGCTCGTGCCGGAAGGCTCGCTCGTGCATGGCACGCAGACGATCGCGCTGAGCTTCCCGGCGCTCGAGCTCGGTCCCGGCCAGGCGGCGAGCGACACGGCGGTCGCGCAGGTGCCGGCGCCGGCGCTGTGGTCGCCGAGCGCGCCGAACATGTATGAGCTGTCGCTGACGCTGGGTCCGAACACGAGCTACTCGGCCAACGTCGGCCTGCGCCAGCTGACCTGGCACGGCGGGCACGCCTACCTGAACGGCACGCAGCTGGAGCTGCACGGCGCGTCGATCATGGAGGACGCGCGCGGGCACGGCGATGCGCTGTCGCCGGCGGATGAGGCAGGGATCGTGACCGAGCTGAAGGACGTCGGCGCGAACGTCGCGCGCTCGCAGCATCCGCTCGACCCGGCGCTGCTGGAACGCCTGGATGAAGCGGGCATCCTCGTTTGGCAGGGCATCGGCCCGGTGGAAGGCGCGGGCAACTGGTACTCGACGACGCCGCAGCTGCTAGCCGACGCCGAGCAGCAGGCAAAGACCGCGGTGATCGCGGCCGAGCTGCACCCGTCGATCTTCGCCTGGAACCTCGTGGATGAGGTCGCGAACAACGGCCGCGACGAACAGGAGGTCGACTATGTGCGCTCGCTGACGCGCTGGCTGCACGCGCGCGACCCCACGCGGATGGTGGCGGTGGACGTGTGGGGCGATCACCCGCCGAAGGTTGCGGGGGCGCTGTACTCGGAAGTCGACGCGGTCGCCGAGACGGACTACTCGGGTTGGTATGACTACCCGCACGACACGCCGACGCAGCTGGCCGGCAAGATGCGCGCGCGGCTGGCGGCGATGCAGAGGACGTTCGCGGGCAAGGTGCTCGTGATCAGCGAGTTCGGAGCAGAATCGAACGGCCTGAACCCACCTGGGAGCCCTGGCAGCTACGCCTTCCAGGCGAAGCTGCTGGCCGAGCACATCGCCGTCTACGAGGCTGACCCGCAGTTGACGGCGATGATGATCTGGGTGCTGCGCGACTACCCGCTGACGCCGACGTTCGAGGGCGGCTCGGTCAAACATGTGCTGCCGAAGCTGAAGCTGATCGAAGGCCTCAACCAGAAGGGGCTGTTCACCTACAGCGGCCAGGCGAAGCCGGGCGTGGTGAGCACCGTGGCGCGGATGTACAAAGCGCTGCCGCGTGAATGACCGCGTTATCGCCAGCTTGGGGGTAGCTTCCGGTCGATTTCGATCTCACCTGGAAACTTGACCGGATCGCGAGCGCCGTGCTCTTTGACCCATGCCGCCATTTTGCGCACGCCCGTGTGCAGGTCGATCGGCAACGAAGGCGCGAACACCTCTCGCACCTTTGTGTGATCTGAGTAGGCGTGCACGACCTCGTTGCGCGGCGGCTCGTGCTCGACCCGACACTCCACTTCGAACGCGTCGGCGACCTGGTGGGCGAGCTCGAGCACCGCATAGGGCTGATCAGCGCCAACATTGAAGGCCTCGTTGCGGGCACGCTCGACCAGCGGTGCGCGACTGATGATCGGCGCCACATCGGCTATGTGTGAGAAGGCTCGAGTCTGGCGGCCATCCCCGAAGATTCGCATCGGCTCGTCGCGCAGCACGGAGTTCATGAAGATGCCGATGACGTTCCTGTACTTGTCCGCGATGTTCTGACGCTCGCCGTAGACGTTATGTGGCCGGAATACCGTGTAGTCGAGGCCGAACATGTTCCGCGCGGCGGCGAGATCGAGCTCGACGGCGTACTTGGAGATGCCGTACGGATCCTCGGGCGTCGGGATCATGTCCTCGCTCATCGGCAACTGCCCGGCGCCGTAGACGGCAATCGACGAGGTGAACACAAATCGCTGGGCGTCATGCAGAACCGCCTGGTTGATCAGGTTGACGCTGGCCTCGAGATTCGTGCGGTAGTTGAACGCACGCACGAAGTGCGACAGGCCCTCTGCTGCATACGCTCCGAGGTGATAGACATAGTCGAAGCCTCGATCTTTCCATAGGCTCGCGACAAAGTCGCGGTCGCGCAGATCACCCGCGACGAAGTCCGCGTGCTCGGAGACGTTCTCGATGTAGCCCCCAGAGAGATCATCTGTAGCAACAACATCCATGCCAAGCTGCAAGCAGTCGTCGACGACATGCGATCCCATGAACCCGGCAGCGCCGGTGACCAGGACCCTCGCGGCCGCGCCCGGCGGCATTATAATTTGCTCCCGCTGTCAAGTCTGAACCGTGGATCGAGGAAATATCGCTCTCCCGGCCGCGCGCGATTCCAGCGACGACTGCACCGGCGAAAGCTCGCGATGGCGGGCAGGCGACGCGCGACCGCGCCGAGGACCGAGATGTCGAGTCGCGCATCGCGCCATCGTAGGAGCACGAGGTTTGTGAACAGCGTCGCGATCCAGTTGAGCGCTCCGAGCACCACAGCGGCGGGTGAAAAGTACTTGAAGGCGACGACGATGACGTTTGACCGGTGTGAGATGTATCGCCGCCGGCTGACGGTCTGCCTACCGTCACCGACGGCTTGTGCGTTTGACGCGCCGACCGCGTGGAACACGTGCGCGGATGGCACTGTCACACACATCCAGTCGCGCTGCCAAGCGCGGAGAAAGAGGTCGATGTCCTCATAGTCGAGGAAGAAGCTGGTGTCCCAGCCTCCGAGCTCGTTGTACACCGTCGCGTCCATCATCATGGCTCCGGCACAACCGAAGGGGATCGGAGCGCCGTCGGGCAGCGCCACGGTGAACTCGTGCATCCTCAGCGGGAAGGGAGAGTAGATGTGCCACAGGCTGCGGCGAAATCGGACGCCGCCGTGGATCCAGCTCTCGCCGTCGTAGGTCCACTGCCACGGGTCAGCGGCAGCGATTCTGTTGTTCAGGTCGATCCGCGATGCGAGCTCTTGCAGACAACGCTCGCCGAGGTAGAGATCCTCGTTGCAGAAGAAGAGCAGCGGATGAGTGGCGTGCCTGGCGCCCGCGCAATAGCCGGCTACCAGCCCCGACTCGGGCGGCTCGTGGATGACGCGGACAGCCGGATGGCCGGCCAGTGTCTCCAATGAGCCATCGGTGCTATGACGATCGACAACGATGATCTCGGTCTCGACAGCATCCTGTGTGATGAGCGTATCGAGCAGGCGAGTTAGATAGCGCGCACCGTTCAGATTGCTTACGACTACCGATATTTGGGGATTCTTCGCAGGCAAGGTGGCGCGAGCATACCGGACGTTCGCGCGCCACTTACTACATCGGTTGTATATGTTTCCGACTTGCTCGTGCTCAACGGATATCGCTGGTGAATACCCAATGAGTGAGAGACACGCCGAGGCTAGTGGTTGCCCCGCGCGATCTTGCGCAGATCGATCGTCGCGTCATACAGCTCGGCGTCAACGCCCTCCTCGAGGGCGACCTCGCGCAGTGGCCGCCCGGAGGTGGTCGCCTTCTTGACGATCGCCGCGCCCTTGTCGTAGCCGATCGCGCCGTTGAGTGCCGTGGCGACCGCGAGTGTGCCGCCGGCCGAGGCGGCGACGCCGGCCTTGTTGACTTCGATGCCGTCGACGCACTTCTCGGCGAACGCGCGCGTGGCGGCGGACAGCAGTCCCAGCGACTGCAGCAGGTTGCGGGCGATCAGGGGGATACGCACGTTGAGCTCGAACTGGCCCTGCATGCCGCCGATCGTGATCGCGGTGTCGTTGCCGATCACCTGTGCGCTGACCTGCAGCACGACCTCGGGCATCACCGGGTTGACCTTGCCGGGCATGATCGAGGAGCCCTTCTGCAGCTCGGGCAGGAAGATCTCGCCGATCCCGGTGCGCGGGCCGGAGCCCATCAGCGCGAGGTCGTTCGCGATCTTGGTAAGGGAGACGGCGAGCACCTTCAGCGCGCCGGAGAGCTCGACGAGCGCGTCGCGGTTGGCCTGCGCCTCGAACGGGTCGAGCGGCGGCGCGATCTGCTTGAGGCCGGATTCCCGCTTTAGGCGAGAGCGGACCTTTTCCGCGAACCGCGGGTGGGTGTTCAGGCCGGTGCCGGTGGCGGTGCCGCCGAGCGGGATCTGCCCGACGTGGACGAGCGCCGCCTGCACGCGCTCCTGGGCGAGCGCCATCTGCGCGGCGTAACCGGCGAACTCTTGGCCCAGTGTGACCGGGACGGCGTCCATCAGGTGCGTGCGCCCCGCCTTGACGACGTGCTTGAAGCCTCTGGCCTTCCTGGCAAACGAGCGCTCGAGCTGCTTGAGCGCGGGCAGCAGCTCGTTCTCGGCGACGTCCAGCGCGGCGAGATGCACAGCCGAGGGGAACACGTCATTGGAGGACTGGCCCATGTTGACGTGGTCGTTGGCGTGCACGGCATCGCCGGCGAGCTTGGCGATCACCTCGTTGGCGTTCATGTTCGTGGAGGTGCCCGAGCCGGTCTGGAACACGTCGATCGGGAACTGACCGTCGTGCTTGCCGGCGGCGATCTCAGCGGCTGCCTTCTCGATCCGCGCGGCATTGCGCTTGGAGAGCAGGCCGAGCTCGCCGTTGACGACGGCGGCGGCGCCCTTGATGCGCGCGAGCCAGTGGATCACGGACACGGGCACAGTCTCGCCGGAGATCGGGAAGTTCTCGACCGCCTTGGCGGTCTCGCCGCCCCAGAGCTGCTGATCCGACATGGGCTCTCTCTTTCTCCTCGACTTGCCTTCAAGGTAACCGTCGACCATCGTTATACGGCCTACAAAATCAAGCTATGCCGCCGCAGCGACGCCTGAACCCTACCCGCAGAACGCAGTGAGCTCCCGCGTTAGGCCCACGGGGTCGTCATAGGCCATCAGGAAGCCGACGCTTTCGAGCACGCGCAGCTGGCCGCGAGGCAGTCGTGCGAGCGCCTCTTCGGCCGCCGCGAGGGGATGTAGGCGATCCTGGTCGGCCCACAGCAGCAGCACCGGCATGTCCAGGCGCGGGTACTCGTCGAGCAGATACGACTGTGCGCCACGCGGCCAGTTGCGCGCGCACTTTGCCCATGAGCGAGCGAGGCTCGAGTTGCCGGGAACGTCCGCGAAGGCGTGGCGCACGACGTCCGCCGCGGCGGGATTGCCGCGCGCGGACAGCCGCAGGCCCCGCTCCGGGGCGAAGACGGCGCTGGCGCCGTATGCGAGCAGGCGATCGAGCCCCGGCACCGCTGCGGCGCGCGCCGCCAGTTGCCAGAGAGCGCGTGCGCGTGGGCAAGCGGGCGGGGCGTGCATGCGGTTGGACATCAGCACCAGCCGGGCTGGCCGCGTGCGGCCGCTGAGGACGGCGCGAAGCAGGATCTCCGCCCCGGCGTCGTGGCCGGCTAGGAGTGGGCGCGGACCGAGCACCTCCGCGGCGAATCCGCTGAAGACCTCGGCGAGCCAATCGAGTGTGTAGGGATGACGAGGGCGGTCCTCGGAGTCGCCGTGGAGCGGCAGGTCCGGCAGCACCACGCGAAAGCGATCGGTGAGTCCCTCGACGGCGGGCTCCCACTCCTTGTGCGAGAGCAACCCGGAGTGCACGAGCGCGAGCGGCGGCCCGGTACCGACCTCGCGGTAGGCGACGCGGGCGCCGTCGTGGTGGTGATAGAGACGCAACCTCATTGTCGGATGCCAGCGAGAGCCACAGACGCATCGTAGGTTGCTGCGGTCGGATTCCAAGCGTGACATCGACCGGATTGACATGTTGCTGTCACTGAAAGCCATATTCTCAAGTCTGGTCCGCGACCACCAAGGCTCGGGTACGATCTCGGTGTGCTGCTTTACAAACGAGTGATCTGGGGAGTGGCACGGCGCATCGGGAGAACCGACTTGCTGGGAGCGATCGATGCCGAAGCACGCCTCGCGCTCCGTGAAGACGTCGCGATCGAGGCGATCCTGGCGAGCTCGCTGAAGGGCGACAGTATGTATGTCGACGTGGGAGCGAACCGCGGCCAGCTGCTACGCGAGGCCGTGCGCATCGCGCCACATGGGCGCCATATCGCGTTCGAGCCGATCCCAGGCCTGGCCGCGGGCGTCAGCCGCGAGTTCCCCGGCGTCGAGTGCCGGGCACTTGCGCTCGGAGCCCACAAGGAGACGCGGAGCTTCTGTCACTTCACACGACTTGACGGGTGGAGCGGGCTGCGCAGGCATCCGAGCATCAGCGATTCCCAAGGCGGCCCTGTGCTGATCGACGTGGAGGTTTCGACACTCGACGCCGAGATGGCCGATATGCGGCCGAGTGTCGTGAAGATCGACGTCGAGGGGGCGGAGCTGGCTGTGCTCGAAGGTGCTCGTTCAGTGCTCGCGAGGGCACAACCGGTCGTGATCTTCGAGCATGTTCGTGAGGCGGCGGCTATGTATGGGGACGCGCCCGACGCTCCATGGGAGCTGCTCACCGAGCTTGGCTATCGGATCTTTTCGGTGACGGGAGATGGGCCGTTCACGCGCTCGAGGTTCGGTGCGGCGAAAGGGATCGTCAACTGGCTGGCGGCGCCGGACGCTTGAGCATCTGGTAGGCGGGCGGTGCAGCCGGGCGCAGGGATCTGCTGCCGGGCGCTCCGAGGCTCGGCGTGAGCGACTTGGCCCGGCGCAGGACACGTCGCACGGGCTTGTGGTCGAGCCTCGCGAAGGCCCACCCGCGCAGCGCGTCGCGGCTTCTGGGCAGGCGCTTGGGGCCTCGCTGCAGAACGGCTCGGAAGTCCGCCAGCTGGATATCGGCGACACAGTCCCATGTTCGGCGTTCGGCATAGGTGTCGGTAAGCGTCTCGCGCAGCGCGACCTCCAGCTCCTGCGGCGTGTGAAGTTTGCGCAAGTTCGCCGTCCGCTCGGGTAGGTCGCGGAACCATTCGGTGTCGTTGATGAACACCGGGCGGCGGGTTGCGATCGCGAGCGGCGCCCCGGCGCTACCGCCGGCGCGGTGATCGTCGTCGTACCACAGTACGATCGCATCCGAGTCGCGCAGCCAGGTGAACAGCTCCTCGCTCTCCAGCCAGCGATCCTCGCCGAAGCTGTGCTGGAAGTCCCAGCCGTTGCGCTGACACACGCTGCCGATGATGTCGAGCCGAGACTTACCCAGACCGAACGTCTTCACCACCGGCCGGCGCAGATCGATTCCCTGTGGAATCACGCGCCGCGGACCCACGCCGACATCCTGGCGATGCGTGTAGAGCAGATCTAGGAGCCGGTAGGGAAAGGCTAGAACGCCGCCCTTGTCGTGATATGTGAGTGCGCTGACTCCGGGAAAGCGGCGCAGCAGCTCGACCAAGCGTCGGCGATCGTAGAAGAGATTGCTGTACTGAATGTGCAGCACGTCGAGGTCCTGCTCTAGGATCGTCTCGACGTCGAGGTCGAACCTGTGCGCGGGATGCCATATCTGAACGTCGAAGACCGGCGCGGCCCACTCCTCGTATGGCGTCACTGCGCGGCCGCCGAAGTTGCGTGAGCCGAGCACGGCGACCTCGACGTCTGCCTGCCGGCGCAGCGCTGCGGCTAGCTGGCGCGAGTACTCCGCGATCCCACAGCGCGTGTTCCAAGTGCTGAGCATCCCGATGCGCATCGACATCAGCGCCGCTTGGCTTGCCGGCGGGGCTCAGGCATGAGAACGAGCAAGCCGCGGATGCACGCGCGGCGGGTCATGAGGCTGATGCGAGCGATAACACTGAGATAGGAAGCTACCAGCGAGTTTTGACTTCACTGCGCTGTCGCTGTGCAACCGATCAATGGCGCTGAATCGAGCATGTCTGCGGCGGCATTTCGTTTCCGACATCAGCGCTCGAGAGGAATGCGTCGGTCTCCTCGAGGGCGCCCGGCGTCCCGATCTCGTAGAAGCGCTCGGTCGCCGGATGGCCGCACAGCTCGCCCCGCCGCGCGAGCGCGGCGTATAGGACCGCGAGCTCGCGCTCAGAGTCCGCGACCCGCCCCAGTGCCTCGGCGGCGAGGCCGCCCAGGCCATAGTCGATCCAGCTCATCGCGGCCGTCGGCGCCTGCTTGTTGTAGGCGAGCACGCGGCCGTGCGCGTATTGGACGTTCGAGGTGTCCCAGCGGCCCGCGTTGTGCAGGACGACCATTAGCGCGGGCAGCCCGCTCTTACGCCAGGCGTTGTTGACGGCCCTGTAGTCGACGCGCAGGTACGTGTCTCCGTAGAGCACGAGGAAACGCTCCGGCAACAGCGGCAGGGCGCGCCGGATCGCCCCGAGTGTGCCGTCCAGCCCGGGACCGTCGTGGCTGTAGGAAAGGTGCACCCCGTAACAGGCGTCCCCCAGCCGCGACTCGATCATCTCGCCTCGGTAGCCGACGCAGATGACCGCCTGTTTGATTCCGTGCGCGGCAAGCAAACGCAGCTGATGGACCAGGAACGGCTCGCCGGCCACCTCGACCAGTGGCTTGGGGACACCGCGCGCCCGCTCGCCGAGGCGCTTACCCTGACCGCCCGCGAGGATGCAGACGGGCGGCATCGGCTGGAGGCTCACCTCAGGGGCCTCCCCAGTCCAGACCCCGGTCGCTGGGCACGATCCGCCGCAGGGTGTACACGTCGGAGTCGAGATCGGCGCGGCGCTCGGCGAGCTCGCACCACGGATCCCAGACGGCGCTCAACAGCTTGCCGGTGATGCCATCGCTGGCGGCCGAGCCCAGGAACACGGCGAGCTTGGCCCCATAGCGCAGTGGGATGCCGCCGCTGCGCTGCTGCTCGAGCGCGCGCTCATAGAACGCCTCGCCGACGCTCTGTGAGCCCGCGCGGAGCACCTCGTCGAGCATTCGCGTGTTGAGCGCCCCCGGCGCGATCGCGTTGACGTCGACGCGATGCTCGCGCAGTTCCTCCGCGAGTGTCTCGGCGAAGCGCACGACGGCCGCCTTGGAGGCTGCGTACGCGCTGAGCCCCGGAAGCGGCCCGGTGGCCCCGCCGCCGGAGAGCTGGACGATCTTGCCGTAGCCGCGCCGCGTGAAGTGGGGCACCAGCTCGCGGGCCGGGAGCACGGAGCCGAGCAGGTTGATCTCCACGGCTCGCGTCCACTCCAGCCAGTCGATCTGATCGATCCGGCCCTTCGGCCCGTACACACCGGCGTTGGAGACGAGGATCGTGATCTCCCCCAAACCGGCGAGGCCGAGCTCCACGAGCCGGCGCAGGTCGTCGGGGCGCGACACGTCGGCCACCTCGCCGAGCACCTTCTGGCCGGGCTTGGCCCGCTTGCGCAAGTCGCGCAGCGCGTTCTCCAGCGTCAGTGCATCGCGCCCGCAGATGCATATACCGGCGGCGCCGGCATCGAGGTAAGAGCCAGCTATCTCCAGTCCCAACCCCTGGCTCGCCCCGGTGATCAGCGCGGTTCGCCCCGCCAGAGCGCCGCTCACCGGTTGGCCCCCGCGGTGGTGGCGGCGTCGGAAGACCTGCGCGCGCGGATGTCGAAGGATGTGCCGACGCGCACATATCGCACCTGCGGATGCGTCGCGAGGCCGCTGCGGAGCACGCCGGCCGGATCGATGACCTGCGCCTGGTTGAGCACCGCCAGGAGATCCTCTACCGGCACCTCCAGATAGTCGGGCCAGGCGGTGCACACGACCAGCGCATCGGCTCCCGCGGCGGCCTCCAGGGCGCTCGAGCAGAGCTCAACGGTGTTGGCGAGGTCGGGCGGCAGCACGCTGACCGCCGGATCGTGAGCGCGGACGCTGGCGCCGACCGTTGCGAGCCAGCGACACAGCTCGACCGCGCTTGAGCGCCGCAGCGTGTCGGTGCCGGGCTTGTAGGTCAACCCCCAGATCGCGATGCGGCGGCGGGCGAGCGCATCCTGCTCCCGCGTGGCGTGGTGCGCGAGCAGCTCCAGCAGCTTGCGGCGCGTCCAGTGCTTGTGCGCGGCGTTGCCCTCGGCCACGCCGGCGAACACCTGGGCCGGCAGTCCCCGACGCCTGGCGAGCCCGCGCAGGAAGCCGATGTCACGTGCCAGCGTGCCCCCGGCGAACGCGTCCCCCGGCCCTAGGTAGGCGCGCGGCCCAATGCGCTGCTCGCTCTTGAGCCCGCGCGAGACCTCCTCGGCGTCGGCGCCCACGGACTCGCAGATCTCGGCGACCTGGTTGATGAAGGCGACTGACGTCGCGAGGAAGCCGTTGAGTGCGTGCTTGGTCATCTCGGCCGACTCCACCCGCATCCACTGCACCTCGGCGCTGAATGGCGCCAGCAGCTCGGCCAACTCCTCGCGGTCGTGCTCGTCGCGGACGCCGGCAACGATCCGGTCGCGCGCGCGGAAGGACTCGAGCGCACGGCCCAGGCGCAGGTTCTCCGGCACGCAGGCGAAGCGCAGGCTGCCCTCGCCGCGCTGCTCGGCGCATCGCTCCTGCAGCTCGGCGATGCTGCCCACCGGCAGCTGCGAGGAGACGATCACGAGCGAGCTCGCGGGCAGCGACGCGAGCGACTTCACGGCGTGCTCCAGGACCCACGCGACATCGGCGTTGTCCTCGTCGTCGACGGGGGTGTCGAAGGTCACCCATGCACGGCGCGCACTGGCGAGCTCTGACGCGTCGCAGCTGAAGCGCAGCCGCGACGCATGACGGGCCAGCAGGTCCTCGAGCCCGTGCTCGGACACCGGTGGATGCCCGGCGCGCAGCCCCTCGATCACCGCTGGATCGGGGTCGATGGCGATCACGTTGTTGCCGGCGTCGGCCAGACATGCGGCGGTCACGCTGCCGAGGTGCCAGAGGCCGATGACGCCGATCGGCTCGACACGACCGGTTTGAGTGGCCCTCATCGATCTCTACCCTGGTCCCGCGAGCGCGCGCATCTCGCCATAGATCCCTGACGCGTAGGCGGCCTCCACTTGCTCCCAGGCATCGCGCGCGGATCGCAGGTCGCCGAGCAGCGGCCGCGCGTCCGCGGCCACGACGGCCTCGGCGAAATGCTCCCATTCGGCTCGCCAGGTGCGGTCCTCGTCGGCGTAGCTGATCTCCTCGAGCGTCGGCGGCCCGAGCTCGGGGCCCATCCGATAGATTCGCAGCCGTTGCGCCCCGTAGGAGCTCACGAGCCCGTCGACCTGGAGCTTCGCTGTCTCGCAGTAGATCTCGAGCGAGAACAGGTTCTTCCACTCCGTCCAGCTCACGTGCAGCATCGCCCATGGATCGCGGCGCGCGTTGGCCTCGCCGAGCAGCAGCGCCGCGTTGTCCTCTACCTCGGCGTCCCAGAACTGGGTGCGCAGTAGCGCCGAGTGCAGCGGCAGCGGCCCGGCCAGCCAGTTGCTGAGGTCGAGGAGATGCATGCCCTGGTCGATCAGCTCACCGCCACCGGAGCGGGCCGGCTCCACGCGCCACTCGCGGTCATAGCCGGGACGTCCGCCGTGCCCGTAGCGGGCGCGGAGGTGCATCAGCTCGCCATAACGCCCAGAATGGACCTCCTGGACGGCGCGGGCGATTCCGGGATGAAAGCGATGGTTGAAGCCCACCTTGACCAGCAGCCCAGCCGCCTGCTGGCACTCGAGCAGCCGGTCGATCTGTGACACCGACATCCCGGCGGGCTTCTCCACCAGGACGTGCGCGCCCGCCGCGAGCGCCAGCGCGGCGAGCGGAGCCAGTCGATCGTGGACGGTGGCGACGACCACGACCTCAGGGCCGAGCGAAAGCAGCTCCTGCACGGTGGCGCACGCTCGCGCGCCGTGGCGCCGCGCGAGCGGCGCGGCCGCCGCGGAGTCGACGTCGAAGCATGCCAGCAGCGCATCCTGGGGCGCGAGCGCATCGGCCCGCTTTGCGCCGATGCGCCCGCATCCCACGATCCCCACGGTCACGCCGCGTCTACTCATCGCCTCGCCGCTTGCATGCGCCCCGCCCGCTCATGAGTATTCGCTCGCGTAGGCGCCGCTGAACTCGAAGTCGAACGCGAGCTCCGGTGCGTTCATCGCGGCCATCGCTCGCCTGGTGTCCTCGGGCCTGCTCGTGTACACGAGCAGGAAGCCGCCACCGCCGGCCCCCACGAGCTTGCCGCCGATGACCCCGTTGCGGCGCGCGAGCGCGTACAAGCCGTCGATGCGCTCGTCACTCATCCCCGGCGAGCGGCGGCGCTTGTGTTCCCAGTGCTCGTGCATCAGCTCGGCGTACTCCTCGAGTCTCCCGCCGGTCAGCAGTTCGCGGCTGTGCAGACCGAGCGCCTTGGTGCGGTGCAGGTTCTCGAGCATCTCCTGATCGCCGGCCTTGGAGCGCGTGTCCTGGTCGGCGAGCATGCTGGAGGCCGCGCGCGCCTCGCCGGTGTAGAACAGCAGCAGCTGGTCGCGCATGCGCCTGAGTGCGTTGGCGTTGAGCTCGAGCGATTCCACATCGACGCTGCCGTCGGCAGCGAATGTGTAGGCGCAGATCCCACCGTGGGCGGCCACGTAGGGATCCTGCTTGCCGACGGGCTCGCCGAGCACGTCCATCTCGATTTCGCACGCCGACTCGGCCAGCTCCCCTGGGGTGATGGCGGTGCGCCGCGCGCGTGCCAGGCCCTTGAGCAGGCACACTGTGTAGGCGCCGGAGGAGCCCATGCCGGTGCCGGCGGGCACATCGGCCACCGAGGCGATCTCCAGCGGGTTGCCGTACCAGTGGCGCAGCAGGCTCTCGCGCAGGATCGGGTGGCGGATCTGGCTGACCTCCTCGACCTCCTCGAGCTCGGAGTACTTCATGCGGTAGCGACGTTGGAAGGTGGTGTGCGTGAGCATGTAGGCGTACTTGTCGATCGCCCCGGAGACGAGGAAGCCGCCGTGCTCGCTGTAGTAGGAGGGCAGGTCGGTGCCGCCGCCGCCGAGTGAGATCCGCAGCGGCGCACGACTGAAGATGACGCTCATCGCGCCCGGCCTCGGCTCATGACAGCACGTTCTCCATCGCGTGATCGCACCACGCATATTCGTTCGCGTCGAACCAATCCAGTGTGCGCGCGAGCGCCTGCTCGATCGTGAGCCGCGGGCTCCAGCCAAGCGCGCGAATGCGCGCTGTGTCCAGGCGGATCAGGGGGCTGTCGCCGACCCAGCCGCGGCGGCCGCCGGTGTGCTCGATCTCGGGTGAGAGCGAGAGATGCTCGGCGATCAGCGCGACGGATTCGTCGACGAGCAGCGTTTCATCGGTGCCGAGATTGTAGATCTGCACACCGGGGTCGGCCTCGTGATGCTCAGCGGCGATCAGCAGCGCGCTGACGCAATCCTGGACGTACAGGTAGGACTTCTCCTGGCGGCCGTCGCCCAGCACCCGCAAGCGTGTGGGATCGCGTCGCAGCGCGCGGTAGAAGTCGAATACGTGCCCGTGCGTGTAGCGCTCGCCGAGGACCGACACAAAGCGGCAGATCACCCCCGTGAAGCCGAAGCCGGCCGCGTAGGCGGCGACCAGCGCCTCGCCGGCGAGCTTCGACGCCGCGTACAGCGAGGTCTGGATCGGGAACGGAGCATCCTCCGGCGTGGGAAAGATCTCGGGCTCGCCGTACACCGACCCGGTCGAGGCGAACACGATCTGGCGCACACCCTGGGCGCGCATCGCCTCGAGCACATTGGCGGTCGCGATCGTGTTCTGCTCCAGATCGCGACGCGGGTGCTCCAAGCCGCGGCGCAGATCGGCGTTGGCCTGGAGGTGAAATACCCAGTCACAGCCCTCGAACGCATCTTCGAGCCTCGCCGTGTCGAGCACGTCCCCCTGCACGAGTCGCAGACGCGCACCGGCCGCTGCGGCGCCGGCCAGGAACTCGCGCCGCCCGGTACTGAAGTCGTCCAGGATCGCGACCTCTACACCCGTGTCGAGCAGCCGGTCGGCGAGGTTGCTGCCGATGAATCCCGCCCCTCCTGTGATGCAGGCTCGCTTCACAGGGTGAAGCCTGCGGCGAGCGCGTCGTCGTGGAACATGCGAACGGTCTCCAGCGAGTACTGCTCGAGGCTCTTGCCGAGACCGTCCAGCTTTTTGAGCAGATCGTGGGTGATCGTGATGATGTGACAGCCGATCTCGTTCGCCTGCACGAGGTTGAGGATCTCGCGCGGCGAAGCCCAGATCAGCTCGGAGCGCGGCGCCTGCCCCATGATCTCCAACGAGCGCGCGATGATTGGCATCGGGTCGACGCCGGCGTCGGCGATGCGCCCGGCGAACACCGAGATGTACGATGGCGCGCCGTCGGCGACGGCGGCCGCGATCAGCTCGACCTGGGCTGTGGTGAAGAGGGCGGTGACGTTCACCTTCACGCCTCCCTCGGAGAGCTCCCGCGCGAGCGCGGCCATCGACTCGCCGGTGGTGGAGGTGACGGGGATCTTTACGTATACGTTGTCTCCCCAGGACGCGATTGCGCGCGCCTGGCGTCTCATCTCCTCGGCATCGTCGGCGAACACCTCGAAGGAGATCGGGTGCTTGGTGACGCGCTCGAGCAGGTCGTGCGCGAAGCGGGCGTAATCGGTGAGACCGACCTTTCGCATCAGTGTGGGGTTGGTTGTGAAGCCGGCGATCCGTGGATCGGCCGCCAGGGCGAGGATGCCGTCGAGGTCGGCTCCGTCCGCGAATATCCGTGTCGAAATCTGATCGAGCATGATGAATCTCCAGCTGACGGCCACCATAACGAGGTCAGGTTTTGGCGCGTGTTTCTGAACACTGAATCGTCAGTTTTCGCACTCCGTCGGCGAGGCTGTCTGCCACGAAGTCGGCGGCGACCACCTGCAAACGCTTGTGAACGCTGCCCGGATGGCGGATCAGCAGGGTCCTGCATCCGGCGGATTTTCCCGCGGCGATGTCCGCGTCGGTGTCTCCGACCATCCACGAGTTGGCGAGGTCGATCCCGAGAGCCCCGGCCGCGTCCAACAGCATGCCGGGGGCCGGCTTGCGACAGGCGCAAGGGCCGGCGAGCCCCGCAACAACCGCTTGCTCATGGTGCAGGCACAGGCGCGAGGCGGCGAGTGCCACACCTTGCTCGGCAAGCAGCTCGGTCACCTGCCGATGCACGGCGAGCAGCGTTGCGACAGAGACGCTGCCCTTCGCCGCGGCGGGTTGGTTGGAAACACACACAAGCATGTAGCCGGCGTCTGCCAGGCACGCGGCTGCCGTGGCCGCTCCCGGTACCAGGCGCACCTGCTCGACGGTCAGCGGCGACTCTGCGGCACCCGAGACGGGGTCTGCGACCAGCTCGTTGAGGACGCCGTCCCGATCGAGGAATACCGCCGGCTTCACGGCTTCCCGGCGCCCGTAAGCGACTCCCAATGACCCTCTTTGACCGCGAGCTCCGGGTGCGAGACGAGGGCGTGCCAGACGACTGCCTGGAATGACTCGACCAGCGGCGTGCGCAGCGCCGGTGGCGGCTCTACGAGCACGGCGACGTCCGCGAGCTCGGCGAGCGTTCCGCCCGGCGCTCCGACGACGCCGTACAGCGATGCGCCGGCGGCGCGCGCGGACTCCATCGCGCGGACGAGGTTCACCGACACGTTGCGCTCGCGCGAGCCGCCGCCGACCGAGAACACGAGTAGCCCGTCGCGCGCGGACAGCCGCGAGACCTCGAGCCATGCGCTGAAGGACGTCTCCCAGCCATCGTCGTTCGTGCGGGCCGTCAGCTCCGAGACGTTGTCTGTGGGGGCGTAGCTCTCCAGCGCGCACAGCTTGCGAAAGTCGTTGACCGCGTGCGAGGCGTGACCGGCGCCGCCGCCGACGCCGAGGATGAACAGCCGCCCGCCACGCACGCGCAGCTCGGCGAGACCGCGGGCCATGGCGTCGAGGCGGTCTGGGTCGATTGCCCGCGCTAGGTCAGCCGCGGCGGCCAGGTAAGTGACACTGTGGCCGCTTTCACTCATGCTGCCGGCGGCCTTCTGCTGTTGCTTCTCGTGCGCATCCGCTGGATGGTAAGCCGATCTCACACATTTATCTCCTATTTGAGACACATTGTCTCCAACTAGCTCGCCGCGGCACGCCTAGGTTCCACGCCGTTGCAGTGCTCGATCGACGCACCTGCGGTTCCACTTCGCCGCGCTGTTGTTGCGCTGCGCGTATCGCTGTTTAGACTCGCCCACCATGAGATCGCAGGGTGATGATCGTCCGGCCGATGCGAGGCTCGCCCGGAAACCCGTCTTCGCTCACACTGCGCTGGCCGGCCGCGGCGGCAGAGCTCGCTCGAGCGTCGCATGGACGCGCGAGCTGCCGACGCTGGCGTGGCTGATACCGCTGCTTATCGCTGCCGCTTATCTGGTCGTGTTCGTAGTGCAGCTTCCGCACGACATCACGGCGCTGTCGTGGAGCAGCGACTACGCGTCCGGGTTCACCCTTCCTGAGACGCTCGTCAAGACCGGCCCCGGCGGAAACACGGTTATGGGCTCCGCCGCGGAGTGGGTGCCGCTGTGGTTTGGCCTGCTGACGGCGCGGCTGCCACTGCACCGCGAGCTGTGGGAGATCGCACCGACGCTGCTGTTCCTCACGACGGCCCTCACCGTCGGCTGGTCGGTGTTGCGGGTCGCGGACTGGCGCGCGGCCGTGCTTGCGGTCCTCATCGGCCTCGTTGCCTCGCCGTTGGCGCTGATGTTCTTGATCGCACCGGTGGCCCACAACACCGTCTACCTGTGCACGGCGCTGCTCGGCGCGTATCTGATCTGGCTTGCACGCGGAGAGGGGCGCAGCCGGCTCACCGCCGTAGCCGTACCGCTGATCCTGGGCGTTGTGGTCGGCGCGTGTCTGGCCTCGGACGTGCTGCTCGCCGCCACCGCCGTGGTGCCGCTCGGCCTCACCGCGGTTCTCGCCGGCGTGCGACGCGACCGGCGCTCGAGGATCGTATCCCTATCCGCACTTGCAACTGTGGCGGTAGCCATCCCAATCGCTGCGCTTACGTCCTCGATCATGCGCTCGTTCGGCTACATAAAGGTCCCGACGCCGGCCAAAGCCGTCCTCCTGTCGGAACTGCCTGAACGTGCGCAGCTCTTGTTCAAGGGCCTGAAGGCGCTGTTCAACGGCTACCTCGGCGGGCCCCAGGGACCGGGCACGCTGCAGAGCGTCCTCGGGATCGCGTGCGACGTCGTCATGTCGGCGGCGCTGGTGGCGCTGCTTGTGCTCGGCTGTGTTGCGACCGTCAAGCTCATCTCCACCGGCCTGCGCAGGCACGCCGCGCAGAGCCCGATCGAGCTGAGCCGATCGCTGCACATCGTCTACTGGGTCACCTCGGCGTGCGCCGCCTGCGGCGCCTTCTGGGTGGCCGCGGAAACCGGCGGCGGCACGAACCTGCACGAATCGTATTACGGGACGGTGATCTTCTCGGTGGCCGCGGTGGTGCCGCTGTTGCTGTCCACGGCCTCGCGCGCACGCTGGCTGGTCCCTGCCGGCGCATCGATCTTCTTCGCCGCGAGCCTCGTCGGCCTGATGGGCGCCACGTTCGACATCACTTCGTGGATCGCGCGCGACGCGTCGAGCATCGCGCGGATCGCGCAAGCCAACCACGCGACCTACGGGTACGGCGGCTACGGGGAGGGCGCGCCGCTGACGTGGAACACTCATGGGCGCATCACGGTGCGCCCGTTGATGAGCTGCTCGAACCCCGCGGGAGCGGATGTCTGCCCCTTCTACCTGGTCGCCGTTCCCTCCTGGTATGTGCCCCAGCAGCGCCACACGTTCCTGCTCGTGGACAGCGAAGAACCTTGGCTGAGCGCGCTCCCGAGCGGCCTGGGCAGGCCGCTGCAGACATACGCGATCGGAGCGCTGCGCATGTACATCTATCCCTACGACATCGCCTCCCGCCTTGGCCCTGCGCCGGACTGACACGGCAGCGACGCCATCGCTGAGCGCGCCGGCGAGCGATCGGCGCCGGCCGCTGCCGCGGACGCTCGACGGCTCGAGGATCTTGTGGTTCCTGGCGCTTGCGATCGGCCTCCTGTATGTGGTGGTGTTCGTGCTGCAGGTTCCGCGGGATATCACCCAGCTCGGGTGGGATGCATCGGTCGGCTCATCGTTTGTGATGCCCGAAACGCTCGTGAAAACCGGTACCGGCGGCCTCACCCTGATGGGCTCGACCGGGCAGTGGGTCCCGTTGTGGTTTGGCCTTCTGACTGCAACGCTGCCGCTGCACCGCGAGCTGTGGGGGGTCGCGCCGACGCTGCTGTTCGTCGCCTCCGCCTTGACCGTGGCGTGGTCGGTGTTGCAGGTGGGCGATCGGCGTGCGGCCGCGCTGGCCGCGCTGATCGGTGTCGCCGCCTCGCCACCGTCGCTGGCGTTCCTGATGGCGCCCTTCTCCCACAACGTCGTCTACCCATGCACGGCGCTGCTCGGCGCGTATCTGATCTGGCTCGCACGCGGGCAGCGGCGGCGCCGGCTGATCGCGTTCGCGGTGCCGCCGCTGATGGGCGTCGTGATCGGCACGTGCCTGGCCTCGGACGTGCTGCTCGCCACCACTGGCGTGATTCCGCTGGCGCTCACCGCGATCCTCGCCGGGATCCGGCGCGACCGGCGCTCGCGAGTCCTCTCGCTGTCTGCCCTGAGCACCGTCGCGGTGGCGATCCCGATCGCCAAGCTGACGTCCACGACGATGGGGTCGCTCGGCTACACGACGCTGCCGACACCGTTCAAGCTCGCCGCCCTCTCGGAGCTGCCATCGCGCGCAAAGCTCCTGTTCGAAGGACTCAAGGCGTTGTTCAACGGCAACCTTGCCGGTGCGGAAGAGCCCGGAACGCTGCACGCCCCGCTGGGTCTCGCAAGCGATGTCGTGATGTGCGCGGCGCTGCTGACGCTGGTGGCGGTTGGCATCCACGTGACCGTCAGGTTCACCGCCTCCGGGGTGCGTAACAGAGCCGCGGAGGCGCCGGCGCAGCTGGCCCGCTCACTGCACATCATCTACTGGGTCACCTCTGCGGCCTGCGCGTGTGGCGCCTTCTGGATTGCTGGCGAAGGCCCGGTGACGACCCACTACTCCTACTATGAGACGGTCGTCTTCTCGGTCGCGGCGGTAGTGCCGCTGCTGGCGTTGGGGAGCGCCCCGGCGCGCTGGCTGATACCTGTCGGCGCATCGATCTTCTTCGCGGCCGGCGTGGTTGGGCTCGACGGTGACTATCTGAACATCGCGGCGCCGCTCGCACGCAGCGCACCGCAGATCGAAAGGATCGCGCGGGCAAACGACGTGCCTTACGGTTACAGCAACTGGGCCGATGCCTCGGGGTTGACGTGGGGGATGCACAGCCGAGTGAAGATCAGACCGGTGGTCGAATGTGCCACGCAGCAGGGCACGACCTTGTGTCCCGGCTTCCAGACGTTCGTCCCGTCGTGGTATGTGCCTGAGCAGCGTCACACCTTCCTGCTCGTGGAAGCCAACGGGGTGGATTTGAGTGGTGTGCCAGAGATCCTCGGCAAGCCGCTGGCGGTGTACAGCTTCGAAGCGATGCGCATGTATATCTACCCTTACGACATCGCCTCCCGCTTTGGCTCCGGGTCGGGGTGAAAGATTCGACCGCGAAAGAACAGGAAGTTGAAGGCTGCGATGCTCAGCATCGTCAGCAGGTAGACGGCCTCCACGGGCAGCCCGATCAGAGCGGGAAGCTGCGCGGTGGCGAGCGCGGTGATCCCGTACTGGCTCGCGCACAGAGCCAGGTAGCGCAGCGCCTGATGGTGTGCCGCCAGCGCGAAGCTCTCGTGGTGGCGCCACACGAACACACGCTGGAGCGTGAAATGCAATGCCAGGCCGGAGAGGAAGCCGATCGCCAGGGCGATCTGGAAGGGCACGGCGAAGGCGTCGTGAAGAACGGTGGTAACCGACACGTACACGACCGCCACGGCGCTTCCCGATAGCGCGAAGCGGAACATCTGGCCGGCAACACCCCACTCAGGCGAGCGGATGTCGCTGAGGAACGCCCGCGCAAGCTGCACTCGACTGCGCGTGGCGGTTGCGCTCACGCCGGCGCGTCCCACCCGTGGCGGGACTCGACGATGTACTTCGGCCGGTTGCGCGATTCGTCGTAGATCCGTCCGATGTACTCGCCGATCACGCCGAGCGACAACAGCTGGATGCCGCTGAAGAACGACATGGCGATCACGATCGTGGCGTCTCCCACCGGAAACCGGACGCCGCCGAGCTTCAGGCCCCCATAGACGAGCGCCAGTGTGAAGGCCAGCCCCGCGAGCACCATTCCGATCAGGGAGATCAACTGCAACGGATAGCGCGAGAATCCGATGATCCCGTTGAGCCCGATCAGCAGCGAGCCGAGGAAGCGGTTGTACTTGGTGCGCCCGCCGGCGCGCGGGTCGCGGTCGTAGAGGACGCTCATCTGGCGGAACCCGACGAGGCCAACGAGTCCGCGTAGAAAGCCGTGACCCTCCTTCAGCGAGATCACGTTGTCGACCACGCGGCGGCTCATCAGGCGGAAGTCGCCCGTGTTGGGGGGAATCTCAACGTCTGCGATCCGCCTGATCACCCGGTAGCCGAGGGCGGAGACGATGCGCTTGGGGAGCGTCTCGCCGGCCCGCGTTCGCCGCTGGGCATAGACCACGTCATGCCCGCCGAGCCAGCCTTCCACTAGCGCGGGGATCAGCTCGGGTGGATCCTGGAGATCGCAGTCGACCACCACCACCGCGTCGCCGCTGGAGGCCTCGAGCCCCGCGATCGTCGCCATCGGCTGCCCGAAGCGGCGCGAGAAGCGCAGCATCTTCACTCGCGGGTCCTGTTCGCGCAGCTGCAGGATCAGCTCCTCGGTGCGGTCGGTGCAGGGATCGACGCTGAAGATCAGCTCCCAGTCCAGCTCGAGGCCACCAAGGACATCGCTGAGACGCGCGTAGATGCGATCGATGTTGTCCTGCTCGTTATACGCGGGGATGACGACGCTGAGCAGACGCTTGGCCGGCTTCTCGGCCGCGCTGGAGCTCCCCGCGACCGGCGCGCGCGCCGGCCCGGCTAAGCCGTCCGCGGCCTCCAGCGAGGCGGGCTCCAGCTCGATCGCGCCTGACCGTCGACCGACCAGGTCGACTGTCTGCCCCGTCGAGCTCACGGTGCACCTCTCATCACAGCGACGATACAGAAGGCGTTTTGTATGACTTCGCCGAACTGCGCGCAGCGCGGCTGCAAGCCCTCGGTGCGCCTACGCGGGGAGCGAGGCAATCGTGCGAACTACCTGCAAACTGGCGATAATCGGGCCGTCAGCCGCGACTGATCCGGACCGCGCTCGCGCGGCTCGTCGAGCCCGTCAGATCGGTTGCGTTGTCTCCCATGACTCAATCGGATGCCATCGCATCGCTGCGCACGCGCTCAGCGCCGAGCCGGACCCTTTTCAAGCGCGACTGGCGAGCCGTCAGCGCCAACAGCTCCAGGACCAGGATCGCTACGCCTGCGAACGTGAGCAGGCGACCGAGCACGATCGGCAGGCTGTCACCGGTGCTCACGGAGATCGTCTCTTCTGGGGCGGCGCCGTCGGCTCGAGCGGCTTCCGAGCGATCGTTGCCGGGGCCAACCTCGAGCACGAGGTTGCCGGTTTCCGAATCGACCCCTACGGCCTTTGCGCCGGTGATCTGCAGCAGGTTGGAGCCGGCGCCGATGTTGGTGGCAAGCAGCGTCCCGGGACGCACACGCGTCGAGAAGGATGTCGCCCGGTCTTCCTGCACCGCTTCGATCGGGATGTCGACGTTTGCGAGTCCGTGCCCGGGGATCACGGGCGCGGTCACGTCTTGGTAGTCCTTGTTGTCGCCGGTCTCGACTTGTCCTGGGTATTCCAGCGTCGTGTAGCGGCTTTGCCCGGGGTAGGGATAGCCGCTTATCTGCTCGATCGCGCCTACCAGCGAGACGGCGCATACGGGGAGCGCGAACCATGTCCAGGCCCGCGCCCAGCGCGAGCCGCCGCGCGCCAGCACCAGCGCGGCCACGATCGCGCCGCACAGCGCGAGCAGCACGTAGGTCTCGAGGCGATAGTCGAACTCCACCAACGGGTACGGGCGTGGCAATGCGATCAGCAGCCCGACGTGGGTCATCACGATCGCGACCAGCAGCGCGGTCCCGGCGCAGATCAGCAGGATCCGTATCCAGGTTCGGTTGCGACTGCCCCACGGTAGGATCAGCATGCCGGCGAGCACCCACGCGATCGCGAGCACGGGCAGCGCCAGCGACAGGTAGTAGGGCGTGGGTATGCCGGGGCCGAGCGTGCGCGAGAACGTGAACAAGTGGTTCAGTGAAACCAGGTTCGCGGTCGACCTCAGCTGTAGCAGCGCTTCGCTGTAATCGCTGCCGATGCGCGTGGTGGACTCATACGCGAGCGTCGGCAGCAGGTACCAGGCGCTCACGAGTGCCGCTGGAACGACGACGCCTGCCACCCGCAGGACGCTCTTGCGGGTCACGGCGGCGCGCGCCGCGGGCACGCAGACGATGCATGCCAGGCCCGCCAGCGCGAGCGTGGTCAGCCCCAGCATGATCGTGATGTTGTGGGAGCCGAAGAACAGGACGCTGCTGAGCGCCAGCGCCAGCGCGGTGCGCACGCGCAAGCGATCGTCGCGCAGGACGTTCAGCCCCGCTGCAACCATCAGGGAGATCATCGAGACTCCGGTGAACTCGGGCCAGTCGCCCTGTACGTAGACGATCACGATGTAGTAAGCGGATGTGACGAACACGAGGCCCGGCACCATCGCCAGCCATCGGCCCAGGCCCGCCATCCGTCCCAGCCAGTACCAGCCGCCGAAGGCTGCGGCGAAGTCGAGGACGTAGATGAGCACATATGCCGACACCGGCGCCCCGCCCAGCGCCAGCGACAGCACGCCGCCGACCGCGTAGACGGTCCCCCCGTAGAACGCATAGGTCGGGTAGAGCACCGAGTAGGAGCTGTTCAGGAACAGGCTTGGGAAGACGCCCGATTGGATCGCCAGGCTCTGATGCCACATCAGCCACAGATGGTGATTCCAGTCCCCCGCGAAGCCCGATTCGGTGAAAAGCAGCGGCCATGTGAGCGCTCCGAGCAGCACCGCCGCCACGCCCAGGGCGGCTGCTCCGCGTGCAATCGAGGATGTCCGCGGTCCTCGGCTCATTGCGCTCCCCGCGCACCGACGGTCCGGCGGCTGCCTTGACGATCGAGTCGGGCGAGCCGACGGTAGACCGGTAGCAACAGCAGCTCCAGGATCAAGATCGCAACTCCGATGAACGTGAGCAGGCGTCCGAGCACGACCGGAGCGCCGTGCGCGGTGCTGACGGTGATCGTCTCCCCTGCCGCCGGTGCGCTGGAGGCCTGGGCCGGCCCTGTGCGACCGGTCGCGGTGTCCTGCGCGGAACCGACCTCGATCACCATGTTGCCCGTTTCGGAGTCGACGCCGACGTCTTTTGCGCCGGTGAGCGTCACCAGGTTCGGGCCGCCACCGATGTTGGTGGCGATCAGCGTCCCGGGGCGCGCATAGGTGATGAACGACGCCCGGTCAGCGTGTACCGCTTCGGCGGGAATGTCGACCGTCGTGAGATCGCGACCGGCGATCACAGGCTCGGAGACATCGTCGTAGTCGCGGTTATCGCCGGTATCGACTTCTCCGAAGTGTTCCAGCGTCGTGTAGCGGTCCTGGCCGGGATATTCGAAGGAGCCCAGCTGCTGCACCGCGCCGCCCAGCGAGACTGCGCACACGGGGACCGCCATCCACAGCCACACCCGCACGCGCGCCCTGGGCGCGGGGCCTGGGGTGCGCCGCGAGCCGCCGCCGGCCAGCACGAGCGCGGCGACGATCGCTCCACACAGCCCCAGCAGCACGTAGGCCTCGAGACGGTAGCTGTACTGAATTTGCGTGTACAGGCGTGGCAGCGCGAGGATCAAGCGAGGATGCGTCATCGCGATGCCGATTACGAGCGCCATCCCCGAGCAGATCAGCAGCAGCCGTACCCACATCCGGTTGCGAGCGCCCCAGGGCAGGATCAGGATGCCGGCGAGCACCCACACGATCGCGAGCGTCGGCAGCGACATGCCGGGCGCGGCGGTGCGGGAGAAGGTGAACAGATGCTTGACTCCAACCAGCCAGGCGTTTCCGGTCAGCTCTTCTCGATCCTGGGTGTATTCAGTGCTGATGCGCGCGCTCGAGTGGTAGACGAGCAACGGCAGCAGATACCAGGAGCTCACCAGAGCCGATGGAACGATCACGCCTGCAACTCGGGCCACTCCCCTGCGTGTAAGGCTCCGGCGCGCGTCGGGCACACAGACATACACCACCAGGCTGGTGAGACCCACGGTGGTGAGTGCCAGCAGGATTGTGAGGTTGTGAGAGCCGAAGAACAGGACGCTGCTGGCCGCCAGCGCGATCGCGGCGCCGAGGCGCAACCGATCGGCACGCAGGATGCTCAGCACACCGGCGAGCATCAGCGGGATCATCGAGATCCCGGTGAGCTCCGGCCAGTCCCCCTGCGGGTAGGCGGCGAGTATGTAGTACGCGGATGAAATGAAGATGAGACCCGGAATCAGCGACATCCAGCGCCCCACACCGGCCATGCGTCCGAGCCAGTACCAGCCGCCGAACGCCGCGGCGAAGTCCAGGATGAATATGAGGATGTAGGACTGGAGGGGCGCCCCCCCGAGCGCGAGCGACAGCAGCCCACCCACCGCATACAGCGTCCCGCCGTAGAACGCATAGGTCGGGTAGAACACCGAGTAGTCGCTGTTGAGGAAGAAGCTCGGGAAGTGGTTGGACTTGATCGAGAGGCTCTGGTGCCACATCAGCCACAGATGGTGCTCCCAGTCGCCGGGTGCGAAGCCCGAGTAGGTGAACAGCAGCGGCCAGGTGAGCGCGCCGAGCACGAGCACCGCCACAGCCAGGACTGGGAGTCGGCGGGTGATGGCGGATTTCTGCGTTGGTCGGCTCATTGCGCTCCGCGCGAGGCGACGAGCCTGCCCGCGCGTCGGCCATCACCCAGCGTCTCTAGCTGTGCGCAAAGTACCGGCAAGCAACGGGCCCTCACAGATGTGACGCGGCGCGGCTGTTACCCCGCAGCCTGACCGGCGTTTAGCGACTGATCTGAACGCCGATCATGTCTCCGACCCGCCGGGTTGACGGCGCGCTCGAGGACGTTCGAGCACGCTCAGACCGCGAATCCCAAACGGCAGCCTGACGCCGCCGGCGAGCAGCAGCTCCTCCAGGCGGCACGCCAGGCGCCCGAGCGGCGAGTTGGCCGTGCGCTCGATGTCGCTGCGCACCTTGCGTTCGAGCGCGGCTCCGCTGAGCTGCTCGTGGCGCCTGCGGTTGCGCTGCTTGACGCTCCAGAACGCCGGATACAGGGGCGCGCCGAGGTGGATATCCTCCAGCACCGACAGCCCCACCCCACGTGCCTTGCGGGCAAGCTCGCCGCGTGCGTAGCGGCGCTCGTGGCCCAACAAGCGGTCGTAGCAGTCGTATGCGCCGGGGTTCACCGGCACGACGATCACCGCGCGCGCGCCCGGACGCAGGATCCGGTGGATCTCCGCCAGCGCCTGCTCGTCGTCGGGCACGTGCTCGAGCAGGTTTGCGCTGAGGGCACTGTCCACGGATGAGCTCTCCAGCGGCAGCGCACACGCGTCGGCGTGCAGCAGCAGCGCGTCCGGCACGTGACCGTGCGCCTTGCGCAGCCCGCTGACAACGAGATCGACGCCGACCAGCGTCGCATCGGGGATCGCCTTGCGCAGGTCCGCGAGCAGGTACCCGGTGGAGCAGCCGATGTCGATGACCGTGGGGGCGGCCGGCATCGCTCCGAGCCTGGCGAGCATCGCGCGACGGGTCCAGACCTCGATGAAGTGCGTGTGGCTGCTCTCCTCGTGCATCGCCTCCAGATCCTCGGACCAGTTGACCGTGTAGCCATCGGGCACGCAGCTGACGAACGGCTCTGTGGCCGCGCGGTCCGTCTGCCGGCCCTGACCAAGCGACCGCGCGACGAGTGTGCGATCTAGCATCGGACGCCCTCCATCGAAGCGAAGATACAGAACGCATTTTGCCGGATTGTCTCTTTTCGACTAGGCTGATTCGCCACCCGCGCACCGGAGCGGTAACCCGTCCCGGAGATCGCTGCGGATGTCTCCGATGGCAGGGGCTCCTACAATGAGCCGCCCGTGACGGCTGGCAATCGACATCCGCTGATCCCAGCTCGCCAGGTCGATTCCCAGCAGTCGCTGCCGGCGCTCGAGCTCGAGGTGCTGGAGCGCTGGCGCGAGCGCGACGTGTTCGCGCAGTCGCTGCGAGCGCGCGAGGGCGCCGAGCAGTGGGTCTTCTACGAGGGCCCGCCGACGGCGAACGGGCCGCCGGGCTCCCACCATGTGCTTTCGCGCGTGTTCAAGGACATCTACCCGCGCTTTCAGACGATGCGCGGCTTTCGCGTGGAGCGCAAGGGCGGCTGGGACTGTCATGGCCTCCCGGTTGAGATCGCGGTCGAACAGCAGCTGGGCATCCACCACAAGTCGGAGATCGAGGAGTACGGGATCGCGAAGTTCAACGCGAAGTGTCGCGAGTCGGTGTTCGCGTTCCTGGAGGAGTGGAACCGGCTGACGGAGCGGATCGGCTTCTGGATCGACCTCGAGCATGCCTATCGCACGCTGGATGAGACCTACATCGAGTCGGTCTGGTGGGCGCTCGCGCAGATCGACGCGCGCGGGCTGCTGTATGAGGGCCGCAAGGTGGTGCCGTACTGCCCGCGCTGTGAGACGACGCTGTCCTCGCATGAGGTGGCGCAGGGCTACAAGGACGTGGTCGATCCGAGCGTGTTCCTGAAGCTGGGAGTAACCGACGGCGAGGAGCAGCTGCTGGTGTGGACGACGACGCCTTGGACATTGCCGGGCAACGTGGCGGTGGCGGTCTCGCCGACGGCGACCTACGCGAAGGTGCGCGTTGGGGAGGATTATCTCTTGGCTGCGGAGGCTCGTGTGGGGCCGGTGCTGGGAGAGACGGTCGAGATCGTGGAGCGATTCTCGGGCGCGGAGTTGGTGGAGCGATACCGCACATATCAGGGACCGATCTTCGCGGCGGACGATCGCGCGCGGGGCCCGCTGCCGATCCTGATGGATGAGTTCGTGACGACCGCGGACGGCACCGGCATCGTGCACCTGGCGCCGGCGTTCGGCGAGGACGACTACCGCGTGGCGGCGGCCTCGCCGCTGGTGCCGTTCGATGCGACGCGCGCGGAGACGCTGTACAACCCGGTCAGGCCGGACGGCACCTACGACGGGCGCACGCGCAGCCGCGACGGGGCCTCGTATGAGGGCCGCTTCGTCAAGGACCCGGCGCTGACGGCGGAGCTGATCGAGGACCTGGATGCCCGCGGCCTGCTGCTGCGGGTGCAGGACTACGAGCACTCCTACCCGCACTGCTGGCGCTGCGGCACGCCGCTTCTGTACTACGCGAAACCGTCGTGGTACATCGCGACGTCGAAGCTGCGCGATGAGCTGCTGGCGGCGAACGAGACTGTGAGCTGGTACCCGCCGCACGTCAAGCATGGGCGCTTTGGCGATTGGCTCGAGAACAACGTCGACTGGGCGCTCTCGCGCGAGCGCTACTGGGGCACGCCGCTGCCGGCGTGGCGCTGCGCGAATGGGCACGTGCACGTAATTGGGTCTTTCGCGGAGCTGGAAGAGCGATCCGGCACGACGCTCTCCGATCACCATCGCCCGTTCGTGGACGAGGTCTCCTTCCCGTGCCCGCACGCGGGCGATGGCGACGCGAGTGAGTGCGGCGAGCCGATGCGCCGCGTGCCGGAGGTGATCGACGTGTGGTTCGACTCGGGCGCGATGCCGTTTGCTCAGCATCACTTCCCGTTCGAGAACCAGCAGGTGTTCGAGGCGGCCTTCCCGGCGGACTTCATCTGCGAGGCGCAGGATCAGACGCGCGGCTGGTTCTACTCGCTGCTGGCGGTGGCGACGCTGCTCTCGCGCGAGGCGCCGTATCGAAACGTCGTGTGCCTGGGGCTGATCCTGGACGAGGACGGTCAGAAGATGTCGAAGTCCAAAGGCAACACTGTGGAGCCGTGGCAGGTGCTCGACACTTACGGTGCGGACGCGTTTCGCTGGTACTTCTTCACCTCCAAGCAGCCGTGGGACGGCTACCGCTTCTCGGTGGAGACGATCGGCGAGGGCGTGCGCCTGTTCCTCAAGCAGCTGTGGTCGACGTACTACTTCTACACGTTGTACGCGCACGCCTCGGAGGCGCAGCTAGACGTGGCGCCGGCGACGGACGCTGTACTCAGCGGAGCGCTGGACGCGGATGCCGCATCGAGCGGTGCGGACGCGGCATCGTCCCCGCATCGTCCCGGTACGGGGGAGGGGGACCTCGACCGCTGGGCGCTGTCACGCACGGCCGCCACGGCCGAGCTGGTGACCGAGCGCCTGGATGCCTACGACGCGACCACCGCGGGCCGGGCGATCGCTGATCTCGTGGACGAGCTGTCCAACTGGTACGTGCGCCGCTCGCGCAGGCGCTTCTGGGACGGCGATCCAGTGGCCTTCGCCACGCTGCGTACGTGCCTGCTGACGGTCTCGAAGCTGCTGGCGCCGTTCTGCCCGTTCATCGCCGATGAGATCTATGACAACCTCGACGGCGAGCTGGCGAGCGTGCACCTGTGCGACTTCCCCACCGGCGCTGAGCTGCCGCCGCGCGACGAGTCGCTCGAGCAGGCGATGGCGCTGGCACGCGAGACGGTGCGCCTCGGCTTGGGAGCGCGCGGGCAGGCCAAGATCAAGGTGCGCCAGCCGCTGGGCGAGGCGGTGGTGGTGGCCGATGGGCGCGAGCGCGAGGCGATCGAACGCCTCAGCGATGTGGTGCGCGAAGAGCTGAACGTGCGCGCGGTGCGCTTCGTCGCGGCGGCCGACGAGCTTGGCAGCTACGAGGTCAAGCCCAACTACCGCAGCCTCGGGCCCCTGTTCGGCAGCAACATGCCGTTGGCGGCTGACGCGATCGCCGCGCTCGACCCGGCGCACGTTGCGGCGTCCGTGCGCGACGGAGGTGAGATCGGGATCGCGGTGGGCGGTCACGAGCACACGCTCACAGCGGAGGACGTGCTGCTGAGCATGCGCGCTCCTGACGGCTACAGCGTCGAGCGCGAGGGCGCCCACGCGGTGGCGCTGGACCTGAGCATCGATGAGGACCTGCGTCGCGAGGGCCGCGCGAGGGAGATCGTGCATGCGGTGCAGAACGCGCGCAAGGCGGCCGGCCTGCAGGTGGAGGACCGGATCGAGCTGGCGCTGGATGGCGCTCCCGAGCTGCTGGACGCGGCGGCCAACCATGTGGATTACCTTGCCGGCGAGACGCTCGCGCTGACCGCCCGGCTTGACGGTACCCCCTCCCGCGCGGCGGACTACACCGAGCAGACCGAAATAGACGGGCTGGCGCTGACGGTTGCCCTCAGCCGGGCCCAACGCTCTTCCTGAGCTGCCCTCTACGCGGCGGTGAAGGCGGGCTCGAGCTCGGCCTCGAGCTTCTTCTTGGGGTAGGCGCCGATGACCGTCTTGACGGGCTCGCCGGCTTTGAACAGGATCATCGTCGGGATCGAGAGCACCTGGAAGCGGGCTGCGGTCTGCGGGTTCTCGTCGATGTCCAGCTTGACGATCCGCAGCTCGGGGCGCTCGGCGGCGATCTCCTCGAGGACCGGTGCGACGACGCGGCACGGACCGCACCATGGTGCCCAGAAGTCGACGAGCACCGGGCCCTCGGCCTCGAGCACCTCGGCGTCGAAGTTGTTGTCGTTGATCTGGGTGAGGCTGCCTGCCATCGGGGGTCTCCTTGGTCGCTTACCCATTACTATACAAAATGAAGGAAGGGCTGTCGGAGCGTTCCTGGCGCGGCGCGGGCGGGATTCGTGGCGCCGGCCAGGAGGGGCCTGGTGGCGACGGCTATCGTGCAGCTCATGCTGCCGCTCGCCTCCGTCAACGGACCGGTAGTGATTGGCGTCGTGGTCTCCTCCGCCGCCCTGTTCCTGTGGTGGCTGCTGCGTGGCGAGGCGCGCGATCAGGCGGCGGAAAGCGCTGAGGAGGAGGCCAGCCGAGAGGCTGAGCTCGAGCCGCCTCGGACCGCCGGCCGGCTGTAGGCCGCGTTCAGGCTCACCCCTGCCCACCAGCCGCTCATCCAGTCCGGCGCAGGCGCGACGGCAGCAGCTCGAGCATCTCTCGCGGCACTGCTTTCGTGAGCAGGACCATCAGCCCGTACGCGCCCAGCGCGAGCACCATGCGCAGCAGCGACGGCGTCCGCGGCAGTAGGCCGAGCGCGACGGCTGGCGCCGCCGCCAGCGCAACCTTGAGAATGATCCCCGGCCTCGGGGCAAGCTCGGGATGGCCGTGGCGGAGCGCCGCGAGCAGGCCGAGCGCCAGCACGCTCTCTCCGCACAAGGTTGCGAGCGCGGCCCCGGTGGCGCCGCTGCTGCTCGCCAGCACGATCGTCAACGTGCAGCTGACCAGGAAGGCTGCGAGGTTCGCCAGCAACAGCCCCTTGTAGCGCTCGAGCGACAGCAGCGCAAAGCTCCAGCCGGCGAGCGCGAAAGTTGCGATCAGCGCGGCCCCCTGGATCTGCAGCACCTCGACCGAGGCGGCGTATTTCGGCCCGGCGACAACCTCGATCATGAACTGTGCGCCGGCCAGCGTCGCCAGCGCCGCGGCGACTCCCAGAATCAGTGAGACCTCGAAGATCCGCCGCAGGGCGTACGCCAGCCGCTGGCGATCGTCGCGCGCGGCGCGGGCCAGCAGCGGCAGCGCGCCGCTGGTGAGCAGCGCGGGCAGCGTGCCCAACACGACGAAGATCCGAAACGATGCGGCGAACAGCCCGCTCTGGTGTGCACTGGTCACCAGGCTGGTGAGAATCTGCGCCGTGTAGATGTACAGCGTGCCTAGGGCGCTCGCGAGCGAGAACGAGATCGTGAGCCTCAGCAGCGCCAGCCAGTGGCGCGGGCGCAGGCTCGCGCGCAGTGAGAGCTGATGGCGCGCGAGCGCAGCCGTCGGCGCTATCAGTGCGACGTTGACTGCCAGCACTACCGCGAGCAGCGGCAGCACGCCCGCGCCGAGCGCGACCAGCACCACGATCGCGGCGACGCTGAGCACCTGGCGTCCCAATTCCAGCGCCGCCAGGGTCCCCAGGCGCAACGCCGCCGCGATCGGGATCGTGTGGGTGTGCTGGATCACCAGCGCGATCGTGCCGAGGCTCGCTAGCACCGCTCCCAGGAGCAGTTCGCTCCCGTAGCCGGCCGCGAACGCGAAGCCGGTCACCAGCAGCACGCCGAGAGCGGTCAGCACGATCCGCAGGCCGAGCAGGTCGCGCATCAGCAGCTCGCGCTCGATGCCATCGCGCACCGCGTACTCGCGCGCGCCGATCGTCGACATGCCGGCGTCGGTGATCGCCGAGACGACCGCCACGAGCGACAGGACCGTGGTGTAGTAGCCGAAGCGGATCACGCCCAGGTGTCGAGTGAGCAGCGCCGCCGCGAGCACGGACAGTCCTATCATCGCCGCATAGCTGGCGAAGCGCACGATGCCGCCTCGCACGATCCGCCCACCGGCCTCGCTGCTGTCCAGCACGCCGGACAGGTCGTCCAACGGCGCCTGAGGGATGTGCTCCGGGGCGCTCAGCTCTTCCACGCCTATAGCATCCAGCATCCCGGGCCCTGCGCCCTGGCGTTTAGCGGACGGTCACAGTCCAGCCTTCGGAGTTGCGCACGATCGGTGGGTGGATGTGCGTCAGCGCTGTGAACAGATGCGGCGAGACGTAGACCTCGACGAACGCTGCCAGCACCAGCACCGGGACGGCCAGCGCGACGGTCACGAACGTCGCGGCCAGCAGTTGATCCCACTCGCCTCTACGGCTGGCGATGATCCACGCGGCCAAGGGCAGGAACAACGCGATCAGCTCGGGGATCGCATGCGGAAGGACCCCCAGCAGCAGCAGTGCGGGCGAAATGCGCAGGAAATGCGATAGGCCGGCGAGCGAGTGGCCGATGACATACGCCTGCGCGCTCAACGAGAACGTTGTCGCGCAGACGACAAACGCGATTGCGATCCGCCCGCCATGCTCGTGCACCCAGCGCGAGACGCCACGGTGCGCCTCTGCCTGCAGCGGCAGCGAGCTGCCGGCGATGAAGCCGGCGACGCAGGCCATCGCGTGCAGCGCGAGCACCAGCAGGTTGCTGTCAAGGATGTGCAGGACTTCCGAGATGTCGCCGACGGCGAACGGCGGCTGCAGCGAGACGATCTGCTGGTAGCCGTGGTCGAGCGAGGCGACCAGCAGCACTGCGACGAGCAGACCGGCTGCGGCGAGCGCGGAACCGGCAACCCAGCGACCGACAACGACCAGCGGCGCCCGCTGCCAGGCGCGCAACGTGGTGCGTGTCTGGCGCATGCCCTGGGCGAAGGCGTAGGCCGAGGCATCCATCCCCACCCCATCGACGCGGGCGCGTCCTACCTGAAGCGCAGGAGCGGCACCAGCCACATCGCCTCGGCCGCGATGCGCCAGGACATCTTGCTCGTGCCCTGCTGGCGGTCGCGGAACACGATCGGCACCTCGACCACCTTGAAGCCCGCCTGGACCGCCCGGTAGGTCAACTCCACTTGGAAGGCGTAGCCCTGGGAGCGCACGCCATCGAAGTGGATCGCTTCGAGCACCTCGCGTCGAAAGCACTTGAAGCCGCCCGTCAGGTCGCGCACGCGCAGGCCCAGCACGATCCGCGCGTAGGTCGAGCCGCCCTCGCTGATGAAGCGCCTGAGCAGCCCCCATTCGGTGACGCCGCCGCCGGGCACGTAGCGCGAGCCGAGCGCCAGGTCGGCGCCGTCCTTGACCGCCTGCAGCAGGCGCGCGAGGTCGGCGGGGTCGTGTGAGAAGTCGGAGTCCATCTCCATCACGTAGCCGGCGCCGTGATCGAGCGCATGGCGAAAGCCCGCCAGATATGCCGGCCCGATGCCGTTCTTCTCGGTGCGGTGCAGCACCTGCATCCACTCGTTCTCGGCCGCGATCCCATCGGCGAGCCGGCCTGTTCCGTCGGGCGAGCCGTCGTCGACGACGAGGATGCGAAAGCCCTCCGGCGCCGCGCCGGTCAGTACCTCCGCGGCGGCCGCGACGATCGCCTGCACGTTCTCGGCCTCGTTGTAGGTGGGCAGTATCAGCCAGGGCTCACCGGACATCGGCCCGGGTACCCTAGATGGTGGCGCGGCCGCCTGTCGCGCGAGCGCCCGCGTCGGGCCCTACGCTGATGGCGGTGACCGACCCGCTTCTGTCAAACGCCACGATCGCCGAAGCGCTCGAGGAATTGGGCGACCTGTACGAGCTGGACGGCGCGATCGTGCACCGCGTGCTCGCCTATCGTACGGCCGCAAAGGCCGTACGGGAGGCCTCTGTATCGGTCGCCGGCCTGGCACTCGAAGGCCGCGCAAGCGAGCTGTCGGGGATCGGCAAGACGCTGCAGGAGAAGATCCTCGCGCTCGTGCAGACCGGCTCGATCCCGGCTGCGGAGCGGCTGCGGGCGCAGTTCCCGCCGGGCCTGATCGCGATCACGCGCCTACCCGGCGTGGGGCCCAAGCGGGTGCGACTGCTGTACTCCGAGCTCGGCATCGACTCGCTGGCGGCGCTGCGCGAGGCGGCGCTTGCCCAGCGCCTGCGCGGCGTGCGCGGGCTGGGTCCCAAGTTCGAGCAGAGTGTGCTGGCGGCGCTCGACGACCTCGATGCGAACCCGGCCGGCGCCTCGCCGCGGATCCTGCTGCCGCGCGCGCTCGAGCTCGGCGAGCAGCTGCTCGCGGGCCTGCGGGCGCATGCGGACGACGCCGCGCACATCCAGCTCGCCGGCTCGATTCGCCGGCAGGCGGACTCCAGCAAGGACATCGACATCATCGCCACCACGACGCGCCCGACGACGCTCGCCAAGAGTCTCGCCAAGCTCGAGCAGATCGAGCGCGTGAGCTCGGCCGGCAAGGCGGGCGCGAAGGCGCGAACGCATGCGGGCATCGGCGTCGATCTGCGCATCGCCGCACCGAAGCAGCTGGGCAACCTGCTGCAGCACTTCACCGGCTCGGGCGCGCACAGCGCGGCCCTGCGCGCAGCGGCGGTGCGCGGCGGCCTGCACGTATCCGAGTACGGCGTCCTCGACGACGCCGACGGCAGGACTCGCACCTACGCGAGCGAGCAGGAGGTCTACGCGCGTCTCGGCCTCGCCTACATCGAGCCGGAGCTGCGCGAGGACCGCGGCGAGCTCGAGGCCGCGCGCGGGGGGACGCTGCCGGCGCTGATCGAGCTCACGGACATCCGCGGCGACCTGCACAGCCACACGATCGCCTCCGACGGTCACAACACGATCGAGGAGATGGCATTGGCGGCGCGCGAGCGCGGCTATGAGTATCTGGCGATCACCGACCACTCCGCCAGCCACGGCTTCGGCAACGACGTCTCACCGGAGCAGCTGCGCCGCCAGATCGAGCTGGTGCGCGAGGCGAACGCACGCGTGGAGGGCATCGAGCTGCTGGCCGGCAGCGAGGTCAATGTCCTGCCCGACGGCTCGCTGGACTACGAGGACGTGCTGCTTAGCGAGCTCGACTGGGTGATCGCGAGCGTGCACACGGCATTTGGCATGGGCGAGCAGAAGATGACCGAGCGCGTGATCCTCGCGATCGAGCATCCGCTCGTGGACGCGATCGGTCACCCAACAGGCAGGCTGATCGAGCGCCGCGAGCCGTATGCAATCGATCTCGAGGCGGTGTTCGCCGCGGCCGCGCGCGCGGGCACGATGCTCGAGATCAACGCCAACCCAGACCGGCGCGATCTGTCTGACATCCACGCTCGGGCAGCCGCGCGGGCGGGCGTGCTGCTCGTGATCGACTCCGACGCGCACCGCACGAGCACTCTGGCGAACATGCGCTGGGGCGTGGCCACGGCACGGCGTGCTTGGCTCACGCGCGAGCAGGTGGCCAACACACGGCCTTGGCCAGAGCTCGAGCGCCGACGCGCACGGCCCGCGCCGCGCGAGCGCTGACGCTCCCAGCAGCCGGTGCGTCAGCCCGTCGCCCCCGGGTCGTAGAACTGGGGGCGAGTCGTTGGACAGTAGAACGCCGGCTTGCCGGCCGTGGCGTCGTAGCGGACCACCCACACGCCGGTGCCGTCGCTCAGTCGGGTACAGGTTGCGGGCCTACGTGCGCTCACCGGTTCGTGTATCAGCGTGGCAACGCTGGCGGAGCGGCTGTACTGGACCCCCTTGGCGATCGCCGGAGAAAGCTTGGCTATCTGTGCAAGAGCTGCAAGCCCGGCTGAGGAGAAGTCTGGGAGTTCGCTCTGTTCCGCGCTCCAAACGATGGTGAGCACACCTTCGCGCCGCAGAGCTTCGAGCAGGCCCGGTACGTCGCCGTCACGGCTCGGCGCCGAGGCCAGAAAGCCGTTCGTGGAGTACAACACGATCCGGTCCGGCGCCTGCTCGGTCGTGGGTAGCGGTCGGGCCAGCGCGAGTTTCACTTCCTGACCCACGCCGAAGTCGATGCCCAGCGTGTTCGCGCACACGCCGAGGGCCAGCACGGCGATCGCAGCCATCCGCGCACGCGCAGGCAGTTGGGTGATCCAGCCCGTCGCGATCACCGCCAAGAAGGCCAGCAGCGGCAGGCCGTAGCGAATGTCGTGGTGCGGCGTTACGAACGTGATTACCAGCCAGGCGGCGAAACCCCCGACGAAGAACTCCAGCCGCGCCGCATGCTTGCCTCGTTCGCGCAGCACCGCGACGAGCGTCCAGGCGATACCTGTCACCGCGAGCACGAACAGCGGCGCCAGCAGCTGTGAGTTGAGGACGCTCCAGAAGTACCAGCCCAGATTCTGGAGCGAGATCGTTGGCGGGATGTTGCCCACCGGTGTGCCGGGGCCTGAGCTTGCCAGTTCGAACATTTCTCCGAGCTCGGAGAAGTGCACGATGTACCACGGTAGGCCGACGGCGAGCGCGACGATCGAGAAGAGCGCAAAGCCACGCCAGTTGCGCCATCCACCGTGCAACAGGACGATCACGACCAGCCCCACGAGGAACAGAGCGAACTGAACCTTGATGTTGACACCCAAGCCGACGGCGAGGCCCGCGAGAGCGGACATGCCCAGCCGGCTGAAGTCCCGGCTCGCGAGGATCAGCCATATCGAGACCGCGACGAGCGCCGTCAGGGGAGCATCGAGCAGGAACACGTGGAACAGCGATATGAGCAGCGGCGAGCCGAGCACGAACACAACCGCGAGCATCCCGGCGAGGCGCCCGAACAGAAGTCGCCCGGTCTGGTAGCAGCCGAGCGCGAGCAGGGGAACGAACACGAGGTTCTCGCCGACGATCGGCGCGGCGACGTTGACGCCTCCGACGAGCGCGGCGACCGCTCCGACCATGTGCCCGAGGATGGGATAGACGTTCGCGTAGGTGAACGGTCCAAGCAGGTTCCCAGCCTGGAGCATGTTGCGATAGCGGAACGCCGTTTCCAGCTGGTCGCCGGCGTCATAGATGGGAATGCTGCGATCCTGCGTCAGCCACCAGCAGGTGAGCGCGATGAACACCGCCGTGGTGCCGATCGCACCCCAGGCGCATGCGCTCAAGCGCGGTATACGAGACGCGACAGAGGCTCGCGTGCGGCCTTCCGACGGCCTTCTCCCGCCGATGCGCGGCGCGGCCCGCACGCGCAGACCGTGAGGGGTCGGGGCGTTGGCGCGATCGGGAGCCGACACCGCTCGAACCTAGCCCAGGAGCGCGGCGAATTCTACTTAACAAGGCGATTCCAGCAGTGATGTCTCCGTCTCATCCCCGCCGGCGAGCGAGCAGGCGGGGCAGCAGCTCGTCGGCCACCAGCCGGTCGACAGCATCCCGTCTGAGTTGTGCGAGCGCGTCGCTCGCGCGCGCGACGTAATCCGGCGCGGGATGCTCGAGGGCGGCCCTCAGCGCGCGCTCCAGTTCGTCGCTGACCAAGCGTGGGTCCAGCGCGCGCGCGATCGGAAGACCGACATAGGGGCCGGGCGCCGGGGTGCTCACCAGCAGGCAACCGTCGGCAAGCGCCTCGAGCTGCGCGATCCCGTAGTCCTCACGACGCGGCGCGCACACGAACACACGCGCGCGCCGCAGGAGGGCGCGGTACTCCGCGGGCGCCAGCGCGCCAACGACGCGCACTCCCTCCGCAGACTCGAGATCCAGGCCGGCGTCCCGCAGCTCGCGCGAGGACGCGCCGGCCACGACGAGCTCCCACGCGTCGCCCGGCGCTAGATCGCCACGTACGCACCGCCAAGCCTCGAGCACGCGATCGAGCCCCTTCTTGGCCGGATTGGCCGCATATGTGATCGCGGCGATGTCTCGCCGCTGCGCTGGTGCCCCCGAGGGCTCGACCGCCACTGGCAGCACCAGCGCGTCGTTGCGGCCCGCGGCTGCCGACGCCTCGCGCAGTCCGCCCTCGCTCCACGGCAGCAACAGCGACGACTGTTGCAGCCTGCGCCGCTCGAGCGGACGCTGCCACAGGCCGTGGCGACCAGGACGGTTGCCGGCGGCCGGGGCATCGAAGCGGATCGCCCCGGGGCGTGGCCACAGCAGCGCGGCGGTCGTGCTCGAGTAGATGACCGCACGTGGCGGCGAGCGCTGCTCCGCGAGAGCGCGCATCGCGGCCGCGCGCGCCGCGCGCGCCCAGGCGAGGTCCGTGAGCATCAGCGTGCGCGTCGGCGCCGGCGCCACCGCTCGCGCAGTCGCCACATTCGCGCCCGCGCGCGCCAGCGAGTCTTGCAACTCCTTGTCGGCCGCGCGCAGCCCGTGCGTGGAGCCGACTGAGACGATCAGCACGTCGAGCACGCCGGCTCGACGCTCTCGGGCCGCGCCCATCTCAGCTGACGGCGCCGTCGAAACGCTCCGGACGGGCGGTCTTGAAGCCGGGCGTGCGCACCAGCGCCATCGGCCGCACCGGAGAGGTGCGACGTACGTAGAAGCAGGCACCGTCGCGCTCCTCGATCGCCTCCACGGCCGCGTCCTGACGGCGCCATGCAAGCGCCCAGATGATCGCGAAGCCGGCCGCGATACCTGGAATCTGCGGAGCGAGGAAAGCGAGCCCGCCCGCCAGCAGCGTGAACACCACAAGCGGCCACAGCCGGTTGATCAGGATCGCGCTGGGACGATGCTCGGGCAGCGTGCTGCTGGCCTTCGCGCTGGACAGCAGGCGCGCGATCGGCGGGTTCGTTTGCGCGCGCCGGCTCTGCCACATCCCAGTCGCACCGGCAATCAGCCACCAGCCGACGGCAATCTCAGCGAGCCGTGTATCGGAGTGAGAGCTGGCGGCGATCACCGTGACGGCTGCCAACGCGGTAGCCGCGCCGGCGCTCAGCAGCACGGTGGTCCTGAGGAAGTCGACGAACCGCACGGTGCTACAGCAGCGCCTCGAGCAGCTCCCGCACGCCGGCGGGACCATCGACCGTGAGATCGGCCTCGAGCGCGAGCCCTGGAGGCGCTTCGTCGGAGCCGACCGCCACGCACACCGCGCACGACAGTTGCCCAGACTCGACCAGCGAGCGCAGGCCGCGAAACGCGTCGAGGTCGGTCGTGTCATCGCCAACGTACACCGCCGCCACGGCCTCGCCGCCGCGTAGCAGCGCCGCGATCCCGATACCCTTGTCGAGTACCACCGGCGGGCGCACCTCGAGCACCTTGCGCCCCCAGTGCGCTGTAAAGCCCTCTGCCTCAGCTCGTCGCGCGATCTCCCGCACGGCCGCCTCGGCCGCCTGCTCGTCGGGCGCCCCGCGCCAGTGGAACGCGGCGATCGTGTCCTTGTCCTCGCTGCGTACACGCAGGCGCTGGTGCTCGCTCGTGGCTTCGCGCGCGGCGAACTCACGCACCCGCGTGGCCCATCCAGCGAGCTCGGGATTGACCTCCGGGCTGGTCGCCCCCGGGCGCAGCAGCTCGCCGCCGTGGTTGCCGATGTACGCGATCGTTCCGATCGAGACGATCTGGCGCGCGGTGCTCGCGCGGCGGCCGCTCACGCAGCCAACCACGCCGTAGCGACGCGCGATCTCGATCAGCAGGCCGCGCGTGGCCTCGGGCACGTGTGCGTCGGCCGCGTGCCGCACGATCGGCGCGAGCGTACCGTCGATGTCGAGCAGCACGGCCGAACGCGCGGGGTCCGAGCGGATCGGCTCGAGCGCCTCCACTAAGGTTGCGGCTGGGGACACGGGTTCTAGTATGGCGTGCATGCTGGCCGGCCCGTCCGCTCGTGCAAGTGGCCGCTGAGCGCCCGCTGGGCCGCCTGCTGACGCTGATGGCGATCGGCACGCTGGCGGGGCTTTTCAGCGGTCTGTTCGGCGTCGGCGGCGGCAGCGTGATCGTGCCATTGCTGATCCTGCGGCTCGGCTACGACGAGCGCGCCGCTACCGCCACCTCGCTTGCTGTTCGCGGCGGTGCTCGTCGCGAGCGCGGTCGAGCTGGTGCTCAGATGAGCCGCGCGCATACGATCGGCCCCACGGCATGATCGGTGCGATCGTCACCGGCCTGGCTGCCGGGATCGTCGCCGGCCTGCTGGGGGTGGGTGGCGGCGTGCTGTTCGTGCCGGGGCTTGTGTTGTTCGTCGGGCTCAACCAGCACCACGCCGAGGCGACGTCGTTGCTGGCGATCGTCCCTGTCGCGATCGTCGGCACCTACCGCCAGGATCGTTACGGCAACGTACGCCGCACCGACGCGCTGCTGCTCGGGCTGCTGTCGGTGGCGGGCGCCGGCGGCGGCGTCGCGCTGGCGAACGCGCTCTCTGGCGCGTTCCTGCGCGACGTGTTCGCCGCGCTGATGCTGATCGTCGCCGCGCAGCTGACGCGCAGGGCGCTAGCCGCTCCCCGTCGCGGGCGCCTCGGCATGGAAGACGCCGTGGCGGAACACGATGAAATTGAACAAGGTCACGAGTGATACCGTCGCGAGATAGACGGCCTCGGCGGGAAGGCCGAGCGCGCGGGGCAGGAATGTGGTCGTGGCCGAGGTCAGCGCGAGCTGCGAGACGGCGACGAGCAGGTAGCGGCGCACCTGGCGTCCGAACGGTAGCGCGAACTGCTGTTGGCGCTTCCACACAAACGTTCTCTGGAGTGTGAAATGAACGGTCACGGCAGCGCTCCAGCCGATCACAAGCGCTAGCTGGAAACGCAGATGGGAGACTTCCGAGAGGATCGTCGTGACCGCAATGTAGACAATCGACACGACAACGCCACTGATTACAAAGCGCACTCCCTGGGCAAGGATTGCGTCTGTGCGCAACAACGCGAGGTTGCGGATCAGCGCTCGCCGCCACGGCTCGCCGTCCGCTCGCAGTTGCCCAGGGGTAGCCATCATCATCGATCTTATTTCTGCGCCGGGAATCAGACAACCGCGCGTCCCCGGACGTCATAAACGCCCACCCAGCCCCAACGTATATGACACTGAGTGTCTCTGACCGGCGCGCGCAGCACGGCAGCAACGACATCCGTGCATCGCGAGCTCGACTCTGTGCCGATCGATCGCATTTGTTTGCCAACTCGGCATCTCCTCGCTAGGCTCTGAGCGTCTCGGCCCATCCCATCCAGACCATCTTGCGCGCCACGCGACTTCTGTGCACATCAACGCCACACGCCTACCGATGCGAGCGACGCTCGAGGCAGAGGTCGCGATCGTCGGTGCCGGCCCGGCCGGTATCACCCTGGCCCTAGAGCTCGCGGATGCCGGCCATCGCACACTGCTGATCGAGAGCGGAGGCGACTCCTACAGCGCCAACGTTCAACGGCTCGGCGACACCATGGGCCGCGATGCGGCGCACGTCCCGATGTCACTCGCGACGCGCCGCCAAGTCGGTGGCACCTCCAACCTCTGGGCCGGACGCTGCGTGCCGTTCGACCCGATCGACTTCGAGCGCCGTGCAATTGTCGGAAATGCGGACTGGCCTGTGGACTACGACGAGCTCGAGGGCTACTTCGCGCGGGCCTGTCAGTGGTGCATGTGCGGTGAGGCGACGTTCGACGCCAGAGAGATTCCGAGCCTGGCCGATGACGCGCTCGTCCCCGGGTGGCCCGAGGGCGACATTCGCTCAACGTCGCTGGAGCGCTGGTCGTTACCCACCAACTTCGGCCGGGCCTACCGCGCGAGGCTGAAGGCATCTCGATTCGTCACGGTCGTGAGCGAGCTCACGTGCACCGAGATCGTGTGTAGTGACGACGGCTCCTCGGTCGAGTATCTGGCGACGCGGACGCTGGCTGGCGCGCAAGTGCAGATCCGCGCCAGGCGCTATGTGCTCGCCTGCGGCGGGATCGAATCGACCCGACTGCTGTTTGCCTCGAACCGTCACCACCGCGACGGCATCGGCAACCACTCAGGCCATCTTGGCCACTGGTACATGGCCCACCTCGGAGCCTCGATCGCGCAGATCCACTTCGATACACCGCCCGAGCAGACGATCTACGGCTTCGAGCGCGATCCCACCGGCATCTATGTCCGGCGGCGCTTCACCTTCTCGCCGGACTATCTGATCGAGCATGATCTTCCGAACGTCGCCATGTGGCTTGAAAACCCGGAGATCAGCGACCCGTCCCACGGAAACGCGATCCTGTCATTCATATATTTGGCCTTGGCCTCGCCCTTCGGGCGGTACTTCATAGCCGAGGGCATCAGGCGACGCAAGATCGATACCAACCACCCGGTCTCGCGCTGGCAGCACCTTCTCAACGTCGCGCGGAACCTGCCCCGCGCCGCGTGGTTTGCTGTGACGTTCGGCTACGAGCGCTTTGTAAGGCGAGGCTACAAAGCCCCGGGGGTGTTCGTTCCAAGCGCGTCCAACGTCTACCGCCTCTACTATCACGGCGAGCACGTTCCACATTACGACAGTTGCATCGCGCCGAGCAGCGAGCTCGACGCGCTCGGGGTGCCGCGAATGTGTACCCATTTGCGCTTCACCGACGAGGACATTCGCACCGCGATCCGCGTGCACGAGCATTTCGATCGCTATCTGCGCCGCTATGGAATCGGGCATTTGGAGTATCTCTACGAGGATCGCGAGGCTGGCTTTCGCGAGCAGCTACTCGACGGCTACCACCAGGCAGGCACGACGCGCATGTCGGCGCGCCCCGAGGACGGCGTCCTTGACCCACGGCTCGCGGTCCACGGCTTCGATGACCTGTTCGTCGCCAGCAGCTCGACGTTTGTGACTTCTGGGCAGGCGAACTCGACCTTCATGATCGTCGCCTTCGCGCTGCGACTCGCCGATCACCTGCGTCGCTCACTGAGCCACACCGCCCCGGCCGATGTCACCACCGCAGCGCCGATCTCCGGTCGGGCAGCCACGGAGGTCACACCGCGCCCAGCTCGTGTAGTTGGAGACATGAGGCGTCGATCCAACCGCACGATTGGAGACATGGAGCCCATATAGCTGGTAAATGGGTGGCCCCGGAAATAAGCTGACCGGCATGCGCACATTCCCGCTGCCTCCCGTGCGGGAGATCCTCGCCAATCGCGTCGGCGAGGAGATGGAGCTCAACGATCGTTACCTGAATGCGCAGATGGGGCGGATCGTGCGCACGGTCGGCTTCGACCGGGTGTGGACCGGCGGCGAGGGCGCTCACCTGATCGACTCCGAGGGGCGGCGCTACCTCGATCTGTTCGGGGGACACGGCGTGTTCGCGATCGGCCGCAACCACCCCGAGGCGATCGCTGCGATCGAGGACGTGCTTGCTGCGCGCACCGGCAACCTGCCGCAGCTCGGCGTGACGCTGCTGAACGGCGTGCTGGCGCAGGAGCTGCTGGCACGCGCGCCCGCGAGCGTCGATGCGATGGTCGCCGCCAACAGCGGCGCGGAGGCGGTCGAGGGGGCGATCAAGATCGCGCGTGCGGCCACCGGTCGCCCACGCATCTTGTACACCGACAACGCCTTCCACGGGCTCACGCTCGGAGCCCTGTCGCTCAACGGAAGCCCCGAGTTCCGCGAAGGCTTCGGGCCACTGGTCCCCGGCTGCGACATGCTGCCCTATGGCGAGCTCGACGCGCTCGAGCGCGAGCTGAGCCACGGCGACGTGGCAGCGTTCGTGATCGAGCCGATCCAGGGCAAGGGCGTGGTGATGCCGCCGTTCGGCTATCTCGAGGGCGCGCAGAGCCTGTGCCGCGCGGCGGGCACGCTGTTCGTCTGCGACGAGGTGCAGACCGGCATCGGGCGAACTGGGCGGCTGCTGGCGCTCGAGCACTGGGGCCTTCAGCCGGACATGATCTGCCTGTCCAAGGCCCTGTCCGGCGGCTTCATCCCGATCGGCGCGGTGCTCGTCAGCCGCTTGGCCTTCGACCGCGTGTTCGACCGCATGAAGCGCGCTGTGCGCCACAGCTCGACGTTCGCGGGCAACGACCTCGCGGCGGCCGCCGCGCTCGGCACGCTGCGCGCGATCGAGCGCGAAGACCTGCTGGCGCACGGCACGAGGATGGGCGAGCTGCTGCTCGAGCTGACCCGGCCGCTGGTGGAGCGCTACGAGATCGTGCGCGACGTGCGCGGCCTGGGGCTGATGTGGGGAATCGAGCTCGGCCCGCCCGAAGGCAACGGCAGGCTGTCGATGTGGAGTGCGATCGAGCGCGCCCAGCCGGGCGTGTTCGCCCAGCTGGTGACGGTGCCGCTGTTCCACGAGCACCGCATCTTCTGCCAGGTGGCGGGGAAGCGGATGAACGTGATCAAGGCGCTGCCCGCACTGGTGATCGAGGAGCGCGAGATCAGGCGCTTCGCGGCGGCGCTCGAGGAAGTCGTGGCGAGCGCCGAGCACGCGTCGCGGGCGATGGTGCGCCTCGGCTGGCGCACGGCGCGGCGCATCTCACGCGAGCGCCTGGACGCCCGCGCGCCTCTGCGCAACGGAGCTCTCAACGGCTCCCATAGCCCGGCGCAGGTCAAGGCCGGCAACTGATGGCCGCGAGGCCCGAGCCGGCCGAGGACACGGCCGCCTCGATCCGCCCGGCGCAGGCGGCGGACGTGCCGGCACTCACGCGGGTGCTCGTGCGCGCCTACATGGACGACCCGGTCGCGGTGTGGATCTGCGGCTCGAGCTCGCTGCGCGCGAAGACGCTCGAGGCCCTGTACTCGGCGCGCCTGCACCAGATGCTGGCCGTCGAGGGCGTCTGGACCAACGACGAGCGCACGTGCGCGGCGGTGTGGACGCCACCCAGGCATCGGCAGGCCGGCATTCGCCCGAGCGCCGCGCTGCTGCGCTGCCTAGCCAATCCGCGCCTGACGGTGCGCCTGCCGCTGCTGGCAGCGGGGTTCGCCGGCATGCAGCGCCGGCACCCGCGGCAGCCGGCGCACTGGTATCTCTCGTTGCTGGGAACCGACCCGGACGCCCGCGGACACGGACTCGGCTCGGCCGTGCTCCAGCCGGTGCTCCAGCGCTGCGACCGCGACCGCGTGGGCGCCTACCTCGAGTCATCCAAGCCGCGCAACCTCGACTTCTATGCGCGCTTGCACTTCCACACGACAGGAGAGCTGCAGCTCCCGCTCGGGCCGAGGATGTGGCCGATGTGGCGCGAGCCGCACGAAGCTCGCGCCTGAGCGGGCGGACCCGCTGTTTCCTCTACACTGAGCTGGTATGGGACTCGACAACCCGCTTCACATCGCGTTTTTGCTGATCGTGCTGCTGCTCGTGTTCGGCGCGAAGCGCTTGCCGGAGATCGGGCGCTCGGTCGGCTCCGGCATGCGCGAGTTCAAGGACTCGATCAGCGGCCAGAGCTCGCCGATGCTCAGCCAGACCGCCCAGCAGCCCCAGACGCCACCGCAGCCGGTTGCCGCGCAGGCGCCCGTGGCCGAGCCGGCCCCGGTCGGCGCGCCTGCACCAGCGGCGCCGCCGGTCGAGCAGACGCCACAGGCGTAGGCGTCCGGCCCGCTGGCGCAGGCGGACCCGCTCCGCTGCCGTATCCGCCTCAGCCGTGCAGTATCTGCCCGGTCTCCACGGCTTCGAATTCCGAGCCTGGCACCTGCTTGATCTGTTCGAGGTCCTCGTCGTTCCAGTGCGGGCTGGGAGCGCCGGTGATGAACCATGGTGAGCCGTTGTCGGCGACGATCAGCCCGTAGCGCTTGAGCGCTTCGAGGACGATCAGCGACTCGCCGTGAAAGCCTGCGAGGCTGTAGCCAGCCTTCAGCCGCAACCGCAGGCCCATCGGCGGCAGGCCCGGATCGGAGCTCGAGGAGGCGAAGTGGGTCGCCGGGTGGATGTAGCCAGCCTGGGTCTCGGGGACCGTGACGCGCAGCGCGTGGTCTATCTGCCCGGATACGACCTCGGGGTAGCGGACGAGCAGCGGGAAGATCGGCAGCCCGGCGGCGTCCGCAGAGGTCCAGCCTTCGGGGCGCAGCACGCTGCTGCGCAGGTTGAAGACCGCGCCGTTGGCCGCGCTCCAGCCCGCTCCCTCGCGCTGGGCGTCATAGAGCTCGTAGAGCTTGCAGCTGCCCCGCTGCAGGACGAGCACGTGTTTGTCGCCCTGCCCGTTCCTACCGCCGCCCTCGATCGGGGCGGTGGCCGGCACCGGGTAGGGGCCCGAGTTCGATTCGACGGGGTATTCGGTGAACCTGATCGGCACCTTGCGCTGCTTTGCTCCAACCACCGTGTAGGGAATGCCGTAGCTGGGGTTGGTGCCGAAGTCGGGATGCAGGTGCGCGCTCAGCCCAATGCTCGCGATGTAGCTGGCCGAGTTGGGGTTGACCGGGGCGTCGGCGATTTCCTGGTTGAGCGGGTCTGAAGGCGGCAGGATCGGGCAGCCGTACTCGCGCACACCGCTGGCGCGGCGAGCATGGGCGGCTGTGGCATCCGATGCGCCTCCGACGAAAGCAACCGCGAGAGCACCGCCGGCTGCGAGCAGAGCCGGCATCAGACAGGAGCGCCTCAAGCCGGCTGGTCGCCCTGCAGCACCGACGGCCGTGCCTCCTGCAGCAGCGGCGCGCCGCAGTGCCAGCAGTAGGCGGCGCCGCGGCTGTGCACGGCACCGCATGAGCGGCACTGGCCGTGGACGCCGGCCTCGGCGGTCGCGAGCAGCCGCTGCACCTCGCCCAGCTGTGCGTCAACCTCCTGCAGCTCGGAGGCTTTGCGGGCGAGCACGTCGAGGCGGTAGTGGTCGCGGATCGCCATCTCATAGGCCAGCCCGCCGAGATCCCAGGTGAGCGCGGCGACGCGCTCGGCCAGCTCGAGGCGCTGGCGGCGCAGCTCTGCCATCGAGCCGCCGGACGCCGGCAGCCCGCCGGCGGGCAGCACGATTCCGCGCGCAGCGCCCGACTCCGCGTCCGAAGCGCTCGGCGCGCTTGTCGCCTCGGACTGCTCTGGCGCAGCCGGTCCGCTGCCGTTTCCGCCGAACGCGCTCATTTGACTTCGATCGGCGCGGTACTCAGGTTGCTGAGTTCTTTCTCGTGCGCCTTGCCGGTCGATTTTTCCAGTTTGCTCAGCGCCGGGGTGCTGATTTTTTTGGCTTCGGGCGCTTTGGCCGGCGTTTTTTCTTCGGCCTTTTCTTCAGCCTTGGCTTCGGCCTGTTCCTGTTCTTCTTCGCTCTTGGCAGATTCTTTGGATTTGCCGCTGGTCGTCGCCGACGTGGTGCCGGTGTTGGGCGTCGTCGTGCTGGCACCCGTCGCGAGACCGCCGAGGCCTTCGACTTTGATCACCTGCGCGGTCGCCGGCGCCTTGCTCTGCGTGACCCAGTGACCGACCAGCAGCCCGACGATCAGCGCCAGCAGCAGCACCGAGAGCACGCCGAACAGCGGCGCGTAGCGGCGCAGCCAGGCGGGGCCGGCGGCGGGTTCCATGTAGGGCGTGAACGCGACCGGCATCGTGCCCGGCGTGCCGGGACCCAGCTGCGGCTGCTGGCGCTCGCTCTCGAGCACGTCCAGGAACGCGAGCCGCACCGGCGAGACGGGCTGTCCGCAGGAGAGGCAGTAGCGCTGATCGGCCACCAGAGGCGCCGAGCAGTTCGCGCAGACGGAGTTCTCAGGCGAGGGCACTGGTGCGAGGTTCGTCATGGCGAGACCGACCCCTTGCGGTGGGTGTGGGTCGCGGCGTGCGGCTTGGCGGCCGGCTTCGCCGCCGCACGCGCCGCGGCTTCGCTTTCGCGGCCGATCTTCGCGCTTTCCTGCTCGGTGCTCTCGCACGCGGTCAGGCCCACGCCGAGCATGCCGCAGCCCGCGAGCACCAGCGCCCGCCGCATCCGCACCGCCCCAGGCCTAGGTCGCGGTGTCGGCCGATCTGCGATCGGCCGCGTGCTCATCCAAAGGCTCCGCGGACGTATTCGCGGGTGCGCTCCGCGCGCGGGTCCTCGAACAGGTCCTGGGCGGTGCCGTACTCGACCAGGTCGCCGAGGTACATAAACGCCACCTTGTCAGCGACCCTGTGCGCCTGCGCGAGGTTGTGCGTGACGATCACGACCGCCAGCTCGCGTCGCAGTTCGCCGATCAGCTCCTCGATAACGCCGGTTGAGATCGGGTCCAGGGCGCTGCAGGGCTCGTCCATCAGCAGCACCTCCGGCCGCGGGGCGATCGCGCGCGCGATGCACAGCCGCTGCTGCTGGCCGCCGGACAGCCGCAGCGCCGGGCGATCGAGGTCGTCGCGGACCTCCTCGTAGAGGCCGGCCCTGCTGAGCGCGTCGATCACCAGCGGCTCGAGCTCGCGGCGCCCGGGACGCTTGCGGCCCTGCTCGCGCAGCGCGAACGCGACGTTGTCGAAGATCGACATCGGAAACGGGTTGGGCTGCTGGAAGACCATCGCCACGCGCGAGCGCAGCGTCGTGTCGACGAGGTCGTGGATGTCCTCGCCGTCGAGCAGTATCTCCCCGGAGCGCGAAGCGCTCGCGGTCAGCTCGGTCAGCCGGTTGAGCGTGCGCAGCAGCGTCGTCTTGCCGCAGCCGGAGGGCCCGATCAGCGCGAGCACCTCGCCCTGGTGCACGGACAGCGACACCGACTTGACTGCGGGCTTGCCCGCGTAGGAGATGCTGACGTCGCGCAGGCTCAAGCGTTCGGGGCCGGATGTGGCGGACGCCGGGCGCACGGCCTCGCGTTCCTGAACGGGCCGCGCCGGCGTGGGCGTGCGGTCGAGCACGATCGTGCGCACGGGCGGCACCGCGCCGGGGGCCGGCGAGGCCTCGCTCGGCTGCGCGAGGTGCGTCAGCTGCTCGGTCACGGGCGGCTGACCGTGCTCCTCCGTCGCAAAGCTCCAGGGGTCTAGAACCATCTCGTCAGGACTCATCGACCACAATCTCCATCGACTGGACTTTGGCCATCAGAACACTGAGATTAGCGGCTTTTTCAAGGATTTGTGAAAAGTTCTGGGGCATCGTTGGGGCTGTCGAAGTGGCGTCCATCGTCAGACGACCGCGCCTATGGGCGACAAGCCGGTCGCGTTTGCCTGCGCGCGTCCGATCCGGTCGACGATCAGGTTCAGTACCAGCACGAAGATCAGCAGCAGGAACGCGGCCGCGTATGCCTTCTGCGGGGCGCCGCCTTCGCCGGCCGGCGAGTTTTCGTAGATGTAGCTGGTCAGCGACGAGCCGGTCCCGCGAAGCACGTTGATCCCGGGGAACGCGCCCTGCGGTTCGATGCGCGAGGTGCCGAGCAGCAGCAGCACGATCGCCGTCGAGCCGATGATGCGGCTGATGCCGAGCGTGGTGCCCGTGGCGATGTTCGAGCGCACGCTCGGGATCAGGATGCGCCGGATCGTCGTGATGCGCGTCTTGCCGAGCGCGAACGCAGCCTCGCGCTGGTGCCCGGGGACCGCCTGCAGCCCGTCCCGTGTGGCGGCGTAGATCGGCGGCAGCGCGAGCAGCGACATCATCGTGCCGGCGGCGAAGAACGAGAGGCCGAACACCCCGCCCCCTTCGGCGGTGAACGAGAACGGCGCGAGCAACCGGGTCTGGAAGACCGCGAGACCGAAGATCGCGATCACGATGTCGGGGGTGCCGGCGACGATCTCGATGCTCGACTCGACGATGCGCGCGAGCCAGCTTGGACGACCGTACTCGGCAATCCACGCGGCGCTTGCCAGCGCCAGCGGCAGCGCGAGCACGATCCCGATCACGGTCAGCAGCATCGTCCCGAGCAGCGGGTCGAGGAAGCCGCCGGAGCCGGCCTGGGTGAGGCTCGCCTGCGGGCGGCTGAAGATCAGGCTCGGGCGCAGGTACTGGATGCCGCGATAGCCCATGTACAGCACGATCGCGGCGGCGATCGCACACAGCGAGATGCCGGCGGCCCAGGCGGCGGCGAGTGCCAGCCGGTCCCCCCAGCGCCAGCTCATCGGCGAGGAGCGCCGTCCACGTCCGGAGGATGTCGGCGGCGTACTCATCCGCGTGTCTGGTACTTGCGTAGCGGAAGCTTGACCAAGTAGCCGGTCACCGACAGCGCGAAGGCCGAGAACAGCAGCAGCAGCGCAAACCCGTACACGGCGGCTTTCAGCGCCGGCGCGTCGATGCCGTCGCGCAGGTCGACGATCGCCGAGGCGAGCGTACGCAGCGGCTCGAACAGGAACACGGTCCCGTCGATCGGCTTGGGGCTGAAGAACTTGCCGCCGGAGACCATCTCGATCATCACGGCCTCGCCGAGCGCGCGTGCGCTCGCAAGCACGGCGGCCGCGATGATCGCCGGACGGATCGCCGGAAGCGTCACAGCGCGCACCGCGCGCAGCGGGTTGAGGCCCAGCGCCACGGCACCCTCGCGCCACGACGGCGGCACCGAGCCGAGCGCCTCGCAGATCAGCGCGATCATGATCGGCGTGATCATCACCGTGAGGACCACGACGGTCACGAGCAAGCCGGCGCCGGTCAGCTGGACGACGTTCTCCACCGAGACCTTCTCGTGCGTGGTGATGATGTGGTTGCCGACGAACGGCACGAGCACCAGGATCCCGATCAGCCCGTAGATGACCGAGGGCACCGACGCGAGCAGACGGACCATCGGGATCACGATCCTGCTCACGCGCGCGGGCGCGAGCTCGACGATGAAGACCGAGGAAAGCACGGCGATCACCATGCCGAGCACGACCGCGATCCCGCTCGTCAGCAGCGTGCCGTAGATCAGCGGCCACGCGCGCAGATGGAAGACCGAGGCCGCCGGCTTGGTGGTCGCGGCGGTCATCTTGTTGATCTCGGCTTCGAGATCTCCCCCTCCCAGCAGCCAGCTGAGGCCGTTGTGCTGGAACAGCGGCCAAGACTTGGTCGCGACGAACACGACGATCGCCACCACGACGATCCCGACCAGCAACGACACCGCGCCGAGCAGACGCTCGGCGCGGTGGTCAGGCCATGGCTTTCTTAGCCGTTCAAGCAACTGCTAGCCGATCGGAATCCACTGGCTGGCGATGATCTTCTTGGCTGCGCCGGAGTGGTCGATCCAGCTGATGAACGCTGCCGCGGCTCCGCGGGCGGTGCCTTTGGTGACCTCGTAGAAGACGGCCACGCCGCCGTACTGGCCGGAAGCAGCGGTCGTCTGGTTGCAGGCGACGCCGTTGAACTCGACTGAGTTCAGGCCGCCTTTGTTGGCTTGGTAGTTAGACAGGAACCCGATACCCGCCGGAGCGTTTTCGACTTCCTGGCGCATCTGGCCCTCGGTGGCCTCTTCGGTGGCGCTGGACTCGACGCTTTTGCCTTCCAGCAGCAGCGCCTTGAAGCTGGTCAGCACGCCGGCGACCGCCGTGCGCGTAAAGACCTGGATCGGACCGGTCTGTGTGGCACCCGGGATGCCGCTCCAAGACTTGTCCTTGCCGGTGAAGATCGCCGTGACCTGAGCCTGGGTGAGGTTGGTCACCGGGTTTGACTTGTTCGTTACGACGCAGATCGCGTAGCGGGCGATCGGGTAGAAGGTCAGACCGGCGTCGGCGCCGGACGGTTCCTGGGCGACGTCAGCGATCGTGTCGCTGCCGTTTTTCACGTTGTTGATGCCGACGGTGGTGCCGCCCTGCGTGATCTTGAACCTGATCTTCTTGGGGTGCAGCTTGACGTACTTGTTCGCAAGCAGAGACACGAGCGGGTAGGAAGACGTGGCGCCACTGATCGTGATCAGTGCGGTGGCGCTCGCGGCTGCAGGCGCCGCAACCCCGACCACGCCAGCCACCGTGAGGGCGACGGAGAGACGGCGGATTCGATGCATTGAAGAGAGGCTCCGTTTCAAAATCGATTGACAAAAAGTTGACAACGTGCGGTGCGGAACATAGCATATCCCTATAGATCTGATCGACATTAGGTATTTTATGGGGAAGGTCCGGAACCCTGGGGGGCCGAACCGTGTTCCCGGTTTACGAGATTTCCGCTCCACTCGATGAACAACACGCCTGAGAACCAAAAGTCTTCCTTCCGCGCGCCATCGGCTCGCGTGACCGCCGCGCTGGCTGCGGCGATGCTCGCGATCGGCCTGGCGGTGGGCGCCGCGATCGGCCCCGCTCCGAGCACCTCGCAGGCAGATCCAACCCTGCCGGTGCTGCTCGCGACGCTCGCCCGAGGCGCGGCGGCGCGGGAGGCAGCGGCTGCGGCGGCGGCCGCCCAGCCGGCCCCGACCGCCGAAGTGACGTCCACGCGTAAACGACGCAAACGCAAACACAAGCATGCGAGCGCAGAAGAAGCGACGAGCGCCGCGAGCGAAGGCTCGGGCTCGGAAACGGAAACGAGCACGTCGACCACGCCGAGCTCGACGACGCCGACGAGCACGCCCAAGGCGAGCAAGCTGGCGCCGATCACGCATGTGTGGCTGATCGAGCTGGCCGGCACCTCCTTCACCGCCGCCATCGCCCAGCCGACCGCGGCGCCCTACATAGATACAGAGGCCGTCCCGGCGGGAACGCTGCTGAGCGGCTGGTCGGGCCTCGCCGGCGGCGCGTTCGCCAACGAGACCGCGCTCGTGTCGAGCACTCCGCCGCAGCTGCTCGACACGATCGTCCAGCCCGCGTGCCCTGAAGGCGCGGCGGGGGCATCCTGCGCGACGGAAGCGGGCGCTTTGACGGCGGCCGATGAATTCCTGAAGGCGACGGTGCCGACGATCACCTCGAACGCGGACTTCCGCGAAAGCGGCCTGATCGTGGTCACGTTCGCGTCGGTCGCCCAGGCCACCGCGACGGGCCTGCCGGCCGGCGCGGCAACCGCCACGCTGACCACCCAGCCCCCGGCGGGCGTGCTGCTGATCTCACCGTTTGCCGCGGTCGGCGCGCACTCCTCGGCGACCTTCAACCCCACTTCACCGAAGCAGAGCATCGAAAAGCTCCTGCGGCGATGACAGATCCATCAACCAACGAACGGAGACCCCCGTTGCACCTCATCGAACCAGCACACCGCAAAGCGACATGGTGGCTCGCCGCGATCGTGGGCTTTGTGGCCCTGCTGCTCGCGACACCGGCCGTCGGCCATGCCGAAGAACCCAACCCCAACAACTACAACTGCATCGGCAAGATCAGCGCGGGCCAGCCCGAAGCTGGTAACGAAGAACAGCAGGTCCAGTACGCGTTCTACTGCAACGGCCCGATCACCGGCTACCAGCTGCAGTCGCAGATTCCCGTGACGGGGGTCGAGGGCAACCCGATCCTGACGTCCAACGCGACCAGCAAGTCGCTGTCGGAAACGTTCTCCTGCTCCGGTGAATTCCCGGGCTTCGCAGCCAACTGCGTGGGCCTTGCCAAGCAGGGCTACGAGACGATCACCGGGCAGGTCTCGATCGGCACGAAGCTCTGTGCGGAGCCTCGCATCGATCCGCTGCTGACCGTTACCTATGCGTATCTCGAAAAGGGCGTCGTCACGCAGGCGATCTCGGGTCCGTTCGACCTCGGCCGCCCATCGGGCTGCCCGGCCGACGCGTACTCGGGCTATGACCGCTTCAACCCGAAGCCGACGACCGTGAGCCACAAGAAGAAGTCGGACAAGGGCAAGAAAACGACTAAGAAGGCCTCCGCGAAGCGGTAGTCAGTAGCAACCCGCGGGGGTTTCGCCCAGCCCTCGGGCGGCGTCGCGCGGACTTGCGCGGCGCCGCCCGAGCGACGGCGTCACTCAATCTTCACGATGGAAGCAACCCTCTCAAGCCGGCTGAGAGTCTCGCCATAGAAGTCACGCCAGAACATTTCGAGGTCGGAAGCGGGATCAGTCTTCCGGGCGTCATACGTCCTGGGCTTCCCGTCGAGATCCCAGACCCAGACCTTCTGCTTCAGATCCCGGCACGTCAAGAGTCCCCGTTCATCCGAGTCCGGCGGCAGGTCGGCCTGTACACGGGCTTTCTCCTTGTTGCGGAGGAAGCCGGGCCCGAGCGGGTGGGCAAAGTAGCAACCCCCCTTCGCTAGCAGGCAGGCTACGTTCTTCGCAGTCCCACCACCGTTGAGAATGTGTAAAGACGTTGGCGTCGTCTCACCAACGCCGGGTCCTTCGAGTGAAGTCACCGCACCTAACAGGGCGGGGTGGCGTCTTTCCTGCGCATCCTGCCTGCTTTGGGCAGCCGAGGCCCACGACCCAGTTGCTGCGGCCGCCGAGAAGAGCGTGCTTGCAATCAGTGTGTAGTCCGCAAAATTGGACATTTCATTCCTTCCGGATGCCCTGCTTGGAAATACATGCGCCCCGCTCCTACAGCAGACTGTTCGTCATGCGTTCGACCTCGGCGATCGAGGTCAGGCCCTCGCGCACCTTCTGCAGGCCGTCGTCGCGCAGCCGGCGCATGCCCTCGCCGAGCGCGACCTCGACCATCTGATCGACCGAGGCACGCTCGAGGATCAGCGCGCGGATCGGCTCTGACACGGTCATCACCTCATACAGCGCGATGCGGCCGCGATAGCCAGAGGCGGCGCACCGCGAGCAGCCGACCGGCTCATACGGCTCAGCGCCGGCGAGGCCGTGCTCGACCAGCACGACCTCGGAGACGGTCTGCGGACGCTTGCAGTGCTTGCACAGCATGCGCACAAGGCGCTGGGCGACGATGCAGTCGACCGCGGAGGACACGAGGAACGGCTCGATGCCCATGTCGATCAGGCGCCCGAGCGCGCTGGGCGCGTCGCGCGTGTGCAGTGTGGAGAGGACGAGGTGGCCGGTGAGCGCGGCCTCGATCGCGATGTGCGCGGTCTCGCGGTCGCGGATCTCACCGACCATGATCACGTCGGGATCGGCGCGCAGCATCGAGCGCAGCCCGACGTCGAAGGTGACGCCGGCCTTGGGCGCGATCTGCATCTGCTTGATGCCCGGGATGCGTTTCTCGACGGGGTCCTCGATCGTGAGGATGCTGCGCTCGCCGTCGTTGAGCGTGTGCAGCGCGGCATACAGCGTGGTCGACTTTCCGGACCCCGTCGGCCCGGTCACGAGCACGGCGCCGTTGGGCCGTTTGATCGCGCTCGCGAAGCGATCGAGCTCAGCGCCCCCCATGTCGAGTGACTCGAGCCCCTTGACGACCACGCCCCCGCCCTGGTCGAGGATGCGCATCACGACGCCCTCGCCGTTGACCAGCGGCAGCGTCACCACGCGGATGTCCACGCGGCGCCCGTCGACGGTCAGCGCGAAGCGCCCGTCCTGGGGCAGGCGCTTCTCGGAGATGTCGAGGTCGGCCATGATCTTGATGCGCGAGACGACGCCCATCGCCATGCGGCGCTTGATCGTGGCCGCGGGGGCGAGCACGCCATCGACGCGGAACAGCACGCGCGTGTCGCCCTCCTCGGGGTTCACGTGGATGTCGGAGGCGCCCTGCTGGATCGCCTCGGCGACGATCGAGTGCACGAGCTTGATCACGGGCGCGTCGCTGTCAGCCTCGTCGACCGACAGCTGCTCGCCGGCATCCTCCGCCTCGTCGTCGATGATGTCCTCGATCGACTCGTCCATGCGGGCCAGGCGCGCAAGCAGCAGGTTGAGATCCTCGACGGAGGCTGCGGCGGGCCGGATCCGCCGGCCGGTCATCATGCCGACGTCGTCGATCGTCAGCACGTTCGTGGGGTTGGCCATCGCCAGCAGCAGCGCGCCGTCGTCGGTGAAGCCGACGGGCAGCGCCTGGTAGCGCTTGGCGGCCTGGATGCCGACGAGGTTGACGGCGCCCATGTCGAGGTCGAACGCGGTCAGGTCGATGAAGTCCAGGCCGAAGCGCTCGGCCACAACGCGGGCAAGCTGGTCGTGGCGCAGGATACCGCGCTCGACGAGCACCACGCCCGTGGGCCGGCCCTGGGCGCGGGCCGCTGCGACGCCCTCCTCGACGGTCTCCAGGTCCGACAGGCCGAGGTCGACGACGACCTCGCCGATCATCCGCTGCGAGCGCCCCGGGTGGCGCGGCGGATACAGCCCTTTCTGCTCCTGATCGGTCGCTCGCGGGCCGTTCAGCCGGCGGTCATCGGCGACCGCGTCCGAGGCAGCGCCCGCAGAGCCGGCAACGGTTGGCATGGCGGTATCGCCCATCACAGGCATTCATCGGCATTGCGAAGGGCGCGCTTGACCCGAAACCCGGGCGTTTATAGGGCCGCAAAGCCCCGCTCCGGCGAGCGTGTGGACTTGCACGCCTTGCAAGGCTGAGCGCAAAGCGACATGATCGTTTCATGGACGGTGCCAACTTGGCGGACGCTCGCAGCCTCGTTATTCGTGCGTATGCAATCGCGCTCGCTAGCGGACGCGAGGACTGGCGACGAATGAGCATCGCTGTGCTCAAGAACCGGCTCCTCGATATCACCGATCGGCAGTTCGACGAGGCTGATTGGGGCGCTTCGACAACCCGCCAGTTCGTCGAAATGCTCGGGGACGACGTCATCTTGGACCCGTCGACAAAGCCTGCGACGGCGATCCTGCGCGACGACGTCGACGTCGATGCTGAGTTGCCCGTTGCCGCATCTGAGTCTGCGCGAAGGGGCGGCGGATGGCGCATACGTCGCGACCTGTGGGATGCAGTCGTTGACTTTAGAAGTGGGAACGTCTACGTGTGGGACGGAAAGGTGGCTAGCGCCTTGCCGCCGGGAGAGACGCCCGATGATCTCGACGCTGTCTTGCCGACGGTCAGTGCCGAGCAATTCGCCGCATGGCGCAACCAGTGTGCCGAGGAGCTTCTTCCTGGCGCACCGGACGAGCTAACGCGACTCCAAATTGCGCGCTGGCGGGACGCTGTGACAGCGAGCCAGGAACTTCCTGCGCAACTTCGGAATCGCTGGTTCGGGACACTCAAGCATCACGTCCGGGCACGCCTCGAGGAGTGGTTCGCACAGCGGGCCGAAGATCCCCCGAAAGATCTTGTCTCAACCGCCACCCGATCGATTAGACGACCCGACGATGTCGAGGCACTGCGGGGACTCGTTATCCGAGCGGTCGAAAGCATGTCTCGCACCGAGCTCGAAGGACTCAGCTTGCCGGTCTCTGTCCTCGGCGACCTGTTGAGATGACGCTAGCGGTCCAGAAACGCCAAAAGCCTCCCAAGGCGATCATCGTCGTGCCTCGGTCCGCCTCTGATCATGTTCGAGGCTTGCTCAAGCTGTTTATTGCGCAGGCACAGAAGGCTGGCTTGAGAATCGCCACGTTCGAGGTCCGGGAGATCCGCGAGGTCTCCGAAGAGCACTGGACCAAGCCGGTGCGTCTACTGGCACCGAACGACGCCGCGGAGGTTTACCGGCTCCTACACCATGGCCCAGTCCTGGTAGTAGCTTTCACGTCCGCGTTTGTTCGCCGCGACCCGAGCAGCGACCCCCTTACGCGCAAGCAGGCTCTCCCGCTGTCGCGGTTCGTCGCCCACAAGGCGCAATTCGCGCTCATCAACGGCCGCCCGGGCATACCCAAGGCCCTCATCGAGTTCGAAGCGTGGCGGCAGGCAGTGGCTTGCGAGGGCCAGGATGATCCGCGTGTTCTGCCGCTACATACGTTCCTGAGCGCAGGTACCTGGGCGGCCCTGGGCGACGGGCGGGAACGCGAACGGTTCGCGCAGGAGCACGGCTCCGGTGGACTCCGAACCGATTCTGGCGGCCGACGGTGGGAGCGAGCGAGCGCACCCCATGGACGCGAGACCTTGACTGTGGCCGGGGCGACTCTCCCTCAGGGGATGCATTGGGACGTCCAGTTCGCGCACGGCAAGGGCACGCTCCACTGCGCGAATGAGGTTTGGCGCGTTCCCCGCGGCTGCCACGTCAACATGTACCCGGACGGTCGGGCGCGTGGGAAGCCTGGCAAGGGCTACGCAAAACGCGTGTGGCCACGACGAGAGGCCTAGAAAACGAGAATGCCTCCTATGGAGGCATTTCGTTCAGCGGGCTTCTCTGTTCGTAAAGGAGGATTCGGCGACGATATCGGCAGTCCGCATCTCGAAGGAAGTTCCTTCGGGAGCCCGATTACATCCTGCGCTGCCGTGGGTCGTCGCTATAGCCTCACTTTACAAGTCGCCTAGAACGACTCGGCCGAGGGCGCACCCCCGACGTTCATAACTGTATCAGCCTCGAGCGTCGCAAAGTCAAGCGCTGACAGACGCCGTGCATCGGCACTACGACTCGCCAGAACTCACGATGCATGCCTCAGGCGCTCGTGCCGCCGCCGTGCTCGAGCACGCCCTTGACTTGAGCGTCGAGCGCGTTCAGCCGATACAGAGCAAGCGCCTCGGGCGAGGCGAAGCGCTGCCCGGATGCGGACTCCGGCCCGTGGTGGAGGATCACGCAGTGCTCGAGCGCAAGCCGGCGCTCGCCCTCGAGCGTTGCGGGTGCATGCTCGGCGATCAGGCGCAGGCCGAGCTCGATGTGCCCGAGCAGCACGCCCTCGCGGCTGCGCTCGATCTCGGCGCCGTAGCTGAACTCACGCGTCTTGCCGAGGTCGTGCACGATCGCGGCGCTCAGCAGCAGGTCGCGGTCGAGGCGCGGATGCAGCGGGCACAGCTCGAGCGCCATCGTGGCGACGGCGACGGTGTGCTCGAGCAGCCCGCCGAGGTAGGCATGGTGGCTCGAGGGCGAGCGCGCCGAGCGGGTCGCGTTCCCGCCTGCCCCCGCGCCTGCGGCGCCCGCAGGCAGCGAGCAGGGCGCCAGGCGGATCTGCTCGCGCAGGCGCGCGTCGCCCAGCATCCGCTCGAGCAGCGCCTTCAACGCCGGGTCATACACCTCGCGCGCAAGATGCTCAAGAAATCCTTCCAGCTCCTCGCGGTCGCGGTAGGCGGTCGGCAGGAAACGCGCGGGGTCGGCGTCCTCGCCCTCGGCGCGCTCGATCGAGCGCAGCTCGATCTGCAGCTCGTCGCGAAAGCGCTGCACACGCCCGCGCACGCGCACGAGCTGGCCGCGCTCGAAGCGCCCGGCGAGCACGTCGGCGTCGCGAAACGCACGTGCGACGATCGCGCCGGTGCTGTCGCGCAGCTCGAGCGTCAGGTAGGGAGTGCCCGCGCGCGAGATCTGGCGCTCCTTGCGCGTGCACGCGAACACCCCGTCGACCTCGTCCTCGCTGCGCAGCGTGGCGACGGTCTGGAGCTGCTCGGTGGGGGAATCGGGTGAGGAACGCGTGGCGGAAGCCATCGTCTCATGATGTACGGTGGTTCGGATGCAGCCCCTGATCTGGGACCGCCGTCCGGACGGCCTGAGGGCCCCGGCGTTGGTGTGCGCGTTCCAGGGCTGGAACGATGCCGGCGACGCAGCTTCGAGCGCGGTCTCGTTCCTGGCCTCCGCGCTTGACGCAAAGCGCTTCGCGCGGATCGACTCGGAGGAGTTCTACGACTTCCAGGCCAACCGGCCGTGCATCCGCTTCGACGAGAACGAAACGCGCGAGATCGCATGGCCGACGGTGGAGATCTTCGAGGCCAGCGCGCCGCGCGCGCCGCGCGACCTGGTGCTGGTGCAGGGCGTGGAGCCGTCGATGCGCTGGCGCGCGTTCAGCTCGCACATCGTCGACCTCGCCGAGGCGCTGGGGGTGCAGATGGTCGTCTCGCTCGGCGCGCTGCTCGGCGACGTGCCGCACACGCGTCCGGTCGCGATGAGCGGCCACGCCTCCGACGCGACGCTGCTGGATCGCGTCGGCATCCAGGCTTCCAGCTACGAGGGCCCCACGGGGATCGTGGGCGTGCTGCACACCGCGTGCGCGCAGGCGGGTCTGCCGGCGGCGAGCCTGTGGGCGTCGGTGCCCCACTACGTCGCCGCCGCCTCCAACCCCAAGGCGGCGCTGGCGCTGCTGCGTCGCGTCGAAGTCCTGATCGGCGTCTCTGTGGACGTATCCGAGCTCGAGTCCTCAGCCGCGGACTATGAACGCCAGGTCGGGCTGGCGGTGCGCAGCGACCCCGACATCCAGGCGTTCGTCGAACGGCTGGAGCAGGCCGCGGACAGCGAGGAACAGAGCACGCCCGAGGACCTACCTTCAGGGGACATCCTCGCGAGTGAATTCCAGCGCTTCCTGCGCCAGCGGGGGCGTGAGGGAAGATAGGGGCGGCGAGCTCGTCGTGCTCGACGTGCGGCGGAGCTCCTTGTAGCGGCGTAGCGCGAGCAGCCCGAACTGGAGGATCAGTGCGATCATCGCGCAAGGCGTGAGCACGCGTCCCAGCACCACGGGCAGGCTGGCGGAGGCGGTCACGGCGAGCGCCGGCGATTCTCCTGGTGAGCCTCGGCCGCCCGTCGACGGCGGTGCGGGCGCGCCTTCCAGCACGTCTGCTCCATTTTCGGCGTTGATCCCCACGATCCTGGCGCCCGCCACGTGCACGAAGCCCGGCGAGCCGAACAGGTTCGTGTTGACGCGTTCGCCCGGGCGCAGGTGGATCTGCGTTGGGATAGGGGCGCCCTGGACCGCCGTAGTGTCGAAGTGGACCGAAGCAAGGTGTTCGAACGAGCCGTGCAAGATCGGCGGGTGTGCATCTGAGCCATCCAGGAACGGCTGGCGCACATGCGCGCCGCGCAGAGTTGGCTGCTCCACGTCGATGTAGTCTGAGAACACCCCTGCGGCTGACGTCATCCCGACTGACGTGGCCTCATATGCCGTGGCATCGTGTGCGACAGGCGGCTGAGCCGAGAATTCCACGTTGCGATTTCCGGTTGACGGGTAGGCTGCGACCTGCTGGATGGCACCGGTCACCGCGACCACCAGAACTGGCGCAAGCGCCCAGCGCACCCAGGATCGAAGGCCACCACGCGCGTCCCTCGCGAGCACGAGCACAGCCAGCACAGTGCCGCTCACGCCCAGCAGCGCATATGGCTCGAGCCGGTAGCTGTATTGCATGGTCGCGTAGTAGCGAGGAAGCGCCAAGATCAGCCCGGCATGGGTCATCCACACGATCGTCAGGACGGTGAAGCTCGCGCAGATCAACAAGATCCTCGTCCAAGCTCGGTGCAAGCCGAACGGCAGGGCGAGGGCGATGCCAACTAGTGCCCACGCCATCGCGAGGACCGGCAGCGACAGCGCGAATCCGCGATCGAATGGGGACGCGCTCGAGCGCGAGAGAGTGAAGAGGTGCTGCGTCCCCACCAGGTACATCGTGCTTCTCAATATGCCTCTCCAGGTTGGATACTCGCTTGCGATCCATGTACTGGACTGATAAGCCACGGCGGGAATCAGAAACCACGCGCTGACGAGCATTGCGGGAACGGCGACTGCGGCGAGACGGACGAGCCCTGGTCGTGAGATCTCCCGTCGCGCCTGCGGAACGCAGACGACGATCGCCAACCCGACAAGCGCGATCGTTGTGGAGCCCCACACCAAAGTGAGTACGTGGCTGCCCGCGAAGAACACGCAGCCGATCGTGAGGGCCAGCGCCGGCCACATGCGTAGTCGCCCGGCTCGCACGATGCTCAACCCGGCCGCGACCATCAGCGGGATCGTCGAAATGGCGATGAATTCGGGCCACTCGCCCTGGGCGTAGATCATCGTCACGTAGTAGGAGGAGGTGATGAACACGAGGCCGGGAACCTGAGCCTGCCACCGCCCCAACCCCGCCAGCCGACCGATCCAGTACCAGCCCCCGTAGGCGACCGCGAACGCGCACAGGTAGGTGATCACGTAGGCCGCGATCGGTGCGTGCCCGAGCACAAGCGAGAGCACGGCCGTCAAGGCGTCGAGCGTGCCGGCGTAGAACGCATACTCGGGATAGAACACTCCGTGCCCATAGTTGAAGAAGAGACTGGGAAGGTGCCCTTCACCGATCGTAAGGCTCTGTTTCCACATGAACCAGAGATTCAGCACCCACGAGCCCGAAAATGAGGAGCTGGAGAAGTACAGGGGCCACGAGAGCGCACCGACGAGCAGGATCCCCGGCCCGAACGTAAGCGCCGCGCGCGCACCTGAACCGAACGAGACCCAGCGGGTGCGCAGCGCGGAGTGCCCAGCCGTCGGCGCCTTCATGCCCGACAAGATAGGCGCGAGCTGCCACCGCTTGGTTAGCACCGACCCCGATCCCGGCCGGCCCCCATGCAACGGGGGTTGCGCCCCTATCGCCGACGCTGGGATGTCTCTGACCTCATCTTCACTTCGGCCGCTGGTTTCTCATGTCGCAGGCTCGCCGAGAACCCGTCAGGTCGGAGACATACGCGACGCCGCGGCCTTGCCTGACTTCGGGTCGCCGCCGGTGAGCATCTTGGGTGTTTGCGCGGCCGGTATTGGGACTCTGGCGAACGATCGCCGACCCCCCGGGGGGCATGCAGCGCGACGGCGTTTGACCGCCCGATCCGCGCGATCTATCTTCGGTTCCAGCTATTCGGCTCCTCTGACTCCACGCATCTTGTCCGTCACCCCTATATCAGGCGCCCTGGAACCGGGCGCGTTAGCGAACCACGACGAGGACAGTCGTGCGCCGCGGATCGGCCTGCTTGTGGTCGCCTACAACGCGGTCTCGACGCTCGCCCAGGTTCTGGACCGCATTCCGAAGACATTCAGGTCGCGCATCACCGATGTGTTCGTTTGTGACGATGCCAGCCAGGACGCGACCTATCTGGTAGGTCTTGGCTATAAGCAGGTCACGGACGACCTGCCGCTGACGATCATCCGCCACCCGAGCAATCTAGGCTACGGCGGAAACCAGAAGGCTGGCTACCGCTTGGCGATCGAGCACGACCTCGACATCATCGTGCTTCTCCACGGAGACGGCCAGTATGCCCCCGAGTGCCTCGAGGAGATCGTCGCACCGCTCGAACGTGGGGAGTGCGACGCCGTGCTCGGCTCGCGGATGATGATCAAGGGCGCCGCGCGCAAAGGCGGCATGCCGCTCTACAAGTACGCCGGAAACAAGATTCTCACCCGCTTTGAGAATCGGATGCTCGGCACCCACCTTTACGAGTTCCATTCGGGCTACCGCGCCTACAGCGTCAAAGCGCTTTCCCGCCTGGCCTTTGACGAGAATTCCGACGGATTCGATTTCGACACGCAGATCATCATCCAGCTCGTCGATGCCGGCAAGCGGATCGTGGAGGTCCCGATCCCAACCTACTACGGCGATGAGATCTGCTACGTGGATGGCCTGAAATATGCCAAGGACGTTTCGGTGGCTGTCCTTCGCTACCGGCTCGCCACACTCGGCATCGCCACAGATGCCGTAGGCGGCGTCGGCGAGGAATACGCGCTGAAGCACGGCGAAGAGAGCTCACACGCGATCATCCTGCGCTGGCTGTCGCAGATGCCACCTGCTCGCGTTCTCGACCTTGGCTGCTCCGGGGGTCTTCTGTCTGAGCGCGTGCGAGCGCTCGGACATCACGTCACGGGTGTAGACGTCGTTGAGCTTCCGCAGGTCCGAGACCGTGTCGACCGCTTCATCCAAGGAGACCTCGACAACGGGCTGCCGCTGGAGGTCGAGGCGAGCGGGCCGTTCGACGTCGTGCTTGCCGCGGACGTGCTCGAGCACGTGCGCACGCCCGAGTTGGTTCTCGAGCAGAGTCGCAACGTCCTGGCTCCGCGCGGCGTGTTGGTGGCATCGGTCCCCAACTTCGGTCATTGGTACGCCCGCGGACGCACCGCATTTGGCCTTTTCGACTACGACCAGCGCGGGATCTTCGACCGCGGTCACGTTCGCTTCTTCACCCGACGCGGCTTCCTGCGGAGGCTGCGCGCAGCGGGCTTTGCGGTCGTGCGAAACCAGGCGACCGGCGTGCCACTGGAGGCGCTGACCGACCGCGACGGCGCACTCGTGCGGACGCTGCGAACGGTCGATCGCCTCGCGGTCGGCGTGCGCCCGACGTTGTTCGGTTACCAGTTCGTCTGTCAGTGTGAGGCGCGGTCCGACATTGATGGGCCGGGGGGCTTGCAAAAGTTCGGTAGTTGGGTTATGGTCGAACAGCCGGGATAATCGGTTCACGACGGGGGAGCGCCTGTGCTTGAGGATTCTCTGAGACAATTTCTGCCCACGCGCAGTATTCGGATCGGGCTCGCGCTGTTCTCACTCGTGACTTGGGGACTCGTGCTTCCGGGTGCTCGAGCGGTGGCGGCCGGCGCACCGGAAGCGCCCATCACGGAGCTGTGTTCCGGACCGCCCGGTGCGAGCGGGGGACAGAAGCTGTGCGGCGCCCTGGATCCCCACGCCAACGCAAAGGTCGGCTTCTATTTCGCGTACAACTCGGGTGCGAGCTGCACCGGCGGAAGCAAGACGCCCACCGAAGCAGAAGTCGAAGGCCAAGACATCGAAGTGTCCAGCGAAGTGACGGGGCTCCCGCCCGGAAGCGAATACACCTACTGCCTGGTCGCCACGAACCCGTCCGGTGAAACCTTCGGTGGGCCCGTGACCTTCACAACCCCTGGCGTTCGCCCACCGGAAGCACCGATCACCGAAGTATGCGGTGGACCCGTCTCGCCAGGGGCCGTCCGGTTGTGCGGCACGCTGAACCCACATGCCAGCGCAAGGACCGGCTACTACTTCGCGTATAACGCGGGCGCGAGCTGCACCGGAGGGAGCAGAACCCCGGCCGGCGAAGAAGCCGAAGGCCAGAGCGTGGAGGTGTCGAGCGAAATAGTTGGGCTTGAGCCCGGCACCGAGTATGCGTATTGCCTCGTGGCCACGAGCATCTCAGGCGAAGCTTCCGGCCAGACCGTGACCGTTACGACCGAACCGCAACGCCCGGCAATCCTCAGCGAGACTACAAGCGCGATAACACCGACGGGCGCGACCCTGGAAGCGCAAGTGAACCCCGACGACCAGGAGACCAGCGCCTTCTTCGAGTACGGGACCGATGAATCGCTCAGCGTCGCAACGGACGTGCCCGGCGACAACCTCGCCGCCGGCTTCGGCGCTCAGCTCGTCGGCGTACCTCTCGGTGGGGGCCTCGAGCCGAGCACGACTTATTACTACCGCGCGGTAGCGGCCAACCCGAGCGGCACGAGCGAAGGTCCCATTCGCTTGTTTGTGACCCCAGCGGCCGTGCAGCAGACGCCGCCCGCCGGCGGCCTCGTCTCGCCCGAAGGCCCCAAAGGCGCTACCACCCCCACTGTGACCGTGACTGCCGTCACGGGGACATCGCCGGGCAAGCACTCTCCGCCGTTGACGAGGGCGCAGAAGCTCGCAAACGCATTGAAATCGTGCGAGAAGCAGCCAAAGAGGCGACGACCGCGCTGCGAGGCGCTGGCTCGCAAGAAGTACGGCAGTAGGCCCAAAAAGACAAAAAGAGGGTAGCCCCTTCAGTCGAGAGAAGTCCGTCGGGCGCCTTGCTGAAGGATATCTACATCAATACCTGAAAAGGAGGACGCGCCCATGCCGGTTCGCGGGATTCGTGCTGTGCGGAGAGCCGGGCAGCGGTTTGCTCAGGCGATGTGTCTCGCGGGTGTGGCGGCGCTGTCGTCGTCGCTCGCCGTCCCGCCGCCGGCGGGTGCTGCCGGTCGCATTGGATACGCACCCGTATCAACAGGCCTCGAAGCGCCGCGGACGGAACTGGCTCGCGTCTGCCCGCCGCCCACTTCGACGACTGCGCAGTGCCTCTCAACGCTCGACCCGACTTCAGCCGCCACGCCCCCAAGTGCGAGCGCGGCCGCATCCGCGACCGCCTGTTTTGCGGGTGAAAATGAATACTGCGGTGCCGGTCTCTCGCACGGCTTCTCCGCCCAAGATCTCGAGTCCGCATACAAGCTCCCTTCGGCGACGGCTGGCTCTGGACAAACGGTGGCAATCGTCGATGCCTACGACGATCCCAATGCCCAGGCGGACCTCAACGTATATCGCTCCACATACGGTCTACCAGCTTGCGAAACCGGCTGCTTCTCGAAGGTGAACCAGACGGGCGGGACGACCTATCCGGAAGCAAACGCGAGTTGGGGCGTTGAGATCTCCCTAGACTTGGACATGGTATCAGCGGCGTGTCCAAACTGCCATATCCTGCTGGTCGAGGCGACGACCAACAGCCTCGCAAATCTGGGCATCGCCGAGAATGAGGCCGCGACACTCGGCGCCACGGAGATAAGCAATAGCTATGACGCCAACGAAGCCGAAGTCGGTAAACCCCAGCTGGAAGAAGACAGCAAATACTATAAACATCCAGGTATCCCGATCACTGTCGCGAGCGGAGACGACAGCTACGACAACACCAATCCCTGCGTCAGCAAAGAAAGCAAATGCATAAATGTGGCGCCCAACTTTCCAGCGGGGCTCTCTACGGTTGTCTCAGTAGGAGGGACCAATCTATACCCGGAAGGAGAAACTGGACGCGGCTGGAGGGAGTCGGTCTGGTTCTACTCCGGCAGCGGCTGCACCCTTTATGTCGCGAAGCCCTCGTGGCAAACTGACAAAGGCTGCGCTGACCGCACTGATAATGATGTCGCTGCCGAGGCGTCGTCGACGACCCCGGTTTCGGTTTATGACACGTACTCCGCGATCGTGCCCGGCTGGCAGCTCGTCGGTGGTACGAGCGCGGCGACGCCGCTCATGGCAGGTGCGATAGCGCTTGAGAGCAGCGGCTTGCGCTCTGAAGGCGCCGAAGGCATCTACAAACATCTCAGCAACTGGTTCGATGTGACCGAAGGCTACGATTATCCAGCGCCCAACGAAAAATGCCCTTCGGAATATCTTTGTAAAGCGGAGGTCGGCTACGACGGGCCGAGTGGCGTGGGGACGCCGAACGGTGGCGCCACGGCCACGCCACCAAGCGCGGTGACCGAACCCGTCTCGGGCGTTACGACAACGGGCGCGACGCTCAACGCGGTTGTCAATCCGGAGGCGTCCGCAACCACCTATTACTTCCAATATGGCGCCTCGGTCACGTATACCTACGGCGAAGTGCCGATTGGCGGGGCGAAAGCCTCAACTTATACCAAGCCCGCGATCGTCAGTCAGGCCATATCTGGCCTCCAGGCCGGCGCCGTCTATCATTACCGGGTCGTCGCCAAGAGCGCCGGAGGAACGACCTATGGCGCCGACCGCACCTTCTCCACCGCACCGAAGGTATATCTGTCGAAGTTCGGATCCAAAGGCACCACCGAAGGGACGTTTGAATCTCCGCAAGGCGTTACGACAGACAGTCACGGAGACATCTGGGTCAGTGATTATCTAAACGATCGCATTGAGGAGTTCTCGCCGACCGGGGCCTTTCTCAGGATGTGCGGCTCCAAAGGCTCCGGGGAAGGGCAGTTCAACGGGCCGACGGGCATCGCGGTCAACCCAACCAGTGATGGCGACCGCGGCGGCTACGTGTACGTAAGCGATTCCGGCGACGGGCGGATAGAGGTGTTCTCGCCGGAATGCAAATACGAGGAAAGCATCGGAAAACCGGGTTCAGAAAATGGGCAGTTGTCTGACCCGATGGGGCTGGCCTTTGGCTTCGACGGAACACACTACTATCGGCAGGCTCCGGTGTTGGCTGTCGCGGACTCAGGCAACAACCGCCTCGAGGAGTTCACGTGGCAAGTGAACAACGTCCAGTACAAAGCGGGGGAATACTTTGCGAGCTATGGATCGAAAGGCTCGGGCGAAGGACAGTTCATAGATCCTACCGGTGTCGCGCTGGTGGGCAGTGAACACCCAGAAACCGAGGAGTTTGACGTAGTGGACTCGGGCAACGATCGGATACAGGAGATCGAAGAAGAAGAGATTACGGCTTTGCACGAAAAAATTTCGTTCAAACACGTGAAACAATTTGGCGCCAAAGGTGCGGGCGAAGGACAATTCTCGAGCCCCACCGCTATTGTGGTCGATCCGACCACAGGGGATCTTGACGTAACCGACACTGGCAATAGCAGCGTCGAGGAGTTTCTGCCGAGCGGCGCTTACGTCGCCCGGTTTGGCAGCAGCGGTAGCGGCAACGAAGCATTCGCGGAGCCTAAGGGCATCGCCGTCAACGCTGCAGGTGACGTATACGTCGCCGACTCCGGAAACAACCGGGTCGACGCGTGGCAACCATCGCAGCAGCCGAAGCCGCAATGGGCGATTACGAGTACACCGAGTCAGGGAGTCGACAGTTACTTGTGGGGCGTATCGTGCGTCAACGGAATTTCGAACTGCAGTGCCGTCGGTGAACACACGCCGGGCGAAGGCAGCAAGTCCGAACCGATGGCGGAGTGGTGGAATGGCGTGGAATGGACGTTGCAGTCGATACCCAGCCCGAGTGAATACAGCGCGTTGTCCGGGGTATCATGTGCATCTACGACCTGGTGTGCGGCGGTTGGGTTGTATAAGAACACCGCCGGCACCTATCTCTCACTGGCGGAGGATTGGAATGGCACAAAATGGTCGATTCAGTCCACGCCCGAACCCAGCGGAACGCTTAACAGCGGGTTTGATGCGGTGTCGTGCACTTCCTCCAGCGCGTGCACCGCGGTGGGCGAATATGAAACCAGTGCGAGTGCGCTGCTGCCATTCGCGGACCGCTGGAACGGAACCGAATGGAAAGTGCAGTCGCTGCCGAGTCCGGCCGGTGCCAAGGAAACCTACACGACGGGTGTGTCGTGTACCTCGTCCATCGCCTGCACGATGGTGGGAACGTACAAGAGCAGTACAAACGTATATCTGCCCTATGCGGCAAGTTGGAACGGCTCGGAATGGAAACTTCAGTCGATGCCGATTGCCACAGGGGCGACATCCACCCGCATGCACGGCGGCGTGTCGTGTACCTCGACGACGGTGTGCACGGCGGCTGGCTACTACATCAACAGCGCGGGCACCCAGGTGACGCTGGCTGAGCGCTGGAACGGCACAGAATGGGCTGTACAGTCCACGCCGAACCCGACTGAAGTCAAAACGAGCTCGTTCAGCGGCGTGTCGTGTGTATCGGCCGTGGCGTGCTCAGCCGTCGGCGTTTCGCTGAACGATGCGAGTAAGTACGTGACGCTGGCTGAGCGCTGGAATGGCACGGAATGGAAAGTCGAATCGACCCCGAACGACGAAAAAGGCGAAGGGTGGCTGAGCGGCGGAGTATCTTGCTCAGCAATCACATCGTGCGCCGCGGTCGGAAATACTGGCAAGACCTTCGCGGAGCTCTACCGGTAAAGGACATCGGCTTTCGGATGGTCACCGGCCCCGCGGAGCATCCTCGGTCTAGCCGGCAGCAAGGTCCAACGCTTACCAAAGCGCGTCAGTACCTCCACACATTCCCGGCGGTGCTGCTGGCTTGCGTTGGTCTCGCGGCGTGTGCCGGCTCGTCGGGCAGTTCGAGGTCGCGAGCGGCCTCTACCGGAGCGGCGGTCGGAGCTGCTCCTGCGGGCGCACATAGAGGGACAAGCTCACCGCCCATCTCCGTCGCTCAGCGGCTTACGGACTTTGCGGCGTGCCTGCGCCGCAACGGCGCCGATGTGCATCTGTCCCGAACCTTGCCCGGCGAGAGCCCGGCACTCGATCCAAAGACGATCGACACAGGTGGCGCACACGCTAGGGCGACGTGGGCCAGGTGCCGGTCCAGCGTGAACTTGGGTGGCCCCTTTTACAGACCCGAGGCCAGTGGTGAACGGCCAGGTGGCATCATGCGTCCTGGCGGAGAATGATGAGGTCGGGGGCGGGTCTGTGAGCGCGACCCAGGGGTTGAGCGGGACCAGCATTCGCCTGTATAGCCATTGTTATACAGACTCTTCAACGCGACACAAACCCCGCAGGCTCGCGGCCGAGACCCGCGCGCCCAGGCCCGCGCGCGGCACTCACGCGAAGCAACCGGCCTACTACGCCTCCGCCGCCGGGCAGACGATCCGGTAATCGCACATGGAGCATGCGACCCGCGAAGGCGTCGGCTCGAACTCCTGCTCAAGGATTCCTCCGCCGACGTCGAGCACGATCTCGGTGACGACCTCGGCATCGCGCTCGCTGCGCGTCACCGGCACCTTGAGATCGTCGAGCACGTAGTAGTAGGCCTGCTGCGAGGACTCGAGCCCCCAGTCCTCGCGCGCGGCGAGCGCATAAAGCGACAGCTGAACGTCGTCGCGCAGCTGCTCGGCGCTCTTGGGCCGCGAGGTCTTGTAGTCGATCAGCTCGTATTCGGCACCCACTCCGGCCCCGTTCTCCCCCCCGCCGGCGCCTTGCTCGCCCCCGCCCCCGTCGCTCCCGCCGATCCGGTCGACGCGATCGACGCGCCCGCGCAGATGGTGGGGCCCGAGCCGGAAAGAGAACTGGCGCTCGAACCACACCGGCTGCGAGCGCTCCTCGCTCAGTCGCGCGTGGTAGCGCACGAGCGCGTCGCGCGCCTTCTCGAACAGCTCGCGGTCGCGCTCGCTTTCGCCAAATCCGGCCCGGCGCCAGCCGCCATCCAGCAGCGCGAGCATCTGCGCGAGCGTCTGGCCCCCGTCGGCGTGATAGCGCTCGAGCACCTGGTGCACGACGATGCCGAAGCGCTGGTGCACGGTCTGCTCGGTGGGGATGCGCAGGACGCGCGCGTACTTGTAGCGCAGCGGGCAGCTGCGGTAGGTGAAGATGTCCGATGCGGACAGCGCGAGGCCGGCGCCCTTGCGCGGCAGGAACGGGTCGAGCGAATGCTGCTCGCGCGGAGCGACGGCCTTGGCGCGCGCGCGTGCGCTCGCGACCCCATCAAGGCCGCCCCCGCGCTCGGATGCGCTGAGCGTCTCATCGAGCGTGGAGGTCTGAAAGATCTCGCGCTGCAGCGGCGTGGCGGCGGCGAGCAGCCGCTGGTTGACGTCGGCGAGCGCCTCGCCGAGGCCCTGCCCCTCCGGTCGCTGCAGCAGCGCGGAGAGCTTCAGCAGCTCGAGGTAGCGCACGACCCCGTGGGAGATGTCGAGATCGGTGTCGAGCCGCAGCTCACCGAGCCGCCCGCCGATCCGCGCGACCCCCTCGAGCACCTCCTCGCGCAGCAGCTGGAACGTGGCGTGCAGCTCATCTACGGGCTCCTCCTCGATCGGGTCCCGCTCTTCTATGTGTGCGTTCGCATGGTCACCGCCGCCTTGGGGGTCGCCCGCTTCGGAGCGCTCGATCGGGGGGGCTGGCGATTGCGCGATCGCGTGGTCCTCCCCGAGGCCGTCGGGCACGACGGTGGCGAGATGCCGAGCGAGATCGCGGATGCCGGCGTTGGGCGTACCGCGCACGAACTCGGTGGCGAGCCGGCGCAGCAGCTCGAGGCTGGCGCGCTGCTCGGCGGCGTCCTCGGGCGCGAGCAGCGGGCGTCCGCGCACGCCGAGGCGCTCGATCAGCCGCCCGAGGAAGGCGTCGGGGGCGAGCGTGTCGAGCTCGGCGGCGGCGCTGCGGTGCAGCTCGACGAAGCGCTGGATGCGTTCGCGCGCCTCGGGCGGCACCTGCGGGGACTCGGTGGCGGCGGCGAGGCCGCCGACGAGGTCGAGTTTGCCTGTGCCCCTCAGGGTACGGCGCCGCGCGACTTGGATCACGCGCGCGAGCTCGACTTGGCGCAGCTCGATCGGCGGTCTGGAGAGCGCGCGCACGACGGCGGCGGCGTCCTGCGGGTCGATCAGCAGCCGCATCCAGGCGAGTACGTCTCGCACCTCTGCGCGCTTGAGAGATGCGCTCTGCGAGCCATTCGCCGGCGCGATCGCGATTCTGGAGCCGGACACAGTCCCAAGAATACGTGGGCGCGGCGTCCCGACCGGGCTACGCTCTGTGTGTGGACGTGATCGATTGGGGCACAGCCCAGAGGGTCGGAGAGCTGGTTGCGGGCTCGCCGCCGTTCGGGGGCGTGCGCTCCGCGTCGGTGGAGCCGCTGACGCGCGAGTTCGCCGGCAAGGTGGGCGAATACAGCGGCCTGACCTTCTCCACGGAGCTGCCGTCGCTGGAGCTGGTCGACCGCCCCGGCTGGATCGCGGCGAACCTGAAGTCGATGCGCCCGCTGCTGGCGCCGATCACCGAGCCCCTGGGCGACGGCAAGGGCCTGTTTGCGGGTCCGCTGCGCTCGGTCTCGGGCCTGTTGATGGGCGTGCAGGTGGGCGCGCTGACGGGCGTGCTGTCGCAGCGCGTGCTCGGCCAGTACGACCTGGCGCTGCTGGACGAGACGGTCACGCCGCGACTGCTGCTGCTGGCGCCGAACCTGGCACAGGCGGCGAATGCGCTGGGCGTGGACCGCGACGAGCTGGTGCTGTGGGTGAGCATCCACGAGATCACGCACGCGGTGCAGTTCTCGGGCGCGCCGTGGCTGCGCGAGTACCTGGGCGGGATGCTGAAGGAGCTGATCGAGGGGCTGCAGGTGACGATCACGGGCGGATCGTCGAGCAACGACGAGGAGCACGCCGGCGAGGGCAACGGCAAGCGCAGCGGCGGCTGGACGCCGAGCATGCCGAAGTTGCCGGACGCGGCTGAGCTGCGCGACATGGTCGAGCGCGCGCGTCGCGGCGAGCTGCTGCGCTTGACGCTCGGTGAGGATCGCTGGCAGCTGGTGGAGCGGATGCAGGCGGCGATGTCGCTGATCGAGGGGCATGCGGAGCATGTGATGGATGAGATCGGCGCGGATGTGCTGCCGTCGCTGCCGCGCCTGCGCGCGGCGATGAACCACCGCCGCGAGAACCGCGGCCTACCCTGGCGGGTGCTCGAGCGGCTGCTGGGCCTGGAGCTGAAGATGCGCCAGTACGAGACGGGCCGGCGCTTCTGCGACGCGGTCGTCGCGGCCGGCGGCCCGCAGGCGCTGGCGCTCGCGTGGACCGGCCCGGAGGCGCTGCCGACCCCGGCGGAGCTCGAGCAGCCGTCGCTGTGGATCGCGCGCGTTCCGGGCGCAGACGCTGTAACGCCCGCGATTTCTGGCACGTATCAAGCGACTGTAGAAGCCACGGATCGCGATAACTAGGGCTTCTGGACCCGGTTCGCGAGGTGCTCGACCAGCCCGCTGTGCGGGGCGCCGAGGTGCCGAACCCTCAGAAGCAGGCCAGGTGGCGGCGCGCCCTTCGTGATGATCGTCGCTGGGATAGACGACGCGAGCAACTTCGGCCGATCCCAGGTCGACATCATCCGAGCACCGAACAGCGTCACATTCAACGCGCCGGGCAGTGCGGCGCTCGGCGCGATGATCCCTGAGAAGCCCTCTTTACGAAGCCTCGCACCCTCACTCTGGCATTGTTCATAGTCCTCGGAGACGAGTGCCGCGGGGTCGAAACCGGATCGTTCTGCCTTCTCGAAAGTGGCGTAGTTGGCGATAACCCCTTCCTCGATGAGGACCGCCCACATGGAGACGCTAACCATCGCGACCTCGTCCTCGACGCGTAGCTCCTCGGTGCGGATCAGCTCGGCCCACGCGCCGTCGGTGCTCAGCGAGAGATACTGAGTCGGTCCGTCGCCAGGACGATGCCAGCGGCCCGCCTGGCTGTTCTCGCGCACCCAGAACGGCGTGTCATAGCTGGAATAGCGGTGCGCGATCTGGCGTTCGATTGCGATCTTCTCCGGATCAGGCGCCATGCCCCGCTCTCCCTTGTCTCGCCAAGCCCACGAGGGCCCTTTCAAAGCCCGGCTCGCTCGCGACGTCGATTGGGGCGTGGCCGTCGAGTTCCGCGCGCTCTCTGTGAAACCAGGCGACGACGCCCTCCGGGTTCCATACGTGTCGGAGCAGCCGCACCAGGTGGACTGCCAAGACCAGTTGGTACGGAGGTTTGCCGCCTTCTTTTCCCAGACGCTGTAGATGACGGGTCGAGACGCCGGCAAGGCGCGCTTGATCCGCCTGGGTGACGCGAGGAAGCGCCTGCTGTAGGTAAGCCACAAGTGGCCGAGCGTCGTCATCGCGGCACCCGGCGTGCTCGTCAAGCGCATCGCGCACGATGTGGCGGATGGCCTCAGAGTCGACGAAGAACCGGTCGAGTGCATCGAGCGGTCGGGCCTCGTCGGACTCTTGAAGGGCGGCAAGTAGGTTGATGATGATCTTTCGGATCTCAGCCACGGCCTCCGGCTCGAGTTGCGGCGGAAGGTCGTTGCTGAGCTGCACCGACAGTCGCCGTGCCGTCTCAATCCATCGTTTTGAGTATTCAGGATCGACCGCATCCTGGACAGCCGGACCGGCCGCCTCGATTGCCTCGCGAAGCTTGGTTAGGCCTTCGCTAATCCGTCGCTCCAGGTCGGCGAGTTCTTGCTGCTCCGGGTTCCAATCAAGAACTAGTCCCGACAACGGTCCTCCCTTTGTCGTAATGCTGTCGTACTCTGCGGTCATAACTCGGCCAGTATAGCGTACACCCGTCGGAAAGTCGGACACAGTTACGACATGGCGCGGAAATCCGCCCTTGATGTCCGGGGGCCGCGACACGATTCGGCGGATTCGGCCTATTTCCGGCCGAACGCATGTTCCTACTGTTACAAAGTAGGCGGTCGTAGCTGTCGTCGGTTACAGGGTTTTCACGGGCTGCTACGATCCTCGTGTAACGATCTTCTGCACGGGGGGTACAAACATGTGTTCGCAAGCCCCCCACTCCTCGCATCCGGCGGGGAACAAATAGGAGGCCTCTTCTAGATGCCAACAGCACCGACTTCATCCAAAGCCCCCAAAGCCCGCGCCAAAGCCGCGCGCAAACCGGCTGCCGCCAAAGCCGCGTCGGCGAAACGCGCGAGCACGAGCGGCACGACCCAGGCGAAGGCGACGCACGCCAAGGGAGCTCGCACGCGAGCGACCAACCAGGCGGAGTCCGCCGTCAAGCAGGCCCAGACCGCCACGCGTGAGACCGCCGGCGTGTTCGGCGACTACGCCGAGCGCGCGGTGCTGATCCCCGTCGGCGCGGCGCTGATCGCCCGCGAACGCATCGTCGAGAGCGTCAGCGACACGGTCTCGACCTATGGCTCGACCTCCAAGACCCAAGCGCAGCTGCGCCGCTTCGAGCGCCGCGGCGTCACCGCCCGCAACCGGCTCGAGCGCGAGGTTCGCAAAGCACGCGTCCGCGTCGAGCGCGACCTGCGTCAGCGCAGGCGCAAAATCGAGAGCACGGTGTCAGAGCTCGAGGAGCGTCGCGACGCTGTCGTCAAGAGCAGCGGCGATCTCGCCAACCGCGTCCCCGAGCTGGTTCCGGATCTCGCTAACCGCGTCCCCGACCTGGCCAACAAGGTCCAGGAGCGCATCCTCAGCCTGGTCTAGACCAAGAGCTTCCCCGCCTGGCCCTGAGAGAGGCCGCAAGCGGAAAGTCTGCCGGCCTCATATCCCGCCGGCAGTAGTAGCACCCTCTCCTCCCTCGACTCGCGGGCGGCCCCCACCGCCCGCGAGTCTTTTAACGACTCAGGTGCGGGTGGCGATAGCCTCTCCGCGATGGCGGCCATGCTGGCGCTGACTTCGCTTCGGTCGCCGTCCACGGGTCGCAGCTCGACGTCTTCAGGCGTATCTACTCGCCTTCTTCGTGCACTGCGGAGCAGACAAGCGATACGCGCCACTCCTGGGAACGTTCCGGCTTCACGCTCAATACCAGGGCTGGCTCGTCGAGTTCGCGGCGATCGTCGAGGCACAGGCTCAACTTGGAGGCTCTGAAGCTACCGTGTATAGCTGGATCGCTCAGGATGCTGCTGCGCTTCGCCGCTCGATTGCTCGCGGAGTGGAGTTCTCGTCCCGCTCTCGGATCAAGAAGAGCTTGAAGCGAAGCTCGAGCGAGACTCGGGGTCTCGGTTGTGGGCCCTTGCGGTGTGGCACCCCAGGAATGGGATGCCACACACTCCGCGCGTAGCTAGGCTGCTTTGTTACAGCCGCATCACTTCCACTTCGCCGTTGGTTACTGTGCCGCCGTGGAAGTTGGTTATGGTCTCTGTCGTTTCCTCGGAGGATAATTTGGTTTTGCCGCCGTTTGTGACGGATAAGAGCTGGCATAGTTCGGTTGCTGTGTTTTCTTCGTTTAAGACGGTGATGATTTGGTTGTCTTCGCCTTTTTTGACTAGGGCACCTGTGAGTGTTTTGGTTTTGACGTTTTCTGGGGTGAGTGCGCCTGCTACACAGCCCGAGAGGACGGCGCTGATCGCGCTGCCGCATTCGAAGTGGACGGGCGTGAGTAAGATGACCAGCGCGACTCGTAACGTGGGCCCCGCGTTGTAGTCTTTGAGGTGGTACGTACCTAACCATAAGATCGAACCGGCTACGGTGTCGTTTAACCCGGTACATTTCGTGCCGAGCGCGTCTTTGTATTCTAAGAATAAGATGTCGAGTAACCCTAATTTCAGGGATGTCCCTTCGAGTGTGCCCTCATCTTTTTCGGAGGTGATCAGTTCGAGGCTGCCGTTGAATGTGCTTTTTGGGCTTGTGAGGCTGGCTAAGATGTGTTCTTCGCCTGGTCCGGCCTTGGGTAAGAGGCTGGGTAGTGTCGCGGCGGCGTTGGCGGTCGCGGCGAGGATGCCGGCGAGTGCGAGTGTGGCGATGAACGTGAGGCTCAGGGTCTTTATCAGGTGCTTCATGATTCCTCCGTTGTGTGTGGTGCGTGTGTGTTACATTTCTGGTGGTTGGGGACCTTTGTATTGTTTGCAGTTGGGGATGATGTAGCCGGGGGTGCAGTTTGTTTGGGCGGCGAGT
>Ga0182024_10000648_pt1 | contig 90187 bp, 71 predicted proteins | sample P32metaG_FD_120480 | JGI IMG/M metagenome (GOLD analysis project Ga0182024, IMG submission 120480) | Permafrost microbial communities from Stordalen Mire, Sweden - P3-2 metaG (Illumina Assembly) | ecosystem: Environmental > Terrestrial > Soil > Wetlands > Permafrost | place: Sweden: Stordalen... | reverse complement strand
TCAGGAGCTACAAATCCCAATCATTGATGAAGCCCACCTCTTAAAGCTCATTTCTGCCCCGCAAGGGGAGAACTAAGTGCGATCTTGCCGTTATCAACGTCGCCGTGCAAAAGCATCAGCGGGGCTTACTGTGCACACAGGCTGCGTTGTTGAATTTGGCCATTTGGGAAAACACATGAGACCTAATTCAATATGTTTCTCAGAGGAAACGGTGAGCCCAGCGGCATGAGCGGGCTCAACCAGCCAACCGGAAATTCGCTTTGCAATCGCGTCTCGTAATTCCTTGTCTGGCATATTTTCCACGTCAACCTTGCTCACTGTTCCATCGCGACCAACCGTAAATGCGACAAGGATCCCCTTTGCTGCAGCAGGCCGCCCACCCAGGCTGGGAGGCGATGGAATCGGTGGCATCTCGCACCTAAGACAGCCTTCAACGAAGGACTCCGTCTGCAATGAGACTTGTATGACACCTCTGTCAGGCATAGTTTGCGGGGCCGCAGAGGGTATCGCACTCCCACATTTCAAACCTTCAACGACTGTACATACGGTTTGCCCAACCATGGCCCACTTGCCGGACATGTCCGAATCTTGAGGCAATGACCAGATCTTTTCAGTGACACCATAGAGATCTTCCACCACGCCATACTTCAGCGAACATCCCTGACCGTTACAGTTGTCGAACTCCGTACTGGCTCTCACTCCGTGCTGCCAGTTCTGGCCATCTTGCGAATGCAATGCGACCGGCGCGCTATAACCTCCACCGGGATTATGCTCTCTGCCCAGGTACTCTATCCCGAAGGCCCAATATTCTCCATCATGGGTTGTCAGAGTTCCAGCGAAGGTGTTTTCAAGGTGTGTGGGGACCCAAGTCTTCCCAGCGTCAACGGTGGAGAGCATGATGTTTTCGCCCTGGTCCTGATGAAGAGCGATTGCGTAGCGCGTCGCACTCAGCGCCGCGATCGATTCCACCTGCGAAAATGGCTTTACTTTTGGATCACTCGTCAATGCATCCACCGGCTGCCAATGCGCTCCTCCGTCTGATGTCAGGCTTACCCGGTCATTGATCATTGCTACCCCATTTTCCGCGCCGGAGAAGCTGAAATCTCTGATGGTCGATCCCTGACCTCGCGAACTCCAAGTCAGGCCATCGTCTGTTGTCAGCAAAACACGACCGCCAGTACCTACCGCATGTCCAATCGCATCACCTGCAAAGGCAATCTTCAAGAGAATTTCGCCGTCCTGCTTCTGATGTACCACTTTCCATGTCACGCCGTTATCCTTCGACACAGCAACTGTTTCATCCGATCCACACGCAAATAAGTCGCCTCCGTGCGCAGTGATATCAAATGGACGAAAAGATAGCGGAACTTGCCTCCACTTGGTTGAGTTCAAAGTGGCACTCTTGGAATTGCCTTGATTGTTGTGTTTGTCAGGATAAGCAACCAAAGCACCGAAGAGAGAGGACAATACGAATGCCGTAACAATCCATTGTTTCATCGAGTCATTCCTAAAGAGATTGTCGCGAGTCTACCATGTTGATGAGCGCATGCATCGCAGCCAGACGCAGGGAAATCATTGGATTGAAATCCGTACGATGAAGATTTGCCTTTCCGGAATTGCATTTTCGTACTCGACAATCCCGAGGTCTGTACCTAAGCTAGCCTGCATGTCGCTCCTGCGCAGGGCACTCACAGCCATCCTTCTCTTTGCATTCAATTGTCCCTGCAACGCGCAAGACCCGCTGAAGGCCTACCCCAACAATTACAAGCTCGCTCTCGACAACTCGCATATCCGTGTTCTGCGATGCCACTATGGTCCGCATGAGAAGGTCGGCGTACATAACCACTCTAACTACCCCACCATCTACGTTTACTTGTCCGACTCCGGCGAGGTTCGTTTCTCGCATGTCGAGGAACATGCCTTCGTCATGACTCGTCCGCCGGTGAAGAAAGGTGCCTTCCGCGTCAGTCCGGGACGCCGCGAGCGCCATACTGTCGAAAATCTCTCGGAGCTAAGCTCCGACGACCTGCGTATCGAACTCAAAGAGATTCCTCTGCACAGCACTCTCCGGCCCTTCCGCGGCGAAGCACCGGCACGCCTACAGCCCGGTATCAAAGAAGAGTTTTCGGAGCCACAACTCTCCATACACCGTATCGTCTGCAATCCCGGCTCGCCCTGTTCACTCAGCGCCTCGAACTCACCCGCACTGCTAGTCGCGTTCTCGCCGCTCAAAGTTGTCACCCCAGGGCCGGCGGTGACCGACAAGCAGATGCAAAGCGGCGATATCGAATGGCTGGAGAACGGGAAATCCTTGTCCATTTCTGCGTCAGGCGTCGAGCCGGCGCACCTGCTTCGGATTGAACTCCATCGGCCCCCTCGATAGGGACTATCGCAAGACCTCACAGCCGTGATATCTAGCGTTCAGGCCTGACTCTTGCACGTATAACGATGCGAGTTTCGCATTTCTGTCTGTTAACTATTACTAACCACCACTTACCTGGGTTACCACACCCTTGACGAAGATTACCGTCCACTTCCTGCCGGCGGCATCATAGGTGACGGTTCGGTCGCCTTCGCGAGTGGAGTCGCTCTGCAGCATGATCCCGACTGCCATCCGCACCTGGTTTTCAGTCATCCCGATTGCCGGGGTGTGTTTTGCCACGGCGTCCCAGACGGCGGGCGGCCAATGATCGTAGATGGTCTTAGGATCGTCGTAGTAGAAGAGCTGATCGCAGAAAAGCTTCTCGTCGTCGCCCTGCGCAAAGCCGATCGGAGCGGCAAACTGTTCGGCGCCGTCATTGAGCGTGAAGACCGCGAAGTACTGGCGCGTTCCATGCGGAACGCGGTCGTCCTCCTTCGCGGGAGCCGCGGCCTTGATCAGCTTGACGACGGTGAGCTTTTCCGCGGAGGGCAGGACGCCGACTTTCTTCGCAAACTGAACGGTATTGCCGGTGTAGGGATAGTACGGCAGCGAATAGCCGGCTTTGACCCACAATGGCTTGCCTTCGAGCTGACCTTTGGCGTCAGAAAAGCTGGGGAGATACAGCAGTTTCACCACTGCCAAGTCGTCGGTAGTCAAAGTGCGCGACTCCGGACCTTGCTTCACCGCCACGCCGGGATTCTGCCGCGACTTGAAAACATACAAGAGATACCCGGAGGCGATGAGTACCACCACGAGGGTGATCAACCCTCCTTTTTGCCAACCTTTCATGCATGCACCTTTCCGGCCAACATAAGTTTGATGCCGCGCAAAGCCTGGCGTGTCCGCTCCTCGTTCTCGATGAGTGAAAAGCGCACATGCCCGTCGCCATACTCGCCGAAGCCGATTCCCGGACTCACTGCCACCTTAGCTTCGGTGAGCAGCAGCTTGCTGAACTCCAACGACCCAAGAGTGCGAAACTGCTCCGGAATCCGCGCCCATACGAACATAGTGGCCCGGGGCAGCGGGACCTGCCATCCAATTTTGTTCAGTCCCTCGACTAAAACGTCGCGGCGCTTGCGGTAGATCTCACAAATCTCGCCAACGCAGGCCTGCGGCCCCTCGAGCGCCAGGATCGACGCCACCTGAATTGGCGTAAACGTCCCATAGTCGAAGTAACTCTTCAGTCTTCCCAGAGCCGCGACCAGCGTCGGATTGCCGACCATGAAGCCTACGCGCCATCCCGGCATGTTGTAACTCTTCGAGAGCGTAAAGAACTCGACAGCCACATCTTTTGCACCCGGCACCTGCATCACAGAGGGAGGCTTATACCCGTCGAACGCAATGTCGGCATAGGCGAGGTCGTGTATGAGATAGAAACCGAACTCCCGCGCCATGGCGACAAGGCGCTCGAGAAACGGCAGCTCTACACACTCCGTTGTTGGATTCGAAGGGAAGTTTACAATCAGCGCCTTGGGTCGCGGTTGCATGCGCGGAATGAGGTTTTCGAGTTCGACAAGAAACTGTCCCTGATTCTCAATCGGAACGCTAACCACATGCGCACCCGCAATCACGGGCCCATAGATGTGAATGGGATAACTCGGATTGGGCACCACGACAGTATCGTTAGAATCAAGAATCGCTAGGCAGAGATGCGCGATCCCTTCCTTCGATCCGATGGTCACAATTGCCTCGCTCGCCGGGTCGAGGTCCACTTCGTAGCGCGTCTTGTACCAGTTACAGATGGCCCGGCGGAGCCGCGGCAGGCCCTTGGACACCGAGTACCGGTGCGTCACCGGTTTCAGCGTCGACTCGATCATCTTGTCGACAATGTGCTTCGGCGTTGCCCCATCGGGGTTGCCCATGCCGAAGTCAATGATGTCTTCACCGCGCCGCCGTGCCGCAACCTTCATTTCCCCGGTTATGTTGAAGACATATGGGGGCAGGCGCTTGATCCTACTGAACTCTTCCATCTCAATATCCTAGCCGACCGGCACAATTCGCAGCAGAAACGAAGGGCCGGGAATCAATCCCGGCCCCATGAGCGTTACGGTTGCGGCACCTTACTACTTGATTGGATTCCCAGACGTATCGGTGTACTCGATGGGCAGGTTCAGCTCCTTCAAACCTGCCTCGATCTTCGTCTTGTCTCCTACCTCGACGATGATCAGATTGTCGGGATGGACATCTTCCCTGGTCGCTTTCTGCACGGCCTCGGGGGTGACTGCGCGGTACGCATCCGGCAGTGTGGCGTAGTAGTCGAGCGGACGGTCGTAGAGGAAGATCGAAGTCATCGCTCCAGCGGTCGCGCCGGTGGTCTCAAACTGCGCGGGAATCGACTGAATATTTGCGTCGCGCGCCATCTTGAGCTCTTCTGCTGTGGGTGGCTCGGTCTGGATGCGCTTCAACTCCAACATCAGCTCTTTGGTTGCGGCAGCAGTCACATCGGTCTTGACCAGGCCGCCGGCTGTAAATGGACCGCCCTCGCGATAGAGCGCATACCGCGAATTTGCCCCGTAGGTGAAGCCGTGAACTTCGCGAAGGTTCATGTTGATGCGGCTGCCGAAGCTGGCTCCGAGCGTGTAGTTCATTAACTGCAAGACCGGCAGATCGGGCGTTGAGCGCGGCAGGCCCAGACCGAAGGCCGAGAGCGCGGTCTGCGGAGAGCCGGGCTTGTCGACCAGGACGATTTTCAGCGCCGGTGCGGCGGGCGGCGGAGGCAGCGTAACGGCTCCCGTAGCTGTTCCAGTCCAGCCGCCGAAGTGTTTCTCTGCCAGCGCCCTGGCCTGCCCCTCGGTGACATCGCCGGCCAGTATCAGCGCCGAGTCTCCCGGACCGTAATGCCCGGCCCAAAAGGCCTGCAACTCTTCGCGGGTAAAGCTCTTCACACTGTCCACCGTGCCTGAGCTGGTGAAGCCGTAAGGCTGCTCACCGTAAAGCGCCTTGAGCCCGACGCGCTCGGCGATCGCTCCCGCAGAGTCGCTCTCCTGCTGAATGCGCACCATGCGCTGTTTGCGAATCCTCTCCAGGTCTGTCGGATTGAAAGCTGGATGCAGAATTACATCGGAGAGCAGGTCCAAAGCGCCGTCGGCGTGGTTGGTCAGCACGGTCACGCTTGCATTGGTTCCGTCCATGCTGGCAAATACACCCAGCCGCGTTCCGAGCTTCTCGGCGTCCTGGGCAATCTGCGTCTGGTTGCGCGTTGCCGTGCCCTCTGAAAGCATGCCCGCGGTGAAGTCGGCGATTCCGGGCTTGTCGACCGGATTGGCTTCGCCTCCCGCTCGCGAAACCAAGGTGGCGGAAAGGACGGGTAATCCGCCATCGTGGACGAGGTAAATCTTCAACCCGTTCTTCAAGGTGAAGGTCACGGGAACGGGCAGATGGAAGGTTAGCGCCGGTCCAGGCTTGGGAGCCGTCTTGCGCCACGCCTCTTTGGCCTCGAATTCAGGCGCGTAGGGCGCAGTGAGCTTGACGTCTGCATCCGTATTGGCCGGGCTGCGGGGAACATCGTCGACTACCTTCTTGCCCGGAACGCAGGAGACTACGACGGCCTGATTCCTGTTGAGGTACTTCGCCGCGACCTCTCTTACGCTGGCCGGAGTAACCGCCTCGAACCGCGCTATGTCCTTGCTCAGATATCCGGGGTCGCCAGTGTACTGGTTGTAGCTGTTCAGCGAGTCGGCTATGCCGCCGAAGCCCCCAAGCCGCTGCAGTCCGGTGATTTTCTGCGTCACGTCGATCGTCCGCGCGGAGTCCACCTCGTCCTGCGTTGGACCGTCTTTCTGCAGCTTGCCCACTTCTTCCCAGAAAGCCGCTTCGAGGTCGTCAAGCTTTGTATCCGGCTTTGCGGTAATCGAACACGCGAAGACTGAGGTCAGCTTTAGCGGGCGGTCGTAGCAGGTGACGTTCTGCGCGACTTGTCTGTTGATCACCAGAGCCTGATCCAGTCGGCTCGCTTCGCCGGCTCCCAGAACGTGCGCGACGACCTGTGCATCTGCATCGCCGGGGGCAAAGGCAGGCGGCACGAGGAACGCAAAGCTGATCTGCTCAAGCTTGACGGTATCGGTCACCGTGGCGCGTTTCTGTTCCGCAATCACCGGAGTCGGCATTGTCGCGGTCGTCACCGGCTCAACCTTTGGGCCGGAGGGGATAGGTCCGAAATACTTGGTCAATAGCTCTTTAAGCTGCGTGGGATTGAAATCTCCGGCGATGGCGATGCTGGCATTGTTCGGCGTATAGAACTGCTGATGGAACTCGCGAAGATCGTTGATCCGCGCTGCCTCGATATCCGCGTGCGAGCCGATCACGTTCGCGTAATAGGGATGCTCTTTGGGAAAGAGCAATTGATAGACCTTCTCGCTTGCGAGGCTGTATGGACGGCCCTCGCCCTGCCTGCGCTCATTGCGCACCACATCGCGCTGATTGGCCAGCTTCTCGCGGTCCAGCCCCTCGAGCAGGAATCCCATGCGGTCGCTCTCCAGCCAAAGAGCCAGCTCAAGCTGGTTGCTGGGCATGGTCTCGAAGTAGTTGGTCCGGTCGAAGTTGGTTGTCCCGTTGACGTCTGTCGCGCCGGCGCCCTGGACGTATTTGATGTGCGCCTTCTCGCCGACATGCTCCGATCCCTCGAACATCATGTGCTCAAAGAGATGCGCAAACCCTGTGCGCCCAGCGCGTTCGTTGAGTGGACCGACGTGATACCAGAGGTCCACGGAGACGAGCGGCAGGCGATGATCTTCATGGGTGAGCACAACCAGTCCATTGGGCAGCGTGTATTTCTCGTACTTCAACTCCGGCAGCTTGAGCGCCGGTGACTTGTCTGCCGCAAGCGCTGCGTCTGCTCCGCCAAGGCCCAACAAGCTCGCGCACAATAGCACGGCTGCTACAGCCGGCTTTGCCGCTGTTCTCCAAAATCGCATGTGTCCTCCGAAAAGTTTTGCCTGAATTGCCTGTATTTGTTCCTGGAACCAGGATCCGGTCCTGACGTGAAATACGGTTCGGGATCGTGCGCATCAAACCGATGCAGAAATCATACCCGACGAGATCGCACCGCCTCTGGTGAAGACATTTTGCCGGCGCGGGAACGCTCACGGTCGCGGTCGCGTATTCACTCGCACCTACTCTCGCAACCGGGAGTGTTGCATGTCCGACCAAGAGCCGCTGCCTGTCGCTTCGAGACAAATCGATCCCGGTGCAACGCGCACCACCCCTTGGTGGGTGAGTGCACTGGTGATTACCGGCGCTCTGCTCAATGCCGCTGGCGCGGTTCTCTCGATCGTTCACCCGGCCATGCTTGTTTCTCCGCATGCCGAGATCAACGAAGCAGTCCATGTCTACGCGGGCTATGTCTTCTCCCGCGATATGGCTATCGGCATTTTCCTGACTGTGCTTCTGCTCTCAGGCGCACGGCGGACCCTTGGCAACCTGATGATGCTGGTCGCACTTATTCAATTTCTTGATACAGCAGTAGACTGTGCCGAGGGGCGCTGGCCAGTGGCGGCCGGAGTGCTTATCTTCGGAATTCTTTACCTGATCGGTGCGGCGCGCCTTTCCGGTCATCCCTTCTGGCGCCCGGAGGCATGGAAGCAATAAGACCCTCCGGGGAAAGCTGTCCGGCGATTCTCCTTCTGCCCGCGACGTTTACATTTGCGACGAGGCCGGCCATCTTCGCTGGCCTCATTGTTTTTCTTTCGCATTATTGGCTACTAGAATCAAAGAAGTGGCCACGATCGCGCCAGTCTCCTCCCGGAGTTCGATTCAGTCCCGATCCGTGCACTTCGCCCTGCGCGTCTTGCAACTGTGGCATCTGACGAGTCTTGACGCCGCTACGGTCGCTGTCGTCTGGACCCTCGCATTCGCCCGTGCAGCGCGGGTCTCTCTGCCGCTGTGGGTACCGGTCATTTTTGTGTTTGGAACCTGGACGATGTACGTAGGCGACCGGGTTCTCGACGCCCGCAGCGCTAAGACTCCCTTGCGCGCCCGCCATCTCTTCCACTGGAAACACCGCCATATTTTCATCCCAGCTGCGATATGCGCTTCGCTGGCAGTGATCGCGCTGATCTGGTTTGCCGTCGTGCATCACCAGATGCCGGTGGCGGCTCCGGAAAGGAACTCGATCCTGGTGGCGGCGGCTCTCGTTTATCTGGGGTCGGTCCATACGCCGCGGCGTGGCTTCATGCTCAAACTGCGGCTACCCAAGGAACTCCTTGTCGGCGTGCTGTTCACGCTCGCCTGCGCCGCTCCCACCTGGGAGCGCGTCGTGGGCCATCGCGCCGAGCTCGTCGCGCCGGTTGGCGCCTTCATTCTGCTCGCATGGCTCAATTGCCACGCTATCGAACGCTGGGAATCTCCCGTTTCGCCTCGTGTCTCGGTATCGGCTTTTTCGACAATTCTGGCTGTATCCAGCCTCTTCGCCGCCGCTGCTTTCCGCTCTCCCCGCGTCGCGTTGCTCTTCGTCGCAGCCGCCCTCAGCGCCGGTCTGCTGGCGTGGCTGGACCGCAACCCGCACCGATTCTCTCCAACCACCCTTCGCGCACTCGCGGACCTGGTACTTTTGACGCCGCTCGTCATCATTTTCCTGCCGTGAACCCTGCACCCAACTTTGACCGTCTCGCGCGGCCTTATCGCTGGCTCGAATACCTCACCTTCGGCCCTTGCCTGCAGCGCTGCCGCACCTGGTTCCTGCCCGAGATTCGCCAATGCAGCAGCGCACTGGTTCTGGGAGACGGCGACGGCCGATTCACCTCGCGACTGCTTGCGATGAGTCCGGAGATTCGCGTCCACGCCGTTGACCTTAGTCCGGCGATGCTCGCGGCTCTGCAGAAATCTGCCGGTTCTGATGCGCACCGGGTCACGACTGAGGCCGCCGACCTGCGGCACTGGCAGCCCGCTGCCTCGGCCAGCTACGGCCTCGTCGCCACCCACTTCTTTCTCGACTGCCTCACCACAGAGGAGATCTCTGCCCTGGCCCAACGGCTCGCCCCGGCACTTGCGGACGACGCCATCTGGCTGGTCTCAGAATTCGCGTCTCCGCCGACCGTCTTTGGCCGCGTCGTCGCAGCACCACTGGTCGCGCTACTCTACCGCGCCTTCCGTCTGATCGCCAATCTTCGGCTCAGCCATCTGCCCGATCACCGCCAATCCCTCAAGGCTTCCGGCTGGGTCATCCAATCTCAGCATTCGCACCTGAACGGCCTCCTCGTAAGCCAACTCTGGGCAAGTCAACTCCGGCTGCGAAGTGTTAAAAATCAAAGCTGAATCCTAGTGAGGCGGCAATCCGTCTCTAAAAGCACGCCGAGGTCTCTGCGATGGCGTTACAGTACCTAGCAGACGCCTTAAGGCATTAGCCGGGTTTCTGTGGCCTCGCCGGGAGCGGCGAAGGTGGGTTTTTCTCGAGGAAAGACCCATTCAGCAGTCGCGGCTTCGGTCTACACCAATCCGGAAAATGCTTTAGCGCCCTGGCAGACGCCAGCAACAGAGGAGGTGCATCCATGCCCGGCCTGAGTCCCGATACCACTGCCTATACCCCTACTTCCATCATTGGTTCCGACCTGCCCCGGATCGATGGCCCTCTGAAGACTACTGGTTCAGCCCAGTATGCTGCCGATTACCACTTCCCCAACATGGTGCATGCCGTCCCGGTGACCAGCACTATTGCCCATGGGACAATTCAAACGCTTGACGCCTCATCGGCCGAAAAAATGCCCGGCGTGCTGCTCGTGCTTCACCATGGCAATATCGGACCTCTCTTTCGCATGGCCCCCGGTGGTCGCGGCGGGCGTACCAGCGAAGCTCGGCCTCCCTTTGAAGACCTGACCGTCTCGTACTGGGGACAATACGTCGCGCTCGTCGTCGCCGAAACCTATGAACAGGCCGTGGCCGCCTCGACAGGGGTGAAGATCGAATACGTGCCAGCCCCGCTCAACATCAGTCTCACGCTCGACGAGGCTCAGACAGACGCGCTTCCGCTGCACACCGAATCCAAGCGCGGCGATGTGGAGGCTGCTTTCAATGCTGCCGCCGTCAAAGTCGACGAAACCTATATCACTCCCGCGGAAACCCACAACCCGATGGAGATGCACGCCACCGTCGCCGTCTGGGAAGATCCGAACTTCCTGCTCTATGAAACTTCGCAGGGTGTGGTCAACCATCAGCACGTGATGGCCGAAACCCTGGGTGTGCCGCGCGAGAACATACATGTAATCACCAGGTTCCTCGGCTCCGGCTTTGGGGGCAAGCTCTTCCCCTGGCCTCACTCCGCACTGGCTGCGGCTGCGGCCCGTCATCTCAATCGCCCTGTCAAGCTCTCAGTCAACCGCAAGATGATGTTCACAGCGGTCGGCCACCGTCCGCGTACGCAGCAGCACATGAAGCTGGGCGCCACGACTGATGGAAAGCTGGTGAGCCTGCACCACGACTACCGCAACCATACCAGCCTCGGGGATGACATTCGCGAAAATTGCGGTGAGGCGACGCCTTTTCTCTACTCCACGCCCAACCTTCTCGTGACCTCGGCGCTCGTCCGCCGCAATGTAGGAACACCGACACCCATGCGCGGTCCCGGCGCTGTGCCCGGCCTGTTTGCGCTGGAGTCTGCCGTCGACGAACTGGCCATCAAGCTTCACATGGATCCCGTCCAGTTTCGCGTCCAGAACGACACCCTCACCGACGAGAGCCAGAACAAACCCTTTTCCAGCCGTCACTATAAAGAATGCCTCGAAGTTGGCGCACAGAAATTCGGCTGGAACAAGCGGACAGCCGCCGTCGGTTCCATGAAGAAAGGCGACCTGATTCTCGGCTGGGGAGTCGCCGGCGCGTCCTGGGGAGCCTTCCGCGGACCCTGCCAGGCCACCGTGTCTCTGCTCTCAGACGGTACCGCTCGCGTCAGCTGCGCTACGCAGGATGTCGGTACCGGCACCTACACAGTCTTCGCCCAGGTTGTAAGCGACCGCACCGGAATCCCCGTTGACCGCGTACGCGTGGTACTGGGGGACAGTTCACTGGTACCCGGCCCTACGTCCGGCGGATCGACGGCTACGGCGACTGTTTTGCCTGCCATCGCTGACGCAACCGACAACGCGATGAAGGTGGCTATCACTTCTGCCATAAGCGCCACCGACTCACCGTTCCACGGAAAAACACCCGACTCGCTGGCGTTTTCGCAGGGGCGCGTCCACATCAAGACTCAGCCGCCGGCGTCAGGAACTCCTTATCAGGAACTCCTCAAGATGGCCAAAGTTGCCGCTGCCAATGGCGAAGGGAACTCCGGCGCGATTAACGCCGATCCTAAAGCAAAAAACTTCTCCACCCACTCTTTCGGTGCACAATTCGTCGAAGTCGAGTGGGACCCCGGCATTGCCCGGCTGCGCGTCAGCCGCGTTGTCTCGGTCATTGACGGAGGCCGCATCATCAACAAGAAGACCGCCGAAAACCAGATCCTCGGCGCAGTCGTGATGGGCGTCGGCATGGGCCTGCTGGAGCAAACCATCTACGACCAGCGCGATGGCCACCCCATCAACGACAACTTCGCCGACTACCTGGTCGCGACCAATCCTGACACGCCGAAAATCGATGTAACCTTCCTCGATTATCCGGACCCTATCCTCGGCGAATATGGCGCGAGAGGCATCGGCGAAATCGGCCTCGCAGGGGTAGCTCCAGCCATCACCGCGGCGGTCTACCACGCGACAGGCATCAGAATTCGTAAGCTTCCCATCCAAATCGAAGATTTGCTGACTGCGACTGTCACTACATGAACTCAGCGTGTTTCACAAAATTCGCGCTAACATCGGACCGTGCTGACATCCCGTGAAGCCAAAGCTTATCTGATCCGGCAGATCCTCGCGGAAGCCGACCGCGAAAATATCCACCTCTCCGAAATCGAGCGGCAGATGCTCGAATACTCCGAAACAGAAAACACCCCGCCCGACCTCGAAGAAATGAATGCGGAATTCGACCGCGATTACGATCAATCCGAATACGAAGCCAAGATCACCAGCCTCATTCGCAATCGTCTCGCTGGCCTCAAGGCTATTCACACCCACGACCTCCAACAGTGGCACGAAGCCGTCTCGATATTGGCTGGCGAAGATCATTACCTCCTTGTCATGATCGACCTCGCCGATACAAGGCCCATGGTAAGAACTCTCGGCACCCAATCACGCCTGCTGGATCGCGTGAAACTCGTTGCCACAGCGGTCGTCGTCATTGCCGTGGGTATGGCAATTATGGTCCTTCTTAACCTGCTCGGCTTCCATCCGGGCGGTCCCAGGTAGTTCATCGCCGCAAGGAGTACTCATCTTCAGCAACCAGAAATTCACATTCCCGCGAGACTTCGCAGGCACATCTTAAGGCAGGCTTAATCCCTACCCGCTAGGGTGGCGAAGTATCGAATTCGCCTAGCCAAGGAACCTAAAATGCGCACTTCCAAGCTCACGCCACTCGTCGCTGCAATCCTCGCACTCCCCGCCCTGCTGCCGGCACAACCCACCGCCCAGTGGCACGTCGTCAAGACCCTGCCTGTCGGCGGCCCCGGCGGCATGGACTACCTTACCGTCGACCCCACCACTCATCGCCTGTACGTTCCGCGCAGCACACACACCCAGGTCATCGACTCCGCCTCCGGCAAGGTCATCGGCGACATTCCCGGCCAGACCAGGTCGCATGGCGTCGCGCTCGCGCCCTCAGTCAATCGCGGATTCATCTCCGACGGCGGCGGCAAGGGTGGCATTGTGGTCTTCGACTTGAAGACCAACGCGATCCTCGGCACCCTCGCCGCCCAGCCTGACGCGGACGGCATCATCTACGACGCCTTCACCGGCCTGGTGCTTTGCGTCTCCGGCGATGGCGGAGTACTGATGACCTTCAAGCCCGACATCGATCCCAAGAGCGGCAAGATCGACGAACCCATCATCCTTGGCGGAGCACCAGAATTCCTCGCCTCTGACGGCGGCGGCAAGGTCTTCATCAATCTTGAGGACAAGAACGAAGTTGCCGTCGTCGACCTCAAGGCCCGAAAGGTCCTCGCACACTGGCCTGTCGCGCCCGGCGGCTCCCCGGTTGGCCTGGCTATCGACACCAAGGCACACAAGCTCTTCATCGGCTGCCGCAAGCCGCAGAAGATGATCGTGATGAGCACCGATAGCGGCAAGATCCTCGGCGACCAGCCCATCGGAGCCGGCGTGGACGCCACCGTCTTCCATGGCGGCCAGGGCTTGGCCAGCTGCGGAGACGGCGCTCTCACGGTTATCGCCGAAACCTCTCCCGGCAAGTATGAAACCGTGCAGACGCTGAAGACCCACTCCGGCGCCAAGACCATGGGCCTCGACCCCTCCACCCACACCCTCTACATGCCCGCCGTGGACTTCGAAGCACCCAAGCCCGGCTCCAATAGCCGCCCGGCGGCGAAGCCTGGCTCATTCCAGATCGTAGTCGTCACGCGCGACGCCAAGTAAAGGCTGAGGTCTTTGACCTCATCGGCGGAACTGAGCGTGAAAAGCCGCGCCGGATGAAATTGAGCCCATCCGGCGCGGCGTGTTTGCTTCGATGGAAGACTGACGCGCTTACTCCACGGCCGGTACGATCCCAAAGCCGTCTCGCCGCGCAGCCATTGCACGTTGGAATGTCTCAGCGATCCGCTGCGATTTGTTGACGAACACCGAAGCTTGCTCGGGCGGCAGCAACTCGCCGGCGGTTTCAGCGAACAGGGCCAGCCAGCGCTCGAAATGCTCGCGGCTCAACGGCAGCTTCAGATGCTTCTCCAGCGGATTCCCCTTGAACGTCCCGGCCCCCAGCAGCACCGACGCCCAGAACTCTTTCAGCAGCGCCAGGTGCGCCGGCCAGTCCTCCACTTGTTCGTTGAAGATCGGGCCGATCGTCGGATCGTGCTGGACCTTGGCATAAAACGCATCGACAAGCGTGCTGATTGCAGAGCCCGTTACCGGGGAAGTCCGATCTATCGTAGAAGCCGTCATATCCATCCAGATGCGGCGTATCGCCCCTTCGCGTCAGAAATGCAACTTTCGCGAGCCAGGGAGTCGCCGTTGCGAATAATCACCCATGGTCGGCGCATACTGAAATGGAACTGGAGCCCGGCACCTGGCAGCACTCCAAGCCATCTTCCGTCCCGGCGCAGATTGGTATCAATTCGTCGGCAAAATGTGCGTAAAAGCGGCATAAAAACGCCTTAAATCGGCCCATTAGGGACACAAAAATGCTCGTAATCCGTTCATTCGGCTGGAGATAACCGCACAAAAGCACCCCTCCCCCGGGTGTTCTACCCCTTTTGTTCGCTTTTCGGCAATCAAGGACCGCATTTTCAATTCATGCAATACACTGACCAAATTCCCTTGACACCCACATCTGCGCTACAGCACTCTGAGGCTCCCCGAAATTCTCATTCGTTCCGGAGGCCCTGCATGGAGTCCCTGCACATCCACGAACTGCACCACCTCAATCACTGGGCTCTCATTGTTTCGGCGCTCATCCTCTGGTTTCTGGGCGCGGCCTGGTACTCGCCTGCGCTATTCGTCAAACCCTGGATGCGTGCTCTGGGGATAGACCCCACCCGTACCGGGGAGAAGAAGGGTCTCGCCGCCGGTATGATCTCGTCACTGATCGGTGATCTGATTCTCTCTTTTGTTTTGTGGCACTTCGTGACCTGGGCCGGAGCCACAACATGGGTTTGGGGAGCCTTTATTGGCTTCCTCTGCTGGCTGGGATTCTTCGCCGCGCCCAACTTTCCGCAGAGAATCTATGAACGCCGTCCGTTAAGCCTTTTCCTCATCAACAATGGGTACTGGCTGGCTGGGCTACTGATCTCCGGTGGGCTGCTTGCGGCCTGGCGCTGAGAAACTGCGCGAACGGCAATCCGGGCGCTTGCGGCAACGGTCAAGGCTAGTTCCCTTTTTGAATCGCGTCGGCCTTTGCGCGTTCGGCTTTAGCGTCGTCAGCGCGGCCCTGCCGCTCATAGGCAACGGCTAGCTGGCTGTGCGCCTCCGCATACTTCGGGTCTGCTGCGATTGCATCCAGATATCGTCCCACAGCTTCGGCAATTTCGCCCCGCTGCAGAGACTGGTTTCCAGCATTGGTGCTCAACTGAGCACGCTGATGATTGACTGCCGTCCGGCTCAGATCGGCCGCTACCTTGCGCTCTGCTGCCGCCTCCTGTGTCTTGCCTTCCTCAGCCAGCACGGCGGCAAGGGTGATATGCGCGCCCGGCTGGTTGGGAAGCAGCTCCACGGCCTTGCGCAAAGCGGCCTCCGCTTCATCACGCCTCTCCAGTTGCTTTAGCACGGACCCAAGCACAGCCCACCCATCGCCGCTGTTCGGGCGTAACGCCAGAAAGGCTCGCAGCTGCGTCACCGACTCCTGCAGCTTGCCTAGTTGCATATACAAAATTCCCAGTGTGTAAGACGGGTCGGGCAGCGTCGGGCCAAGGCTGGCTGCTTTCAACAGCTCACGCACGGCATCGTCCATGCGATCTTTGAGCTTGTAGGCCAAGCCGAGGTCGTAGTGGAGTTGGGGATTGGCAGAGTCCAGTTTCTGCGCCTTCTCAAACTGCACAATCGCCTCGTCGAAGTGTGACTGCTGAAGCTCGGCCACGCCCATATTTTCCAGGACCACGGGATCATTCGGCGTCTCGGCGAGGGCGCGTTGAAGAAAGGGAACAGCCTGGCTGGCTTTGCCTGTCTGCGTCAGGGCCAGCCCCAGGTTGGTAAGCGCCATGGCGTTGTGCGGTTCCGCTTCGATCGCCTGGAGAAAGAGCGGAATCGACTCCTCCTGCCTGCCTAGCCGCTGTAGCGCCATAGCCAGTTCCAAAACCCCGCCGGGCAGGTTTGGGCTCAGCTTCAGCGCCTCCTGCAGATGCGGGACAGCCTCCTCGTCATTTCCCACCGCGGCCAGCCCGCGCCCCAGCTGAAACTGCGTTGCAGCGCTTTTTGGAGCCAATTGCACTGCTTTGTCAAGCTCAGCAAGTGCGGGCTGAAACTCCTTCTCCTCCACCAGCACCACGCCGAGATGCATGTGCGGACCGGCGCCAATGTCCGGGTTCAGGCGAAGCGCCTCGCGAAAGGCTGCCTCGGCCTCTAGCCACTGCTTCTCTTGGGCCTTGATTGAGCCGGCCTCGTCCTGCAATTCTGCTTTGCGCTTGTCAATGTCACGTCCGGCCTCCGAATCAGGCGGCATTGAATCGAGCGTTTTCAGAGCCTCCCGAATCTGCCCCGCCGCTTCGTCCAGCTTTCCTTCCGCAGCCAGCTTCCGTCCGAAGCCTTCGTGGGCCGCCGACAGATTTCCTATGGTAGCGGCATCTCCTGGCTTCAGCTTCAGCGCCTTCTCGAACTCCGGGATCGCTTCGCCGGGCCGGTCCATTTGTCCGAGTATCGATCCGAGGGCCTGGTGCGGCTCTGGGAGGTTCGGAGCCAGACGCACCGATTCGGCGAAATCCTTGCGCGCTTCCTCGAGCTTGCCGGCTTGCATCGCAGCGTAACCGGCGCGAAAGGCAGCATCCGCTCGCTGCAAGGCTGAATTTACCCCACTCTGCGGCTTTGCTGTCTGGCCCGCAACCGCAAGACTACACATCGGCGCCGTCAACAAGAGAGACAAAATGTGGATGCCCCAAAGCTCGATCCTGAGATTTGAGTTCAGTTTTTCGGTCGAATACCCGGCTGGCATTTCTACTGCGCCCCCGCAGGCTTCGGATCGTTCCTGTGTTGAATCTCCACCGCCTGTTTGTATTCGCGATTGGCATCCGCGGTTCGCCCCAGCGCCCGGTAGGCCTGCCCAAGAATCGTATGGGTGACATAGTTTCCGGGATCCATGGTGGCGGCCCTGTTCAAATAGTGCAGCGCCTGGATCGGCTCTCCGAGCTTGATGAGAGCCTCGCCCAGCAGGATGTACGGGCCGGTCGCATTGGGCTCCAGCAGCACGGCCTTGTTCAGAGCTACTCGCGCTTCTTCGAACTGGCCGTTGCGCACGTAGGCATCGCCCAGCCGGTCGTACATTGACCCGTTCAGCGGATTCAGCTTACGCTCCGCCTCCAGTTCTTTGACTGCCAGCGGCAGGTCTGCCTTGGCCAGCGCGATCTCCCCGAGCAACTGGTGGGCCAGCGGCAGCACCGGGTTCAGTTCAAGCGCCTTGTTTGCGAAGCGCGCCGCTTCGTCGGCGAACTCTCTCCGCAGAAACAGCCGCGCTGTGACCAGATACGCCTCCGCAGAATCCGCGCCGAAGCCGAATTGCGCTGCGAAGGCTCTCCGCGCATCGTCATATCGTTTAGCGTCTGTATAGCAAAGTCCAAGCACATATTGCGGGTCGGCATTCACGCTCTGGTTGGCGGCTGATTCGCCACTGCCTGCGCCGGTCTTTGACAGAGTCATGCCATGCGCCTTCTCCAGCAGGGGAATCGCTTCCGCAGGTCTTCCAAGCCTGTAGAGGGTAATTCCACGCATCTCCAGCGATTCCCTGTCCCCTGCATCCTGTTCAACAGCCCGCGCAAAAGCTGCTTCCGCCTCCGGCAGCTTGTCCTTTTGATACAAGATCACGCCACGCAACCGCTCTACGCCTGCTTCCTCCGGATTGGCCTTGCTTAGATCGTCCAACTCGGCCAAAGCCTGATCCAAGGACCCCTTCGAAGCCAATTCCCGCGCCCCGGCGATCGTTGGTGGCTCGGTTGTTACGGTCGTCTGTGCCGCCGCTCCTGCTCCAGGCATGGGCGCCAGAAGACACATGAAAAGCCCGATTATCGGAATAATCCTTGTTCCCTTCATTCGATCGCCCAAATCAAGTCTATTGCCCCGCAACGTCACAGAGTGCGCCAATGCAATCAACACAAAAACAAGTGGGGAGCCGAAGCTCCCCACTTGGTCCAGTTTCAGCATTCAGCTCAGAAGGTAACCTTGACCGAAAGCTCCAGATACCGTGGTCCAGGCCCAGGAGCTTCGCCAGTGATGGTTCCTGCCGACAACACGTTGGTTTGAGGATTTCCGGCATTGATATGGTTCAAAGCGTTGTACGCATCAGCGCGTGCCTTGATGCCCACTTTCTCCCAGATCGCGAACGTCTTCTGGACCGACAGATCCATGTTGTAGAAGCTCGGTCCCCAGTAGGTGTTGCGCCCGTTGTTGCCGATGTTATCCAGACCCGCGTCCTGGAAGATAGGGCCAAGAGTCTGCGCCGGGAAGAAGGTACGGTTCTGAGACGCAGCATTGAAGCTGGTCAGACCCGTCTTCATGTGAGCGCCCGTCTTGTTTGGATAGCAGGGCGCCGAGCCAGGTAGATCGTTTGCCGTCTGCTCAGCGCCAGTCCCGTCGAGGTAGCTGAACTGGCAGTTGATCGTTGGAGTGAAGGGCATGCCGCTCGATACATTGACCGTGCTTGACACCTCAAAGCCGCCAAGCAGCAGATCCTCTGTTCGATTAGCGCCGGTCATGAACATCTTACCTTTGCCGAGAGGAAGCTGGTAGCTGCCGTACGCCGTAAACGAGTTCTGCCGAACGTTCTGATCACGCCCATAGGCTACGCGCTTGCTCCACGTCGAATATTGGCTGGCCTCATCGAACGCGCTCGCCCACTGGTAGTTGGCCGTCATGGCCAGCCCCTTCCACTGCTGCTGCGCCAGGGTTACCTGCAGAGCATTGAAGTTGGTGTTCTGGTCATCCCCGTTCAACTGAATGCCTTGAGTCCAACCGCAGGGGCCACCGCAAGCAGGCAGCGCACCGCCGAAATACCGTTGCAGTTCATTCTGGTTGCCGGTGGCGCCTGCCGTCATTCCTGGAGATCCCGGCTTTCTGGGATCCCAATGGAGCGACTGGCCCCCGGTAGTCGAGAGAGTCTGACCGTATGCAGTCGTGGAAGCCGGCAGATTGATTGCCGCTTCATTTGGGTTAGTGCTGTTGCCGTCGCCGTCGCTCAAGGTATTGGTTCCCTTGTTACCGACATAGGCGATCGTCAGCGAGAGCGTCGGAGTAAGAGCCCGCTGCAGGCTCAGGTTCCAGGCATCCAGCGTCGGGAAGCGAAGCGGGTTCTGGCGTGCCTTGGAGCTTACGCTGGAACCGGGGTTGGGAAGAAGCCCGTTTGATGGGACAGAGAGTGACGTGTACGGGATTGGACCACCTGTAACGGGAACCGTGGTTTGGGAGTACACATTCGCGCCGCCGGCGCATCCTGGGTTGTCCACATCGGAGCCCACGCAGAAGGCCGCACCCGTTGAGGAATCATTCGGATTGGAAAGACTCTGGTTGGCCAGGACAGGCAGGTTCTGCGTCGCCGTGTGACCAAAGATCGAGCCAAATACGCCGATGTCAAAGCTGCGCCCGTACCCGGTACGGACGACAGTTTTCTCATTCAGCTGGTAGGCGATACCGATGCGTGGTTCAAACTGATGCGACTTGCGCGCCTCCCAATCCATGTTGGTTCCGATCCCGCCAACTCCCGCAACGTGCAGATAGCCGTCGTGCATATTGAGCAGGGAACCTTGAGCCGCTCCGTTGACCGTTTCCGGGAAGTAGTACTCCCAGCGAACGCCCAGGTTAAGCGTCAATTTGCTCGAAGCCCGCCACGTATCCTGTGCGTAGAAGAATGTTCTCTTCTGGAATTCCTTAGCGTTGGTGGAGGTCGAAACATAGCGCTGGAATGTAGCCACGTCGCCCAGAGCGAAGGTAGCAAATCCCAGGCCATCCGCGCCGTTGTTCGAGGTGGGCCCTGTGCTGAAATTCAGCAAACCAGTACGGTTCACGTCTGAAGGTACGCGCAAATTGCGTCCATAACGCAGATCCGCTCCCACCTTGAATGCATGATTTCCGATGGTCTTGGTCCAGTTGTTGACGATCTGGAACTGGTCCTCCCGCTCGATCAGCGGGCAGTTGCAGCGGCTGACATTCAGGCCGTCACCATATTCCGGCTGAGTGCTCCCGCCGGCCAGCGTATCCATCTGTAGTTGCGGAAGTCCGCCCGTCGTCGTGTTACCTGTATTCAGGCCGGCCAAACCCAAACCGGTGGCTGCGGATGCAGTCTGATCGTTCTTCGCATCAGCGATGTTGTAGCGCAGGTACCCCAGACGCAAGTCAGCGACCAGCTTGGGATTGAACACATAGTCCGTGCCTACGGCCACGCTGTCGTCCGCGCTTGTTGAGTTTCCTCCATAGCCGCCAAGCCCGAATCCACGACCACCCAGGCCGCTGTAGAGCTGCGCTCCCTCCAGGGTGTTTGTCCACCGCGAGAACCGGACAAAGGCGTTCTGCTTCTGGTTGAGCGTGTCGTCAATGCGCACTGCCCACAGATTGCTGTTGAAACCGCCCGTGCCGCTGGCCTTGTAGTTGGAGTCCAAGCCACCAAGGCCACCACCCGACTCTGCGTTGATGTAGGGCATCAGTGTCGTGAGGACGTTCTTCCACTCCTTGGAAACCAGGGCGTCGGGAATAATGTTTCCTTCGAAGGGTACGGGAGTCCCTGACCTGTTGTCGTAGATCTGTCCCTTTCCTAAAGGCTGCAGGTTGGCCAGGTATTGGCTGAAATCGCAACCGTTGCCGCTCAGGCAACTGGTAGCTACCGTCTGCGAAGGAAGCGTGTCAACCGTTGAGGTTCCAACCTTCTGCCGCTGGCCTTCATAGTTGCCGAAGAAGAACAACCGGTCCTTGATGACACGGCCACCGATCGAACCACCAAACTTGTTCTTCAATCCGGGCGGAACCGCGCCTGGAGAGCCCTGCGAATACGGCTCGCGCGCCTGGAAGGCCTGGGTCGTTCGGAAGTCGTAAGCGCTGCCATGGAAGCTGTTCGATCCAGACTTGGTCTGCACTGCCATCACCGCTGACACAGCCTTGCCTATCTCGGCGTCAAAATTCTGTGTGGTGATCTTCGTTTCGGTGATCGAGTCCATAGAGGGATTCACAACCACAATGCCCAAAATCGGATCCTGGTTGTCAGTGCCGTCCAGCTCATACGCCACGCCGCCAAAGGCCTGGCCATCGATCTGGATTTGCCGCGAAGCCTGCGGATTCTCGTCCGCCGCATGCGACCAGCCCAGCAATTGCGCACCGGGCAACAGAAGCTGCAGGTTGGTGAAGTTCTGGTCGCCCACAGGCAAATCCGAAACTTCCTGTTGGTTGAATACCGTGGAAACGTCAGCACGATCCGTCTTCAGCACGGGAACCGAGTCCGCGTTGACTTCGATCGTCTCCGCGCCGGCGCCGGCGATTTCGAGAGCCACGTCAACACGTGGCGCCGTGTCTGCCTGCACCACGATGCCTTTGCTCAGGAAGCTCTTAAAGCCCTTAATGTCTACTTTGAGGTCGTAGGTATCGGGCACCAGATGGGATACGGTGTAATCGCCCGACTCGTTTGAAGTGACTGTCTCGACGGTGCCTTTGGCCTCGTCGGTCAGCGTTATCGTGGCGCCCGGAACAACCGCCCCGGTCTTATCCGTCACTGTGCCAAAGACAGATCCATAGACTGCCTGGGCGCGTGCGGGTGCGTTAGTGAGCAAACATCCGATGGCGAGGAGTGCCATGTAGAATGCCGCCCGCATTTTGTTAGTCATGCGGTCTCCTAAAATCGTTCAATCCGTTATTGGATCTGTTCTCTTTTTGCTCGGCAGTTGGTTGAAAACTCCCGTTCCCGTCATCACATCGCGGCTTCCTGAATCTGACAGCTCGATCGCCTTCAGGACCGGTTGCCTGCGTGGCTGTACGGAAACGTAATTGGAGTTCTCCCCACCTTTGCGAACAATCACGGCGAGTCCTGCCGCGCTGGCTAGGCCCGCTCTTTAAGTCCAGTTTCGGACACTTACACGTCCGAAAGAAGGATCTGCCCGACATGCCCGCTTCCCGGAATCTCAAATTGAAGCAAACAAAAAGGCACTTCGGAACACCGCCGAACGATAGTGGAAACGAGGAACACCTGTCAATCCTTTGGCGCCAGAAAAGTGGTTGGAAGTTCAAGGATAAGTAATGTCAAAGATTGAAAGCGTTTTCAAGCGATACCGCTTTGCTGAGCGTCCTCCCTCAAACCTCCGTCATCTCATAGAAGTTATAGACTTTACTCCCATTTTATGAAGAGCCACCGCCTGTAAATCCGGCAGATCGAATCCGTCGAGGCTGCCATCTGAATTGCATTCGTCAATCCCGGATACATGACAAATCTCCTAAGAATGCGGATACAATGACATATCATTTCAGTCGCTGGCAATGCGCTGCGTAACTCCGCTCTTCTCTCCCGGCAGTCGTTTATTCGAGGCCGAACGCAGCCGAGTTTTAAGCTCCATCTAAAGTTGGAGTAAATGCCTTTACTCGGCCTCGTGCCGATTCTGTCCGATGTCGGGCACTTACGCCGCTATACTGTCCGCCAACACGTCTGCCTCGCGGTAATCGGATTGAACCCCTCTATCCCAGATCGGGCATTCGGACCACTTTGGGCTCTTGAGAGCATGACATTTGACCGTCCTCACACCTGCACAAACGATTAAGCTGGTCCCGCGGACCACGCCATGCAGAACCCTGATGACAATGACCTGGGACGAGAAGCGCGGCTCTCAGACTGACGGATCAACGGCTGAGGCACACGTGCGGCCCCGAATGAATCTCTGCGGCTAATTGCCTGGCCTGGCCGTAGTCCGGCGAAAACTCTAGAATTCGCCGGAGCGCGCCAAGCGCAGCCTCCCGGTTACCGAGGCCGCATTCAACCACTGCGAGGTTCATCCCGGCCTTGGGCTGGGCGGGATCATTGCCGAAGGCTCGCTCCCAAAGCGCGACCGCCTCCCGATACTGCCTTTCGTTGGCCTTGAGCAAGGCCAGGTTGGCTGCCGCGAATGAGTCGTCAGCGTCAGAAGCCAGGGCCAGCCCATATTCCTGCGCCGCTGCCGCCTTGTCTCCTGCAATTTGGTCCAGGAACCCAAGCTGCGCGTGAAGCTCATGGTCTCCGGCTGCAGCGGGAAGCTCCTCGGCCTCCCGCAGCAGGGTGTGGGCTCGTGCTGCTGCGCGAGTATCACCCCTTGCCGCCTCCATCGCGTATGCCAGCCCCAGGTCGCGGGCTTGGTCTTTGCCTGAAGTGGCGTTCACAACGCTGGTTCCATCTCCTACTTCGACTAGTGCTTCAGCCATCGAATTCTCTGCTGCCTGCTTCGGGGCCTTCTTTGCCGGGAGGGGCGGAATGCGCGGGATTCGGTGGTCCGTCACCTGTTCATGAGCGATGTCGCTGGCGCTCGCACGCGGCATGTGACATGCGGTGCAGTCTGGATTCTCAGGGTGATGGGTGGCCCCGAACCCATCCCGCGGGCGGTCGATCGGTTTGGCCGCAGCGACGGCTTGCCCTGCAGATTGGGGGTCGTGGCACACCAGACAACGCGCCCGGTAGAACTCGGCCCGCTGCTCCACGGTCACGGCGCTGGCGGTTGAGTGCGGATCATGGCAACTCGTGCAAGTGAGCCTCTCTCCTGCTCCGCGCCGGCAACCGCTCTGCAGGAGAGCCTCCCACTGGCTTGTTGCCCTGGCATCTGAAACGGGCGGTCCCATCTCGCCTGCGCCGGATTGGCTCTTACGCACAAAATAGCTAGCATAGTCGAAGATATTTTCGCCCGGGCGAAAATCCACCAGTCGCTTGCCCACGCGAACTACTGCCTCCTGTCCTTCCAGGTGGCAGCTGAGACAAATCGAATCCCTTCGGACGGGAGGGAGCTGGTCAAGCTTGAGCATCGCGGTGCGGCCCTGACTGGCCAGGTGAGCTGAAGCGTCTCCGTGGCACGAAGCGCAGGTGATGCCGCCCCGCAGAAACGGAGCGCCCGCATACCGATTTCGCGCCTCCGGCAGCGATGGCTGGGCACCAGAACTATGGCACCTCAGACAGCCGGGATCTACCTGCAGCGTGAGCGGCATCTCCCGGACTTTGAGATAGTTGGGCGCCATATCCCAGACCCGCTTTTTGGCGTACCAGTTGATCGGGCTCTCGAACCAGTACCCTTCCTGCTCGAAAAGGTAGGTTCTACCCCGCTTGCCCGAGCCCAGGAAGTACCTCATTTCCCGCCGGCCTTTCAGCTCTCTTGCCATTCCTGGTCCGACCAGCGCGTCGGCTCCGCCTGGCTCCACAACGGCGATGCCCAGACCGAGGACCGGCTTGCGCTCGAAGGCGAGGTAGACCTTGCCGCCTTCTTTCTCCATGCGGTACTCGATACCTGAGGCCGCATGGGTGAAGCCACCCGGCAGAAAACCGTCCGTCGCCAAACCGCTTGCGTTGGCCATCGGCGTCTTTCTGTATCTCTCGTAAATATCCCGATGGCAACCGGCGCAGGGGGCGTTGGGATCGCCTCCGATATAGACAGCGGGAGGCACCTGGGGCGCAAGCATCCCTGCGGAAACAGCAGACATCTGGCCTGCGATAACCAGCAAAACCGCCATTCCCGATAAACTGCCCAGCCAGCAAACTACCAACAAGTACCAAAACCGAGACAGACTCTTCGCCCCACCAGCTCCCGCTGCCGTACTACAGAGACAGACGGATAAACCTGCTGGTGAGTTGAGGTGGAACAACACGGATTTCGTTGAGCGCACAAATCAGACTTGCAGGCAGTTCTGCGGGAGTTGCCTGAGGTAATATCTGATCGCTATAAACCTGCCTTAATTATGCGTTCTTTTTAGTTGCTCCGAAACTAACTGCCTTCAATATCTTGCCGCCCTCCTGGACTACGTATAACTTGTTCACGTCTAAGTCCTTCAGAGTATCTACCGCTCCCGAAGGCCAGCGGATCTCGAGTATGTCTACCTTCTTTGCCTGATCTAATCCAAAATGAACGCGAAGGTCGTTCTGGGAGTAATAACTGCCGCCTGAACGCACTTCTTCAATCTGTACCATCGGCTTGGGTGCCTTTGGATCGGTTTGCGCTGTCACGCTAAGACGCGCGCCAATCCCCGAGCGGTTGCTCTTGGTGCCGACGGTGCGAATCTTGACCCAGCTGCGTGCGCGCACTGCATCGTTGGTCACTTCGCATCGCAGCAGTTGAGGGACGCTGTTGATGCAGTTCACCACTACATCTATATCGCCATCATTATCAAAGTCGCCAAAGGCACAGCCCCGAGCGGGAGCGGGATCGTTGATTCCCGGGCCACCGGCTTTTGTTACTTCTTCAAACTGCCCATTGCGCAGATTGCGATAGAGATACTTATGCTCGGCATAGGGCGCGTCGATCTGTGTGCCATCGACCTCGGGGTAGACATGCCCGTTGGAGATAAGTATGTCCAACCATCCGTCGTTGTCCATATCGAGGAAGCCCACGCCCCATCCCAGATAGCGGGTATTGATGCCGAGGCCGGATAAGTAGGTATGGTCCTCGAATGTGCCGTCACCCAGGTTCAGATAAAGAGAATCCGTATCACCTGCGAAGTTGGTTTTCACGATATCGATCAGCCCATCGCGGTTGAAATCTCCCAGCGAGACGCCCATTCCGGCCTGCGGCTTGCCATCCGGCGAATACGCAATACCGGCTTCGATAGCCACATCTTTGAAGGTGCCGTCTTTTTGGTTCTCGTAATAAGTGGCAGCGGTTGAGTCGTTAGCTACATAGATATCGGGCCAGCCGTCGTTATCGATGTCGCCGACGGCGACGGAGAGGGCGTAGGTGCCGATCGTCGCCCACATGCCGGCCTTTTCACTTACGTCTTTGAAAGTGCCGTCGCCGTTGTTGCGGTAGAGGATGTTCTTACCGCCCAGTAGTCCCGGCGGCCCACATGCTACCTGGATGCCTTTGTATGCGCATCCTGCATCCTCGGGGAGTGGAGCGGTCTTTACGTCGAAGTCGATGTAGTTGCCGACGAAGAGGTCGAGATGGCCGTCCTTGTCGTAATCGAGAAATGCGCAACCGGAGTTCCAGCGTAACTTATCCTGCAATAACCCCGCCTGTTTGGTGACGTCTGTGAATGTACTGTCGCCGTTGTTGCGGTATAGTGAGTTTTGCCCGTAGTAGCTGACGAATAAGTCGTTCCATCCGTCATTGTTATAGTCACCGACACAGCAGCCCTGGCCCCAACCCGAACGCCCTAAGCCCGACTTGGCGGTAACGTCGGTAAAGGTGCCGTCGCGATTGTTCTTGAATAAGTGGCAGACAGGTTCCTGACCTTTGGGAAAACCTTCAAGCCGCCAGCCATTGACCAGGAATATATCCAGCCAGTCATCCTGGTCGTAGTCGAAGAAAGCTACGCCGCAGCCTGTGGTTTCGAGCAGGTATTTATTCTTGTGCTCACCGCCGTAGATGGTCTTTGTAGTCAGACCTGCCGATTTCGCTATATCAACAAAACTCATTCCCAGGGGCGTCCCGGCTATGGGCGACTGCAGGCCACCCGGAGCCGGCTTGGCCTGAGCCTCATAGGAAGGGCGCGCCATGCCCGCGGCTGGCTGCTGTCCAGGTTGCGGTGGCGTCTGGCCCAGCATGGGCCTCGCTAACCCGAGAACATCCTCCAGTGAAAGGACCATCGCCGTCCGCGACAGCGACTTCAGAAACCCACGTCGTGACCAGCTCAAGCCGAATCTCCTCACGTCCGGCCGGCGGCCGAATTCGGCTCGGGCCAGGCAGCGTGCATGCCACGAAGTATATCCGGCTGCAACTGCGTTAGGTTTCCTACCAGAGTTGGAGTTGTCGAATGAGTCTTCCTCGGGGCGGGCGACAAAACTGCAAATGAAACCCCGGGGTAGGGCATTTTGGTGCTTTTCGACAAATTAAAGACTGATAATAAACGATTTAGTTGCATGTTACCTGTGTGTTTTTGTGCGCCTTTGTGCGCACATTTCGCGTGCCAATAGAGCCGGGATGACGCGAGGAACGACGAAGACAACAGCAGATTCCCGTAGGGAATGACAGAAAGAAGGGCAAGGGCAAATACCATCCTTCCTGATTGTGCGCAGAAGAGGGGAATTCTTTCGCAGTGACGACTTCCGGTATGCGGCTCCGGATGTCAAAATTTGCCTATGTCCGAGCCAGAGTGTGGACTGTGCGATTTAGTCAGAGAGTTCGGGCGCAAATCCCATTTCTTTGCGAGCAGTTTCCGCTTTCATTCGGTCGAGTGCTCGCTTGCGAAGCAGAAACGGTAGCCCGATCAGAAGAATACCGGGAACTGCGATCCACCATGATTCCCACACTCTGGCCGCGACGAAGATCGCCAACTCTGCACCAAACCAAGCGTAGACCGATGCTACCTGCTTCGGATTCGGCTTTGTCTTTAGGAGCAGAGAATACGTTCGTCTCGGGAACAGTGCATGGTATTTGACCTCCCCTGTTCGCCTGATGCGCTTGCTATGGATCGGAATAACAGGGACATAGAGGCAAACGACCCAGAGGGTGGTGACATACGATCCATCGGGGCGAAACTCCCGCTGGCCGTAGTTCAGCGCACCAAAACCGCGGAATGTGAAGGCCATAAACACTTATCCTTGGAACTGAGATAGCTCGTGTCTCTCTACAATACGCGCGCGGCGTCCTTGGCGAAGTAGGTCACGATAAAGTCCGCGCCTGCACGCCGAATTCCGATCAGGGATTCGAGCATCGCCCGCTCCGGCTCCAGCCAGCCTTTGGCGAAGGCAGCCTGCATCATCGAATATTCACCGGAGACCTGGTAGGCACCCATGGGCACATCAAACCGCTCCCGCGCGGCGCGAATCACGTCGAGATACGGCATTGCCGGCTTCATCAGGATCATGTCGGCGCCCTCGGCCAGATCCTGCTCAATTTCGCGCATGGCTTCTCTAACGTTGGCCCCATCCATCTGGTAGCTGCGCCGGTCGCCGAACTGCGGAGCCGAGTCGGCGGCTTCGCGAAACGGTCCATAGAATGCCGAAGAGAATTTGGACGCGTAGCTGAGGATTGGCGTCTGCTCCTGCCCGGATTCATCCAACGCCCGGCGAATTTCGCCGACGCGCCCATCCATCATGTCGCTGGGAGCCACTATATCCGCACCGGCTTGCGCCAGACTGGCCGCCGTCCGGCCCAGAATCTCGATGGAGGAGTCATTCTCGACGTCGTACCCGTCGCCAGACTCCACTACCACGCCGCAATGCCCGTGACTGGTGTATTCGCAGAGACAGACGTCTGCTATGAGCACCAGCTTTTTCGCCGCGGCACCGGCTTTCAAGGCCCGCAATCCGGTCTGGACAATTCCTGCGTCATCCCAGGCGCCTGAGCCCTGCTCGTCCTTGGACTCGGGTAATCCAAACAACAGGAGGCCGCCCAGCCCCAGCTCCGCGGCCTCTTCGGCCTCTTTTAACGCTTCGTCGACGGAGAGATTGAAGACCCCGGGCATTGAGCCGATCTCGCGCCGCACTCCCTCACCGGGGCACAGGAAGAGGGGATAAATCAACTGACCCGGCTCCAGCCGCGTCTCTCGCACCAGCGACCGCAGCGCCTCGGTGCGCCGCGTCCGCCTCATTCGAATTAAAGGAAAGTCCATTACTGGATTTTAAATCTCACGCGGGATTCGCAGCGGGAGCGCCGCAAGGGTTAGCGCGCCATCGCTTCGTAGGTCCAGGCATTCTGGCGATTCAGAAGCACGACGAGCGTCCATATTCCGAGGGCGGTTCCGAAGGGGAAACTCAACAGGGCCACGCATCCGGCGACTATAGCCACAGTCCGTCCCCACGTAGCCTTCTGCAATAACCCGACCCCGGCGGCCAGGGCGAGGCCGGCTTTAAGGACCAGCGCAATCCGCGCAAATTTGAGCGCGAAGATTGGCCAATCCGGTCCACGCCAAAAGTGATGGCCGAAGCCTGGCCCGTATCCGTAGCCACCGCCGTGAACGAAGGCGTGGGCGAATGCGAGCGCGAACAACCCGCCGATTCCCACCAGCGCGGCGTATACGAGCCAGCCTATGGCCAACCCGTTTATCCGGCGCTCGAGGTAAGCCATCGGCAAACCCATCACCGGCCCACTCGGACGAAAGCTTTCCGGCTGACCCAGACCACTTGCCCGTCCACAACGGGGACAATGCCCCTGCCCCGCTACCAACGCCTGACCACAGTCGCTGCAATACATACGCGCCGCCAATCCTCCTGACCACCTGGCCAGGATCTTCAGCACCGTTTCCAACATTCATTACGCAGGGAATCCGTGTGTTGTTCCGTCACATGAAGGCAAATTCGCGAAACTGGTTACCTGCGAATCATTGGTAAGAGTGCCTCCCAAGGGCATAAGTCTGAGTGCTACCATCCGCGCATGCGGTGTGCCCTCATTATCGGACTTGGCTGCGCAATGTGCGCGATGGGTGGCTGTGCGCTGAAGGAATCGGGGCCGCCGCAGCCTGAGACGGTGGCGAGCGATGTTGCGCTGGACCGCGCGCTGCGCACTTCTTCTCTGGTCGAGAGTGAGCAGCCATTTCATTTGATCCTCGAGATTTCGCCAGCCGCGACGGCACATGGGAATCCGGACGCAGCATCCGACTCGGAGATGTACGCGAAGATTGAACTTTTCTGGCTCAACCGCCTGACCTACCGTACGGTCATTCACTCCAAAGCCTTCAGCCAGATCCGGATCGTTAACGGACGGGTGGTAGAGGAGCACGATAAGGGAGATTTCTACCCGCGCTGGATTCAGAATTTTGTCGACGCGATCCTCGAGCCGGCTCCGAAGGCCGCTGTGTTGCGCAGGGCTTCGGGCACCGTGCCCATTGGCGCAAACTCCCAGCCGTGCATCGACACGTCGGGCCAGATGGGCGGGGCTGCCGACCGAGGCCAGGACGAGGAGTCGGTGACCCGCGTATGCTTCCGCGATCTTGAACCGAGAATCGCCAGCAGCATGGATTTCACGCGCTACGTGGCGTTTGACGACTTTGCGCCTTTTGGAAGCGTTGCCCGGCAGCAGATCGCGCGTACCCTGGTCAACGTGCTGCCTGCGAATGTGCAGCTTAAGGGGCGCATCACGCGCCTTGAGCCGCTGCGCAGAACTGACTATTCGCTGCTTAAAGCCAAAGAGTTTACACTGCCTGCCAGTCAGATCCAGACGACGTTGGTTTCGCAGCGCGCGGCTGCGGCGATGCTGGAGACGCCTCTTGCGAAATCGGCGTCGGGCAAGACTTTTTCGTCATCTTCTTCATCGAGTGCCGCCGGTATTCCCAACACGATCTATGTCAGGACGGATCGCACTGGGAAGGTTCGCGAAGCCTATTGCAACAGGACGGACCAGTTCCATCAGCAGGACGCGGCCGTCTCGCGCGCCCTTATGCTGAAGTTCAAACCGCTGGTCGTCAGGGGCGTCGCGCTGCAAATGGAAGCTCCTTTCGCGATCCAGTGAGGCGGGCCCAGAGAAGGCTGGTGTTGTGACGCCATGTCGTCTTGCGTCTGATCACGCGGCGCGCTTTTGAGAGAGCCGGGCTAACTCTCCGGCGAGGATTACCAGGATTCCGGCAACCCATAGGAAGTGTCCGATCTTAGGGGTGAAATGGGAGAGGTAGAAGAATTCCCATGACGATACGACGCCAGCGACAACTATCAACGCGAGCGCCAGTCGAATCCAGACAAGCCTGGGCCAGATGCAGAAAAAAAGGTAGAGGAGCAGCAGCGGATTGACCAGGCCGCTGGCCATGAGACAGAGAATGTCCGAAGTGGCCGAGGCGATCGAGCCTTTGAAGATTCCTGCCAGTGAGGCTGTGGCCATGACGGCGCAGACCCATCCAACCTGGGAGCCGGGCTCAGATCCCGGGGGGCCCGTGGTGATGGCGGGAAGGAAAAATGCGGGCACCAGAAGACACAGACCCACAAGCACTGTTAGGACTCGTATCCCTCGATAGCTCATCTCATCTCGCTTTCGCTGGTTCAAAATGCCGGTCCTGACTTCCACCGAATGAGGGCATCCCCAAGAGTATCGCTCAAACACCTGCCGGCGCAGCGGAGATACCATAAGCAAGGTATGTCTCAAGTTGATTCTCAGGCGAACTCGTTGCTGTCTCCCATTCCCGCGCCGGCGGCGCACCTCGATGTGGCGGCGCTGGAGTGGCATCCGCTGCTCGCGCTCGTCGCGGGTTTTGCCGTTTCTCGTGTGGGGCGCGAGGCTATCGAGTCCCTGCAGCCATCGACCGACCAGCCATGGATCGATCGTCAGCATCAGCTGGTCGTTGAAGTGCGCCTGCTGCTGAGTGCTGCTGCATCCATTCCGCTCGGGGGTCTCTTTGACCCGACTCAGCTCGCGGCCAGATCACAAATTCCGGAAGCGGCGCTTGAGCCTGAAGAGCTGCAGTCGATAGCTCATCTTGCCAACGACATCGCTGCGTGGCAGTCGCTGCTGAGGAATCCCCCTGCGGGTACTGCAAGCGGCATTTCAGCGCTCCAGGAGTTGTCTTCTGAGCTTGCATCGAGCAACCTGGGGACGTTGGCCGAGTCCATTCAGCGCAAGCTATTGCCTGATGGTTCGCTGGCCGATGACGCGTCTCCGGAGCTCTCCCGCATTCGCAATGAACAGCAACGCCAGCAACGGGTGATAGAAGAGTCTCTGCGTTCGGCGCTTCGGCGCCTGTCGAGCGACAACCAGACGCAGGACGACCTGATCACGATCCGGGGTGATCGCTTCGTTATTCCGGTGAAGGCGGAGCAGAAGCGCAAGGTTTCGGGGGTTGTGCATGGGACCAGTTCATCTGGCCAGACCGTCTACGTCGAACCCCTCGAAACCATCGAGCAGAATAACGAGCTCGTTCGCCTGCTGGAAGAGGAGCAGGCAGAGATTCACCGCATTTTTGTCGCCCTCACGCGGCTCGTCGGGACGCATGCCGAGGCACTGGTGGCCGGGGCGCGAGTGCTGGCGGCGATCGACACGCTGCAGGCCCGCGCGCGTTTCAGCATTGCGTACGATTGCGTGAGGCCGACCTTTTCGCGTGAGCTTTTCAGGCTTGAATCGGCCCGCCATCCGCTGCTTGAAAAGCGGCTTCGCAACTCTGGTGGCCGAATCGTGCCGTTCACGCTGGAACTGCAATCGACGGCGCGGCAGCTCATCATCTCGGGGCCGAATACGGGAGGCAAGACGGTCACCCTGAAAACGACCGCTCTCTGCGCTCTCATGGCTCAATCCGGCATTCCTGTTCCGGCGGCCGGCGCGACGCTACCCATCTTCGACGCTTTTCTAGCAGACATCGGCGATGCGCAGTCGATCGAGCAGGCTTTATCGACCTTTAGCGCGCACATCGTCAATCTTGACCGGATCTCGCACCTGGCGAGCCCGACTTCGCTCATCCTGCTCGATGAACTGGGGTCGGCAACAGACCCCGATGAAGGCAGCGCGCTGGCGGTAGCGGTAGCAAACTACTTTTTGCAATCGGGAGCGTGGTCGCTCATCAGCACCCACCATACGAGTCTCAAGATCTATGCGGCGAATACGCCCGGAGTGCTCAACGCGGCTGCGGGGGTGGATGAAACGACGCTGATTCCCAACTACCAGCTACGGCTTGGTATCCCCGGAGCCAGCGCCGGAATTCAGACGGCAGAACGTCTCGGCCTCAACCGGGCGATCGTCTCTGGAGCGCGCGAGAGGATGGGAACGCAGCAGGCTGACATCGCCCGCTTCCTGCAGAATCTGCACCAGCAACTTACCGACCTCGAAGCCGAACGGAAGCGTGCCCGTGAAGAGCAATACGCCCTGAATCAGGAGCGCGCGCGCCTGGCCCGCGAAGGCGACCTCGAACTCAAGAAGCGCACACGCGAACTGGAACAGAAACTGGCCTCGCTGCTCAAGGATTTCGAATTCCAGATGCGGCAGACGGTGAACGCCATTGAGGATCGCGCCGGCCAGCTCAAGTTGTCGAAGGAATCGGAGCGCCGCATTCAGCGGCTGCGCCGCGACTTCGAGCAGCAGTTCAACTCGACTGTAGTGGCCCACAAATCGGGCGCCGACGTGGGCGATCCCAACGCACAGCCGCATCTGGTTAAGCATGTGTCGATCGGCGACCAGGTGCGCGTCAAGAGCATGAACAAGATAGCCACCATCACTCGCGAAGTGGAAAAGGACCTGTACGAAGTCAGTCTGGGCGCGCTGAAGATGCGCATCAAGCGCGACGACATTGCCGAGGTAGTGGCGCCGGCGGGCAAGCCGCTGGTTTCTGAAAAGCCGCTTGATGCCGTGGCGCGACAGAAAGGCGTGCGCGTCACGGTGACCAGCAGTGGTTCGGACGATATGAAGTCAGAAATCAACCTGATCGGGCGCACCGTAGACGAGGCTACCAATGACCTGGAGAAGTATCTAGATCAGGCCTTCCTCGCAGGCCTGCCGAGAGTCAGGGTCATCCACGGCACGGGCATGGGGGTTCTGCGGCGGGCGTTGCGGGAGTATCTGCGCACCCACCCGCATGTGGCGAAGATCGAAGAGCCTACGCACCAGGAGGGCGGCGCGGGGGCTACGACGGTGGATCTTCGCCAGTAGTTGCGAAATAGCTGCGATGTAGCTACAATCGCTCTCAAGCAAAGTCTGAGTGTACGGGAGGCACTCGCCTGATGCGTCGAGCGCAGAACACAGGAGACGTAACTCACAATGGCGATCCTCTACTTCGATTGGGACAAAAACAACATCGACCATATTGCCGAGCACGATGTGACACCAGAAGAAGCCGAGCAGGTTATCCTCGGCGATCCGTTGGAACTAGGATTCGACCCGGATGTAAACGGTGAAGAGCGGTGGACCCACCTTGGCGAAACGAACCGTGGGCGCATACTGCTGGTAATCATCACTATGCGTGGTGAACAAATTCGCGTTGTCACTTCCTTCGAGGCGGAACGACAAGACAAACTGCTCTATCTGGAAACGAAAGCAGGATGGAATGACGGATTTGAAAGTTCCTAAGTTCGCGACCGAGGCCGAAGAGGCCAAGTGGTGGTACGACAACCGAGAGCTTGTCTCTGAAGAATTTCAGAAAGCCGCCAAGGAGGGTCGTCTACGCCGAGGCGGAGTTGCGCGCCTCATGGCTGAACGCGGCATCCCGCTCCCCCAGCCTCAGGCGTTACCCACCACTACCATCCGCCTGGACCCGGAAGACATCTCGAAAGCCCGCGTGCAGGCTGCCGAGCGCGGGCTTCGCTACCAGACATACCTGAAGATGATCATCCACGAAGCCCTGCGCGACGCCGAGATGAAACAGCGCTCTGCGGGCTGATCTCACTCAGCGCTACTCCACGTACGGCAGACAAGGGGGCAGCTTCAGTTCGCGACGTGCGAAGAGCCTAAACTCTTCGGGGAATAGCGGCACGTGCTGCAGCCAGGCCTCCTGCACCAGCGTGACGCGGCACCAGCGGCGGAAGAGGCACATCCACCAATCGGCATGCGGTGAAATCCGGTTGTCGGGAAACGCCATCTGCAGATTTGTGTAGACCGTGTACATGAACTCCAGGATGGAATTGGCGAATTGCAGAGAGAAGTCGCGGCTGTCTGGCGGGTCCAGGGGAGCATTCCACTCCACTATCTCCGCCTCGGCCCAGGTACGTCCATCGTTCAGCCGGGCCTCGAGGCCGACAAGCTCTTTGCGCTCCCTCAATTCGGAGAGGATGCTTTCATACCGCTTCAGGTGCTCGGCGAGGTGCTTTTCCATCTCCGGTGTGCGTGGATACCAGATCTCGTACATGCGGTTGAAGAGGTGGGGAACTTCACCCGGTGTGCGAATGGCCAGTTCCTCGGGCGGGAGCGCAGGCTGAAGGGCCGTCATCGCCACATGGTGCCCAAGCCTGCGGTAGCTCTCGAACTGCGTCTCGGCAAACCACTGGTTGCCCGTCATGTCATGGGGAAAGACTTCGTGGCGGAGCTTGTAGGCGAGGAGGTCGGCGGGCTCGTCGCCTACGAGGGACGACTTCAGATACACGATGACCCCGGTATAGGGGTCGTCGCCCGCTTCGCCCAGGCATTCGCATGCCGTGGCTGTGGCTGCGCCTCGTCCTGCACCGCGGGCGGCGCTGGCCTCGTTTTCCTCGGGAGGGGGAGGGTAGCGGATGGTGCCAACGACGCAGTGCGTTTTGCTGAATCCCGTCTCGGGATCGAGCTGCAATGGCCGCAGATCCAGATCGATCTCCGCGCCGAAATCTGCGCGGCACTTGGTGATCGCCGAGCCCATACCTTCAAAGGTCATGCCAGGATCGGCCTCGGCGTCGCAGACGATGATGAAGCTGCATCGCCGCCGGACCAACTCGTACAGTCCCATGTTTTCGAAGTGGCCGCCGTCGCTGAGGTTTACATAATTCGAGGCGTCATTCACTGCGCCGAAAAGTTCCTTGAAGAGGTACCAGACAGCTACCACGGGCGTTGGGCGGCAGGCCGTCGCGCGCCAGCGATTCCTCTTACGGGGATTGGTGATCCACCAGCCCAGCCGTACGTTGAAGAATGTCATCAGGAACGCGAGCGCCGGATTGCTGTTGTATCCCTGGTTTGGGCTCAGCGCCGCCCCCGAGATTGCCACGGCTGAATCCAGCGAGATTCCCCGGCCTCGGTAAGCGTACTCCTCCGTGGGCACAAATCCATTCAGACTTACCTTGCTGTTTTCGCCAGCGTCCGTCCATGAAACGCTATATCCGGAATAGAGAGGCGTAAACGCAAAGCTCGCACCCTTCCTTTCCTGCGTTGCGAGGTCTTCACCGGTGGTGAGGTTGAGGGTGGTGCAGAAAATCGGGAAGGGTCCGTGATACTCGCCCGGGGGCTTGCCGAGGTGGGCGAATCGCTCCGGCAGCAGGTCGCTTACGAGCGGGGGGATATTCTGCGCCCGCACGTTGAGCATCTTCACCTTGGTTCGGTCTTCAAAGCCGGTAAACGGATCAGCGAGACGGTTCGGCAGCGAGGCCCCGAGGTAGCAGCGTGTCACCCGGTTGCGGTAAAAGGACTGCATCGAAAACTCGTTGACGTCGACTCGCCAGCCAAAGACCAGGGCGATCAGCAGCGCCAGGCCCAGGCAGACGAGGTCCGTTCCCCAAAGGTGCGCCCATGCCGAGCCAAAGGGCTTCAGGCGAGCCGAGAAAAAGTCGAGGGTGATCGATACTGCGAAGGAGAGCGAGATGAGCATCCCCGCGATGGTCACCGGAGCGGCAAGCATTGCGAGAAAATCGACAGGCTTGAAGCCGAGAATGCCCTTGTCGGTCGGCTTGCCGTCTCCCTTGCCGCTCCACCCTGCAAAGATCGTGGTGCCATGCGCTACAAGGACGGCAGTCGCCGTCGAATAGAGCCAGCCGATCCCCATTCCGGCAATGAAATAGACTAGGTAAGGGCCAAGGAGGGAAGCGCTCACCATCGCGAACCACAGCAGCCCGTAGAGAAGGGACCATGCACGCAGGCGAGCCAGCCACTCTCGCCGGGTGTCTGAAAAGTCCCGGCCCATCAGGCCTACGGACAGCTCAATCGCGACATATGGAATGGACAACATGATTGGCGGCAGCATCGCCAGACGAATCCGCCAGGGGTCTATGGCGCGAACGCTTCCTACCGGACCGATCCACCTGGAGATGGATTCCGAGATCCACCAGCATCCCCTCACAGACGCATAGGCGATACCGCATGCGATTGCGGTCGTCACCACGGCTGCAATCACAAACAGCACCGCTGCCAGAAACTTCCGGAACGCGCGCCACGCATGAAGTTCCGCGTTCTCATGCCTGCCATTGAAATGCAATCGCTCAAATTCGCCGACAGCGCCACCGGCAAAGATCACGATCAACGTAGTTGACAGCACCAGCAGGCAGGGAATCACCACGGGCAGCCAGTGCAGACGGGCATCCTCGACCATCGGCATCTGGGACCAGAAGCTCATCCACACTGCGCAACCCAACCAGGGCAAAATCACCCAGAAGCGCACGGCGGTGTTGTTCAGCAGCTTCGGGGCCAGGCTCCTGCCTCTGGAACTCTCGTGGTTCGCTTCGGAAGGCTTGGAGAAACCTTTTGCCTCTTCGAGACGCGTCTGGAGATACAGGTTTCTGGCCAGCATCCAAATGGAAAGCAGAGCTACGATCATGGCGACGACGCCCGTCTTCGTCAAGGCCGAAACGACACCCAACTGGCCAGCGACGTCCCGATGCCAAAAGCCTGCGTGGCCGTTGGCCGGGGCGAGAATCAGCAGATGTAGCAGGAAGAATCCGCTCGCGAGGCCGGCCAGAATCGGAATCTGGTTCAGGATCGTATTCCTCAGCCAGATGGCCATCATCGTCCATGTATCTGTCGAAAACAGGCCCCGCCTCGGTGTCAGATAGCTGGCGTACCGCAGCAACCATTTAATGGGCTCCGGTGCTCGCGGCGGACACCCCGGCTCGGCCTGGGGAATCAGCTTTTTGATCACGGCATCCCGGCCGCCTTTGTCCCGCAGAATCCAGGCCGCCAAAAACTCGTGAATATACCCGCCGCCTGAAACCGAAGAGAGATAGTCGATGTGCGGAATCAGCCCCAGTTGCGCCAGCCCCTGAATCACGCCCAAGTTAAAGGTGGCGCTCCGTATTCCGCCTCCCGATAGACAAACCCCCACCAAACCCACTTCCGCCACGGCGCGGTAGATATCCGGAGGATCGGCGTGCCCCTCCTGCGGCCAGTCGTTTCTCGCGCGCATTTCCTGTTCGAGCAGCCATTTGCTTGGCACATAGTGGGTCTTTACGGACATCTGCTGCTGAAATTTGGGATCCTTCAACAGGGCTTCAAACAGCTTCTGCTCGGTGTACGTTTCGCCGCCAATCTTGACCTTGTCGGACTTGTCCCAGTGCGCTGAGGCCTGGGCGTCCTCCGCGCTCTTCTCGGGCGGTTCCGGACCGGTTGGGTTCTGGCGCCTCCAGTACAGTCCAAAGGTCAGTTCGGCCAGTCGCGTGCAATAAAGCTCGTTCGGATCGCGAGTAAACTCGTTCGTGCTGTGTTTCATCAGAACTCCGGTTCAGGATTGAAGTCCGCAGGTTCCGAAACCGGGTTGGCTTCTTCGCGGCGCTACAACGGGAAAAGAAAAACTCGTTGTGATTAAAACACGGTGTTACAAAACAGCAACAGAATAATCAGCTTTGCCTAATCCGGTACGGCCGGTGGCGGGCGGATGCTATGTTGAATCCAGAGCCCGGCGGCTTGCTGGTCCCTGAACAGCTGTCCCTTTATCGCGGGTTTTCCGTTCCAGCGTCCTACCCCCGTTCTTATGAAGACCACGACCAAGCTCAACAACATCCAGGCTCTTCGCGCGTTTGCGGCTTTCGCCGTGGTGGTGTATCACACCGGCTTCCTCTTCCCGCACATGCACCTCGTCGGCTCTTTTGGCGTGGATGTCTTCTTCGTCATCAGCGGTTACATCATGGCCCGCATTCTGGACCCCGAGAGCGACTCGAGCAGTGCCTTCTTTTTCCGTCGCAGAGTCATTCGGATTGCTCCGCCATACTGGTTTTTCACCATCCTGCTGTTCTTCGTTGCTCTTCGTGTGCCTGGGCTCATGGGAGCTACCCGCGCCACCGCAAGCGACCTGATCCAGAGCCTCTTCTTCATTCCGTTTACCAAGGGCAACGGGCTTATCCAACCGCTTCTTTTCATTGGCTGGAGCCTCAACTACGAGATGTTCTTTTACCTGGCGCTGGCCATTGGATTGCTGATTTCCAGGAAGTACGCAGTCTGGCTCGGTGGGGCGCTCGTTCTTGCGACTAACCTCGCCTGCCACCCCTTTCTCTCGAAAAGTATCTGCGCCCAGTTCTACGGCCGAGATATCGTGCTTGAGTTTCTGCTCGGAATTCTCGCCTACTACTTCTGTCGCGCGATCCCGGACCAGAAGGCTCGCAGCCTTCGCGTACCTGCTCTTTTGATCTGCGCAGCGAGCGCCATCTTTCTCATCGCATTCCAGGGTCTTTACAATCCCACGGGTACAGGCATCTACCTGATGCGAGTTCTGGAACTGGGAGTGCCCTCCTTCCTCCTCGTCACCTCCGGGAGCATTCTCTCTCAGGGAGGATGGGATACCAATCTCTTGTGGCTGGTACTGATCGGCGACGCCAGCTACATCCTCTACCTCGTCCACCCCTACTGCGAATACTCGCTCGACCGCCTCTTTGCCTCTCACGTCCATTGGCTCAAGCGCGAAACCGCGACGGGGGCCCTGATCGGCGTCACGGTCTCCATCGCCGCCGCAGTCCTCATTCACATCTACGCCGAACGGCCTCTGGTCCGCGTTCTCAACCGCCACTTCGGCGGAAAACGGAAATCCGCGGAATTCTCCACTCCTGCCACTAAATAGTGGGCCTCGCGGCCTCTTCGTTACGGAAAGCGCGCCGTACGATACTTCCTGACCTGCTCAGACGTCTTATCCTTGCAATGATCAGACGCTTCGCACCAGCCGTCTTTTCTCAAGGTGAAAGCCCTTTCGATGGAAACCGCCTACATAGCCCTTGGCGCGAATATTCCCGGTCCCGCCGGCTCTCCCCGGGAGACGCTTGAGGCTGCGATTCAGCGGCTCGGCCAACTGGGTACCCTCGTCTCCCGGTCGCGGCTGTACGAGACCGCGCCTGTCGGTTATGCCGATCAGCCGGCGTTTCTCAATGCGGCCGCTTCCGTTGAAACCACCCTCGAACCCGAAGCGATTCTCGAGTGCATGCTGGCTATCGAGCTCAGCTTCGGGCGCGACCGCACTCACGGCATCCCTAACGGGCCGCGAAGTCTGGACCTTGATCTTCTTCTCTACGGTGATCGAATCGTCAAAACCCAGAACCTGGAGATACCTCATCCACGGATGGCACAACGCGCCTTTGTGCTGGTGCCGCTGATGGAGATCGCATCTGGGCTAATTCATCCTCAGTTCAGGAAATCCATGAAACAATTGCTGCAAGACTTGGAAGCGCACGAAAAGGATTTCATTCATGGTGGACGCTAGCGTTTCCCCAAACGCACAGTCGTCGCTGCAATCAGCGGCTGAAGAGAGATTGGACCGGGCGTTGCCCAGCTTCGGTGCGAAGCGATGCTGGGCCGTGCTCCTGATCGCGCTCGCCATCCCTGCAGCCTCGGCCTTTGCCCAAGCCACTTCTGTTCGCTCCTCTTCGGCAGTATCCCAAGTTACGGGCCAGGTTACGGACGGCAAAGGGGGGCCTGTCGCTGGCGCCCACGTCCGCGATGCAGCAGGCCGCCTGCTTGGCGCCACGGACGCTACTGGCCACCTCACGGTGAACTGCTCCGCACCCTGCCAAGTCACGGTGGAGGCTCCGGGTTTTGCTGCGCGCAAGACACTCTGGCAATCCGAAACACCCATCGCTCTCCAGCTCGCAGCGGTCGAACAATACGTCAGCGTGACCGCCTACCGTACTCCGCTTGGGAGCCTTGAGAGCCCGGTCAGCACTCGTGTCCTCACAGGTCAGGAGATTCGACAGGCCGCTCCGGTCACGCTCGACGGCCAGCTTCGTCTTGTTCCCGGCGTGGAGACTTTTCGCCGATCCAGTTCGCTGGTCGCCAACCCGTCGTCGCAGGGCCTCAGCCTGCGGGGACTGGGATCAACCTCCGCCAGCCGTACCCTCGTCACCGAAGATGATGTCCCGCTCAATGACGCCTTTGGCGGCTGGATTCACTGGGAGGAAGTCCCGGAACTCTCCATCCATAGCGTCGAGCTCGTCCGTGGCGGCGCCAGCGATCTTTATGGCTCCTCGGCTATCGGCGGCGTGGTCAATGTCCTGCCGGAGCGTCCCTCGACCAATCTCTTTGAGCTCAGGTCTAGCTACGCCTCGCTGAATACGTACGACGACAGCGCCTTGTTCGAGGGTCATCGCAACCGCTGGGGAGCTCTCGCCACCGGGGGTGTCCTCGGCACTGACGGGTTCATCCAGCTTGCGCCCGCCGCCCGGGGCCTGGTCGACACCAAGTCCAACGTACACGCGCAGAATGGACTGCTGCTCGTCGACCGGCAGCAAGGCTCGCTCCGTCTTTTTGCTCGCGGCAGCGGTATGAACGAGGCCCGCTCCAACGGCACCCCGGTGCAGACCAACGGCACACGCCTCTGGCGCTACGCCACGGGAAGCGACTGGAACACGGCGAACGGGAGTTCCCTCGTATTCCGCGCCTATGGCTCGACTGAGCATTACCGCCAGACCTTTTCGACGATCGCCGCCGACCGCAACTCTGAAGTTCTGAATCGCTTTGCCCTTACCCCGGACAACGAGCTGGGCGCTGTCCTGCATTGGAGCAAGCCCCTTACGCCCGGGCTGCTTTTCGTCGCGGGCGCCGACACTCACGACGTTCGCGCGCTGGATGTCGAAACCACGATTCGCGCCGGCGTGCCAGGCCACATCAACCTCTCAGATCGTCAGCGTCAGACCGGCCTTTATGCGGAGATGCTTTACACCCGCGGAGGGTGGACCATCAGCGGTTCTGGCCGTTACGACTGGTTTAACAATTTTGACGGCGGCCGCGTTCAGCCTACCCAGAACCCCTTGCCGCAACGGGCGGAACTTGTCTTCGACCCACGCCTGGGCATCTCTCGCAAGCTGGGCCGCCACTTCGCAGTTTCCGGCACTGGATTCCGCGCCTACCGCGCGCCGACACCCAGCGAACTCTACCGCTCTACCCAGGTCGGCTCGTTTCTTACTTTGCCCAATAACGACCTGCGCAGCGAGCGCGCAACGGGCTGGGAGACAGGCATTGCCATGGAACAGAAGTGGGGCACGCTGCGCACCAGCTACTTCTGGACGCGCGTCAATCGCCCCATCACCGCTCTTACCATTGCTCCCAACCAGCTCATGCGCGAGAACCTCGGCCAGATCGAGAGCCGCGGTATTTCGACTGATCTTGAGCTCCAGCCCCTCCGCTGGATGACAGTCAACGCAGGCTATCAGTACGCCAACGCCACCGTGACCCAGAACAATCAGGCTTCCAATCTGGTGGGCAACTGGATTCCGCAGGTCGCTCATAACATGGGTACCATGCAACTTCGCGGGTATACAGCCAAACTGGGAACCCTCAGCCTGCAAGGCAAGATCAGTGGTAAGCAGTACGACGACGACGCCAACACGTATCTTCTTCACAGCTACTTCAAGCTGGATGCCTATGCTTCTCATGACTTCGGCCGGCGATTGGAGCTTTTTACCGCCGGCGAAAACCTCTTCGACCGTCAGATCGAGGTTGGCCGCACACCTACTCTGACACTTGGCACACCTCGTACCGTCCGCGGTGGATTCAACCTCAAGCTCAGCCCCGGCGCGAAGTGATGGCGTATTGCGGATATCTTGCCATCGGCGGGCGTTCGGCAAAAAGTGACTCCATGGGTTGAAGTTCGTCCAAGCTACACTTCTGGAAAGGCGCGCGATGATCCGACTGCCCCTCTCCGTCATCCTTTTCTCCGCCTCTCTTGCCATGGGGCAGGTCTCAGCACCCGTAGCTCCGCAGACCCCGGTCCAGTCACCACAGCAGTCACCAACACTGACCACTAACACCACGGTGGTCCTCGTCCCGGCCCTCGTTACCACCAGCAGCGGCGAACCGGTCTACACCCTCACTGCTCAGGACTTTACCGCGACCGATGATGGCATCCCGCAAAAACTGACCCTCGAAGCGGACTCCGATGGTGAACCTCTCGCGCTCGTCGTCGCGATCCAGACCGGCGGAGCTGCGGCACATCGGCTTGACCGCTATCGCAACCTCGCTCCACTGATCGAGGCAATGGCTGGTGACGTTCCGCATAAGATCGCTGTGGTGGCTTTTGGGAGCACGCCGAAGCCAATTCTGGATTTCACGCCTGACGCTTCAACCAACGCGGCGCCGCTTGAGGACGCCATCCACGGCCTTACTCCCGGCGATCCGGGTGCAGCTATCCTCGATGCGCTTGGCTACTCTGTCGACCTGCTCCGCAGCCAGCCATCCGTATACCGCCGCGCCATCCTGCTTCTCAGCGAAACCCTGGATAGCGGCAGCCAACTCAAGCTCGACGATGCGCTGCGTGTCATCAGCGATACGAACACCGCGATTTACAGTCTTGGCTTTTCCACCACTCGCGCGGAGGCTCCACGCCAGGCCGCTCATGCCTTCAAGAACGACACGCCGGGCCCAAAAGGCGGCTGTATGGCGAACGATAAGAAGACAGGCCCTGACGATTCCGGGCCGGATGATTCAGCTGAGGGCTCGGGCGGCACAAAACCCGGCACCGATAAGTCCAACGGCAGGCGCTCCGCCGGACAGATCACTGGTCAGGCCTACGACTGCCTCGGGTTGCTCGCCCCGCCCCTCGCTCTGGCCAAGATGGCGTTTATTGCGGGTAGAAACGGCCTTCGCCGTAACGTACCTGAGACGGTGGCGAATCTCACCGGCGGCGAATACTTCCCCTTCAAAGACGCCCGCGGCATCGAGCGCGACATGGTGACCATCTCAAACCACGTGCCCAACCGCTACATCCTCAGCTTTCACCCGCAGTCGCCTCACCCCGGCCTGCACGCCCTTACCCTCAAGCTGAAGGATTATCCCAACCTCGAAATTTCAGCTCGTACCAGCTACTGGGCAGACGCCGAAAGCACCGCAAAACCCTGAACCGCAGACTACTCCGCATCGCGCTGAAGTACTCTCGCCCCTGTTGGCAAAGTCGCCGATAATACATCGTGATACGATATTGTTATGGCAACGAAATCTATCGCGCAGGAATCACGCCAGCGGCTGCAATCGCTTGCGGAATTTCGCTATACCCTTCGCAAGTTCCTGCACTTTAGCGAACAAGCTGCTGCGCAATCCTCTTTGCTGCCCCAGCAGCACCAGCTTATTTTGCAAATCGCGGGCGCGCCTGACGGCGTGGATACGACGATTTCTTATGTGGCCGAGCGGCTCGGCCTGCGCCATAACAGCGTCGTCGAGTTGAGCAAGCGGTGCGCCGATGCCGGCTTGGTGGAGCGCCTGCAGAATAATCCCGACCATCGATTCGTTGTGCTGAGGTTAACCCCGGCTGGACACCGCGCTCTCAATGCTCTCTCCGAAGCGCACGCGAAGGAGCTCTACGAACTGGCGCCGCAACTCGTCGGGGCTTTGAAGCGTATTCGCAAGTCGGCTGGCAAGGCAGACCGTGGGGCTTCGGAATGAGATCTGCACCCTCGGCACTGCGCGATTTTACGGTGGACAGCCGAGTCTGGCTGCTTTCGGGGGTCGCGATCGGAATTGGTGTCTGCGCTACGGGTCTGGCGGTTTTGCTGCTGCGCCTGATCGCCATCTCGACCAACCTCTTCTACTACCACCGCTTCAGCGCCGCCTCCGTTTCGCCCGCAGGCAGCCAACTGGGCCACTGGATGATCATCGTCCCCGTGCTTGGCGGCCTCATTGTCGGCCTCATGGCCCGCTTCGGCTCCGACAAGATTCGCGGGCACGGCATTCCCGAGGCCATCGAAGCGATTCTGCTGCACCGCGCCAAGGTCCAGCCAAAGATCGCAATCCTCAAGCCCATCTCGGCTGCCATCGCGATCGGTTCAGGCGGACCCTTCGGTGCGGAAGGACCGATCATCATGACCGGAGGCGCGTTCGGCTCCCTCGTTGGCCAGTGGATGCACGTGACCGATGCGGAAAGGACGACCCTGCTTGTCGCCGGAGCTGCCGCCGGCATGTCCGCGACCTTCGCGACGCCGGTTGCAGCCATCCTTCTCGCGGTTGAGCTTCTGCTTTTCGAATGGCGGCCGCGCAGCCTGGTTCCAGTGGCGGTCGCCAGCGCTACCGCGGGTATTTTGCGGGTTTACTGGCTCGGAGCCGGACCGCTCTTTCAGATGCCAGGCGTGCCGGAGGCACATGGCATTCTCTTTGCCGTCGGCGCTCTGGCTCTCGGCTGCGTGATGGGCCTCGTCGCTTCAGGCATGAGTCGGATGATGTACGCCTTCGAAGATCTCTTCGAACATCTGCACCTGCATTGGATGTGGTGGCCAGCGCTCGGCGGGGTTGGCATCGGCATCGGGGGCTGGTTCTTCCCTCGGGGCCTGGGCGTCGGCTACGACAACATCGCGGAGCTCCTGCAAGGCAATGCCGGATTCGACCTGATCATCGGGATCCTTATCGCCAAGTCCCTGATGTGGGCATTTTCGCTCGGCTCTGGAACCTCCGGCGGGGTGCTGGCGCCACTGCTGATGATTGGAGGAGCGGTCGGAGCTCTTGCCGGTCATTTGGCCCACGCTGCTCCCGAAGTGCAAGCCTTCTGGGCGCTGCTTGGCATGGGCTCGATGCTGGCGGGCTCTCTCGGCGTTCCGCTCACCGCCATCCTGTTCAGTCTCGAAGTCACCCACTGTCTCCCGGCGCTGCTGCCACTCACCATGGCCTGCATCGCTTCGTACCTGGTGACCTCGCTGCTCATGCCCCGCTCCATCCTGACCGAAAAACTCAGCCGCCGCGGCTATCACCTCTCCCGCGAATACGGCATCGACCCCCTTGAACTCGTCATCGTCCGTGACCTTATGTCCGAACCGTGTCCACCTGGATGCTCAGACAAAGCTGCCGACGAATTACCGGAGTTCTTCATCTTCGCGGACGGCACTGCACGCAGTGCGGCGGAGATCATGTCGTCCGAAGGCCTCGAATCCCTTGCGGTCATCGACCGCGAAAGCCGGCAAACCTGCGGAACCCTCACAGTGCAGGATCTCCTTCGCGGTCGCTCACGGTCGATCGAGCGTGAGAGCGAACGGCTCCGCCTCTTCAACTACGTGCCGCCAGAGTTGGGCGGCCACAACTAATGCCGTGTTACTCTGCTTTGCATGTCCGCGTCTTCGCGCCATAACGATGCCGCCGCAGAATTGAGAATGGGGCAGATCGCGCGCCGGGAGCATCGACTCGATGACGCAAAGTCCGCCTGCACCCGTGCCGTAAACCTCGCGCGCTACTCAGGCGACACCGCCCTGCTGGCTGAATCGATCAAATTTCTTGGCCAGATTGAGCGTGATCTGGGCGATGTGGACACGTCGCTTCAGCACTACCAGGAAGCTGCCGCCCTCATACGCTCGCTGAACGATCCACTCCGGCTCGCGCACACGATCCGCCACATCGCCGATATCCTGCGCGAATCGGGGCAGGCGGCCTCCGCCGCTCCCTACTACGACGAAGCTCTCATCCTCTACCGCCGCAATCCCAGCGCGCCAACCCTTGACGTAGCCAACATGCTGCGAGGCCTCGCCCTCAACAAAACCGACCTGGGCGACCGCGAAGCAGCCATCGCACTCTGGCAGGAAGCTGGGGCTCTCTACAATCAAGTCTGGCAAGAACCCGGCTCACCCTATAAAGAAGCCGACCTGGCCCCAGGCATAGTTGAGAGTCAGCAGCAGATAGCGCTGCTGTCGGCGGGCTAGCTTGCCGGACGATCGTATCGGCATCAGCAACCAGCAAGAGCCAAAAAAGAATCAGACGCAGAGTGGTTTGCGAAAGGCCCTCTTGACAGCGTGTGCTGATCAGGCCACACTGACATAGTTTAACTATGCTATCCCTCTGAGTCGGAGTTTAACTTCATGGCAGCACTCATCAATCGCAAATCGGATCGAGACGTGAGCCGGGACGAGATCCCGCCCGGGACGCTCTATCTGCTTATTCTCAAGACGCTCGCTGTTCGCGGCAAGCTGCATGGTTACGAGATAGCCGAGGCCATCGAGCGCCACTCTGACGACATTCTGCAGATCGAGGAAGGCTCGCTCTACCCCGCCTTGCAGCGCATGTTGATCAAGGGCTGGGTTGTGGCCGAGTGGGGAGTTACCGCGGGCAACCGCCGTGCGCGCTACTACACGCTTACTGCCGACGGCGAGAAGCAGCTGGGCATCGAAGTTTCCCAGTTTCAACGCGTTATGGGCGCCATCACCCGCGTCATTCAGACCGCCTGAGCCAGCAAATCATCACTCTACGAGAAAGGAGACCGAGATGAGCCTTCCCGGCGAACTGTTCCGACGACTCACAATGTTCCTCCATCGCCACCGGTTCCACGACGAACTCGATGAAGAGCTCCGCCTCCACCTCGATCTCCGCCAGCAGCGCAACATCCACGCCGGTCTCTCCCCCGAAGCCGCCCGCCGCGCCGCCCACCGCCGCTTCGGTAACACCGCACGCATCAAGGAGAAAAGTCTCATGACCTGGGGATCGGAAACTCTTGAAAGCTTCGTCAGCGATGCCATCTATGGCACCCGCGCACTCCTGCGCAGCCCTGCTCTAACCATCGTCGCGCTTGTTTCGCTTGCCCTGGGCATCGGCGCCAATACGGCGATCTTCAGCCTGCTCGACGCTGTCCTGCTACGCTCTCTACCCGTCAAAGATCCGAATCAGCTTGTCGTGCTCGGCGAAGGCGATGAAAACGGCATTGGCAACGACTTTGTCGATACCGAACTCTATTCCTACCCCTTCTATCGGCAGTTGCAGCAGAAAAACGCCGTCTTTTCCGACGTTGCCGCGATTTTCAGCATGACCGACGACGTCAACGGCTTTGTCCTGAATGCTTCCGGGCAGGTAACGGGAGACTCTGAACGCATGCACGTCCAGCTCGTCTCCGGCACGTATTTTCCCCTGCTCGGCGTTCAGGCGCAGATAGGCCGCACTCTCAGTGACGCAGACGACAAGTCGGAAGGAGATCACCCCGTTGTCGTCGTCAGCCAGGCTTTCTGGAAGCGCACGTTTGCGAGCGACCCCAACGTTCTCGACCGCAAGCTCAAACTCGGCACCACGATCTTCACCATCGTCGGCGTCGCACCTGCGGAGTTCTTCGGCACTAAGGTTGGCGAGGCGCCCGACATGTGGGTTCCGATGTCCATGACCAAATCCGTCCCTCCCGGCTGGGACGCCTACAAGCCCAACTTCACCCAGTCGCTGAACGTTATGGGCCGCCTCAAACCGGGCATCACCCTTACCGAGGCCACCTCGAATGTCAACCTTCTGCTCCAGCAAATCACGCGCGGCTTTTCCGACGCGGACCTGAGTCAAAAGAATCTCGACAAACTCGCCAAAGCCCACGTCCCCCTCACCCCGATGGCCAATGGTCTCTCGTCCATACGCCGCGAATTCTCGGAGCCGCTCCAGATCCTCATGGCGGTAGTTGCCCTGGTCCTGCTCATCGCCTGCGCCAACATCGCCAATCTGCTGCTTGCCCGCTCCACCGCCCGCGCTCGCGAATTCGCCGTTCGTCAGGCCCTCGGAGCCCGCCGCTTTCGGCTAGTTCGCCAACTCCTGACCGAGAGCCTCATCCTCGCCCTCGTCGGCGGCACACTCGGCATCGGCTTCGCCGTTGTCGCGAATCGCTTTCTCCTCCGTATGGTCTCCGGCGGTTTTGAAACTCTTCCTCTGAATATCGGTCTTGACCTGCGTCTCCTTGGTTTCACCTTCGCCGTCACCGTCGCCACGGCCATCCTTTTTGGAACCATCCCGTCCTTTCGCGCCACCCGCCTTGAACTCACCGAGAACCTCAAAGCCGGTCGTGGACCGAGCAGTGGCAGCACAAGAAATCCTCTCGCCAAAGCTCTTGTTATCTCTCAGGTCACACTCTCGCTTGTCCTCATGGTCGGCGCAGGACTCTTCCTCCACAGTCTCGTCAACCTCAACAAGGTCGACCCTGGCTTCAATCGCGAAAACGTCCTTCGTCTTGACCTCGACACCGAGCCCACCGGCCTGAAGGGCGAAGATCCGCGTCTCAATCCACTCTTTCAGCAGATCGAGTCGCGTGTCAGTGCGCTACCAGGTGTTCAGGCCGCCAGTTTCTCAGCATTTACATTCCGCGAGGGCAGCTGGAGCGATTCGATGCTCGTTTCTGGCATGCCGGACAACGAGAACATCGGCGTCCATCATAACGTCGTCGGGAACGGCTATTTCGCCACCATGCAGATTCCGCTCCTGGCAGGCCGCACATTTGGCCCGCAGGACACAGCCACCTCCCAACGTGTCGCTGTCGTCAGCGAGCACATCGCCAAGACTCTGTTTCCGCCGGGCAACCCCATCGGCCGCCACTTCGGCCTCGGCAACAACAAACCCGAGAATGACTTCGAAGTGATCGGCATTGTTAAAGATGCAAAATTCAGCAGCCTCCAGGAGAACCCGAAAAACATTAACTATCTCTCTTACGCACAACGCCCCTGGAGTTTCGGCGATTTTGAAGTCCGTTATACAGGGGACTTCACGGCCATCTCCACCTCAGTCCAGCAGGCCATCCACGGGATCAACCGCACCCTCCGCATCACCCACGTCACTACTCTCGACGAACAGGTTGCGCGCTCGCTCACCAATCAGCGCCTCGTCGCGCAGCTCTCAACCTTCTTCGGACTTCTCGCCGTCTTTCTTTCCTGCATCGGCATCTATGGGCTGATGTCTTACGTAGTCAGCCGTCGCACCAACGAAATCGGCATCCGCATGGCGCTCGGCGCGGGCCGCTCCAACGTAAGCTGGCTGGTCATGCGCGAGATCGTCTTTCTGGTGGCGATCGGAATCGCCATCGGCATTCCCGTAACGCTTGCAGGAGACCGATTGGTCTCAAATATGCTCTTCGGTGTGCACGGAACGGACGCGGTGAGCCTCTCGGCTGCTGTTGTCTTGCTCCTGCTGGTGGCTACGATTGCGGGGTATTTTCCGGCACGGCGCGCGTCGCGGGTCGACCCGATGGTGGCGTTGCGCTACGAGTGACCCCATACGCTGACCGAGCCGCTTAGCACAGCGGACGGTCTAATTGAGAAAGCTCACGTTTAGACTTGCGTACAAGAAAGCACAAAAACCAACGACCTCTAAAGCACATAATCCGACACAGAGCCCGGCCAAACGCTTTTTCTTCACCTGTGGAAGTAGGAATAATCCGATGATCAAAAACGCTGTCGTTGAAAGAATCAGCCACGCAAAGTCCATACGAAATCCCGCGAGCCTGTAGTTGTTAAATAGCTGGTCGGACACGGTCCATCGTCCACCATCCCCGTTTGACCACGGGGTCCATGACAAGCCACACAGTGTAAAGTTCAGGGCTACCATTGATGCAATCCACCACAACCCGCGTCGCCAAGAATTCCTGCGTTGCCCTTCAAAGTCCATCTGCTTACCTGCTGCCCACTATAACTCCCGCCACATCACAAGAGCATCTACATAGCCCAAGGTCGGATGTAGAAATGCCCCGGGCAATCGACCGACTACGGCGAACCCAAACTTTGTCCAGAGATGAACCGCCGGGCGGTTGGAGCTTACCACGATGTTGAACTGCATCGCGCGAAAGCCTGCTGATTTGCCGAACTCCAGCGAGTGAGCGCACATCGCCGCGGCGACTCCGCGCCCGCGTGACCACCCAGCCGTCGCGTAACCGCAGTTGCACACGTGAGAGCCGCCGCCTTGCTGGTTAGCGCGCAGATAGTACGATCCGAGAACAGCTCCGTCCTCTTCGGCGACAAACACCCAGTTGCCTGTTGCGAACCAATAGGCGAGCGCTGCGTCACGATCCATATCGACGGGCAGGGCGTACTCCTCTCCGGCCCGAATGATCGGTTCCAGAATCGCCCACAACGCATCATGATCTCGTGAGTCTGCGTCGCGAATCGCGATCATCTGAACTCCCTAAAGAAGTGCCTTCCCCATCTCTGTTGTCGCTTCCCAGCCCAGCTTCTCGTAAATCGGCCGACCCATCGCTGAGGCATGAAGCGTCTGATAGGTAACGCCGCGCGCGCGAAACTCTTCTTCCGACCTCTGCATCAGTTGCGCGGCCAGACCGTGCCCGCGGTACGCCGGCTCAACGTACACATTGAGAATGTAACCGCGCATATCCCTGGTCGGATGCAGCGGGCTCGGAGGCCAGTCAATGAGGCGCAGGCCGATTCCTGCGACGACTGCGCCATCGTCCTCGGCGACAAAGCCGAAGTACGACTTGTCCTCCAGCCGGGGAGCAAGCCACTCTGCGAAGGCCTTCGCCATAAAGTCCAACGTCTCCGCGGCGACTCCATTGTCGGCAAACATCCTCCAGCGATGCCCGCAGATAGCTGCAAGGTCGTCGGGTCTCACAGGCCGTATCGAGATCATGTGTCGAGTGTAAGAGAGTTGCCCGCGGGGCCGCAGGAGAGATTCTAAGCGGTGAATAGTCCCTGGAAGGTGGGGTCGAGTTCGACCCACTTGTCGTACCAGCACCAGCTCCCCTGCATCTCCGCCACGTGGAGCAGGCCATGCCCCTCGGCACAGGCCAGTTCCGTGCCGCTCCAATCGAGGAAGTTGCGCGACGGTGGCCCGAGCCGTGTTGGCTGGCTGAGCATGCGCAAGCACTTCTGACAGCGCTGCTCCTGATTGAGCAAGGCCCATCGCAGCCCGGCCGTGACGAAGACGGCCCACATCAGCAGCTCGAGCCAATCGGCTTTGCCGCCAATCGCCATGCGAAGCGGACCGCTCGCAACGAGCGAGAAGAGAAAGCCAAGAGCCAACGTCAGGCCGATCTTCGCGCTTAGAAAAAGACTCCACCTCGTCCGATCGGACAGGATCCTGGCGGAGCGTGGATCCTTGTCCCCGCACTTCAGCGGTCTCAGAGGATAGGTGGCAATGGCGGCAAAGATTCCCGGAATGGCGACAAAGACAAACCCGCCCGTGAAATGACTCGCAACAGTCCGCGCGAACGAATGCAAGGAGCCTGCCAGCACCAATTCGACACCCGCGCACAGCAGGCAGTATGCCGACAGCACAGTGAGGCAGCCAGCCGCGGAACCCTGTGCGCTGATCCTCGTCCAATCGAGCCGCAGCCATGCGGCGTCAGCCATCAAGCCATAACTCAGGCTCAAAGCCTCTCGCAAACTGACGCTTGACCTTCCGTCGCGATGCCGCAACTGCCAGAACTCAGCCTGCCATTCGCGCGTCCAGTCCAACCGCTTCGCGGCAGGCACAAGCCTGCAGGCAACTGGCAGCATCCGTTCGTGAATTGGAGGGCGGCCAGCGCGAAGCCTCATAGGGTCTTCACCAGCTTCTCGGGCAGCAGACGGGAAAGCAGCGGGTAACGCTTGGTCGCCGTCGATTCAGCCTCTTTGCCGGTGCGCGTCAGGACGTAGTAACGACGCGCCGGGCGCTGCTCTTCGAAGGCCTCTTCTTCCGCCTCCCAGTGCGAAGTGACAAGCCCATCCCGCTCAAGCCGCCGCAACGCCGGATACACGGTGCCGCTGGGCAGACCGGTCACCTCCATGATCTCGAAACCGAACTGGTATCCGAGGCTCAACGCCTTCAGCAGCATCGCGACACTGTGGGACAACCTTCCGGGGCTCATATTTCTGGACTCATGATGTGCTCGCAAACAACATACTTGAATTCGACGCTTGACGTCTTGGTAAGAAGTGTACTACATAGGGGTAGTGACTTCAATCACAGTTTCGTCAATCGAGGACCCTATGCTCGAACTCCCTGTACTGGAAGTGAAAGCCGTTTCCAAGCGTTACCGCAGCATACCCGCGGTCGAAGACATCAGCTTCACCCTCCAGCCGGGCGAAGTACTCGGCTATCTGGGACCCAACGGGTCGGGCAAATCCACGACGGTCAAGATGATTACTGGCCTGATCGAGCCCTCGGACGGCGAAATTCTCTTCCGAGGCCGCCGCATCCACGAGGATCTGGCCGGCTTTCGCGCCCATCTTGGCTACGTCCCTGAAGAAGCCCAGGTCTACACCCACCTCTCCGGCCTCGAATACCTCCAGCTCGTCGGACGCCTCAGAGGAATGCCCGAAAGGCTTATCGACACCAAGGCACGCGCCCTGCTGCAGCTCTTTTCCCTGGAATCCTCGCAATACTCCGCGATTTCCGACTACTCCAAGGGCATGAAGCAGCGTGTCCTGCTCTCCGCAGCTCTCATCCACGACCCAGCTCTGCTGATCTTTGACGAACCGCTGTCAGGGCTCGACGCTATCACTGCACGCCTATTCAAGGACCTGCTCGTGCTGCTCTCTGCGCAGGGGAAAGCCATCCTGTACATCTCCCACGTACTTGAAGTCGTGGAGCGCGTCTGCGACCGCGTGATCATTCTCTCGAAGGGCCGTGTGGTTGCCGACGCCTCTCCGCAAAGCCTGACCGGCCTGATGCACCTGCCGGATCTTGAAAGCGTCTTTGCCCAACTAGTACAGCAAACGGACACCGAGCGGGTAGCTCGCGACCTTGTCTCAGTGATGCAGATCAGCCACGTCTGAACACAACAAATCACCCATGCGGATACCCCGAGGCGAATCGACTATGCAGACCCTGATGAATGCCGAACCCGACCTTTCGGTTCAAACGCCCACCACCGCGCGCATTCTGCGACACCACTTCTTCCGACGCTTCTTCGACAACGACACGCTCTCTCTCGAAGCGGAAACCGAAACCTCGGTCACACGCGCCCTCGCCGCGTTCGCCGTGCCCTGCCTTATGGTTGCTTTCTGGCTGCTACCTAGTTATCCCGGCGTTCCTCCCCGGTCGATGTGGGCGATCGCCGGCGATCGCTACTTCTTCGTCCTGTATTCATTCGTCGCCATGGGCATCGTCACCACCTTCGAGTGGGAGATGCTCTTTCCCGACCGCGCCGACTTCCAGATCCTGCTGCCGATGCCGCTCAAGGCCCGCGAACTCTTCTATGCCAAAGGCCTCACGCTGCTCTCTTTTCTGGGAATGTTTCTGGTGACGGCCAACCTCTTTGCGCTGGTCCTCTTTCCGGCGGTCAGCACGAAGAGCAATGGCAGCTATCTGCACTCGGTATGGGCGCACCTGGCGTCGGTATCGCTCTCGGGAATCTTCGCCGCCTTCACCATGCTGGCTCTCGACGGGCTCTTTCTGTGCGTGCTCCCGGCGAAATGGTTCCGGCAGGTCTCAACCGTGATCCAGTCGCTGTCGGTTACGGTGCTGTTGCTGCTCTTCCTGCTCTTTCCACTCTTCGGCAGCCATATGCAAACACTGCTCGAGGGGCACGCCACCTTCGCCAGATTCATTCCGCCGATCTGGTTCCTCGGTCTCTATGAACATCTCGCGCTCGGCGCCTCCGCTCCGGCAGGAGCAGAATCGCTGGCGACCATTGGCCTCTACGCGACGATCTGCTCGACCGCCATCGCGCTCCTTGTCTATCCAGCCGCATGGTCGCGCCAGAAGAAAATGGCTCTCGAAGGCGCTTTGCAGGTTAGAGTACCGAAGCCCAATCTTCTTCACGCCTTGCTGCACAGAACCCTTCTCGTTCGCCCGCAGAAACGAGGAGTCTTCCACTTTCTTCGGCATACGATCTCCAGAAACGTCCACTATCAGGTCTATCTGACTCTCTACGCCGGAGTCGGTCTGGCGCTCGCGATCTGCAGCGTCGTCACGCTTAAGGCTTCAGCAGGCACGGCGTCTCTCGTCCTCTGGAAGCCCGGCCTCCACGCCGTGCTGCCGCTCCTGCTCTTCTGGTTGGTCTCCGGAATGCGCGCCGCCTTTGCCTTCCCCATCGACATGCGCGCCCGGTGGGTCTTTCCTATTACTCTTCCATTCCCAGGACGCGATGCCAAAGCTGCGAAACTCTTCGTTCAGCTCGCGTGCGCGGCCCTCACCTGCATAGTCTTGATTCTGCTGATGGCGCTTCGCTGGAGCCCGGCCGAACTGCTCGTTCAGGCTGTTTGCGGGGCTGGGCTTTCGCTCATTCTCGCAGACCTGTTCTTCGTCGGCCGCACGCGCATTCCCTTCACCAGCCCGCGCCTGCCGGGACGCACCAACCTGCCCATCCTTTTCGTCCTGTATGCCGCCATCTTTCCAACTCTGGTCCTTTGCACGGTCAGCCTTGAGCTGTCCACTGAAGCGAACCTCGCGCTCCTGCTCCGCATCCTGCCCGGCATCGCGATCGCGCACTTCGTGCTGATCGGCGCCGACCGCTTTTATCAACAAGACACGCCCGACGGCTTTTTCGAAGAAGAACAGGGCGAAGGCCCGCAGACTCTGGGCTTGTCGAATTATTGACCGGCAGCCGTTTGCGTACAATTCCCGCTCACTTTGCTAACGTCAAAGGAGAAGGAGCAATTCCATGTCCGCATGTCCCCCAATCACCTTTTCCGACATCTCCGAAGAAAAGTACCAGGCTCTCCTCGCCACCGCGCAGGCGCAAGGACTCGCGCTGGTAGGCGTCCAAGGCAATACCACCTATCAGGGCCTAGACTTCACCTGGAATTACGACAGCACAGCGCAATCTCTCACTATCCACTGCACTGGGAAGCCGATCTTCGTCCCATGCAGCATGATCGAGTCCCGCATCCGCGCCCTGATCGCGTGAAGCGATCTCAGACGGTCCTCCAATTCGCCGAGAACGTGATATAAAGTCAACCAATCATGCCTTTTGCAAATCCACTCAGCCGTGCGATTCACTTCGCCAAGCACGGTCACAAATTCGGCGCAACGACAGAATTCGAATACGAGAAGATGGCAGATGCTTTTATGGCTGCCCCTCTGCGGGCGGGGCTCTATGAATGCGTGAACCCAACCGGAACGCACGACCGGATTCGGCTTGACGGAGCAAACCGTCACTTTGGCGTAGCCTATAAATGGAGTGACGTTACGGACCTATCACATTCGTAGCGCCTCCTCCATCGCACTGAGGGGTGGTCCTTTGGGCTTCGTAATGCATAAGTGCGCTGAGGTGCATCCATGACCTTCACCTGTCCGGTATGCTTCTACGACAAACTGGCTGAGGCTCCTGAGAACTACTCGATCTGCGTCTGCTGCGGAACCGAATTCGGCAACGACGATGAGTTTCGCTCTCACGCCGAGTTACGCGATGACTGGATCAGAAGCGGTTGCAAGTGGTTCTTCAAACAACCTCCCGGCGACTGGAATCCCCACGAACAACTCAAGCGCGGTCGAATCAGCGTCCAGGAGCGTGAGCTCACATTAAAGGCACGCGCCGGATAGAGCACCAATCCAAATACAATCGAAGATGTGGCTCTCCACTTCGAACTCCTAAGCACTCTTCCCAGCGGCGCACGGCGCGCGCGTATCCACTTACCCCATCAGACCGTTGAAACTCCTGTCTTCATGCCCGTCGGCACACAGGGGACCGTAAAGGCTGTACCGCAAAGCATCCTCGAAAAGCTGGGTCCAGCCGAGCAGGGCGCTCAGATCATCCTGGGCAATACTTACCATCTTTACCTGCGCCCTGGCCATGAACTCATCGCACGGCTTGGCGGTCTGCACAAGTTCATATCGTGGCCGCGCGCCATGCTCACCGACAGCGGCGGCTTTCAGGTCTTCAGCCTGAGCAAGCTGCGCAAGATATCTGAGGAAGGCGTACGCTTCCGTTCTCACCTTGACGGCAGCAGCCACATGTTCTCACCCGAACACTCGATGGATGTACAGATCGCTCTCGGCGCGGACATCTGTATGGCCTTCGACGAATGCACCGAGTACCCAGCCGATGAAGCCCGAGCCGCGGAAAGCCTGAAATACACCATGCTGTGGGCCGCCCGTTCGCTCAAGCACTTCCGCGAAAACCAGCACAAGGTTCCCTGGCATGGCGACCCGACACTAGCCAATCCTACCGGTCCTGACGGCGGCCCCGCCTCTCAATCGCTTTTCGGCATCGTGCAGGGCGGCATGTACATGCACCTCCGCCGCGAATCGGCAGAGCGGCTGGTTGAGATGGATTTCGACGGATATGCCATCGGCGGCCTCTCGGTCGGAGAACCCCGCGAACTCACCCTCCAGACCATCGCCGAAGTCCTGCCACTGCTGCCCAAAGACAAGCCCCGCTACGTCATGGGCGTGGGCTTTCCAGACGAGATTGTCGAGTACGCCCGCATGGGTGTGGACATGATGGACTGCGTCATCCCTACCCGCGCTGCCCGCCACGGCCTTCTATTCACGAGCCAGGGCCGGATGAACATAAAAAACCGCCAGTTTGCCGAGGATCCCAATCCCCCCGACCCAGCCTGCTCATGCCCTACGTGCAGCCGTTACAGCCGCGCCTACCTCCGCCACCTAGCCCAAACCGGCGAACCCCTCGGCGGGACGCTCAACAGCATCCATAACCTGGCCTTTTATTTGACGACCATGGCCAACCTCCGCGATGATCTCGACGGACAACCGGTATTTGTAAGGTAGGCCGTATTCGGAAGGGACCAATTTGTGGGCTTGGATACTGTAGAGATTGTCATGCGGTGTGAGGAAGTATTCTCCATCGACCTCCCAGACCAGGAGTGCGCATCAATCATCACGGTAGCCGACTTATATCGTCTTATGCTCCATAAGCTAAACCTCACCGACGGCTCGAAAGATTCCTCGCAAACCCATTCTTCGACAGGATCTATCGGTCGAAGTCGCATACAGGATCAATAGCCGGGCTTACTCCCATGGAACACGCAAGACGTGTGGGCAACCTTAACAACGATAATCGAGGATCAGCTAAAAATAGACCCCGAGGAAATAATCGCGAGCGCGACATTTCAGGACGATCTTGGCTGCGATTGAACCGAGCGCCAGTGCCCACATCTGTACTTTCCTAACCACTGGCTAACACCACTCACCACGAGTAATGCACGGAGTAAGTCAGCACAGCCTCACCCTTCGCCGGCACAATCACTGCAAAATCCACCGTCTCCGCATCCTTCTTCTGGAAATCCGTTGAGCGCGCTGTGATCTTCCAGTTTTCCGAGCGGCTCAGGTGTTCGATCACGTGGATGGTGGCCGGCTGCGCCTTCTGGTTCGAAAGCTTGATCTCGTAAGACTCGTCGCTGGAGCGGCTCGCCGTATGCGCCTCCGTCTGCCGTCTCGTGCCCGTCAGGTCGAAGGCCTTCCCGGTCACAATTCCGATTTCGCGCTCTGCGGGTGTGTGCTCGATCATGCTCTCGCCCACAAACTGCACCTGCCCATCCGTATCCCGCCGGTACACGCGCAGCCGTCCGGCAGGAATCGGCATGCCCAGATGATTCGTCTCGGAATTTTTGATCTTCTCGGTTACCGAGACATGGGTCGGCACGGTCTCTCCGGCGCCGTCCAACTCATACCGCCGCTCAACCGTCACTCCGCTCGCTTCGAGAAACTTTACCTGCTTGGTCTCGCCATTCTTCAAAGCCACTGTCCGGTGCAAGTCATAGAGATGAAACTCATCAAAAGCCTTCTGCGTGACCGCCGGTGCCGCCTCGAGCCTATCTGCCTTCATTGCCCGAGGCAAGGCCATATACTGCGTGCCTCTGAGCTGCTGTATCTTCGCCACATCGCCAGCCATCAGCTGAATCGTGGCCTCCGGAAACTCCGTTCCCGAGTGGTTATCGATCGTCACCCACCCCATCACGTCTGCCTTCTCTGGCCCTGTCGTGTCTTCTGTCGCGGGAATCAGCACGTTGTAGGTTGCCTGCCACTTCATCCCGTGGGTGATGTAGTCCAGCTCCGCAGGGAAGCTCGCCGCCTTGAGCGCATCAATCCTCCAGCGCAGGGTCGGCTTCAGCAGAAGTCCATCGGTGCTCGCTAGAAACAACGGAATACCGGGGAGCTGGAACTGCATCTTGCCGTTCACCTCAATCAGTGGCTCATTGCCCGCCCGCACAATCTTGCCCTGGACCACAGTCGGCGGCACGGTCTTTTGCTCCCCGGTCGGAAGGGTGAAGGTCTGCGTTCCGGAGGTTTGAAAATCGATCGTCTGCCCTTCGTATTTCTCCAGCAGCCACATCTGGGTCACCACGGCGCTGTCATAGTTCTGCTCCAGCACCTGGATCGGGTTATGGCTTTCCGGATCGCGCAGAACGACCGAATCGGGCTCAAGCTGGCGAGTTACATTCGTGGTTGTTACCTCGTTCACGCCCGCGTGCAGCTGCAGCGGCACGGTCGTCCGCGCCACGGCAAAATCCTCGTTGTAAATCGTCAGCTTCGTAGCAGAGGCTGCCGGCTCCTGAGCCGCGACTGTGACACTCGACGCCGCCAATGCCACCATTCCGACAACGCCAAATCTGAATTTACGCATAAACTCCTCCTGATCTTCAAAAGCGCGAAATTGAACCGAAAGACGCAGCTTAGACGTGGCTGCAAGGAATGAGTGCGTGTGGAAGGGTCAGTTTTCGATTGAACGGCCCGCAGAGCAGGCCTATGCTCTTGCTAACATTGATCGTATGTCGCAGCCAACGTGGACCGCCGTAGACCAATATCTCTGCGAAACCCTCATACCCTCCGACCCGGTGCTTGAAGCTACGGTGGCAGCGAACGCAGCCGCCAACCTGCCCACCATCGACGTCACGCCGACTCAGGCCCGATTCCTGCACATGCTCGTCCAGATCCAGGGCGCGAGACACATTCTCGAAATCGGCACTCTCGGCGGCTACAGCACCATTTGGCTGGCTCGCGCATTGCCTCCCGAAGGCCGCCTCATCACTCTCGAAGTCGACCCTCACCACGCCGCAGTCGCCCGCGCCAATATTGCCCGTGCGGGTCTTTCGCAGGTCGTGAACCTGCGCCTCGGCCCCGCCGCCGAATCGCTGGCTCATCTTCATAAGGAAGGCACAGCGCCCTTCGACTTCATATTTATCGACGCCGACAAGCCCAGCAATCCTACCTATCTTGAATGGGCCGTCAAGCTATCTCGCAAGGGTTCGCTGATCGTCATCGACAACGTCATCCGTGAGGGCGAGATCGCCGACGCACATAGCGACGACCCGAGCGTCCAGGGCACCCGCGCCATGTTCGAAATGCTCGCCGCCAACCCGCGTCTTGAAGCGACCGCTCTCCAGACGGTGGGCAGCAAGGGGTACGACGGCTTCGCGATGGCCCGCGTGCTTTAGATGAGACACATCAGGTAGCCGTCGTTGCTCCAAGAGTGCAGAGGGTCTTTCGCAACTCTGCCGGATTTTTCAACTCTTGCTCCACTACCGCGTGCTCGCGGGTCCAGATAGGCGTGGCCGCCGCCAGCACGCGCCGCCCCTCCGCTGTCAGCGTGAGGAGCCGCCCGCGCTTGTCGGTGGGGCCTACGCGCACCGCAACCAGTCCTCGCCTTTGCAGAGTCTTCACGGCTGCGGTGAGTGTGGTGCGGTCCATCCCCAGCAGCTCTGCCACCGATCGCATGGTCGCTGGTGGAATGCCCGGCATCTGATCAGCCGGCTGGGGCCGATTCAGGCTCATCATCAGCGAAAACTGCCCATTCGTTAACCCAACCGGTTTCAGCGCCAGGTCGAACCGCCGCGCCAAAGCCCGCGCTGCTCGCTGCACGTGCAGGCACAGGCATGTGTCCCGTACCAGCAGTGTTGTGCTGAAAGGCACTTCGGGAACTGCGGCAGGAGGCGCAGCATCAAAATTAACCTTTGCGCCGGTTGACATATGTCACATTATGTTGGTATCAACGTACCCAGTCAAACGGGCGCCCCGATTGTCGCGCCAGACCCAACCTCGCTTCGCACCCACAAGGAGAGCTTCCGCAATGTATACCTCAAAAGGAAAATTTGGCTGGTACGAACTCATGACCAGCGACGTTGAAGCCGCCGGCAAGTTCTACTCCAGCGTCGTCGGCTGGACCACCAAGGACGTCGGCAACGCCGACATGGCCTACACCACTTTCAACGTCGGTGACTCCGGCGTCGCCGGTATGCTGCATCTGCCTCAGCACATCGCCTGGGTCGGCTACATCCACGTCGACGATGTCGACGCACACATCGAAAAGATCGTCGAGGCCGGCGGCAAACTCTGGAAGCCCGCTACCGACGTTCCCGGCATGCTTCGCTTCGCCGTCATGTCCGACCCGCAGGGCGCACCTATAGTCATCTTCACGTCCAATCCCGCCATGCCCAGCCCTGCTGACCCGCCAAAACCGCCAACACCAGGCACCATCGGCTGGCACGAGCTCTACACCACCGACCTCGATCCCGCCTTCGACTTCTATTCCAAGCTCTTCGGCTGGACCAAATCCTCCGACATGGACATGGGCCCCATGGGCGTCTACCGTATATTCGACCAGGGAGACAACCAGCCAATGGGCAGCGGAGGCATGATGAAAAAGCCGGCCGAAGTTCCCAACTCGTACTGGACCTTTTACTTCAATGTCGACAGCATCAAAGCCGCCATCGAACGCGTCAACGCCGCCGGCGGCTCCGTAATAAATGGTCCACACCAAGTGCCCGGAGGCAGCTGGATCATCCAGGGCAAGGACCCCCAGGGCGCGATGTTTTCGCTGGTCAGCTCCGCTGAATGAAGCGTGATCAATTGAGACTACGCTCTTGTCTGGCATGATTGAGCCGGGCAATTCTCAGAGTTGAGAACTGCCCGGCCCGATCACTTGATCGCCGATCTAACAGATGACCGCTCAATACATCGTACGGACAGCGGGCTCCCGATCCCAAAGGCGGCCATTCTGAGCCGCTGTCAGATACTCGTTGGTTTTTCCTCCAACCAGCACTCCCCCATCCGGCACTACGCCCGCCTTATCCAGTAGAACCTGTGCGCCTGCGGTTGCGCCGATCACCTTGCAGTGAACAAAGGCATCATGCACCCACGCCACCGCGGCGCCCTCCGTCGATAAGAGCTGAGCACCCTCCTCTGAAAGAGCGACAAAGACCGTATCGAAGAGTACCGAAGATCCTCCCGCCAATTGAAAGTCTGCTTCCAGGAGAGAACCATCCGCAGTTGCAGCGCCTCCGACTTTCGGAGCCACCACGGCAAAGTCCGCCTTCAGCTTCTTTGCGGCGTTGCGCAGCGCGTTCACCACTGTGGCATCCGTTCCATCGGCGACGAGACAGCCGATCTTACGGCCTTCCAGGGTCGGTTTCGCCTTGGCTAGAATGCTCAGCGCTGGGGAAGCTTCCATATCTCGCGCAGCGACAGTCGTGGGTACCGGCTCGATCGCTCCCTGCATGCCGAGCCCGTTCGCCACCCGCTGCGCAATCCGCGGGTCGACGTTGGCCAGTTGGCCTACCATGCGCTCCCGCACCGCCTTGGTTTGCACCTTGCTCAGCTCAAAGATGAACGCCGAGACAATATGGTTCTGCTCGGGCTCGGTCTGCGAGTTGAAAAACTGCCGCGCCTGAGAAAAATGGTCCGCAAACGACTCAGCACGCACCCGCAGCTTATTGCCTTCCATTGGCTCGGCAAAACTCGACAGTCCAAGATGAGGATCCGCCCGCGGCGTCTCCGGATCAATCGAACTCGGCGAATAGTTCACGCGGCCCTTCTGCGGACTCATCTGCATATGCCCATCCCGCTGCACGTGCATGACGGGACACTTCGGAGCATTCACTGGAATCTGCTGAAAGTTAGGCCCACCCAGTCGCGTGATCTGGGTATCCAGATACGAGAAGATGCGGCCCTGCAGCAGTGGATCGTTGCTGAAATCGATCCCGGGCACGACATTCCGTACACAGAAGGCCGATTGTTCCGTCTCCGCAAAGAAGTTGTCGACATTACGATCCAGCACCATCCGCCCCACTATGCGGAGCGGCAAAATCTCTTCCGGAATCAGCTTCGTCGCATCCAGCACATCAAAGTCAAAGTTGTTGGCGAACTCCTCATCAAAGAGCTGCAGGCCCAGTTCCCACTCCGGAAAATTCCCCGCGACGATTGCAGTCCACAGATCGCGCCGGTGAAAATCCGGGTCGGCGCCGGATATTTTGAGCGCCTCATCCCACACCACCGACTGCATCCCCAGCTTTGGACGCCAGTGGAACTTCACAAACGTCGCCTTGCCCTCGGAATCGATCAGATGGTAGGTATGAATGCCAAACCCTTCCATCATTCGGAACGATCGCGGAATCGCCCGGTCCGACATGGCCCACATCAGCATGTGCGTCGACTCGGGCATGAGAGACGCGAAGTCCCAGAAGCTGTCGTGCGCTGTTGCCGCCTGCGGAAAGCCACGGTCCGGCTCTGCCTTCGCCGAATGGATGAGGTCGGGAAACTTGATTGCATCCTGGATGAAGAACACCGGAATGTTGTTCCCCACCAGATCCCAGTTACCTTCCTTCGTGTAGAACTTCACGGCAAAGCCGCGCACATCTCGCGCCAGATCTGTCGATCCCTTGTTGCCGGCCACTGTCGAAAAGCGGACGAATACGGGTGTCTTGACTCCGACTTCGTTGAAGATCGCCGCCCGCGAAACTCCCTGCAACGAATCGGTCAATTCGAAATAGCCATGCGCACCAAACCCTCGCGCATGAACGATCCGCTCCGGAATACGTTCATGATCGAAGTGCTGTATCTTCTCCAGCAAGATGTGATCTTCGAGCAGGGTCGGGCCGCGTTGTCCCGCCCTGAGAGAATTCTCATCGTCAGCCACAATCGCGCCAGTCTGAGTGGTCATCGGCGGATGCGTTCCGCCCGCGAGCTGGTGCAGTTCTCCTCCGTTACCGGTCAGCACCTCTACTTCCATGCCTGATGCCCTGGCATCAGAACCATGAGTCTGTCCCTTTGTGGTGCTGCCCTTCCCTTTGCTGCTCCCCTTTGTCCCGGTGTTCCTGGCCATCAACATCTCCTGTGTGGCAAAGCTCGAATCCAAGTGCCGATTCGGCCTCTAGCCAACAAGAGCTAGGAAGCACCGTGCGATTCCCTTGTTGCATCCACAAATCTCATCACAACGAAGCTACTTTGACGCCGCGAACAAGATGTGCGCGGACATGGATGCCCTTCACGCAGACATCCGTTCCATATTTGCGATTGCATTCTCCCCCAAGTTCATACTTCCTCATTGCGCCAATTCTCTTTTCTCCCGGACAATACTGTGTTTGGATACATATATGCTCCCTGTTCACCGCGCAGCCCTTCTCGGACTCGCGGTCTTCGCCAACTGCATCAACCTGACTGCTGCTTCGCCCACTGACGTACTCGCGCTGCCAACCGTCTCCACGGCTTCCAAACCGAAGGCCCCGCAGCCCATCGTCCCGCTTCAGGAGACCGGCTTTCTCAACCGCTCGGTAAGCGTGCAGGGCGTGACCTACAAGTTTCAGGTTTATCTTCCCGAGGACTACCGCCGTCCTGAAGCCGAAAGCCCCGCCAAAAACACATCCCTGAAATCCAAAGCGAAATCTCCGGAACCGGCACCCTACAAATCCTGGCCGATCATTCTCTTCCTCCACGGCCGCGGCGAGCGGGGCAGTGAAGGCATGTGGCAGACCCAGATCGGCCTTCCCGCGCAGCTTCGCGACCACCCCGAACGCTGGCCCTTCATCGTCGTCATCCCCCAATGCCCACTGCGCCATTTCTGGACCGACCCTGAGATGCTCCAGATGGCCATGGCCACCCTCGACCAGGAGACTCGCGAGTTCCACGCCGATCCCGAACGCACCTATCTGACCGGCCTCTCGCTCGGCGGCTACGGAGCCTGGGAACTGGCCAAGGAATATCCTCATCGCTGGGCGGCGATCGCACTGTGCTCCACTGGCATCTTCTGGAGCTATGCCCCGGACCGGTGGCGCGAAGTCTCGACTCTTCCGGCCGAGTACGCCCGCCGCATAGGCCGCGTCCCGATCTGGCTGTTCCACGGCACCGACGACACCGTCGTCGTTCCTCGCGAGAGCGAACTTATGTATGAAGCATTCAAAGCCGACGGCGGCCACATCCGCCTGTGGGACTATCAAGGCATGCACCACGACTGCTGGACTCGTGCTTTCAATGAGCCTGAGTTGCCCCGCTGGCTCCTCTCCCACCGGCTCAACTCCCAGGGACTGCCCATCCACGACAACCCCGCCAAACCCGAGCCTCAACTACCAGCCTTCTCCGAACGCATCGTCGTGCCCCTCCACCCTGTCGCGCTGAAGCTCCCGATATCCATCCTCGACGCTTACGTAGGCGTCTACCACGACAGCTACAACGTCCCGGTTGCCACCATTCAGAGACAGGGCGAACAGATGTTCCTCAAGAACGCGCAAGGCGACGTGATGGAGATCCAGGCGGAGAGCACCAGCACCTTCTTCTACATAACCGGCAGCCAATCGCGCCTGACCTTTGAACGCGACCCCCAGGGCAAAGTAGCAAGCATCCTCTTCCGCGACGACCGCCACGAAGAACGCTGGGAAAAACGCAAGTAGAGCGCTACTATTCCCTCTCGTAAGCACCCAAAAGGTTCATCAATGTACGCCAACGATTCAGCCTTCTACTCCACAATCGGCGTAACACTCCCAAACGCTCCATAGATATGATCCGGCTTCCCGCAGATCGCCCGCGAAGCCATCCGCGCCGAAATCACCGTCGCCTCGATGCAACCAATATTCAAGTCCGTCAGTGTCCAGTCTCCGGCCAGATATAGGTTGTCGAAATCCGAATCATGCGACATAAGCCTGTTCTTCGCCGACCCCGGAAGGCTCAAGACGTACAACTCGGATGGATCGATGTTGCAGCGGAAGAACTGGGTATCGAACGCAGTCTGCGCCGGGTCGTCCAGGCATTTCACCAGCACCTCGTCATTGAACTGTCCCTGACTCCCAGGCTTCTCCGCGCCCGGAAGAACCGAAAGCAAAGACCCGTCAAGAAACTTCCGTGCATAGCCCTTCACTCTCTGCCGCTCGGCCTCCGGATAGCTTGGATCATCGAACGGCTTCACCGCATCATCCGGAATCGCATTGCAGAAGTACGCCACCTGCTTCACGCCCGCCCTATCCGGCCAGCGCTCTCGCGCAATCAAGTGCGACATGTCCGACCACGTGTCGAATGGCTCGACATATCCCGACAGCACTCCCGGCGCATTGTTCCAGCCCGCGCCGGCGAGGGTGCGGTTCATCCACAACTGCAGCCCTTGCGTCCTCACCAGACCCACGCTCGCTACCATCGCGGCCCAGCGCGGCGAAGCCGCAATCAGCTCCCTGCAGATATACTGGTGCGCCCCCAGCGAAATCCCCAGGACGACAGTATCGAAATCCTCGCCGCGCGTTAAGAGTGCTGGTGTCTCACCCTTCCAGTCAGTCCACCAGGACTCAAGATCCGGATTGGTGCAAGCTCGAATCGCATCCGCCTCTACAATCTGCTCCCATAACGGTTCCGTCGGCCAGCAGGGAACGCCGTCACGGCCCAGAAACAAAGGATCGTAATCCCCATTGTTCGTGGTGGCCTGCACCTCAAGCTCGACCGCATCGATAGCCTTTTTATCCGCCGAAATCCGCAGGTTCGTAACCTTGTGAAAGAACCGGAACTTTACTCCCCGGCTCTTCAACACCAGGTAGATCGGCGACATGATTGTCTCGCCCATCCCCGCGTTCATCCACCACATCAGCGCTCCGCGGTATGTAAACATCAAGCGTAGCGCGCCATACAGTGTGCTGCCTGCTCCCATGCTCCTCTGATTCGGATCGCCGTTCTTATAACCAAAGCACGCGTCATACATGCCGAGTGTGATCGGCGAAACAGCGCTGTGGCAGCCATGTTTCTCGAGCCACTCGATCAGGTCGTAATCCTCGATCGCCATGAAGCCATCGCTGATCACGTGGTCCTCCAGCATCCCGGCAATCACCGCGAGCCCGCTATCCAAAATGATGAAAAATCGCCGCAGCTCATCGTCCTTCTCCAACTGGCCGATCAAAGTTTGAAATACCCGCTCGTTGAACTCCTTGATCGTCGCTGCAATGTCGATTTGGACTTGCGGTGAGTGAAGCGCCACGTCGTCCGCTAATGTATGCACAAAGGCACTCACCCGATGCAGGACGGTATGTAGCCCGCGCGGCTCAACCTCCGCCGGCAAATCCGGCATAGCGCCGACGGCATTGGCGATATGCGCCGCCGCGTCCTGATAGAGCTGTACCAGGATCGGGTACTTCTCTTTCTTCTCATCGAGAAAATACGTCAGCCGGTTGAGCAAGATCTTCACGAACCCCAGCGGAGTCGGGGGCTGCTGCCGCTCGACAAAGGTGCTATCTTCGCCGGGAAACTCGCTGGTAGGAATCCAGTTGAGATTCCACGGCTTCCACTCTTCGCCGACCTGCTCCATCATGGGCGTAAAGTTCATCGGGGAGAATGCCTTGCGGGCATCCGTGAAGGGAGACGTGGGCATCAGGCTCTTCTCACGCGCTTCGTCATACACTTGCCTGATCATCTGGAAGGCATTTTCGTAGAAGCCCATCCAGAGATGTATGCCATGCTCCTGAATGCGGTCGCTGATTTCGCGGTTTCTGCCGCTCGCGCCCTTGCCTCCCAGCCGCCAGCCCATCTGGTAAATCGTGATCTCGTATTTCTGCTGCCATCCGGGATCATTCGTCAGCTCCAGAGCAGTTCCAAGAGCGCCGATCCCCCCTCCAAGAATCGCGATTTTCTGCATTCTCGCCTCCTCCCGCCACTTGGACATTCTGCTCCGCACAAAGCAAAAGGGCCACCGAAATCCGGTGGCCCTTGCATATTTCCATAGCGAGTCTTGGATATCTACCACTGCCCCCAGGCTCGTGAAAAATAATCGGCGAATGACATCCCCACGAGGACCAGAAAGGTGAAGACTCCCGCGCCAACCGTCAGCTTCATCAGCTTGGAGCTGTACTTGATATGCATGAAGAACAACACCACCAGCGTTGCCTTGGCGCAGGCAATGGCGATCGCCACCACTGGATTCCACGGCCCCATCTCGAGATAGGACGCGCCAATGGTGAGCGCCGTCCCTACCAGCAGCGCTACAAAGATGATCGCGTAAGTAGAAGGACCGACGATATGCTGCTCTGCTTCCACGTGGCCGCTGTCGGGATCATGATTTTCGTAATGCTCAGACATAGCTCAAATTCCTCAGAATGTTTTCGTGCCCTATACCCTGACTACTGTTCATTGATGTCGACTGATCAGATACAGCAACGGGAACAGGAATATCCACACAATATCGACAAAGTGCCAGTACAGGCCGAAGTTCTCGACAAACGCAATATGCCCATCCATGTACCCGCCGCGCACGGCCTTCGCCAGCATGCCGCACAGCAGCGCGATGCCAATGATCATGTGCAGCGCATGCATACCCGTCATGGCGAAGTACAGCGAGAAATAGACTTCGGTCTTCGCCGCCATGTCTGGCGCCAACGGCTTCTCACCTTCCTTTATCGCCTCCGCGGAGGGATGGATGAACCCTTGCGGGCTGAAGGTACTTCCGGGAATATGATGCAGCACATACTTCTCGTGATACTCATCCGCCTTGATCCCCAAAAACCCCAGGCCTAGTATCAGGGTCGCAATCAGCGACCACACCAACCCCTTGTGGCGCTTGGTTTCCGCGCACCACACGCCCATCGCCATGGTGAAGCTCGACGTGATCAGCACCAGGGTATTAAGGCTGCCCTCAAAGATATTCAGAGTATGCGACCCCGCCACAAACGCAGGGTAGTACCAGTTGCGATAGATCAGATAGGCGGTAAACAGGCCGCCAAAGAACATGATCTCCGTCAGCAGGAATAGCCACATGCCAAAGCTGGTCGTCTCCGTCTGCTGCTCCATCGAAACAAAGTGATGGCGCTGATACGGAGGATGCTCATGGGATGTCACTCCTGCATCAGCCGGAAGTAGGTGGCTGCTATCCGACATGCGTCACCTCGTGCTCTTTCTGGCGCTCCAGCCACTCATAGTCGTACACATCCTGCGTCACAACGGGGATGGTGGTAAAGTTTTCGGTCAACGGAGGCGATTGAATCTGCCATTCCAAGCCAGTAGCCTGCCATGGATTGTTACCCGCCACCGCGCCATACTTCAGCGACCAGATCAGGTAAATCATCGGCAGCAGATATCCCACACCAAGGATCGTCGCACCCGCCGTCGAAAACACATTCAGCACCTGGAACTCCGGCGGATACGCTGCATACCGCCTCGGCATTCCCAGCATTCCCAGCAGAAACTGCGGGAAGAAAGTGAAGTTGAAACCGATGAACGTGACTACAGCTGCCAGCTGCGAGAGCTTCTCCGGATACATCCTTCCCGTCATTTTCGGCCACCAGAAATGCACGCCCGAGAGGAAAGCCATCAGCATCCCGCCGACCATCACAAAGTGGAAGTGCGCCACGATGAAGTAGGTCTCCGTCAGGTGAATGTCAGTACCCGAAGCGCCCAGAAACACTCCGGTTAGCCCGCCGATCGTTAGCAACCCCATGAATCCGAAGGCATACAGCATCGGTGTCTCGAAAGTGATCGAACCCTTGTACAGCGTGAACGCCCAATTGAATATCTTGATCGCAGTGGGCACTGCTACAAGCATGGTCAGCAGCGAGAAAACCAGTACCGCATAATTCGACACACCCATGATGAACATATGGTGCGCCCACACAAAGAATCCGAAGACTGCAATCGCCACTGAGGAGAATGCTACTGCCGTGTAACCGAAAACTCGCTTGCGGCTGAAGGTTGAGATGACCTCCGAGATCACGCCCATTCCGGGCAAAATCATGATGTAAACCGCCGGGTGGGAGTAGAACCAGAACAAGTGCTGGAAGAGGATCGGATCGCCACCCTTGGTCGGGTCAAAGACTCCGATGCCAATCGTGCGCTCGAGCACCACGAGCACCAGCGTGATCGCCAGCACCGGCGTACCTAGCACCATCAGGATCGAAGCAGCATAGTTTGACCAGACAAACAGCGGCAGCTTGAACCACGTCATGCCCGGCGCGCGCATCTTGTGAATGGTCACGATAAAATTCAGCCCGGTAAAGATCGAGCTGAAGCCGGCAATGAAAACGCCCAGTCCCGTCGTCACCACATTGGTGTTTGAGAAGTGGGTCGACATCGGCGTCGTAAAAGTCCAGCCCGTGTCCACGCCGCCCGTGATCATCGCGGTCAACGTCATCACGCCTGCCGCCATATACAGATACCAGCTCAGCAGGTTGATCTTCGGGAAGGCCAAATCCTTTGCCCCCACCATGATCGGAATGAGAAAGTTTCCCAGCGTAGCCGGCACCGACGGCACAAGGAACAGGAAGACCATCACCACGCCATGCATGGTGAAAACCTTGTTGTACGTATCGGAGGCCATCAGGTCGGACTGGGGCGTGAGAAGCTCCAAACGAATCAAACCAGCCAGCGAGCCGCCGATGAAGAAGAAAAATGTGATCGAAATCAGGTACAGGATCGCGATCCGCTTATGGTCCCCTGTCAGCAGCCAACTCAGCAGGCCGTTTTCATTTGTCAGATAATTGCGCTTTGGAACCCGTGCCGTTGTCTGGTCGGGAAGACTCAAGATAGTGCTCATGGCTTTACTACCCCCTGCGCAGCAGCGGGCTTGGCCGTCGCTCCGCCTGTTGCCTTACCGTCGGGTTGCTCCGGCAGTAAATCGCTGGTATTCATCGTCTGCTGCACTCGGTAATTTGAACTCAGATTCTTGATGTACTCCACCAGAGAAATCAGACCTTCCTCGCTCACCTGCCCCTGGTAGGTGGGCATAATCGGCGCGTACCCTTGCGTGATGTGCGCCGACGGATTCAGGATAGCCTGCCGCAGATACGCCTCGTCCACCAGCACAGGCTGTCCCGTTGATAACGTCAACTTCGATCCGTACACATTCGCCAGACTGGGCCCGCGGGAATCCGGCTGGCTATTGTGGCAGGCATTGCAGCTAAGACTCGAGAAGAGCCGTTCGCCGTTCTGCGCCAGCGAAATACCGCTGGTCGAGGTCGCCAGCCACTTTTTGTAGTCCTCCGCAGTCAGCACCACGATATCGCCGATCATCGCCGAGTGCGACGTCCCGCAATACTGCGTGCAGAAAAGGTGATACGTCCCCACAGCCGTCGGCTCAAACCATACCGTCGTATAGCGTCCTGGAATCGCCTCGCGTTTCACCCGAAACGCCGGAATCGAGAAGCTGTGAAAAACATCCTGCGAAATCAGCGTGAGCTGAATCGGCTGATTGATCGGAATATGCAGCGAATTGATCTCATGCTGGCCGCCCGGGTGCTCCGCCTTCCACATCCACTGTTTGCCAACCACGTAAATGTTCATCGCGTTGGGCGGAGGGGTGTAGATACGGAAGTACAGGACCGATCCCCACACGAACATGACCAGGAACAAGCCAAGAGGGATGATCGTCCAGGTAGCCTCCAGCAGCGTCGATCCCTCGATCTGCGTGGCCACCGGGTTCCGCTCTCTGCGATAGCGAATCGAGAACGCCGTCACCAGCAGGCCGACCAACACAAGGCCGACAAGACTCACCAGCGTCATGAACACCAGCAGCGCATCCACCTGCGGCGCAATCCGCGATGCCTCCGGCGGAATGATCGCGAAGTTGACCATCCACTTGACTAGAAATTCCCAAATTACTGGACTCAATCCCATATTCCGTTATCCGTTCACCTTTGCCCCGGCCACCTTGGTTCCGGTCGCAGGAATCTTGGCTTGCCGTATGTCGCGGCGAAACATCACCAGCATGAATCCGCCCAATCCAAGCACCATTACAGCGCCACCGAGTTGCACCACACGCGCCACAATCAGACTGTGCGTATTCGTACTCGGGTCATAGTGGTAGCAATAAGTCAAAATGTTGTCGACCGGGCTTCCGATCTTGTTAGACGAGGCCTCAACCAGGCCCAGCCGCAAATCCTTGGGCGAATACTCGACACCCATGTAGTACTGCGCGAGCTTGCCCTCAGGGGTCACGATCTGGATCGAGCTGGCATGTGCAAACTGATTCAGCTTTCCATCCGGCCCGGGGATCTTCACATACCCAAACCCGACAGCCTTGGTGAGAACATCGATCTCCGCCTGCTGGCCGGTGAGGAAATGCCATCCATTCGCCGTCTCCGGCCGCCCGTAGCGCTTCAGGTAGCTGGCCTTCTTGGGAGCTGCCAAAGCTGGCCCTTCAGTTGGATCGATGCTAACGACAATGACGTCAAAATCCTTGCCCGGCGTCAGCTTAACCATGCGCAGCGAAGCTGTCAGCCCATTCAGCTCTTCCGAACAAAGCATTGGGCACTGAAAATAAACCAGGGCCAGAATCGCCGGCCGCTTCCCAAAATAATCTCCAAGACGGACAGCCTTCCCCGTCTCATCCAGAAATGGCAGCGCCAAAGGCAACTGCCCATTCAATCTCTGCGCAATCCCAACTTTATCCAGAATCGCCGGCGGCCGATCATTCGCAGGACCAATCTGCTTATCTCCCGGCGCAGAAACCTGCGCCATCGCTGACGTAGTAATGGCGAATCCCAGCACCGCTGCAGATGTCACGAAAGAGAGAATGCGGGTGCCCCATCTTTGTCGCGGCTTCATCGCGACTAAAGTGGGTCCAGATTCGCGCGCAGCACGAACCTGCCTGGTGCCAGGAGTAATGCCGTCATCCTGAGCGAAGCGCAGCGAAGTCGAAGGACCTGCATTCCCCTCAGCCGCAGCCAAGCCAGCAGTCCATTCAAACTCCCGCATTGTCCGCATCTGATTCATCGCGTAACCCACTTCTCCGCCTGCTTAACTTTCTTCGATCTCTTCCCAAACAAGGATCCAGCCTCGCCTGCAAAACTTTGGATCACTACTCCAACCGCTTCGATCAGAGAAGATAAAAGTTCAGCCATACCTCAACCTTCGAGAAAGCCTTCGGGTGCCTCATCCTTGACGCGCACTTTGCGTCAAGGGTGGGATCCCCCTACTCCTTCGGCGCCAAAGCCTCGGCCTTAGCCGCCTGCTCCTGCTCATACCCTGTCCGCGCAAACCCGTCCGTCAACGGAGCCTTCACCACCGGCAACGCCGCCTCGGCCAACGGTTTCTCAGTAGAAGCAGCAGCCGCCGCCACAGGCAAACCGCGCTGCGCAATCAACTCCATCGCCCGCTCAATCGGAATCCGTATCGAACCGTTGCCATGATCGACATAGCTGTAGTTCTCGAGTAGCAGATCTTCCTTGGCATGCATGTCGGCAATTTCCTGGTTGCCGTCATCTGTCTGCAATCGCGGAGAAGGGAAGCGATTCGTCAACTGCGCAAATTGCTGCTGCAACTCAGGACTGCTCGCGAGATTGCCTAACTTACGCACATCCACCGGGTGGTTCCATTTGGTCACCGGACCGTCAGCCTTCGCCAACTGAGAGTTGATGACCTTGCCGATGCCGATACACAACACTCCGGTCACAGCCACAAAGATCGCCAGCGCGGTCAGAAAGACCACAATCCCCGAGACCTTGACGTCCGTCCCTTCATAGCCAAGCGAAGTATCTACCTTCGCTGACTTCTCCTCATGCTCGTCAAACGGTGATTCAGGCGTGTGCATGTTCAGGCTCCAATATCTCCGCCAGATGCGGGTCGTTGGTCTGCACCAGCGGACGAGTTGTCAGGTTCCAGCAGTAATACGCCACCCACAGCGAAACCATCGCCACCGGCACCGCCACATATTCCAGAATTCCCCAGCTGAAATGCAGATTCCGTGCTGCGTCTTTATAGTTTGGTTCCACCAGCACGAACAAGTCGAAGGCCTTGGCGAAGATCATCCACTGGCAAACCCGGATCAGCCTCTTCTTGTTCTTCTTGATGTCCTTCGACAGCAACAGCGAGAAGGGAATTAGCCAATGGAAGATAAAATCCAGCGTCAACATCACGCCCCAGTGGCCTTGGATGCGGTTCATGTACCACGGAATCTCTTCCGGCAGATTGCCCGACCAGATAATCAGGAACTGCGCAAATGCCAGATAGATATTCAGCATCACAAAAGCAAAGGTGAATTTGCCCAGGTCATACTGCTCCGTCCCGCGCAAAATCGTCTTGAATGGCTCGGCCTTCGAAAGAGAGAGCGCCGTAATGATGCTCAGCGCCAGCACTGAGTAGCCTTGGCCCACCAGGAACAGCAGTCCATACACCGACGAATACCAGGTCACATCCATCGACATCACCCAGTAGATAACCGCCGCCGTCATGGTCAGCGAATAGACAACTATGCCAAAGCCGGAGATGTTTTCGAACTTCTTGATCCAGTAAGGCGTCGCGGCCAGCGTATCTTTCTCTCGCTGCAGGCTCATCGTATTCAGCCGCCACGCATAAAATCCCCAGATCGCAAAGCAGATCAGCCCAACGAGCCAAAACGCGCCCGCGTTCAGCATCGGGTGCTTCCACTCGATGGCATGAGCCTCGCTCTCGGTCAAACCAGCCTTCAGAGCCGAAGCGGCGTCCGAGAACTGGGCCCACAGATACAACTTCTTCAGCATGAACCCAAGGCCGACCCAATAAAGGAAAACCAGCGGCATCGTCCGGGTCATTGCCTCAAGTGGGCGTCTCAGCAACAGACCCCATTTACCGCCCGAACAATACTGCACCATGAGAAGCGTCATCCCGCCGCAGCAGAAGCCAAACGTCAGCATCAGCCCGACCACCCATGCCCGGTAGATGTGGTCCGCCGACCCATCTAAAAAGGCCAGAACCGCGGCAACCACCGTAAACAGAATTGCGAACATCAGTGCCCGTGCCCGCCACGCGTTCACAAACGGCGGGGCAGACAAGTCAGCAGGAAGTACCTTTGCGTGAGGAGCGTGTGCCATCTCTTCTACCTGGCTCCTGAATTCCCCGTCGTCGGCGCCACAGGCGCTGAAGCCGGTTTACTGGTCGTTGATTTTGTGGGTGCCGGCGCCGCCGTATGCGGAATGAACACCTTCGGATCGCCCGGATACGCCGGAGCCATACCCGGTTTTCCTTCATTGGCATTCGGCGGATAGGCCTGGATCGCTGTGGTCGGCATCTCCCAGGGTCCGGCAAATCCCTCCGGCAAGCCCTTTGAAGTGGCAAGGTCCTTAAGGTTCTCCACCTTCGCTCCCGACGCCGCGTCGGCGCTGGTCGCATTCTGGCTCAACTGCAGGGCGCGGATATACGCTGCAACCGCCCAGCGCTCCTCCGGCGACAGTTGCGCGGAGTAATCCGGCATCGCGCCATACCCGTGCGTCATGATGTAGAAGTAGTGGCTCAACGGCTGCGCCCGGCGTACCTGGTCATTGAGGTTGCCTGCCGGCTTGTATCCGCGCTGAACGATCTCTCCCAAACCATTGCCCACCCGCGAATGGCAAGGCGTGCAGTAAATGTTGAACCGCTCCTGGCCCTTCTGCAAAACGGTCATGGTCACAGGGAAGGGAAGCGCGTCCTTCTCCTCGCGATAGCCGTTCGCGCCCTGCACCAGGCCGGTGTAGAAGTAGCTATCCTCATGCAGGCTGCCGCGCGCCACAGTGTTCTCGATCGCGGGCCGTGCCGAGCGATGGTCGGCAAACATCTCCGAACCTCGCTGCGGAATCACCTTGGGCTGGTTATGCATATCCTGCCGGCAACCGGCCGCAAACAACGCTGCGGTCGCTGTCAGTACGACAAATCCTCGGGTGCCCCATCTCGATCTTGTGAAGGTCAAGCGCATCAGTACTCCACCTCCACAACCAAAGCAGGCCCAAAACTCTCCAGGTAAGCCCTGGTTTCGACCGTGTCAAACTTCGGATCCAGCGCCTCAAGGCACAGGAAGAACTTGTCCGTCGTCGCGCCATCCCGGAAGTTGGGAGCGTTGAACAGCGGATGATACAGACTCGGCAACCCGCAAAGCGCAAGCGTTCCAAAACATGCCGAAAGTCCGGCAAACAGAATCGTCCACTCATACGCCGGAATAATGAACGCCGGCCAGGAATATGTCGGCCTGCCGCCGATATTCAGCGGATACGCCACCACTGAAATCCAGGTCTCCAGCGAAAACATCGCGCACAGCCCCATCAGTCCGCCGATCAGCGTGATCAGCGGCACCTTGTTCTTGTGGAAGCCGATCGCTTCCGCCGCCTCCTCCACCGGATACGGCGTGTAGCAGTCCATGCGACGCCAACCGTCATGGTAGGCAGCCTGCGCCGCCCGTACCAGGTCCGAAGGCGTATCGAATTCGGCAAGCATGCCGTAGGTTCCTTCCACTGCGACTGCCATCAGTCACCCGCCCCTACTGCCGGCTTCGGCTCTTTGGGAGTAATCTTCGCCGCCGGCAGCATCATCTTGATTTCGTTCATCGGGATCATGGGCAGGAAGCGCACGAACAGCAGAAACAGCGCGGTAAACAGGCCCAGCGTTCCGACATAAGTCATGTAGTCCCACTTGGTAGCGCGATACGTACCCCATGAAGAAGGCAGGAAGTCGCGATACAGGCTGGTCACAACGATCACAAACCGCTCAAACCACATGCCCGTATTTACGATTATCGAGATCAGAAACATGAAGGAGATATTGGTTCGCAGCTTCCTGCTCCACAGAGTCGTCAGCGGGAAAGCAATGTTGCAGAAGATGAGAACCGCATACGACCAGCCCATCGGCCCAAACATGCGATTCCACATCATGAAGAATTCCCAGTGCGAGGCCGAGTACCAGGCCATGAAAACTTCCATGCCATACCCGTAAGCCACAATCCCGCCCGTGGTCAGCATCACCTTGCCCATGTTGTCGATATGACGCTCGGTGACCAGGTGCTCCAGGTGGTAGAACTTGCGCAGCGGAATCGCCAGCGTCAGCACCATCGCAAAGCCTGAGTACACGGCGCCGGCAACGAAGTAAGGCGGGAAAATCGTCGTATGCCAGCCCGGCAATACCGCCACCGCGAAGTCGAAGCTGATGACCGTATGCACCGAGAGCACCAGCGGCGTCGCCAGACCCGACAACAGTAGAGAGGCGGTCTCATACCTCATCCAGTGCCTCGCTGACCCGCGCCAGCCTAGCGACATCAGGCCATAGATGTACCGGGCAAATCTCGAACACGCACGGTCGCGCAGCGTCCCAAAGTCGGGAATCATTCCCAGATACCAGAACACCACCGAGATCGTCGCGTACGTCGAAACCGCGAAGACATCCCATAGCAGCGGCGACCGAAACTGCGGCCAGACATTCATCGTGTTCGGCAATGGGAAGAGCCAGTACCCAAGCCACGGCCGCCCTACGTGAATCAGCGGGAACATGCCCGCGCAGACCACGGCGAAAATCGTCATCGCCTCAGCAAAACGGTTGATCGAGTTGCGCCATCCCTGCTTGAAGAGCAGCAGAATCGCCGAGATCAGCGTACCGGCGTGGCCGATACCGATCCACCAGACGAAGTTGATGATGGCAAATCCCCACGCCACCGGCTGCGTCACCGCCCAGATCCCCGTGCCCTTGAGGAACAGCCAGGTCACCGCTGTCAGCAGAAGCATCGCCAGTGACCCAGCTACCGCAAAGAGCGTGAAGAAGCCCAGCGACGTCTTGGGCGTCAGCACGATGTCCGCAATCTTCGAGGTCACCGACTTGAACGTCTGCCCCGGCCCGAGGACCTTAAATTCTCCGGTCAGCGGGTCTATCATCGGGTCTTCGACTTTGAAATCCTTTGTCGCCATCGCCAGTAGTGCCTCTTAACCCTTCGCCGGGGCATGTTCAGTCGGTGCCTCGGCGAGTTCGGGGTTGGGATTCAGGACCGCGGCCACATACTGCGTCCGCGGACGGGTGTTCAAATCGGCCAGCACCGAGTAGGTCCGCTCATCTGAATGCAGCTTCGCCACCTTGCTTGACCGGTCGTTGAGATTGCCAAAGGTGATCGCGCTCGCCGGGCAGGCCTGCTGGCATGCCGTCACAATCTCGCCGTCGCGAATAGCACGATTTTCCTTGTCCGCATCGATCTTCGCTTCTGAGATGCGCTGCACGCAGTAGCTGCACTTCTCCATCACGCCGCGGGACCTGACCGAAACATCCGGGTTGCGCATCAGCTTCAGGCTCTCCGTCTCGTAATCCGAGAACAGAAGGAAGTTGAAGCGCCGCACCTTGTACGGGCAATTGTTCGAGCAGTAGCGAGTGCCCACGCAACGGTTGTAGACCATCGTATTGAGGCCTTCCGGCGTATGCACCGTCGCGCCTACCGGGCAAACCTGCTCGCACGGAGCGTTCTCACAGTGCTGACAGGCCATAGGCTGGAAGTGAGCTCGCGGAGCCGCCAGATCGCCCTCGAAATAGGTGTCGATACGCAGCCACTGCATGTTGCGGCCGATGCGCACCTGCTGCTTGCCTACGACGGCGATGTTGTTCTCCGCATAACAGCTCACGATGCAGGCATTGCAGCCGGTGCAGCTGTTCAGGTCGATCGCCATGCCCCAGGCGTTGCCCTTGCTGTAGTCCCAGTTGGGGAACAGCGTCGTGTCCCGCTCGTCTTTGGGATGCGTTTCGCCCTCGTTGGCGAAGCCGGGATTGGCCTTGTACTCGGTCAGGGTGGCCGAGCGAATCACGCCTCGCTCCTCGGCCTCGTTCATTTCCAGCGAGTGGGTACCCGACCCGTCGCCGCCCATGAGTTTAGACCGATGATCCTGGAAGTGGCTCTTGGTTACGGCGAGACCCCACTTGCCATCCACCTTCTTGATCGAGCCAGTCGTATAGAACGGAGCATCCGAGGTGCGAATCGAGTACGCATTAAAGCCCGCGCCAGAACCAACACGTCCCGCCGCCGAGCGGCCATATCCGAGATACACCGTCGCCGAATTGTCCGGATGCCCAAAAGCCACCAGCACCGGAGCCTTCACCTTGTACGGACCAACGCTCAGCTCGACAATGTCGCCCTCTTCGACGCCCAGTTTGGTTAGCGTTGCGCCGGAAACCAGCGCCGCGTTATCCCATGCCAGGTTGGTCACCGGCTTGGGCAACTCCTGCAGCCAGCCCACGTTGGAATAGCGCCCATCGTAGATATTTGGATCAGGCCGGAAGATAATCTCAAACGCATCCTTACCGGATGGCGTCGGAACCTTCGCCGAAGACGAGGTAGACGCGCTCCCCGCAGCAAACGCAGTGCCCTCAACCCACCCCGCGTGCAGCGCCTTGCGCCAGCCCTGCTCAAAATCGCCCTTGATATTGGCCTTGTGCGTCTCGCGGACCGCCTCGTAAGCCGAAGTCTGCGGCTCATCCAGCATGGCCTGGAAGAAGTCGTGCGCCGAGTGACCGCCATACAGCGGCTCAATCAATGGCTGAACAACCGAGACCGTTCCGTCATACGAATACACGTCCGACCACGACTCCAGATAATGCGTAGCGGGCAGATGCCAGATTGCCTCAGCGCCGGTTTCGTCGACGTGCGAAGCCAGATGCACCGTCATTTTGGCGTTGCCCATCGCGTCTTTGAAGTTCAGATCGGCGGGCGCGTCATAGACCGGATTGCTCTCCAGCATGATCAGCCAATCGACCTTGCCGGCATTCAAATCTGCGACCAGCGCCTTCAGGTCCGCGATTTGATCTGACGCGGGCAGCGCACTGGCCGCGAGGGTCATGGTCTTCTCGGTGTTCCCCAGGGCCGAGTTGATGGCGATCGCCAGCGACGCGACTGACGGATCCTGATACAGGCCGGGGATCACAACACTCTTCCCCGCATTGGCCTTCAGATCCTTCGCCAGCACATCGAGGAATTTGCTCTGCTCGCCAGTCCAGCTATGGGTCGGCGCCGAAACCCCACTGGCTCCAACCGCGCTTGCCAGCGCTGCAGCAAACGCCGGAATCTCGCTCGCTCTCAAGCCCAGCCGATGCTCAGCCTTCAAGCCCGTCGTGCTCGGCGTGCTTTCAATCGCATACAGCCGGTTCATTGGCTGGTTCGGATCCTTGCGCCGCTGCGCATACTCCCGCGTCAGCTTGTGAAAGCCCGGATAGCCCGCGCCGGAAAGGAAGTCAGCATCCAGCGAAACAATCACGTCGGCATCGGCCAGCGAAAACTGCGGCTTTACGCCGGCGGCAAAGGCCGATCCCGCCAGCGCCGGGTCATAGTGCACCATCTTCGCCTTGGGATACGCCTTCTGCGCTTCCGTCCACTGGCGGTGCATCGTCGGCGATCCAGCGGTGGTCTTCAGGAAATAAATACCCTCGCCGCCATTCGCCTTCCCCGCAATCAGACGCTCGCGATACGCCTGGTAAAACTCCGGCCACTCCGACGCATTTCCGCGCAAAGTAGGATGCTGCGAACGGTCCGGATCGTAGAGGTCCAGCAAGGTCCCCTGCGTAAACACGTCCGAAGAGCCCAGATTGTAAGGATGATCCGGATTGCCGTCGACCTTGATCGGCCGGTAAGCGTCCGACTTCACCAGCAGAGGAATGCCGCCGGTCGGGAAGGGATGCGCCGTGGCAAAATACTGGCTCTTGCCCAGAATTAGATCTTCCGGCTGCTTGACGTAAGGGTAAATCGGCTCGTCCGGCTGCTTCGTACAACCAGCGAGCCCGGCCAGCGCCATCGAAGCGCCCATCAGCTTCAAGAAGCCGCGGCGCGAAACAGGATCGACCCACTCCTGCGCCTGATCGGGAAATTCCTTAATGACAGCCGCCTCGAACTCAGGCGTCCCAGCCAGCTCATCGATCGACTTCCAGTACCGCTTGCCCTTCTTGCCCTCAAGCTGCCTGCGCACCTCAGCCAAGGTCAGCTCGGGAGCCGCAACCATCCCACCGTTCTCGTGATTCTGCTGCATCTTGTCTTTCTCAATCAGCGGGCTGCTCATCGGTGGCACACCTCGCAGCTTGCAAGCTCATTCGGCTTGCGAATGTGGTAGTGATCGATCAGAAAATTGCCCAGATCGCGCTGGCTGGTGAACTTGGCATAGTTCGCCGGAACAGGCATCGCCGAACCTGCGCCCTCGAGCTGCGCCTGCATGCCGGGGAGCTTCACTCCGCCTAAACTCAGCGAGGCCACTTCCGTCTTGCCCGGTTCAGAGGTCTTGCAGTCTACCGTCTGCGCCGTTGGCGTTCCGGGCTGCTCACCGTTGACCGCGCACCACACCGGCTTCTCCTTCGAAGGACCTTCCCATGCCATGTTGTAGACCTGGCTAACGGGCCGCAGATTCTTCGCCGGATCGCGATGGCAGTTGAGACACCACTCCATCTGCAGCGTATTCTGCTCATACATCAGCGGCATCTGGTCCACGCGCCCATGACAACTCGCGCAGCCGAGGCCCTTGTTCACGTGGATCGAGTGATTGAAATAAACGTAATCCGGAAGGTCGTGCACCTTGGTCCACACAAGCGATTCGCCCGTTGCCCAGCTCTTGCGAACCGGCTCAAGCAGCGACGCGTTGGTCCAGATCTGCGCATGGCAGTTCATGCACGTCTTGGTCGGCGGAATGCCTGCATAGCTCGACTTCTCAACGGAGACATGACAGTACTGGCATTGCAAGCCCAGTCCCTGCACATGATGCTTGTGGCTGAACGGCACCGGCTGGTCCGGTCGCTGACCCTGCCGCGTCACCCAGGGTGAACGCTGCAACTCGGTCAGCGTTACCCCCAGGGCAATCACGATCAAACCCGTCAGGACCAGGCTCATCCTCGCCAGCGAGTTCGAGCTGCGGTCAAAAATCTGCGCCATGAATGCTTCCCTGCTTCCGGTTGCCTGTAGCGCCAAAATGCAAGCAAATCTACAGGGTATGTGCTAATCCATCGTGCCTGGGGCCAAACCTGAGACGCGAATTTTGAAAAGAGAACGCTAACCCGTCTCTTCTAAATCCGTCAATCCGTAAATCTGAAGCCCAGTGGTGCGAAACCGAAGTATGCTGCTGCGTGAAGTATTGGTAAAGCTGCCAGGTTTCTGTTGCCGGCCAAAGCCGAGTAGAGCGAAGTGTCCTGAAACGGACAACCCCGAAAAATCAATATAGCAGTGAAACGTCACGAAGCACACCAAAGGATTGCTTCAAAAGCAAAAAATGATGTTTAGCAGAACTCCCCTAACCAATTGAAAACAAACAAACTTGCGAAAACGGGAAATTCGCTCAATCGAACCAGATTCACAACCCCGTTCAGTCCCAGAGAGTGGGAAGCACATCAGAAATTATCCTCTGGGCATCGGAAGCTTTACTAGTCCTAAACGTTTGTTGCCTGACTCAGCCTTCCCGATTCACAAATCGGATGTGCAGTCGCGTCTGCGTTCGGCCTGTTGGAGATGCTGAAGACGTCTACTCCCTGTTGGCGCCCATGTTCATCGCCAGCATGCGAGGCTCCGTCATCTCCTCGATCGCCCACCTCACACCCTCACGCCCCAGCCCGGAATCCTTCACGCCGCCATACGGCATGGTATCCAGCCTCCACGTTGGCGTATCCCCAACAATGAGAGCGCCTACCTCCAGCTCGCGATAAGCGGTCATGATACGCCCCGCATCGCGCGTGTACAGCCCCGCCTGCAACCCATATCGCGAGTGGTTCACCATCGCCAAGGCGTCTTCGAAATCGTCATACGGCTCAATTGTCACTACCGGGCCAAAAACCTCTTCATCGTGCACCTTCATTCCCGGCTTGGTGCCGCTGAGAATCGTCGGTTCCATCAGTGAACCATCGCGGCCTCCGCCCTCAACCAGCTTGGCTCCGGCGTCCAGCGCTTCCTTCACCCAGCTCGCAATCCGGTCCGCGTCCGATGGGCGTATGACCGGGCCCACCTCCACTGCCTCATCCAGCGGATTCCCACGCACCATCTTCTGCGCGCGGTCCACCACTTTCCACAGGAACGTCTGGAAAACGGGACGCTCCACATATACCCGCTGCACGCTGATGCAGCTCTGCCCGGCATAACCGAAAGCTCCATGCGCCGTGCGCATCGCCACCGCATCCAGATCTCGCCAGTCTGAATGCACAATCATCGCCGCGTTTCCACCCAATTCCAACGCCACGCGCTTGCGGCCGCTCCTGGCCTTCAGCCCCCAGCCCACAGTAGCCGAACCGGTAAAACTCACCAGCTTCAGCCGGTCCTCGCGCTCCGCCAGCCACGCCGTGTCTTCGTTGGCCAGCGGCAGTACTGCCAGCGCCTCCTCGGGCCAGCCGGCCTTCAAGATCACCTCACCCAAAGCCAGCGCGGTGAAAGGAGTTTGCGGAGCCGGCTTTAACAGTACCGGGCAACCGGCGGCAATCGCCGGCGCCAGCTTGTGCGCGACCAGCATCAACGGAAAATTGAATGGCGTAATCGCGAGCACCGGCCCTACGGGAAACCGCTGCACCAGTCCCCAGCGTCCCTCATTGCCCTCGGTCAGATCCAACGGAATGGACTCGCCGCCCAGGCGTACCGCCTCTTCTGCCGCCGTCTTGAATGTCAGAATCGCCCGCTCCACCTCAATCCGCGCCGCCCGCACGGGCTTGCCTGCCTCGGCCACAATCAACTGAGCAAACCGCTCCTTCTGCTCAATCAGAGAAGAGGCAATATCTTCGAGAATCTCCTTGCGCTTCCACCGCGGCAAGGCCCTCGTCCGCCGCATCGACGCCACCGCATGCGTCACCGCTTCCCGCGCATCTTTCCTCGTCGCAACCGTGACCTTGCCTACCAGTCCCTGGTCCCACGGAGACCGCACCTCCATCGCCTCGCCATCGGTCCACTCCTTGCCGCATAACAGGAACCCCACCTGTCCACCTGGACGCATCTTCATCGAAACTCACCCCAATCCAATCCGCTCCATCCTAAACCCCGTCCGTCCTTCCACAAAGCCGATACCCGACTTGCACTTCGCACTAGTGACAAACGAATGACATCTCGATGACACCTCGCAACGCTCCGCAGCGCTACGCTTGCCGAGGATTGGCCCGCAGTGTCCCCCGGCTGCGAAGCACAACTCCAGCCCACCCGGCCGGTCTCATCCGGGCAGACGGGACCGGCCTGATGTGGCAGCAGACAAATCGCAAGCGGGGCATCACAGTATCACCGCAAGAACTGGATAGACGAAGCAATGGACAGATGGATACCGGGTTCACCTTGCCTGTTTCGCTTCTCCTGGAGGGTCAACAATGAAGGCTTTTCTGCAGTTCGCAGCAGTCATATCGCTAGCTCTGGCAACGGCGCCCGCCGTTTTTGCCCAGCACTACACCCAGGTCAACCTCGTCTCCAACACATCCGGTGTAGCACCGGTCACCGACCCCAATCTCGTCAATCCCTGGGGACTCTCCCGCACCTCAGGCTCGCCGTGGTGGACCTCCGACAACGGTGCCGGCCTCGCCACCCTCTACAGTGGCGCCGGAACCGTAATTCCGCTGGTCGTCACCATCCCCGTGTCTGACCCCAACAGCAAGACCTTCCCTGCTGGCACGCCCACGGGCACCATCGCCAACGGCAGCGCGACAGACTTCGTGCTCGGTCCCAACGCGCCGGCCCTGTTCCTCTTCTCCACCATCGACGGCACCATCTCCGGCTGGAACCCCACAGTAGGCATTGCCCGAGGCGGAGCACCCCCGTCCACCCATGCCGTCATCGAAGTCAAGACCAAAGATGGCTCCAGCTACACCGGCCTTACCGCCGCCAAAATCAACGGCAAGACCTACCTCTACGCCGCCAACTTCACCAGGGGCCGCGTCGATGTCTGGGACAACGCCTTCCACAAGATCACCCTCAAACTCGACGGCGACAGACATGATCACGACAACGATTCAGACGACGACCGTCCCTTCACCGACAACCATCTGCCCCGCAACTACGTCCCCTTCAATGTCGAGGCCATCGGTAACGACATCGTCGTCACCTTCGTCCTCCACCATGAGGGAGACCCACTTGAGACCGACGGCGCTGGCCTTGGCTATGTCGACATCTTTTCCTCGGAGGGCAAGCTACTCCGGCGCCTCGAACACGGCCCCTGGCTCAACGCCCCGTGGGGAGTAGCCCTCGCTCCTCTCGACTTCGGCACATTTAGCCACGACCTGCTGATCGGCCAGTTCGCCGGCGGCGAAACCACCGGCTACGGCGGAACAATCGCCGCCTACGACCTGGCCACCGGCGAATTCCGCGGCCTGGTCAAAGACTCCACCAACAAGACTCTTTCCATCGCCGGCCTCTGGTCCCTCAGCCCCGGCAACCCCGCTTCCGCCAACAGCTACGACCCGGCGGCTGCGCCCGGCGGCGCACTCTACTTCACAGCCGGCCCTGACCACGGTACAGGAGGCCTCTTCGGCTACCTCAAACCGGTTTCAACCGAACTGACTGAAGGCAACCGCCAGTAACTCCAGCATTTTCTCACCCAGGCCTGCCGGTATTTCAAGTACCGGCAGGGCTGGGTCTATTTCACGCCATACACCAACCGGAAAGCTCCGGACTTCAACATATCCCGTGACTTAAAGCGTCGTCATCCTGAAGTTATAAGACTTGCCATCCTGAACGGGGGGAAGGATCCATTTGTATTTTCCCTCCGCCCTGAAAGTGCAACGTAGATTCAGATTTCGCGATACTCATTGAATCTGAGACCGCGTCATCGATACTTTCAGGGCCGAACCGCATCCTCACTGACAGCAGCCTTGGCCATCCATTCCGGCAAGTGCATCTTGCGCATGCCGCGGTAGAGCTCCGGCCCAAACTCAGTCACCAGATTGTGCGCGCCAAAGGACCCGAATTCTACCGCTGCCCGCTGTGCCCCATGAGTCGCATCATTGAAGCCCGCCGGCTCATACGGCATTCCTGAGAAGCCCGCCGCCGCCGCTCCGGCAAAGTTGCTCACCGCCGGGGTGCGATGGCCGGAGTTATTGCGATCGGCGACCGTAAACATCACCGCGTGAATAAACCGCGGTACCGCGCGGTTGCTGGTGCTGGCATAGTAGCGGGGATCTTCGCGGTCGACAGCCGCCACCGCAAACCGCGTCAGCCCGCCTGCCGTGTGGCGCGCCAGTTCCGCCCCGTAGTTGCGCCCGAAGGCCCCGACGCCATCTGTCCATTCCCGAGGGTAATGGCTGGGCGGAAAAGCCATATCAACTCCAGCCTCGGCCGCCGGTATCAGGATTGCTGAAACGCCGAACGTCACTCTCATAGTCAGCTGGAAGCGCTGCCTCAGAGTCAATGAACCATCCTGCTGCAGCTGCGGAGACTCCGCAAGCATGGCCTCCGGAGCGGCTGCCGCTGCATCCTGTGCGTGGGCCGAGTGGACGGTGAATATTGTCGTGCAAAGAGCGAAGAGAACAAAGAACTGCGAAGTCGTGCGCATAGGGAAAGCTACTTTCTCGTACAGGATGAGCCATTCGTAGTCTCGGTGCTGCTCGAACAAGTCAAACAAGCGAGAGAGTCTGACTTCCTTCCGATGCTATACGGAAGCAACTCGATTGCATGATCTGAACGAGACATATGCCCCGCATACCGCATTCACCAATTTTGGGGAAGAGGGCGGATGGAGGAGCCATCGGGTATACTCCGTTTGCAATCGAAGTCACCAACATCAGCACGAATTACGACGGAGGAATGGATATGCGTAAGGGTTTTGGCAAGGTCTCGCTCGCTGCACGATGGATGCTCGCCGGTGCGATGGCAGTCACAGGGGGGATGCCTGCTGCTACGGCAGCCGCAGCGCAAGGCTCAGGCGATACGGTCCTCAGTGCCGCCGAGGCAACGAAGGTGCTTCCAGCCTCAGTCTTCTTCCGCGGTCAATCCGCGACGACCCAGTTGCGTAACTCTGGTGGCGTCAAGTTCGCCGACGGCATGTTTGTGCTTTCGGTGCTCGTCGATACCAGCGGCTACTCCTCTGACGTTCAAGCCAAATATCAGGCCTACTTCATCACGGAAGTTCCCATCAAAATCGAAGGCCACGACCTGCCCGCCGGCATATACGGCGTCGGCTTCATCCCGGGCCAGAAGTTCATCGTTCTCGACGTGGGCGCGCACGATCTCTTCACGGTAACTTCTCACCCTGACGCAGATCTCAAGCGTCCGATGCCGCTGAAAGTAACGGCAGACAAGGGAGGCTTCCGCCTCTATGAAGGCCGGAACTACATAACCTTCGCCAGGTAATCTTGTTTGCTCGATAGGTAAGGCAAGGCTTCAGCGTTGCCATTCGAGCAGCAACAAAAAGAACAAAGCCGTTTGGAATGGGATCCTTCAGTTCCAAACGGCCCGCACTTAGCACCAGACAACAAGCAGTTGCGAATATCTAAGTTCCGCAACCTCACTAGTCTCCAGTGTTGAACCAGTGCACGCCAGCCCCGGCCAGTGGCGCTTCATCCATCAGGGTCGAAATCGCGATCTTCGTCGCAAAGTTGAGCGCCTTCCGCGTGGCGGGCAAGAACAGCGCTGACGCTCGCGCAATGCCACCGCCCAGTACAACCACATCCGGGTGGAACGCTGCGGCATGTTCATTCAGCACCAATCCCAGGTTCCGTCCAAACTCCAGAAACGCCTGTCGTGCCCGGCAATGTGCGTCATTTGGGTCGTAACTGGGAGTGGTCTTCGTAACCGCCTTCGCTGCGACCATGGCTTCGAGTTCCGGACAGGGTTCGTCGCCCTTCGCCGCCGAGGCTATCGCGGAAACTTCGGCCTCAACGCCAGTCAGTTTCTGGTATTGCCCGCGAAGGAATCTCGTCGAAACGAATTCCTCTACCGTCGACCCCGCATATGACAGATTCCATATCTCTCCGCCGGGAGGAACCCCCGGATCGCCACCCGGCTGGTCCGATGGAATCGCAATACGCCCATGCGCTGCGAAGGCACAGCCGATCCCCGTTCCCAGCGTGATGCCGATCGCCTTGTCAAACCCCTTGGCCGCTCCCGCGCCCACCTCGCCCAGCGTAAAGGCCGCAGCGTCGTTTACAAACCGCACCTTCCCCGGCTCCCAGCCAAACCTCTTCGCCAGGCCACCCTTGAGATCGACGTTGTAAAGCGACTGCAACTTGTGCTGCATCTTGCTGATGCCGTTTTCATAGTCGAAGGGCCCGGGCATCGCCAGCGACGCGCCGGCAATCTCGCCAACTTCCATGCCGGCGCTGTGCGCCGCCGCCTCGCCCAGGGTGTGAATCAGCCGCTTGAACGAAGACGCGGAAAACGGGCTGGGGCCGTCCGCCGGCAAAGGCGCCCGCGAAAGCCCACGCAACTCGTACGTTTTTCCGGCGCAAACTGCCGCTGAAACGTGACTTCCGCCTACATCGTAGACCAGAACATGCTGCGCAGCTTGAGACAAAGCAACTCCATAACCCAAACGAAATGATGCTTCAGAACCGACTCCGTTGTATCACAGCGCAGCCAAAAAGATGCCGTCATCATGGGTCGGACGAACATAGGCAAAACCGACTGCTGGTGAATTCTTGCGAAATTTCTCCTTCGCTCCTCTTGACAATCAAGAGGAATGTATATTCTCCTCTAGCTAATCAAGAGGAGCCACACTCATGTCAGACCCCTCAAGCACCCCCAGGCCCGGCGATCCCGTCTCCAGCGACCTGGTGCAGGGCACACTCGAAATGCTCATCCTGAAAACCCTGGCCCTTGAATCCAACCACGGCTACGGCGTCGCCCTGCGAATCGAGCAGATCTCGGGCGGCGTCTTCAAGGTCAACCCCGGCTCGCTGCTCCCCGCGCTGAGTCGCATGGAGCGCGCAGGCCACGTTCAATCCGAATGGCGCGCCACCGAAAACAATCGCCGCGCCAAGTACTACCTGCTCACAGCCAAAGGGCACAAAGCCCTCAGCACAGAAACCGCCCAATGGCGCCGCCAGCTAACCGCCATCACCGCCATCCTCGAAGCCTGAACCATCGGGACGACTAAGAAATGTGGGTGCCCCATCCTTGGCGCAGTTTCATCGCGACAAGGGTGGGATAACAAATCCCATCGTGTTGTTTGTTTTACCGGAGGGAGCAGGGGCCTTCAGGCCCCTGAAACCGGCCAGATTCAAGATGGGCTTTAGCCCCGGAGGTCACTCACATGAACCCGTTGGAAAATCTCATGACCGGCCTAAGATCCCTCTTCGGCAAAAAGCACGTCGAAGCCGAACTCGACGAAGAGCTCGACACCTACCTCGAAGCCTCCGCATCGCACAAGCAGCGCTCCGGCCTGACTCCCGCAGCCGCCCGCCGCGCCGCCAACGTAGAGATGGGCAGCCGCAACGCGGTCAAGCATCAGGTTTGGACATCCCACTGGGAGTCCACTGCCGACGGCATCCTTCAGGACATTCGGCTCAGCCTCCGCGGCCTTGCCCGCAGCCCCGGCTTTACGCTCATCGCCCTGCTGTCTCTGGCGCTGGGAATAGGCGCCAACACCGCCATCTTCACCCTCATCCACCAGGTCATGCTCCGCAACCTCCCCGTCCAGCACCCTGAGCAGCTCGTCACCATGGGCCGCTCCGTCGGCGGCGGCATCAATGGCGGCATCGACCTCGGCTTCAACGACCTCTCCACCTGGGACTTCGCCCGCCAGCTCGAAGCCAATCCCGGCCCCTTCCAGGGCATCGCCGCCTACTCCAGCTTCGCCCCGCGCGTAAGCGTTCGCGACCTCAACACGACCGGCACCAACATCCCAGCCCAGCAGCTAGCCGCCAGCATGGTTTCCGACAATTACTTCACCGTCCTCGGAGCCACCCCCATCCTCGGCCGCACCTTCGCCCCCGCGGAAGTGTCCACCGTCGGCAGCACCGCCGTCGCGGTCCTCGGCTACCACTACTGGCAGCAGCAGCTAGCCTCCGACCCCGCCATCCTCGGCAAATCCATCTCCATCAACGCCACGCCCTTCCAGGTCATCGGCGTCATGGGTCCCGGCTTCCTCGGCATCAAGCCCGACATCCGCCCACCGGACATGTGGGTCCCCATCACGATGGAGTCGCAGATCCTCCTCCAGCCGCCCTTCCTGGAACCCCGCTCCATCCTCTTCCTTCACCTCTTCGCCCGCCGCGCCGCCGATCGTATGAACCCCGCTGCCCTCCAGCAAGATCAATTCTGGTTTGACGGCCAGCTCCGCAGCTACATCCGCGCCGGTGAAGGCGTCGTCATCTCCCCCGACCGCCAGCAGGAAATCAGCCGTGCCACCCTCAAGCTCGTCTCCGGTTCCCACGGCGTCTCCTACCTCGGCGCCCGCTACGGTGATGCCCTCAACGTCCTCATGGTCGTCGTCTCCCTCGTCCTGCTCATCGCTTGCGCCAACCTCGCCAACTTCCTTCTCGCCCGCGCCGCCACCCGTCAGCGCGAAATCGCCACCCGCCTCGCCCTCGGCTCCAGCCGAGTCCGCATCATCCGCCAGAGCCTCATCGAAACCCTCCTGCTCTCCCTCTTCGGCGGCATCCTCGGCCTGGCCCTGGCCTTCGCAGCCACCCGCGCCCTCATCGCCTTCGTCACCCAGGGCGCGGAATTCACCCCGCTCAGCCCCATCCCCGACACCCCCGTCCTCCTCTTCACCCTCGGCGTCTCGCTCTTCACCGGACTTCTCTTCGGCCTCGGACCGGCAATCGCGACAGCCCGCTCCATGAAAGCCGGCGCAGCCCAGTCCCTCAGCTCAAATACCCGCGCCACCACCGGCAGC
>Ga0182024_10000647_pt1 | contig 90307 bp, 79 predicted proteins | sample P32metaG_FD_120480 | JGI IMG/M metagenome (GOLD analysis project Ga0182024, IMG submission 120480) | Permafrost microbial communities from Stordalen Mire, Sweden - P3-2 metaG (Illumina Assembly) | ecosystem: Environmental > Terrestrial > Soil > Wetlands > Permafrost | place: Sweden: Stordalen... | reverse complement strand
CGTCTCGTTGATCAGCTTGCGCTCCTCGTCGGTGTGATCCTCGCCGGCGGCGAACGAGCCGGCGTGGGGCAGCGCGTTGAACGCGATCTGGTGGGCGTAGGCGTCGGGCTCCTGGATCGCCTGCTCGTGCAGCAGCGCGTGGGACTGCGCGAGCAGCTCGTCGACGGCGCGCTTACCGGTGCCGGAGACCGCCTGGTAGGTGCTGACCACGAGCCGCTCGATGCCGGCCGCTTCGTGCAGTGGCTTCAGCGCGACGACCATCTGCATGGTCGAGCAGTTGGGGTTGGCGATGATGCCGTGGTGGGAGTCGAGCGCCTCGGGGTTCACCTCGCTGACGATCAGCGGCACGTCATCCTCCATGCGCCAGCGCGAGGAGTTGTCGATCACGACCGCGCCCGCCTGCACGAAGCGCGGCGCCCATTCGCCGGAGGTCGAGCCGCCGGCTGAGAACAGCGCGATGTCGAAGCCCTGGATCGACTCCTCGTCGAGAGCGCGCACGATCAGCCCGCCCTGCAGCTCTCTTCCGACGGAGCGCTCGGAGGCGAACGCCACGATCTCGCTCGCCGGGAAGGAGCGCTCGCGCAGCAGCTGAAGCATCAGCGTTCCCACCTGTCCGGTGGCGCCCACAACTGCGACTCGATAGCCGTTGTCCATGCCCCCAGGGTACCGCCAGCGGCGAGCTGTGTGAGATTCTTGGCCGCGTGGCGAACCCGACGCTCAGCGTGGTGATCCCTTACTACCGCGGCGAGCACGTGATCTGCGAGGCGGTCGAGTCGGTGCTCGCGCAGACGCTCCAGCCGCGCGAGATCGTGATCTGCGACGACGGCTCGTCGGATGACCTGCGCGCGGCGCTCGGGTCGCTGTGCCAGCAGGTGAAGATCGTGCGCAAGGACAACGGCGGCATCGCCTCGGCGATGAACGCGCTCACGGACGCGGCCGGCGGCGACTACCTGGTGCAGCTCGACCAGGACGACGCGTTCATGCCACGACGGCTCGAGGCGATCGCGGCGACGCTGGCGGCACGCCCGGAGGTGGACGTGGTGGCCACCGACGCGATCGTCGAGCACGACGGCGAGACCGTGACGATTCTCGACCCCGCGAGCCACTTCCCGGAGGACGAGCAGCGCACCGCGATCCTGCACGAGTGCACGTTCCTGTGGCCCGCGATCCGCCGCTCGCTGCTGGTCGAGGTGGGCGGTTATGACGAGAGCTTCGCGGTGATGCAGGATTGGGAGTGCTTCGTGCGCCTGGTCTTGAGCGGTGCGCTCATAGCGTTCGTGCACGAGCCGCTGTACCGCTGGCGCCTGACCCCCGGCAGCCGCTCCTCGAGCGATCGTCTGGCGAACATCGAGGCGCAGATCCGGATGACGAGCAAGATCCTCTCGGGGTCTCAGCTCAGCGCCGAGGAGCGCAAAGCTGCGCAGGCGCTGCTGGCTTCGCGCCGGCGCTGGCTGCTGCGCGAACAGGCGCGACATGCGGTGCAGACGCATGCGGCCGATGCGCGGCGGCGCTCGCTGCAGCTGGTGCTGGGCAGCGGCTTCGATCGGGCCTCGCGCGTTAAGGCTGCTGTGGCGGTGCTCTCACCGGGCATCGCCGCGCGCTTTCTCGAGGGCCGGCGCGAGCGCACCGACCCGGCGATCGAAGCGCTCGCGCAGCGGGGCTTTCACGTGCCGCGGTGAGGCCTCAGGCGCCGACGTGCAGCGCCATCAGCACGATCGTGACCAGCACGATCAGGCTGAGCAGCGAGCCGATGCCCGACAGGCGGCGCACGAGCCCGCGGTACTCGTCGCTTAGCTCGACAGCCGGCTCGCCGCCGCCGCTCGCGCTCGCCTGGATTGCCGTCAGGTCGCGCGCGGCGACGGTCTCGGCGCGTTTGGCGGTGGGGATCATCACGGCGCCGATCAGCGCGCCGATCACGACCACCGCCGCGAGCCCCCACTGCACGAAGAAGTCGCTCCAGTAGTGGCCCTTGCTGGCGAGGTAGATGCCGGCCAGCAGCACCAGCCCAAGGCCCGGGTTCACGAGCGTGCGCTCGACCGTGTACTCGATGCGGTGCACCAGCGGCAGGCTGCGCGGGTCGTGGCGGGCGGCGACAGCGAACATGATCGGGTAGGCGAACGTCACGCCGAAGGCGATGACCACGGCGATGATGTGGACGGCTAGGACAACTTCATAGAAGGAGGCAGCGAGGTCGGTGGGCATGCGTTGCACCCTAATCGCTCACTGGGCGGATGTCCCTCGTCGCATCGAGCGGCGGCGCCCGCGGGTCAGTCGGTGATGGCGAACAGCGAGCTGGGGTCGATCCGCATTCGGCGTTTGCGGATCTCGTCCCAGATGCTCTGGAGCGGGTCGGCTGCCTGGTAGTAGCTGCCGCGCCGCGCGCCGAAGCGCTGGAGCAGGCCGGCTTGCACCATCGCGCGGAGATCGTCGGTGGCGGCCTGGTTGGAGATCTGTTCGTCCGACAGCTCAAGCGCAGTCCGGTAGGAGGAGTTGCGGACCTTCATCCCGATCGTGGCGTCGAACAGCGCGCTGAGCATGCGCGGTGGAAGACGCTTGTCGCTGCACACGGCCTCGAGTTTGATCCAGATCTCCTCGGACTCCTTGACGCGTCGCAGCACGCTGCTCGCTTGGACGAAGTGGGCCTCCAGGCAGAACCTGATCCATGGTCTGGCGTCGCGCCGCGGCTGCCAGGTGAGCGACCCGACCTGCTGCAGCACCCGGTAGTAGGCCTGCGTGTTTCGGCCGAGGTACTCCTCGATGCTGGAGAAGGCCGGTGCCAGGATCTGCTCGCGCGCGAGCACGAGCGTCTGCAGGCACCGCGACATGCGCCCGTTGCCGTCGCGGAACGGGTGAATCATGACCAGATTCAGGTGCGCCATCGCGGCTCTGATCAGTACCGGGGTCTCGTCCTCACGAGAGAGGTCGTCGGTCAGCTCCTGCACGAGTCCCGGCACCTCGTCCGCCGGCGGACCCTCGTAGACGACTTCGCCCGTGGCCTCGTTGCGGATCCAGATGGGTCTTGGCCGCCAGAGCCCAGGGCTCGCGTCGAGCGTGTACTCGGTCATCATGAAGTGCAGGCTCCGGAGGATCTGGGGCGAGTATTGGAAGTGCTCGTCATGGGCGAGCTGGAGCACGTACGTCATCGCACGCCGATAGCCCGAGACGGCGTTCCAGTCATCGAGCTGGGCGTCCGCAGGCTCCTCGCCGCCGATCGCCGCCATCGCATCCTCGACCGACACCTCGTAGCCCTCGATGCTGTTCGAACCCTGAAGGGCGCGAGCCCCGAGAACGCGCCTGACCCGTCCTACCCACCTCCGCGGCTGTGCGACCTGGAACCGGAGCTGGCGTCGCAGCTCGTCGATCCTTTGCAGGGCCGCGGCCTCTTCGAAGCTCATGGGCGGCGTCTGGAAGATCATGGATGCCCCTCAGGCGGGGATGGCAGACCCTGATGATAGAAAGATTGAATCAATCATGGATAGACATGATTGCATCACGGATATACGTGAAGCTATCATGCGCCATCGCTTTCTGCCGGATGCTCGTAACGCGCTTCAGAACGTCGGCGCGTACTTGCCGAACACGTCCTGCATCGCCGCGCACACCTCGCCCAGCGAGCAGCGGTCCTTCAGCGCCTGACGGATCGCCGGCAGCAGGTTCTCGCTGCCGCGCGCCGCGCCTCGCAGCTCATCCAGGCGGCGCTCAACCACTGCGCCATCCCGGTCTGACTTAAATCTTTCAAGTCGTTGCAGCTGTTCGCGCTCGGACTCGGGGTCCACGCGCAGCAGGTCCGGGACCTCGAGCGCCTCTTCCTCGTAGGCGTTGACGCCGACCACGATGTCCTGGCCGATGCGGTATCGCTCCTGGTAGCCCCACGCGGACTCATCGATCTCACCGGTGATGAACTCGATCGCGTGAACCGAGCCGCCGAGCGCGTCGACCTTCGCGATCAGCTCGTTCGCGCGCGCTTCGATCTCATCGGTCAGCGACTCCACGAAGTAGGAGCCCGCGAACGGGTCCACGGTGTCGGTCGCGCCCGACTCGTGCGCGAGGATCTGCTGCGTGCGCAGCGCGATTTTGGCGGCGCGCTCGGTGGGCAGCGCGAGCGCCTCGTCGAAGCCGTTGGTGTGCAGCGACTGCGTGCCGCCGCACACCGCCGCAAAGCCCTGCAGCGCAACACGCACGATGTTGTTCTCCGGCTGCTGCGCCGTCAGCGTCACGCCGCCCGTCTGCGTGTGGAAGCGCAGCATCGTCGCCTTCGGGTTGGTGGCGCCGAAGCGCTCTTTCATGATGTGCGCCCACATCCGCCGCGCCGCGCGGAACTTCGCGACCTCCTGGAAGACGTTGTTGTGGCCGTTGAAGAAGAACGCCAGCCGCGGCGCGAAGTCGTCGACCGACAGGCCCTTGTCGATCGCCGCCTGCACGTAGGCGATCCCCGAGGACAGCGTGAACGCCACCTCCTGCACCGCCGAGCAGCCCTTCTCGCGGAAGTGATAGCCCGAGATCGAGATCGTGTTCCACTTCGGAACACGCTCCTGGCAGTACGCGAACAGGTCGGTCGTCAGGCGCATCGTCGGCTCGGGTGGGTAGATGTAGTTGCCGCGCGCGATGTACTCCTTGAGCACGTCGTTCTGCGTGGTGCCGCGCAGCTGCTCGGAAGGCACGCCCTGCTCCTCGCCGACCAGCTCGTAAAGCAGCAGCAGGCACGCCGCCGGCGCGTTGATCGTCATCGACGTCGAGACCTGATCGAGCGGGATGCCGTCGAACGCGGTGCGCATGTCGTCGATCGTGTCGATCGCCACGCCCGTGCGCCCCACCTCGCCCAGGCAGCGGGGGTTGTCCGAATCCAGGCCCAGCTGGGTAGGCAGGTCAAAAGCCATCGACAGGCCCGTCGAGCCCTTCGACAGCAGGTATTTGTAGCGCTCGTTGGACTCCTTCGCCGAGGCGTAGCCCGCGTACTGGCGCATCGTCCACGGCTGCTTGCGGTACATCTCGCGGTGCACGCCGCGCGTGTACGGGAACGCGCCCGGCTCGCCCAGGTCGAGCTCCTGCGGCAGGTCTGACTCGGTGTAGAGCTCCGCCACCTCGATGCCCGAGTCGGTGAAGCGGCGCGGATCGTCCGGGCCGACGATCGGCGCGACTGTCAGGTGCTCCTCGAGCCTGTCCTCGGTTGAAGCCATGGCACAGATGATAAGGACCGCGCGGTGATGGGCGCTGCTGTACGGGTATTCTCCCGCGCATGTCCACCTGTCTGGTCACCGGCGGCGCGGGCTTCCTCGGCTCGCATCTGTGCGACGAGCTGCTCGCGCGCGGTAACCGCGTGATCTGCGTCGACAACCTCGAGACCGGCTCGCTCGCCAACATCGAGCACATCCGCGATCCCGAGCGCTTCGAGTTTCTGCACGTCGACATCACCGCGCCGTACTTCGTCGAGGAGCCAGTCGACTTCGTGTACCACTTCGCCTCGCCGGCCTCGCCGATCGACTACCTGCGCCTGCCGCTGCACACGCTCAAGGTCGGCTCCTACGGCACGCACCACACGCTGGGGCTGGCCAAGGCCAAGCGCGCCCGCTTCCTGACGGCGTCGACCAGCGAGGTCTACGGCGACCCGCTCGAACACCCGCAGTCGGAGAGCTACTGGGGGCACGTCAACCCGATCGGCCCGCGCGGCGTCTACGACGAGGCCAAGCGCTACGCGGAGGCGCTGACGATGGCCTACCACCGCCAGCAGGGGGTTGACACTTCGATCATTCGGATTTTTAATACCTTCGGCGCGAGAATGAGACCCCACGACGGCCGCGCGATCCCCACCTTCCTGCGCCAGGCGCTCGGGAACCGCCCGATCACGGTGTTCGGCGACGGTAGCCAGACGCGCTCCTTCTGCTACGTCTCAGACCTGATCCGCGGCATCATCGCGCTCGCCGAGTCCGGCCACCACTACCCGGTCAACATCGGCAACCCAGATGAGTTCACGCTGCTGGAACTGGCCGAGATCATCAGGGAGCTGACCAGCTCGACCGCCGAGATCGTCTACGAGGCGCTGCCCGAGGACGACCCCAAGCAGCGCAAGCCCAACATCGCGCTCGCGCGCGAGCTGCTGGGCTGGTCACCGGAGGTGCAGCTGCGCGAGGGCCTCCAGCGCACGATCGAGCAGTCGGGAATCCAGCTGCTCACCGGGGGCGCAAGCTGACGCCCATCCGGCCGCGCAACCGCTCCATCTGCGAGGCTGCGGTGTTGTGAGCGGTGAGATGGGACCACGCGTGTCGGAATCCTCCGCTCCGCCAGCCGCCGGGAGACCTGCCACCCCGCGCTCGACGCTGTCGGTGACCACGCGGCGCACGGAGCACTCTGAGCACGACATTCGCCGCAAGCGCCCGCCGGCGCTGTCGTTCCTGCTGCGCACGTCGACGGTCTGGCGGATTACGCGGGTGGCTTCGCTGCTGGCGCTCGACTTCGCGGGGGTGGCGCTTGCGATCTTCACGGCGCTGGTGTTCAAGGAAGCCGTGCACGGTCGTGTGCAGGCGGTGCATTCGCGCGAAACGACCGAACACTTCCTGCCGTTCGCATACCTGCTCACGGCGCTGCTGTTCGCGCGCTCGGGGCTGTATGCGCAGCGCGCGCTGCGGCCCGGGCTCTCGCGGATCGTCGGCTCGCTGTTCCAGGTTGCGTTCGTGGCGCTGATCTTCGCGGTCGTCAGCGGCGAACACTTCTCCAGCTTCTACCTGTTCTGGAGCACGCTGGCGTTCTCGATCTTCTACATCGCGCTGGCGCGCGCCGCGTTCGAACGGGTCACGGCGGTGCTGCTGCACGCCGCCGGCTACCAGCGCCGGGCGGTGCTGGTTGGCAGCGGCCGTCACATCGTCGACGTCGCGCACGCGCTCGCGGATGTTCCGCACGTGCCGATCGAGGTCGTCGGCTTTCTCTCCTCCAAGGCGCTGCCCGCCAACGGCCTGCGCCCGCTGGGCTCGCTCGCGAACCTCGAGAGCGTGCTCAGCGATGAGCGCGTCGACGAGGTCATCATCGCCGACCCCGAATTCCCCCAGGACGACGCCGTCGAGCTCGTCGACCAGTGCCACCGGCGCGGTGTGCGCGTGCGCCTGGCGCCCTCGACGATGGAGATCCTGATCCATCGCGCGGAGTTCGTGCCCGGCCAGTCGGTGCCGCTGTTCGAACTGGGGCCGCCCGTGTTCGAGGGCATCGACTTCGCCCTCAAGCGTACCTTCGACGTGATCGGCGCGACGGTGCTGCTCGTGCTGCTGAGCCCGCTGCTGCTCGCGATCACGCTCGCCGTGCGCCTCTCTTCGCGCGGCCCGGTGCTGTTTCACTCGATGCGCCGCGGCATCGGCCAGCGCCCGTTCGCATGCCTGAAGTTCCGCACGATGCACATCGACGCCGAACAGTCGCAGGCCGACCTGGAAGAGCTCAACGAGGCCTCCGGCGCGCTCTTCAAGATCCGCGAGGACCCGCGCCTGACGCCGATCGGCAACGTGCTGCGGCGCTTCTCACTGGACGAGCTGCCGCAGCTGGTCAACGTGCTGCGCGGCGAGATGTCGCTGGTGGGGCCGCGTCCGCTGCCCGAACGCGACTACGAGATGCTCGAGGATTGGCACCGCAAGCGCTATCTGGTGCTTCCCGGGCTGACCGGCCTGTGGCAGGTCTCGGGGCGCTCGGAGCTGGACTTCGACGACCTCGTGCACCTCGACTTCATCTACCTCGAGAACTGGTCGCTCGCGCTCGATCTGACGATCCTGCTGAAGACGATCCCCGCCGTGTTCACACGGCGCGGCGCCTACTGAAGCCTACTGAGGCTCGAGCCCGTCGATCCCCGCGGCTCCCGCGGGGCGCCGGCGCAGCGGCCGCGCAGCCGGGCGCTGCTGCTCGGAGGGCGCAGCCGCGCTCGCATACACGCCCCAGGTCGCGTGGGCCGCGTCCTGCCAGCTCCACGCCGGCGGCGCCGGCGCCGGGCGCTTGGCGGCCTGTGCGGCGGCGATCAGGCCCTGCATGTCCCCCGGCGCGACGAAGCTTGCACGCTCGCCCAGCACCTCGCGCAGCGCCGGCGCGTCACAGGCTGCGACCGGCGTGCCGCAGGCCAGCGCCTCGACCGCCGGCAGGCCGAAACCCTCGTCGGTGGAGGACAGCACGAGCGCGTGCGCGGCGCTGTAGATCGCCGCCAGCTGATCGTCTGAGACCTGGCCCGTGAGGATCACGTCGGGGAGCTTCTCCGCCCACGGACGGGTCGAGCCGACGAGCACCAACGGCAGCTCGCGGGGAGTGCTCGCGAGCTTGAGGATCTGCTTGCCCGGGTCTGGGTGGCGCAGCCCGCCGACCCACACCAGGAAGCGCTCGGGCAGGCCGAAGCGCGCGCGCACCTCGGCGATCGCCTCCGGCGCACGCGGGTACATCGCGGCGTCCGCCGCCTCGGGGATCACGACGACGCGCTCGGGCGCGAGGCGCAGGTGCTCGACAGCATCGCCTGCGACCGTCTCGGTCGGAACGATCACGCGCGCGGCGCGCTGCACGGCGAGGTGGCGCAGGCGCAGGCGCAGGCCGCCGCGCAGGTGCTCGCTGCGGCGCTTGAGCGCTGACAGGTCGTGGATCGTGACGACCATCGGGCACGGGCTGTGCAGCATCGCGCCGTCCATCCACGGCGAGTGGAACACATCCGAGCTGCGCGAGCGCGCGAGCGCCGAGGTGCGATGCGTCTCGAGGAGCTCATCGTCGGTGGCGATCGTCTCGCGCAGCGCCGCGAGCAGGCAGCGCGAGTAGCGCCCGACGCCGTCCGGATCGGTGACTGGACGGCTGTCGAATGCGACCTTCACGCCGCCAACACTAATCGCTCTGCGGACGGTTGGGTAGATATGAGAGCCTTGCTGCAGTGCCATCGTGTCCGCACTACGAACAGCTCTGGCGGGCGCTGCCGGAAGGACTGGAGCCGTCGGACTTCGCGCTGCGCAGGCGCTTCCTGCTGGAGCGCGTGCGGGAGCGGGTGGGGAAGCGGGAGGGCTCCGTCCCACGCGTGCTCGACGTCGGCTGCGGCGAAGCGCGCTTCACGCTCGAGCTGCTGCGCGCGGGCGCGAGCGTGCTCGGCATCGACGTCGCCGAGGAGCCGCTGCGCCGTGCGCGCTCACGCAACCCCGAGCTGGAGCTGCGTCGAATCGATGGCGAAGGACCGTGGCCGCTGGAGGACTCGAGCTTCGACGTGGTGTGGGCCGGCGAGGTGATCGAGCACGTCGCCGACACCGCCGCCTGGCTCTCAGAGCTCCGCCGCGTGCTGCGCTCGGGCGGCAGCCTCGTGTTGAGCACGCCCGCGCACGAGCGCCTGTCGCTGGCGCGGCTGGCGCTCTCCAGGCGCGCGTTCGCCGAGCACTTCGACCCGCTCGGCGACCACCTGCGCTTCTACAGCCGCGACACGCTCAGCCGGCTGCTCGGGGAGTTCGGCTTCGAGCAGATCCAGGTGCGGAGCGCAGGCGGGCTGCCCGGCGCGCGCGCAGTGCTGCTCGCGCACGCGCTTCGCTCGCGCTTTTGAGCGCCGCGGCACGACGCGCGGATTCCTGCTGCGCGGTCGCTGCTCTTAACGCTTCGATGTAGTCGTTCTGGGTCTTGATCGCTTCGGGGCGCCCGTCGGCGATCGCTTCGGGCGAGATCGACTCGGGGTTGAGGTAGATCGCCGCCTGCAGCGACCCGACCGCCGACGCCGGATCGCCGTCTTCGAGCTCATAGCGCCCCAGCGCGCGCCACGATTCGGGGTTCGACGGCTGCAGGCGAACAGCGCGTTCGAGCGTCGCGCGTGCCAGCTGCGGATGCCCGGAGTAACGCTGGACGGCGGCGAGCGTGAACAGTGCGCCGATCGACAGCGGGTCGCGTGAGACGGCGCTGTTCGCATCTGCGGTGGCCGCTGCGGGATGGTGCGCTTCCAGCTGCGCGTCGGCCTGCTGCGCCGCTTCTTCGGAGCGCTGCGGCTGCCACTGCGACCACATCGCCAGCAGCGACGCGACGATCACCGCGGCGGCGACGACGATGCGCGTGTTGCTCGGCCTGTCGCGAGGCGCTGCGGCTGGTGGCGGCGGGGCGAAGGCGCCCGCGCCGGCAAGCGTCTGGGCGCCCGCGCCCGCGCCGGTGAGCTCGCCGCGACCGGCAAGCCAGCCCGCGCACAGCAACGCCACGCATGCGTTGCCGGGCACGTACCAGGTCCAGTCGATCAGCGAGTGCACGCCGAACACGACCACCAGGCAGAGCATGCTGAGCATGCCGATGCGCTCGGCGCTGTAGGGGCTGCCGCGGCGGTTGAGTGGATCGGTGGGGCGTCTTGCGGCGGCGATCCACGCCAGCAGCAGCGCCAGCGCGAGGATCAGCCCGACGAGGCCGAGGTCGGCGAGCGTCTGCACGATGAAGCCGTGCGCATGGCGCACTTCGATCGCCTGCGTTTCGTAGCGCTGGTGCGCGATCGCGTAGCCGCCGGCGCCGGCGCCGAGCAGCGGGTGCGCGTCGAACACCTGGAAGGCCTCCTTCCAGTAGCGCGCGCGCACGCTTGCGACCGCGGTCAGGCGGCTGGGGGTGTTCAGCGGCTGTTTGGCGTTGGGGTTGGTGAGCGTGTCGAAGGTGTGCGAGATGCTGCCCGTGAAGCCGCGCTGGCTGTGCGCGAGCGCCCCCGCGAACGCGATCGCCGCGACCACGATCGCTCCCAGCAGGATCACCCCGGCACGCCGGCGGCTGATCAGCGACGGCGCTCGGCGAGCGGTCGCGAAGCCGGTCGCGATGCCCGCGACCGTGAGCAGCGCGAGCATCGCCACGACCAGCGCCCCCAGCTGATGGCCTGCGGTGGCGCGTTCGGCGAGCGGCACGCCTTCGGAGCTGAGCGCGTGCTTGGAGAAGTCCCAGGCGGCGACCGCCATCGCTCCGGCTGCGCCCACGATCAGAAGCGCGGCTCCGCGCAGGCGCAGCGGCACCACGCAGAACCACAGCACGAGGCCGAGCGCCAGCGCGACGAGCGCGCCGCGCGAGTAGGCGAGTACCAGCGTCAGCAGCATCAGCCCCATCGCCGGGTATGCGAGCGCGCGCAGCAGCGCGTGGCCGTCGCGGCGCGCTCCCAGCCACATGCAGCAGATGGCGCCCAGCGCGGCGGTCAGGCCGACCGCGTTCCAGTAGCCGTACGGTTCGTTCAGACGCGCGAACATGTTCAACGGGGCAAGGCTTGGGAACACCTTCGTCAACAGCGCGTAGGCGCACACGGCCACAGCCGCGAGCGTCAGCCCGCCGAGGATCGCGGGCCAGCGATCGGGGACGACGCGCACGAGCGCGACGCCCACCGCGAACACGCCGCTGTAGGCGAGCATCCGGCCCGATTCCTGCCAGCTGAGGTCCGGCTGCACCGACCACGCGATCGAGACCGCGCTCAGCGCCGTGAACGCGAGCAGCAGCCCCACCGACCACGCTCCATAGACGCGTCTGCCCGGCGGCGCCAGCAGCACGCTCGCGGCGATCACCAGGCCGGTGACGGGCGTGAGCGCCATCTCGGTGGAGATCATCGCTTCGGGGTTCAGACCGCCCTTGGCGTGGAGTGTTATGAAGTAGAAGATCGCGGCGACGAGCAGCGTTAGCCACCACAGCCCCTGACGCGCGCCAGATCTCATGCCCAGCCTCGCGCCCGCGCGAGCGCTCGGGGACACGCGCCGTGCCCCATTGGGCGAGCCCGCCACGGGCGCCGGCGCACTCGGCGCAGGCGCCGGCTCAGTCGGAGCCGCGGGCGCGGACACGCTTGCGCAGTGCGCCTGCAAGAACCAGCAGCAGGCACACGAGTAGGAAGGCCAGGGTCGCGAGCAGGGGGGTGGGCAGGGAGCTGAGCGCGGAGCTGACGTCGACGTGGACGACGCCGGGATGGATGACGCCACCGCCGAGCCGCACGGGCTGTGAGCCGCCGTGCAGGGCGTGCGTGATCGCACGCTGCTCGGCCGGCGTGGCCGCGACCGCGGCGGCCGGCGCCGCTGCGCCCTGGCCACCGCCGCCGGCGCCGTGTGAGCCCGACGCGGCGGCGAGCTCCGCTTCGTGGATCGTGGCTGCGCAGGGGCTGTACTCTTCGGCGTCCGCGGTCAGCTCTTTCAGTGCCTGTTGATATGCCTTCTGGCTGAAGCCGCTGATCGATTCGACGTGACCGCAGCGGATGATGATTTCTTCGCCCTGGTCCGCGCTCGCCGGCTGCGCGACCGCGAGCAGCATCGTCGCCAGCAGAGCGGCGATGGTGGCGAAGCGAGCTGCGATCTGTCGGCTCTCGAGACCGGGGATTCTCATGCGCTGACTCGTCAACGCTACCAATGCCCGCGGGAGACACCGACGCTGGCGAGCGCGCGGGAGAACCCATGCGCCCAGGCGTCGTAGTTGTAGGCGAGCACATCCGTTGAGCCGGCGGCGCCCATGCTGCCCCGCTGCTGCGCGTCGGCTGCGAGCTTCGCGATCGCGGCTGCGAGCGCCCGCTGATCGCCCGCGGCCACGACCAGGCCGTTCTCGCCGTCGCGAACCAAGCCGCCGGCGGCAGCCCCAACAGCGTCGGTCGCGATCACAGCAAGCTTCTGGTTCATGGCCTCGTTCACAACCAACCCCCAGGGCTCGCGAAAGGTGCGTGTGGGCACCGAGGGCACGACCAGCACGTCGCACGCCGCATACAGCTCGCGCAGCTGCTGCGGCGCGAGCGAGTCTAGGCGCACGATCGCGGAGTCGGGCGCTCGGCCCTCGTTCGCCTCGCCGGCGATCGAACTGCCGCCGGCGCCGGCGCCGAGGTCGTAGTCGCGGCCGACGCCGGCGAGGATCAGCGCGCCTGCCGAGGAGCTGAGGCCCGCGGCGCGCCAGGCGGCGATCAGCAGCGGCAGGCCCTTGCCGGGCACCGGCCGCCCCACGAACAGGAACTTCGTCTGCGCGTCGCTCGGCCAGCGGGGGTCGCTGGGCGCGGCGGTCGCGGGCGCGCGCCAGAAGTCGTTGTCGACGGACTGCGCGGCTACGTGGACGTTGCGCGCGCCGCGGGCGCTGACGTAGGCGCTCACGTGCGGGCCGTAGGTGACAACCGCGTCGGCTGAGCGATACAGGCGGCGCAAAGGCAGGTAGCTGAGTGCGTGGGCGGCGCTGCGCGGGTGCGACCACAGCGACGCCCACAGGATCAACGGGACGCGCGCCCGCCGCGCGCCCCCCCAGGTGGCAAGCGGCGCGAGGCGTCCGCCGGTCGGGCACACGACCGCGCGGTAGCGCCCGCTGGCGGCGAGTGCGGCCAGCTCGTGCGGACGCACATGACGGTGGGGGAACGGCAGCTCGGCGGCGAACTCGGCGCCGCCATGCTGCATGCGCCCGCCGAACAGCGCCAGCTCGATCTGCTCGCGCTCGTGCAGGGCCGCGAGCGCGCCGACGCGGTAGGCGGGCGCGTGCCCGGTGACGAACAGGACCGGCTTCACAGCACGTGCTCGTAGGCGGTGAGCGTCTGCTCGCCGCAGCGCTCCCAGGTGAAGTTGGCGGCGACGGTGTCGCGCGCGCGCTGTCCGGCCTCGCGCAGCCGCCGCGGGTCCGAGAGCAGCTCGTCGATGCGCTGCGTGAGCCGCTCGATGTCGCCGGGCGGCACCAGCAGGAAGCCGTCGCCGGCCGCGGCGATCTCCTCGGGGCCGGGCTCGCCGCGGCAGCCGATCGCGGGGATACCGGCGGCCATCGCCTCGACGTAGGCCACGCCGAAGGCCTCCTCGGTCGAGGGCATCACGAACAGCGTGCTGCGGCGCGCCTGCTCGACCGCCTGATCGGGCGCGAGCTGTCCGTGGAAGTCGACGCGGTCGGCGATCCCGAGGCGGGTGGCGAGCCCCTCGAGCGCGATCCGCTCGGGGCCGTCGCCGATCACGGAGTAGCGCAGCGTGGGGTGGCGCGGCGAGAGCACGGCGAGCGCGCGCATCACGTCGGCGTGGCGCTTGCGCGCGACCAGGTGCGCGACCGTCACCAGCGACGGCGCGCCGCGCTCGCGACGTTCGCGCTCGGCGGGTCGCTGCGCGGAGGGCAGGTCGGTGCCGAGATGCACCACGCGGGTCTCACGGGCGCCATGGGCGCGTGAGAGCTCGGCGATGCCGTGGCTGTTGGCGAGCACTAGCGCGGCGGCGCCGAGGCCATGGGCAACGGCGTCGGCGCCGGCCTGGCCGCGCATCGCGGTGTAGAGCACGTCGCCGCCGTGCACTGAGACGATCAGCGGTGTGCGCAGGCGCGCACGGCGCACGGCGTCGCCCGCGGGCACGGCGTTGTGCGCGTGGACGACCTGGAACGGGAAGGTGCGGGCGAGCCGGCGCAGCGCGAGCGCCAGCGACGGCGCCGCCCATGCTCCCCATGCGGGGTAGTGGCGCTCGCGCGGCGGTGAGAAGTAGGGCACGTAGGTGACGTTGAGGCCGTCGCGGGTCTGCTGGCGTGGCTCGCGCAGGAGCGCCGCGAGCGCGTTGCGGGCGCCGCCCGGCCCGGCTGCGAGCGAGGCGCGAGGGGGGACCAGCCGGTGCAGCACCAGCACGTGCAGCTCGGCGCCGGCTTCGCGCGCGGCCAGCGTCTGGCGGTGCGCCCACACCCCCAGCACGGGGTCGCGCACGCTCGGGTAGAACTCCGCCACGACCGCCACGCGCGGCATGCCGGCGCTCACCAGCTGCGGTGGGTCGTGAGTGTGCGGTCCGCCTCGCGGGCGCTTAGATACGGGCGCTCGGCCAGGAACGAGCGCGCCTCCGCGACGGCGTCCTCGCGCGCGTAGCCGGCGGCGGCAGGGGCGACGCGATGGCCGATCGCGACCGCGTCGGTGACGCCGCAGCGCCAGCCGTGCTCGCGCGCGAGCGCCGCCCAGTGGACGTCCAGGCCCCAGCCCATGCGCAGCTCGGGGAACGGCAGCAGGACGGGGAAGGCGGCGCGCGCGAACGCGGTCACGGGGCCGATCTCAACGAAGCTGGTCTCGCGCACGACGCTGCCGCCATGGCGCCTTGTGACCGGCCATGCCGCGTGGGAGTTGAGTCGATGCGCGGGCTGTGCGAGCGTCAGCGAGAAGCGCTCGCACAGGAACAGAAAGCGGTCGAGGAAGCCGTGCGGCAGCTCGACGTCGTCGTCGATCACGAGCAGCCAGTCGTGCTCCGGGATTGAGGTCCCACCCACCCGCGCGGCCAGCAGCAGGTTGAGGTTCTCGAACTTGCCGCGGCCGTCGGCCATGCAGGTGTGAAGCTCGACGTCGTGGCGGGAGCTGAGCAGCTCGGCGCGGATCGCCGCCGCCAGCTCCCTTCGCTGCGGGCGCTCGACCCCTAGCGCGAGCACCCGGCGCAACGGCGGCGAGTGGCGTGCGGCGAGCTCGAGTCGCAGCCGCTGGCCGCTGAGCAGCTGCCACGCATCGAGCGTCCTGTCGAGCGCCTCGCGGCGCACGGCGTCGCGCCCGCCGACCGTTCCGCTGGCGCCGGTGAGGAAGTCGTCCGCCGGTGGGGGCGCTGCTGCTGCTGCTGCTGCGCCATTCGGGCGCGTGTGGGTCTCGTACTTATTGCTCTCTCGCGTGTTCCTTCCGTTCGGAATGGTTTCGTTCGGAAGGCTCACGAAAGAGGACACAAAGTTCTGGCCCCGGGCCACCATCCCCTCACGCAGCCGCCCCCAGCTGTGCGCGACCATCGTCAGCCCGGCGGGGCAGCGGCGGCGCAGCACATGCCCCAGGCAGCCGCTGAGCGTCAACAGCTCGCGGGCGAGCGACGGCGCGAGCCCGCGCCGGGCGTCGAAGCGCCTGGCTGCGCGCCCGCGCGCAAATGCGCCGCGTGTGAGTGAGCGCAGGCGCGCGTCGTCGCCGACGCGGCGATGCTCGACCGCGGCGCCGGCCACGTACAGGACCCGTGCGCCGGGCGTGGCGACGCGCAGACGTTCCTGCCACTCCTGCTCGTCGCCGCCGTGCTCGAGCGAGACGTCGAACGTTCCCACGCGCTCGAGCGCGCTGCGGCGGATCGACATGTTGGCGCCCCAGGCGAACTCGGCATCGGCGTCGTGCTCGCCGAGCTCGAGCGTGGTGATGGGTGGGCGCTCGCGCCCGCATGAATGAGAACCCCACCCACCCCCTTCAAGGCGCGCGCGGATCGGGCCCGTGAAGACGTCCACCTGAGGGTGCTCGCGCGCGGCGTCGAGCAGCGCTTGCAGCCATCCGGCGCTGACGCGGACGTCGTCGTCGACGAACACCACCAACGCTCCGGACGAGCGCTGCACGCCGGTGTTGCGGGCGACGTTCAGCCCCAGCGGACTTGGATGCGGCTCATAGCTCGAGCCGAAGCGCGCGGCCAGCTCGCTGGCCGCGGCGGAGCGTCCGGCGTCATCCACCACGAGCACCTCGGCGCCGAGCGCAGCGGCCTGAGGCGCGATCGAGGCCAGCGCCACCTCCAGGTAGGCGAGGCGGGCGCGGGTGGGGATCACAATCGATGCTGGCGGGGTCATGGCTGCAGAGAGTCTAGGTTTGACGCGGCAATGGTCCTCTTCCTGCACAACCGCTACCGCACCACGGGCGGGGAGGAGCGCGCGGTCGATGACCTGTGCTGGCTCGTGCGCGAGTACCTGGGGGAGCCGGCTGAGCTCTTGACACGCGACTCTGCTGGACTCGGCCGCACGCGCGCGGCGCTGGGGCTGCTGCGCGGCGGGCTGGAGCCGGACGAGGTGGCGCGCGCGGTGCGCCTGACGGGTGCGCGTGTGGTGCACGCGCACAACGTCCATCCGGCCCTGGGCTGGCGCGCGCTGGCGGCGGCGCGCGCGGCTGGGGCACGGGTGGTGCTGCATCTGCACCAGTACCGCCTGGTGTGCGCGGTCGGCGTGTGCTTCACGCGCGGCGCTGAATGCACGCGCTGTCACGGACGCGACACGCTGCCGGGGGTGCGGCTGAACTGCCGCGGCAGCGTGGCGGAGGCGGCGGCGTACGGCGCGGCGCTGGCGCTGTGGCAGCGCCGCTTGGTGGAGCAGGCCGACGCGGTGATCGTTCCCAGCGAGTTCGCGCGCGAGCGCCTGCGGGAGCTCGGCGCGCCGCTGCGCTGGGAGCGCGTGCACGTGCTGGCGCCGCCGCTGCGGATGCGAGCGTTGGAGCTCGGCGCGGCCGGCGGGCCGCCATGGGCCGGCGGGCCGCCATGGGCCGGCGGGGCCGACGGGGCCGGCGGGTCTGGCGGCGGCGCGTTTGCGCTGGTGGTCTCGCGCCTGTCGCCGGAGAAGGGCGTGGACGTGGCGATCGACGCGTGCCGGATCGCTGGCATGCCGCTGGTGGTGGCGGGCGAGGGGCCGGAGCGCGCGGCGCTGGCGGAGCGCGCGGGCGAGGGGCCGGTTCGCTTCGTCGGCCATGTCGATGACGGGGAGCTGGCACGGCTGCGCGCGGGCGCGGCGATCGCGCTGGCGCCGTCGCGCTCGGCTGAGACGTTCGGGCTGGCGGTTGCTGAGGCGATGGCGGCGGGGCTGCCGGTGGCGGGGAGCCGGGTGGGGGCGCTGCCTGAGCTGCTCGAGCCCGATGCGCTGGTGGCGCCGGGCGAGCCGCAGGCGCTGGCGGGCGCGATCGGGCGTCTGGCGGGGGATCGCGCGGCGGGCGAGCGCGGACGCGAGCGAGTGCGGGCGCGGTGTGCGCCGGAGGTGATCGCGCGCGCTCTGGCGGTGGTATACGACGGCGATGGCGGCAGGCGCGAGCGGCCGACGGCGAGCACGTAAGCTGCAGCGGTGCACTCCGGCCGCAGCGCTCTGATCACGGGCTTCACAGGCCAGGACGGTTCGTTCCTGGCGGATCTGCTGCTGGAGAAGGGCTACAGCGTGACGGGCATGATCAGGGGCAGCGCGGATGAGTCGCTGGGCTGCAGCGAGCATCTGCGCGGGCGCGTGGCGCTGATGCACGGCGATCTGCTCGAGCCGGACTCGCTGCGCGCGGTGGTGGAGCGGGTGCGCGCGCTCGAGATCTACCACCTGGCGGCGCCGTCGTTCGTGCCGGCTTCGTGGCAGCGCCCGGGCGAGACGATGCGCGCGATCACGGGCTCGTGCGCGGCGATCCTCGAGGCGGTGCGCGACGTGGACTGGGAGGCGCGCGTGTTCGTGGCGACCTCGGGGGGCATGTTCGGCGAGGCGCCGGAAAGCCCGCAGCGCGAGGACACGCCGTGCCGGCCGACGACGCCGTATGCGGTTGCGAAGCTCGCTACGCATCAGCTGGTGGGCCTGCTGCGCGCGCGTGACGGCCTGCATGCGAGCTCGGGGATCACGTACAACCACGAGTCCGAGCGCAGGCCCGAGCAGTTCGTGACGCGCAGGATCTCGCGCGCGGCGGCGGCGATCAGCCTGGGCCTGCAGGAGGAGCTGACGCTCGGCTCGCTGGACGTGGTCCGCGACTGGACGTTCGCGGGCGACATCATGGAAGGGGCGTGGCTGATGCTGCAGCAGGAGCGGGCGGAGGACTACATCCTCGCCAGCGGCATCCCGCACACGGTGCGCGAGCTGGCTGAGACGGCGTTCGCGTGCGTGGGCCTGGAGGCCGATCGCTACCTGCGCTCGGACCCCTCGCGCGTGCGCGCGTCGGAGGGCACAGCGAACGTCGGCGACCCGAGCAGGGCGCGCGAGCGGCTGGGCTGGGCGCCGCGGGTGAGCTTCGAGGAGCTGGTGGAGCGGATGGTGCAGGCTGACCTGCGCTCGCTGCAGGCGCTGGCCACGTCCCAGTAACGCCTTACACTGGCGGCCGAGATGACGACTGTGGGTGTGATCGGGCTGGGCTATGTCGGCTTGCCGCTTGCGGTGGCGTTTGCGCAGGAGGACTGCGAGGTGATCGCGGTCGATGTGGACTCGCGCAAGATCGAGCTGCTGGCGGCGGGCGAGTCCTACATCGAGGACGTGCCCGCGGACGTGCTCGGGCGCTTGGCCGGCCGCATCCACGCGACTACGCGCTATTCAGATCTGAAGCGCGCGGAGGCGGTGCTGATCTGCGTGCCGACGCCGCTGACGCGCAACCGCGAGCCCGACCTGGGGCCGCTGATCGACGCGACGCGCGCGCTTGCGGGCGTGCTGCAGGCCGACCAGCTGGTGGTGCTGGAGTCGACGACGTACCCGGGCACGACGCGCGAGCGGGTGGCGCCGCTGCTGGAGGAGTCGGGGCTGGCGGCTGGGCGCGACTTCCACCTGGCGTTCTCGCCGGAGCGCGTGGACCCCGGGCGCAGGGACTTCACGTTGCGCAACACGCCGAAGGTGCTGGGCGGGCTTACGGATGCGTGCGCGGAGCGCGCAGAGGCGCTGTACAGCTTGATCTGCGACGAGCTGGTGCGCGTGTCGAGCCCGGAGGCGGCGGAGCTGACGAAGCTGCTGGAGAACATCTTCCGCTCGGTGAACATCGCGCTGGTGAACGAGCTGGCGATGTTGACGGACCGCATGGGGATCGATATCTGGGAGGTGGTGGACGCGGCCGCGAGCAAGCCGTATGGGTTCATGCGCTTCGAGCCGGGGCCGGGGATGGGCGGTCATTGCCTGCCCGTCGATCCTTTTTATTTGAGCTGGCGTGCGCGTGAGTTCGACATGGCGACAGAGTTCATCGAGCTGGCGGGCAAGGTCAATCAGCAGATGCCCTACCACTGCGTGGCGAAGGCGCAGCGCGCGCTGAACGACCGCGGCATGTCGGTCAAAGGCGCACGGATCGCGGTGGTGGGCGTGAGCTACAAGCCGGGCGTTGGCGACGTGCGCGAGTCGCCCGCGCTGAAGATCATCTCGCTGCTAGAGGAGCTGGGTGCGCAGGTGCTCTACCACGACCCGCATGTGCCGAGCCTGCCCGAGTTCGCGCTTACGAGCGCGCCGTTTGAGGAGGTGCTGGCGGACACCGACCTGGTGCTGATCGTGACGGCGCACCCGGGCGTGGACTACGAGCTGATCGCGCGCCGCGCACGTCTGGTGCTCGATCTGCGCGGCGTGACGCGCGCTTCGAGCTCCGCGAACGTCGTGCGGCTGTGAACCCCAAGGGCGACGCCTGGATGTCTGCTCCGCAGGCGCCAGGGCCGCTGCTCGGGGAGGGCGTGGTGGTGGGCCCGGGCGTGTCGTTTGGCGCGTATGTGGTGGTGCATGCGGGCACGGTGATCGGCGAGGGCTGCGCGATTGAGGACCATGCGGTGCTCGGCAAGCGGCCGCGGCTGGCGCGTCACTCGGGCGCGCGTGGCGAGGTGGCGGCGCTGGAGCTGGGCGCGGGGGTGAGCGTGGGCGCGGGCGCGGTGGTGTTCGCGGGTGCGAGCGTCGCGCCGGGGGTGATCCTGGGGGACCAGACGTTCGTGCGCGAGCGCGCGGTGATCGGCGAAGGCTCGGTGATCGGGCGCGGCAGCGTAGTGGACAACGACGTGCGGATCGGTGCGCGCGTGCGCGTGCAGACGAACGTCTACCTGACGGCGTTTACGGTGCTCGAGGACGACGTGTTCGTGGGGCCGGGCGCGATCACCACGAACGACGACACGATGGCGCGCCACGGCCCAGACACGCCGGTGCGCGGAGCGACGCTGCGCCGGGCCTGTCGCGTGGGCGGCGGGGCGGTGCTCACGCCTGGAGTGGAGATCGGCGAGGAGGCGTTCGTGGCGGCCGGCGCGGTGGTCACGCGCGATGTGCCGGCGCGGGCGGTGGTGATGGGCGTGCCAGCGCGCGTGGTGCGCGAGGTGGGGGATGAGGATCTGCTGGAGCGCTGGCGCTAGAGCCCGGCTCGCGCGGCGGCGACGACCTGATCGGCCTGCTCGCGGGTGAGCACTGGGCTCATGGGGATCGCGAGGTGGGTGCGGGCGGCGTGCTCGGTGGCGGGCAGCTCGAGGTCGGCGGCCCATTTGAGCATCGGCGCTTGACGATGCACGGGGGTGCGGTAGTAGGGCTTGTGGCCGATGCCGGCGGCGGCGAGCGCGGCTTCCAGGCGCTCGACCTGGGGGTCGCTTATGACGTATAGATGCCAGGCGGGCGCTGCTCCCTCGGTTGGCTGGGGGAGTGTGACGAGCTCGCCGAGCCCGGCTTCCTCGTAGTGGTGCCCGGCACGGCGGCGACCGTCGGCCCAGGTGTCGAGGTGTGGCAGCTGCACGCGCAGGATCGCGGCCTGCAGCTCGTCGAGGCGCGAGTTGTAGCCGATCTGCTCGTAGGTGACCTTGTCGTGGGAGCCGTGGAACCGGAGCGTGCGCACGCGTTCGGCGAGCTGCTCGTCGCGGGTGGTGATCATGCCGCCGTCGCCGAAGCAGCCGAGGTTCTTGGAGGGGAAGAACGAGAACGTCGCGGCGGTGCCGAGCGATCCCGGGCGTAGCTCGCCGACGGTCGAGCCGGCGGCCTGGGCCGAGTCCTCGAGCACGGGCACGCCGAGTGCCTCGATCTCTGCGATCGGTGCCACGTTGCCGAACAGGTGCACCGCGATCACGGCCTTCGTACGAGGGGTCAGCGCCGCGCGAACGGTGTCGGCGGTGACGCAGTAGGTGTCGGGGTCGATGTCGCAGAACACCGGCGTGGCGCCGGTTGGCGGAATCGCCTCGGCGGACGCGTAGAACGTGAACGACGGCACCACCACCTCATCGCCGGGACCGACGCCCATCGCGCGCAGCGCGATCGTGATCGCCTCGGTGCCATTGGCCACGCCGACCGCGTGCGCGACGTCGCAGTAGGCGGCGAACTCCTGCTCGAACGCGCTCACCTCCGGGCCGAGGATGTAGCGCTCGGAGTCGAGCACCCGGTCGACCGCCGCGCGCAGCTCCGCGCGCAGCCCATAGACCGGCGTCGAGGTGTCGAACAGCTCCACCGCCATCGTGCTCAGCGCGGCTTCAGCTGCTCGAGGTCGGAGCGGGTCATCAGTCGGATCAGCTCCTCGAAGGTGGTCTGCGGCACCCAGCCCAGATCGCGCTCCGCCTTCGACGGATCGCCGATCAGATGGTCCACCTCGGCCGGCCGCACGAACGCCGGATCGATCGTCACGTACTGCTCGAAGTCGCCGAGACCCGCCTCGTCGAAGGCGACCTCGCAGCACTCGCGCACCGAGTTGGCCTTGCCGGTGGCGATCACGTAGTCCTCGGGAATGTCGCGCTGCAGCATCAGCCACATCGCTTCCACGTAGTCCTTCGCATAACCCCAATCGCGTTCCGCGTCGAGGTTGCCGAGGCGCAGCTCTTTCGTCAGGCCGTGCTTGATCGCGGCCGCATGCCAGGTGATCTTGCGGGTGACGAACTCGAGGCCGCGGCGGGGGGAGTTGTGCACGACCAGTCGGCCGACCCCTGCGCAGAACACTCCGCTCTCGGTCTCCAGGTCGAACACCCACTCATCGCTTGCGAGCGATGCGGGAGCCACACGGCGTACCTCAGTCGGGCTCCGTGAGAGGTGCTGGCCCCTAGCGCCCACCCTGGCTGCCGACCGTAGATTCAGCTGGTAGTAGGTGCGACCGTCGCGATGCTCGACATACACCGATGCAGGCTGCTGTTGGTTGAAGTACATGAGGCACAGACCTTGTGCGAGCACGGCGCTGTTGGTCTTGATCGACTCGCCATTGCCCTTCTTGAGGCCGTCACCCGCGTAGTGGCCGGTGAGAAACGCCCGCTGCACGTCCTCGTCGGCGTTGAGCACGATCGGCGGAACCTGCTTGAGCGCAGTGGATGTGTACAGCTGTTCCCGCAGCCATGGCCCGATTGTGCTGGCCCCTGAGAAGTTGACCACGTTCACAGATCTATCAGCGTCAAAGCCCGACGTGCCGGTCGACTCACGGGACAGGCCGAGGAAGACGCGTGACCACAGCTCCATGGCCCTGCACCGAATGAGGAAGTCGTTGTTCGTGAACCTGACCTGACCGCCATTCTCGGAGACGTAGCCGTCGGCCGCGAGGAGCCCCAGAAGCTCGGCCATCTCGGAAGTGATTGCCGTCCAGGAGGGTGAGTTGGGCATCCAGCCGGCGATCGCGAGATCGTTGCCCTCTTCCACCTCGCCCGCCTTGACCGGCGCGCGCTCGGCGTCGAGCATCGTGTGGTGAGCGGTCACATCGACGATGCCGCCACGAGCTTGGATGCTGAGCATCTCGTGGTCGGGGTCGGTGCGTCGACGCCGCGTCGCTGTGATCGTGCGCACGTACGTCCAGTCCTCGCCGTCCCAGACCTCGACGACGTTGTTCGGAGTGAAGCTCTGCACGCTCTGGCCCTTGCGTCGCAGTGGCACGAGGTCGGCGGGGGTCTTGATCGAAATCACCCCCAGCTGCCTGACGATCAGTGGGGTTGTCTCGGAGAGACACTCATGGTTGAACAAAATCCCCGAGGTCGCGTGCAGGTCGTAGGACTCGCGGTAGTTGACCGTGATGAAGTGGCCGTAAGCCTTCGCCACGCCGTAGGGGGAGCGCGGGTAGAAGGGGGTTGTCTCCGTCTGGGGCACCTCGAGCACCTTGCCGAACATCTCGCTCGAGGACGCCTGGTAGAAACGCGCCTCGGGGCAGACTTCGCGCATCGCCTCGAGCATCCGCGTCACGCCGGTGCCCGTGAACTCCGCGGTCAGGGTTGGCTGGATCCAGGAGACCGCCACGAACGACATCGCAGCGAGGTTGTAGATCTCCGCCGGTTTCGACGCGCGCAGCGCATCCACCAGCGAGCGCTGGTCGAGCAGGTCGCCCTGGTGCAGGGTGATGCGGTCGCGGATGTGCTCGATCCGGTCGAACTTCTCGGTCGAGGCGCGGCGCACCATGCCGTGGACGTCATAGCCCTTCTCGAGCAGCAGCTCTGCGAGATAGGAGCCGTCCTGGCCGGTGACGCCGGTGATCAGCGCTGAGGTCTTGTCTGTCATTGGCGGGAGCCTATCGGCCGTCGGCGATGCCGCTCACGAGGCGGCCGAGGAGGCCGGCTCTGTGGGGGACTGCTCATCAGCGCCTTCGAGGCCGCGCAGCCAGCGCACCGTCGCCGCGATCCCGTCCTCGAGCTCGATCCGCGCCCGCCAGCCGAGCAGGCGCTCTGCCTTCTCGACCGACGGCCAGCGCCGCTGCACGTCGACAGCGAACGTCGGCAGGTGCTCCAGCTCGAACGCATCGGGATCCTCGCCGCACGCCTCCCAGATGATGCGCGCGATTTCGGCGACCGTCAGCTCGCGCGACGCGGAGATGTTGAAGTCCTCGTTCAAGCCCGCCGGCGAGCTCATCGCCGTGACGACGCCGTCGGCGATGTCATCGACGTGCGTCAGCGTCCGCGTCTGCTCGCCCGAGCCGAAGATCTGCAGCGGGCGCTGCCCCGAGAGCACCTTCTTGATCAGGTCGGGCACCGCATGCGCGATCCCCGGCTCATCGTCGGGCATCTCGCCCGGGCCATAGGCGTTGAACGGTCGGCAGATCGTGTAGGGAAAGCCGTGCTCGGCATGCGCCGCGCGGCAGTAGACCTCGCCCGTCAGCTTCGAGAAGCCGTAGGCGGAGATCGGCGTCGGGCAGCGCGGCAGGTACTCCTCGGGCGTCGGGAACAGCTCCGCCTGCTCGAACACCATCGAAGAGGACACGTAGGTGAAGCGCTCCACTTCCAGATCCAGCGCCGCGCGGATCACCGCGTTGTAGAGCGCGTTGTTGACTTCCGTGAGCGTGTGCGGCAGGCGGTGGAAGTTGGCGATGCCGCCGACGATCGCCGCGAGGTGGATCACCTGCTCGCAGCCGCGCGTCGCTTTCCGCGCCTGCTCCGGTATGCGCAGATCGCCGGTATGGACCTCGCAGCCCTCGCGCATCCACTGTGGCGCCGTGCGCTGGTCGGACACGCGCACCTCATAAGCGGGATCCGCCAGCAGCCGCCTGACCACCGCTGCGCCGATCGTGCCGGCGCCACCCGTGACGAGCACGCGGCTCATCACGCGCGCGGTCGGGTGGGCGCCAGCAGCACCAGCTCGGAGGCATACGCGAACACCTGCGCCGCGCCCCAGCAGTTCCACGGATCCACGACCAGGCAGTCATCGGCCGCGCGCTCGGCGATCGTGGCCAGCGCCCGCGGGTCGCGGAACTCCGAATGGTTGGCAGCGATCACGACCACCTCGGCGCCGTCGAGCGCCTCCTCGAAGGACACCGTCGGCGTCGCCACATGCGGGTCGTGCACCGCCACGTCCGCGAGCTCGCGCTCGAGCAGCCGGATCAGCTTGTGCGCAAGCGAGTCGCGCTCGTCGTCGGTGTCCGCCTTGAACGCCAGCCCCAGCACCGCGACCTTGCGGTTCGCCAGCGACCCAAGCCGGCGCTTCGCGCCTTCGAGCAGGAACAGCGGCACCGACTCGTTCACGCGCGAGACCGCCAGCAGCATCCCCGGAGCCGCCGAGCGCTCCTCCGAGAAGGTGAAGTCCTTGCGCAGGCACGTGCCGGCGGTGAAGCCCGGCTGAGCGATGCCGCCGCGCGGGTAGTCGCGGTTGATCAGATCGATCACCTCGAACACGTTCGCCGCATAGCGCTCGCAGTCCATCATCAGCAGGTTCGGCAGCGCGAAGTTCGCATAGCGCAGGATGTTCGTCCAGATCTTCGCGAGCTCCGCCTGCACCGGCGTCGTCTGCACGATCGGCGCCTCGAACACGCCGAACAGCTCGCCGACCACCTCCCCCGAGCGCGCGCCCACGCCGCCGATGATGCACGGCAGCGTGTCGATCTCCTCCAGGAAGCGCCCCGCAGCGATCCGCTCCGGCGCATGCGCCACGAACACGTCCTCGCCGATCTCAAAGCCACGGTGCTTTGCCAGGTAGCCGGCCACGAACTCCGTCGTTCCCGGCGCGACCGTCGAGCGCAGGATCAACGAGTGCCCCGGTTCGAGCACGCCCAGCAGGTCATCGAGCGCCGAGCGGATGTCGCGCATATCGATCTCGATGTGCGAGAACGACGGCGTTCCCAGCGTGATCACGATCTGGCGCGCGCGCGCCGCGTCAGCCACCCGCTCAGACAGCGACAGCCGGCCACTGGCGTGAACGCGGTCGAGCAGCGGCTGCCCATCCGTCTCCTCGAAGGGCATCCTGCCCTCGCGCACCGCTCCCAGGCGCGCTGCGTCGTTGTCGATCCCCACGACCCGCAGGCCGCGGTCGGCGAACGACAACGCCAGCGGCAGCCCAACGCGGCCGAGGCCGATTACCGCAACGTCGGCGGTGCTCTTCGAATCCATCATCGCGCTTGGAGGTTAGCGACAGCCATCTGCCAGATAACGCAGAACGAAGCCAAACGGAGCTGTTTTCGCCGGTTCGGCCTCAGTGGCGCCCGCGCAGATGGCGCACGTACTGCCGCGCGAAGCCCGCCACGAACAGCGGGTTGTAGCGCGCGTAGCGCCGCCACAGACGCCGCGGCTCGCGCGACAGGCGATACAGCCACTCCAGTCCATTGCGCTGCATCCACGCCGGCGCCTGCGAGACGAGCCCCGCATGGAAGTCGAAGGCGGCACCAACACCGACGAGCAACGGTGCGCTCAGGCGAGGCCGCATCGCCAGCATCCACTTCTCCTGCTTAGGCTGGCCGGTCCCAACCCACACCACCTGCGCGCCCGACGCGTCGATCGCAGCCACCACGTCGCGCTCCTCCTCGGCACTGAGCTCGCGAAACGGCGGCGAGAAGCCACCGGCGATGCGCAGGCCCGGGAAGCGCTCCAGCAGGCGCGCTTCGAGCAGCGCGAGCGCCTCCGGCGTGCGCCCACCGTACAGGTAGATCGGCGTGCCCGTGCGCGCCGCTCGCGCGCAGAAGTGCGCCATCAGATCCGGGCCGTACACACGCGTGGCGCCGGCGTGGCCGAGCGCGCGCAGCGCCCACACCAGCGGCTGGCCATCCGGCACCGCCAGCGTCGCACCGAGCACAGCCGCGAGCGTCTGCGGATCCTCGCGCGCGCTCATCACCAGGTTCACCGCCGCCGCCGTCACATAGCCGCGGCCGTCCGCCGCGATCAACGCCTGCATCCAGTCGATCACCTCGTCGTAGTCGGAGATCGCAAGCGGGATGCCCAGGATCTCCGCGCGCTCGGGCAGGATCGGAGCAGCCGAGTCCGAGGGGGTGCGGGCGGGCGGCGTGGCGATTGCGTGAAGATACCCGCCCTCGTGGCGATCGACCCCGACTTCTGGCTTGGCCGGCGTGTGCTCGTCACCGGGCACACAGGCTTCAAGGGCGCCTGGCTGTCGCTGTGGCTGCAGTCGCTCGGCGCCGACGTCACCGGCCTCTCGCGCGGCGTGCCCACGCGACCGTCGCTGTATGAGCTGGCCGGCGTCGGCGCGCACATGCGCCAGCTCGATGCCGACGTGCGCGACGGCGCCGCCGTGCGCGAGGCGCTGCGCGAGGCCCGTCCCGAGGTGGTGCTGCACCTCGCCGCCCAGCCGCTCGTCAGGCGCTCGCTGCGCGACCCCGCATTGACCTACGAGGTCAACGTCATGGGCACCATCAACGTCCTCGAGGCCGTGCGCCAGGCGGGCGAGCAGGTGCTCGCCATCGTGCTCGTCACCTCTGACAAGTGCTACGAGAACCCCGGCGGCGCGCAGCGCTTCGTCGAGGACGACCCGCTCGGCGGCTCCGATCCCTACTCGAGCTCCAAGGCATGCGCCGAGCTCGTCGCGCGAGCCTACCGGCGCTCGTTCTTCTCGGGCGACCGCGCGCCGCGGCTTGCCACCGCGCGCGCCGGCAACGTCATCGGCGGCGGCGACTGGGGCGAGGACAGGCTCGTGCCCGACACGATCCGCGCGGTCGCGAGCGGCGAGCCGCTGCAGGTGCGCAACCCCGACTCCGTGCGCCCATGGCAACACGTGCTCAGCCCGCTCAGCGGCTACCTGCTGCTCGCCGAGGCGCTCGCACGCGGCGAAGCCGCGCCCGCGCGCAGCGCGCAGGCCTCCGGAGCCTGGAACTTCGGGCCCGCAGCCGACGACGTGCGCCCCGTCAGCTGGATCGTGCAGCGGCTCGCCGAGATGTGGGGCAGCGAGCTCAACTGGCAGCTCGACGAGGCCGAGAACCCGCCCGAGGCCGGTCACCTGGCGCTCGACTCGAGCGCCGCCGAAGCGCTGCTCGGGTGGCGCCCGGTGGGGCAGCTCGAGGATGCGCTCGAGCTCGTCGTCGAGTGGCATCGGGCTCAGCGCGAGGGGAAGGACATGCGGCAGCTGAGCCTGTCGCAGATCGCAACGATCTAGACGCAGAAGCCGGAATACGCCGAGCTGACGGGATTTACATAATCTCCCTGCGGTGAGCCCGCTGAGCCTCCGCCGCCACCGCGCCGAGCGCATGCTGCGCGAGGACTTCGAAGGGCTGCGCGGGCGGGTGCTGGCGAGCGTGCGGACGCGGCTGCGAGCGAGCGGCGTGAGCCTCGACCAGGGCGATCTCGAGGCCTGTTACGCCACCGCCTGGCAGGGCCTGTACGCAGCCGTGTTGGAAGGGCAGGAGATCGCAAACCCCAGCGGCTGGCTCGTGCTCGTGACATTCCGGCGGGCGATCGAAGAGCAGCGCTCGCACACGCGCATCGCCGTCGCGACAGACACACAGGGCGCCGGCGAGCACGACTTCGCCTCCGAGCACGACTTCGCCGCCGAGCTCGACGACCGCGTGCGCCTGCGCCAGCTGTTCGAGGCGCTGCGCGGGCGCCTCGACGGGCGCGAGCGTGAGGCAGCCACGCTCTGTTACCTCCAAGGTCTCTCGCGCGCCGAGGCAGCAACGCAGATGGGCGTCAGCGAGGCGCGCATGCGCAAGCTGATGGAGGGTCGCGGCCCTGGGCGGCCAGGGGTGGCGGGCAAGGTCGGCGCCCTCGTGCAGAGCATCCGTGACGGCGACTGGTGCGATGAGCAGGGCTCGCTGATGCGCGCGCTCGCCTACGGCATCCTCGACCCCGACGGCGAGCGCTACCAGCTGGCGCGCCTGCACCACAGCCAATGTCCCAGCTGCCGCGCCTACGTCACCTCGCTGCGTGGCCTCGCAGCCGCGCTGCCGCCCATACCGCTGCCGCTGGGGATCGGCATCGCGGCTGTCGCCGGCGCGAGCGGTGCGGCCGGAGCAGCAGGAGCGGGCGCCGGCGGCGCCGCGGGTGGAGGATGGCTGATGGGCGCAGGCTCGCTCGGCGCCAAGTTGGCCGTGGGCTGCGTGCTCGCGCTCTCTGTCGGAGCCGGCTGTGTCGCGCTTGACGGAGCGCATCCGCCGCACGTCCGCCGTCACCCACACGTCCGCATGTCCACCGCGCACGTCGCTGCCAGCTCATCCACGACGCTCGCAGATCAGCTCGCCGCTGGGCTCGGCGGCTCCGGATCCGCCGCTGCGTCGGCTGCGCTTGCCGACTCCGCCGCCGCGCTGACGCCGTCGGCGCGAGTCAGCCGTGAGTTCGGGCCCGAGCAGGCGCTCGCATCGAGCAGCAGCGCAGGCGCAGCCGGCGCGTCGCGGGCCTCGCCCGCCCGGACGGCGTCCTCCGGCACGCGGGCCTCGCGAAGCGCCGGCGAGCCTGCGGCTGGTTCGTCGAGCGAAGGCGAAGCATCGGCTTCGGCCGGCGCCGGCTCGGCTGGGCAGCCCACGGCCGGCGACTCCTCGTCGGCCGAGCGCGAGTTCTCGCCGGGTTGACGCCCGGTAGCCTCCAGGCTCGTGATCGAGGAGGCCGATTGGCCGCACATCGTCTTGCTCGAGCCTTTCAATGCCGGCCTCGCCGCCGCCCGGCGGATGATCGCCCTCGGCGCGCGCGTCACGATCATCGTCCAGCCCGGCCACACGCTGATCGCGCGCAGCCGTGGCGTCGAGAGCGTGGTCGCGTCGTTCGATCCAAGCGGGGAGCCATGGCTCGCCGCCCTGCAGCAGCTCGCGGGCGACTCGCCGGAGATCGTGGTGCTGCCCGCGAGCGACCGCAGCAGCGAGTTCCTGGTCGGCGCGATGCCCCAGCTGCCAGGCAACGTGCGCGCCTTCGAGCACCCCGGCAGCGCCCACCTGAAGCTCATGAACAAGCACGAAGCCGACGCGATCGCAACGCGCGCCGGCGTGCCCGTGCCCTGGACGATGCCCGTCAGCGACGGCGCACAGCTCGCCGCAGCCGCGGCCGTCGCTCCGTGGCCGTGCGTGGTCAAGCCGGTGCTCTCGCATGAGTGGCGCGAGCGCTACGGGCAGGAGCGCGTGTTCCTCGTCGCCGACGCCGATCAGGCCGCCGCGCTGCTCGAGCGCCCGCTCGCGGACGGGGTTCCGATGCTGCTGATGCAGTACGTGCCCGGCGGTGAGCGCCAGCTCGAGGAGGCGACCGTCGTCAGGCTCGCCGACGGCAGCTACCCGGTGCGCTGGGGCTGTCGCAAGCTGCGCCAGTACCCGGAGGGGTTCGGCGCGACCACCGTCGCGGAGTCCGCGTTCGTGCCCGAGGCGATGGACATCGCCGAACGAGTGCTCGACGAGGCGGGCTTCGTCGGCGTCGCCAACGTCGAGACCAAGCGCCACGCGCAGACCGGCGAGAACTGGTTCCTCGAGGTCAACGTGCGCCTGCCCGGACATTGGGGCCTCGGCGAGGCCTGCGGCGCGCAGTGCACGCAGCGGCTCGTCGCGGCGCTGCTCGGTCGTCCGCTCGGGCCCCAGCCGCGGCTGCGCGCCGGCGTGCGCGTCGTCTTTCCCGAGCTCGACCGCCGCGTCGTCGGTGCCGAGCTCGCAGCCGTGCCCACCTGGCGGCGCCTCGCGCTCGCTTGGCAGCTCGCCCAGTCCTACCGCAACACCCGCGAGCTGGGGATGTTCGACCCGCGCGACCCGGGGCCGGGGCTGGCGATGGCCGGCGATTTCACCCGCCGGCGGATCGCGCGCCTGGCGGCACGCGTCAAGCGCGCGCCATAGCTAGGAACTACACCTGGCCAGCGTTCACGCGCGCGGGAACGCCTTGCTCATCAGCCGCAGCGCCAGCGGGTTGCCCCGCGGGCGCAGCCGGCCGGTCGCAAGCGCCCGCAGCGGGTCCAGACGTTCGCCGATGATGTCCGCCCAGTCCTGGTAGGAGAGGCGCAGGCGCAGGTCCGGGGCGGGCGCCTCGCCCTGCTCGACCGTGCTCGAGCCGTTGTTGACGATCAGGTGCCACGGGGGAACGTCGGCGTCGGTGAACTCCCATTGGAACGTCGTCGGGCGCTTGAAGCCGTGGTTCGGGTTGACCTGGCGGCGGACCATGTCGAACATCAGCGCCACCGTCTCCGGGTCGCGCTGGGTGGGTCCTTCGCGTACGCCCAGCACACCCGCTTTGGCGAGCGTGCGCCCGCGCTGCGAGAGCTCCAGCGGCGAAAGTCCCGGCGGCAGCAGCGGCGGCCCGGGCAGCGTCTCGATCGCCAGGCCCGCCGAGCGCAGCTTGGTGGTCATCGAGGTGACGCCCTCCACGCCGACCTCGTCGTAGCTCGAGCCGAAGATCGTTATGTAGCGTTCGTCCCAGCCCGGGGGCATCAGCACCTGCGCGGTGTAGCGCGTGACGTCGCGCAGGATGCGCGCGACCGCCTTGGGCACGCCGACCGGGTCTTCGCGGTTGAGGTCGGCCAGCAGCTTGACGCCGAAGCCGATGTGGCGCTGCTCGTCGGCGGCGATGTTGGCCATGCCGGCGCGGAACGCCGGCAGCTGGTCGCGCTGCTCGAGGTAGCTGCAGATGAAGTGCTGCCCCGGTTGGGCCAGTGCCGCCTCGATGACGATGTGGTAGAGCGTCACAGCCGCCGCCAGTTGGGCGGGGGAGCGGTCCGCGCGCAGCTCGTCCGCCATCCTGTCCAGACGGTCGAAGATCTTCCGGAAGCCCACCGTCAGCTGCGGCTTGATCGCGTTCAAGCCGCTCGCCATCGAGCCGTCGCCGATCCCGCAGACCTCCTGCATGAAGCGCTTGAAGAACACCGCGTGACGCGCCTCGTCGACCTGCTGCGTGGTCAGGAAGTACTTCTGCTCCTCGCGCGGGGCCGCATCGATGTAGGGGGACAGGTTGTCCGCGACCGCATCCTCGCCCCAGAAGAACAGGCAGTAGTTCCAGAGCGCCGCCGTGCGCTCGAAGTCGCTGAAGTCCTCGCGCCACTGGCGCGCATCCTCGGTGAAGTCAAGCTCCGTGGCCGACCAGTTGCCGCGCTCCCAGCGCGCGTACAGGTCGTCATAGGAGATCGCATCAGCGGGCAGGCTCGCCAGGTTGACGGTGTTGGCCTCAGTCGAGCTCGTTGCGGTCGCCATCGGGTCGCTCCTCTCGCTACTCCATCAGACAGAATCGGATAACGGACGTTATCGGAATAACATTCACTCTGTCAAGTAGACTCGGGCCGATGGAGGGTCGCCTGACACGAGAGCAGAGCCGTGCGCAGACGCGCGACCGGCTGCTCGCGGCCGCACGCAGCGTGTTCGCGCGCAGCGGCTTCCACGGCGCGAGCGTCGATGAGATCGCCTCGGAGGCCGGCTTCTCGACCGGCGCGCTGTACTCGAACTTCGACGGCAAGCAGGACCTGTTCCTGGTGCTGATGGAGCGCGAGATCGACGAGCACGCACGCGAGATCGCCGAGGCGGTGGGCGAGCGCGCGTCGATCGCCGAGCGTGCCGCCGGCGGCGCACGTCAGTGGATGACGATGATCGACCGCGAGCCGGAGCTGCTGCTGCTGTTCATGGAGTTCTGGGCATACGGCGTGCGCGACCCCGACGTGCGCCCGAAGGTGGCAGAGCGCTTCGCGCAGATGCGCCAGGTGCTCACGCGCCTGATCGCCGACGGCGTGCGCGAGTTCGACCTCGAGCTGGCGATCCCCGCCGAGCAGCTCGCCGTCGCGATCGACGCGCTCGCCGACGGCATCGCCCGCCAGAAGCTCGCCGACCCCGACGCCGTGCCCGACGAGCTGATGGGCGAGGTGCTCTCGCTGCTGTTCTCGGCCGTTACGCGTCCAGCTTCACGCACAGACACGCATAGTGCACCGTGAACAGCCGCCGCGCGAGCGTCGGCGCAAGGCGATGGGCGCCGGCGCGCAGCGCCCACTTCGCGCTCGCCAGCGCCCGCTGAGCAGGCGTCTGCGCGAAGAAGCTGTGCGCCTGTAGCGGCAGCGGATCCTCGAGCTCCGCCGCGACCGACAGGCCCGCGCGCGCCACGATCCGCCGGGTCGCATCGCGGTCCAAGCGCTGCAGATGGCCGACCTCCGCCGCATGCGCACGCTTGCCCGCGCGCCGCGCCGACCAGTTCGCCTCCAGCGGCACCTCCACGAGCACGACCGTGCAAGCACGAGCCACCTCGCGCAGCAGCGCCGGCGGATCGGGGACGTGCTCGAGCACATGCGAGAGCACGCCCAGCTGATACTGGCCATCGCCCGCCGGCAGGTGCAGCCCGTCGTACAGCTCCACCGCCTCGATCTCCGCGCGCGAACGCGCGATCGCAACAGCCGCATCGGTGATCTCCACGCCCGACAGCGCTCCGCCGAAGCCGCGGCGATGCAGCTCGCACAGCAGCGCCCCGTCGCCGCAGCCGACCTCCAGCGTGCTGCTTGGACTCCCGCCTGGGCGGGCATCCCATATGTGTGCGCACTCGCACAGCGCGATCACGTGGTCGGCCTTGCCGAGCGCCCCCAGCGCACGCCAGCGCGCGTAGCGCGCGGCCGCGGCCGGATCCTGGGTATAGGCGGCGTCGTAGAAGCGGACGAGTGCGGCGGAGTCCTCCACACCGGTGATTATCGTTGGCGCGATGACAGCGAAGCCCACGGGATGACAGCGAAGCTGACCGCGTCGCTGCGCGAGGCCCCGACGACGGTTCCCGCGCTCGCCGCGATCGTGCTGTTCGTCGTATGGGCGACCAGCCAAGCCGGCTACCCGGTCACCCACTGGGCTCCAGGCGCACTGGTCGTGCTCGTGCTGCTCGGCATCTCGCTCGGCCTCGTCGGGCTGCGAGCGGCCGCGATGCCACTGTCGGTGCGGATCGCGCTCGCTGCGCTGGCCGCCTACACCGCGCTCAGCTACCTGTCGATCCTGTGGGCAGCAGTGCCCGGCGAAGCCTGGGAAGGAGCCAACCGCACGCTCCTCTACCTGATCGTGTTCGCGCTGTTCGCCTGCTGGCGCCAGCGTGGCGCGAGCGCCGCGCTGATGCTCGCCGTATGGACGCTCGCGCTGATCGTGCTGGCCGCATACACCGCGCTGCACGTCGACAGCGCCGGCAGCGCGAGCCTGAACGCGCTGCTGCCCGGCGGGCGCCTGCTCTACCCGAGCGGCTACCCCAACGCCAACGCAGCGCAATGGCTGATGGCGTTCTGGCCCGCGCTGCTGCTCGCGCGCGCCAGCAGCCTGCCCTGGGCGCTGCGCGGCCTGCTCGCCGGCGGCGCCGTGCTGCTGGCGGAGGTCGCGCTGCTCAGCCTCAGCCGCGGCTCGCTGTACGCAACGCCCGTAGTGCTCGTGCTGGTGCTCGCGCTGCTGCCCGGGCGCATCCGCACGTTCGCCCTGCTCGTGCCCGTCGGCGCCGGCATCGCCGCAGCCGCGCCCGCGGTGCTGCGCGTCGGCGATCACCTGAAGAACGAAGCGGTGGTGCCCGCCAACCTGCACAGCGCCACGACCGCGATGTTCGCCGCAGCGGCCGCTGTGGCGGTTGTGGTGGCGCTGGGCGCGGCCATCGAGAGCCGGCTCGGCGATCGCGCGCGCCGGCGCGCGCGCGGCGGCATGCGCGCGATCGCCGCGGTAGCGCTGGTGGCAGCGCTTGCCGGGGGGCTCGCAGTCGCCGGCAACCCCCTCACCCGCCTGGAAAGCGCCTGGCACAGCTTCAAGGGGGGGTACGGGTCGAGCGACTCGAGCGCCAGCCGGCTCGTGAGCGGCCTCGGCAGCAACCGCTACGACTTCTACCGCGTCGCGCTCGACGAATTCAGCGCCCATCCGCTGCTCGGGATCGGTGCGGACAACTTCGCGGAGCAGTACCTCGTCCACGGCCGTAGCGAAGAGACGCCCCGCTACCCGCACAGCGTCGAGCTGCGCACGCTCGTGCAGACCGGGCTGGTGGGAGCGCTGCTGGCGCTCGTCGGCCTCGGCGCCGCGCTGTTCGCCGCCGCGTGCGCGCTGCGCCGGCCGGAGCCGCTCGTGCGCGTCGTCGCCGGCGCCGCGCTCGCCGGGTTCGGCTACTGGGTCGTGCACGGCTCCTTCGACTGGTTCTGGGAGTTCGCCGGTCTTGGCGCGCCGGCGTTCGCGCTGCTCGGCCTGGCCTGCGCGCTCGCGCCCGCGCGCCGCCGGCGAGCCCAAGCCGCGCCGGTCGAGCCTGCCGCGCCGGTCGAGCCGGCTGCGTCGGTCCAGGCGCCCGCGCGCAAGACCCCGCCAGCCGGCGGGCGCGCCTGGCGGGGCCACGTCGCTTGGGCGACGGCCGGCGTAGTCGCACTCGCCGCCACCGCCTCGCTCGCCGCCCCCTGGCTCAGCCAGCTCGAGCTGCAGAGCGCGGCGCGGATCTGGACGAGCGCGCCGCAGGCCGCCTACGCGCGGCTGCACGAAGCCGCTCAGCTGAACCCGCTCAGCGACGCCGCGTATCTGCTCGCCGGCAGCATCGCGCTGCGCTACGGCGAACTGGAGCGCGCCGAACGCGAGTTCACGCTGGCGCTCGAGCGCAGCTCCGACGATGCCTACGCGACGCTCGAGCGCGGCGCGATCGCATCGGCCAAAGGCGAACGTGCGGCGGCTCTGAGGCTGCTGCAGCGAGCCGTGCGCCTGGACCCGCGGGAACCGCTCACGCGCCAGACCTTGGAGCAGGTGCGCGCGGGTCAGCGCGTCAGCATCGAAGCGCTGAACCGCTCGATTCTGCTCAAAGCTCAGCAACTCGCGTGACCCGCGGGGTCTACTACCGCAAATGGAGCAGAAATTGCTCGACACGACCCGCATCCTCAGGTACCGTGTGTCCGAACAATCGTCGATTCGTCGATGACATGCCTGTGCGCTCAAGCAACTCTGGCGATCGGGGGGTCGGGGCGACGATGAACGTTTGGCACGGATAGGAGCACAGATTGCTCGAGCCAGAAAGGAAATAGGGCAAGGACGCATGACACGCCGCCTGACCATCACAGCAATTTCGCTGGTGCTGGCCACGTCGTTCGCATCCCCGGCGGCGGCAGTCGCCGCGGGCCCGTTGCTCAGCGGCTACGGAGGCCCCGGGCAGGGCAATCAGGCGATCCTCGGCTCGGCGCTCCTGAACGGCGGATCCGGCGGCGGCAGCTCGGGTGGGCGCCACGCCGGCAACGGCACGCAGGTCGCCCGCGCCAGCAATGGCGAGGCGAGCACGGGCACCGGCGCAGGTGCACCGGCTGGGGCGAGCGCGGGCGCTGCGGGGGGAGCGCCCGCAGCTGCCTCGGGCGCCAGAGGGAAACACCCCGCAAGCCCGGTTGCAGGGGGTTCCAGCGGCCACGCTGCAGCGTCTGCGGACTCATCTAGCCTGACCGCTTCGCGGGGGGGCGCCGGCGGCTCGCAGACACTGGGGCTCTCGGGCGCAGACCTCCTGTACATCCTCCTCGCGTTCGGAGTGCTCGTATTCACGGGCCTGCTCACGCGGAGGCTCGCGCGTGAGGCACGACCGGGGCGCGAGGCCAGCTAAAGCGATACGACGTAGGACCCGAGTAAGTACTAGGACACGGAAGCCCGCTCGTTTTCATGGACAGCAGCAGAATCACCCAACAGACATCCACCACACTCCCGCTGCGCGGCGAGCTGACGCACGACGCGCCGACGCCCAGGGCACTGTGGCGCGGAACCTTCGCGGGGCCGCTGCAGTGGGCGCTGGAGGGGTCGGGCTGGGGGATCGTGCGCCCCGCCGCCGACCTCGTGCTGCTGTGCGCGGCCGTCGTGATCGCGCTCGGCGGAGTGGGCGCGACCCTGCACGTGTCCTCCGTGCGCGCGCCGCTGCTCGCCCTGCCGCCCGTGACGATGCTGCTGTTCTACCTGCGCGGCCTCTACCAGACGCGCCTGCGTACGCTGATCCTCGATGGGATCGTGCCCGTCCTCAGCGGCGTGTCGGTCGCAGCGATGGCCGTCGCGACGCTCGGGATCCTCTTCAACGGGCAGCTGCCCAACCAGACCGATTGGCTGCACGGCTGGCTGCTGTCGCTACTCGGCGTCGGCATCGGGCGGATCGTGCTGTCCTTCGCCCAGCGCGTAGCGCGCTCACACCACCTGGTCGGCAAGTCCGTCCTGATCATGGGCGCCGGCGTCGTCGGCGCCCAGGTCGCGCGGCGCCTGGAGTCCCATCCCGAGTACGGGCTCGTCCCGATCGGCTTCCTCGACGAGGACCCGCGCTCGGTCGCCGAGGTCGGCGGGCGCGACGTCCCCGTGCTCGGCACGATCGACGACCTCGACGAGACCGTCGAGCGCACCGGGGTGAAACACCTGATCGTCGCCTTCTCCTCGGCCGCCGACGCGCGCGTCAGCCGCCTGATCCAGCGCTGCCAGGAACTCGGGGTGGAGGTCTCGGTGGTGCCGCGCATGTTCGACACGATCAACGATCGCGTTGGCTACGACACCGTCGGCGGCCTGCCGCTGCTGACGTTCGCGGCCGTCGACCTCGACGGGCTGCAGTTCGCGCTCAAGCATGCGATCGACCGCGTGCTCGCGCTGACGCTGCTGATCGCCTTCTCGCCCGTGATCGTGCTCGCCGCCGTCGCCGTGCGGCTCAGCTCGCCAGGTCCCGCGTTCTTCCGCCAGCGCCGCGTCGGCCGCGACGGCAAGGTGTTCGACTTCTACAAGTTCCGCTCGATGCGCGTCGAGCAGGCGCCGCTGCAGAACGCCCAGGGCGAGAGCACAGCGCTCGACTTCCTGCTCGGCGGCGACACCGCTCCCGGCGGCGTCGAGGGCGCCGACCGTCGCACGCCCGTAGGGCGCTTCCTGCGCAGCACCTCGCTCGACGAGCTGCCGCAGCTGCTCAACGTGCTGCGTGGCGACATGAGCCTCGTCGGCCCGCGTCCCGAGCGCCCCGAGTTCGTCGAGCTGTTCAGGCAGGACATCATCCGCTACGGCGACCGTCACCGCGTCAAGTCGGGGATCACCGGCTGGGCGCAGGTGCACGGCCTGCGCGGGCAGACCTCGCTCGCCGAGCGCGTCGAGTGGGACAACTACTACATCGCCCACTGGTCGCTCGGCCTCGACCTGAAGATCCTCGCGCTGACGCTCGTCGCGCTGTTCCGCAACGCGGAGTGAGACGGCCTAAGGAAGTTCAATGATGGGGGCGCACATATCCACATCTTAGCATCGGTGGGTACCTGGGTACGCCGTAACTACTGCCATTATCGGTCCAAGCTGGCTAGCCTTGAGCCCCGATGGAGACAGCACTAAGACTCGCTCAATGGGGCGACATCGCCCAATTCGTGATCGCCATTGTGGGCGCGATAGCGCTGATTGGCGCGATCTGGCAGATCGTGCTCAATCGTGCCAACGCTCGACGAGTGAGGGTCTACGAATACGCCGACCGATTCAATCGACCCGGGCTGCGCAGGCGCTCCTCCCGCTATCGCAACTATGTGGAGAAACACACTTACAGCGACTTCAAGCGCCTAACCCGCACGCTGCAGAACGAACTGCTCATACTGCCAAACCTCCTAGAGGAGGTTGCAGCCCTCTACCACCGAGGGTTGCTCGACCGAGACGTGGCCGCTGAGATGCTCGGAGTCTACGTAGAGAACTTGTGGGCATCGAGCAAGCCGTTTATGAGCGAAATGCGCGCCGAGCTTGGAGCAAACGCCTTCTGCGACTGGGAGGAGATGCAAACCGAAACGCCCGGTCGCAAGCTAACAGCAGATAGGAAGAGAGCACGACGACGAGCGTTGCGCAAGCTCTTCCGTCGGGCGTGAGCGCTAGATCTTCTTCTGGGCGGCCTTGGCGAGGCCGGCCCAGTACTGGTAGACGCGCACACGCAGACCGTGCGTCCCGAGCACCGCCGGCAGCGTCACCGAGTAGTCGTTGTAGCGGTTCAGCGCGAACACCTCCCAGTAGCGCAGCAGCTTGCCGCGGAAGACTTCCAGGCGCAGGTAGTCGCCGACCGGCGCCGAGCCGCTGGCGATGACGCTCGCGCCGCTGTGGCGCAGGCGCAGCGTGACCGGGCTGATCGGCCCGAACGGATTGGCGAGCGCGCTTGCAAACGCCTTGAACGACGGCTTGCGGGCGCCGGTGCTCGACAGCAGGCCGAAGTCTTCGTCGCGGGAGTCCTGAAGCTTGTAGTCGACCGCCGAGGCGACGTACGAGCTCTGTGCCAGCGCGCGGAACGTGTTGGCGAGGTTCGTCGCCTGGATCTGCGGCGTCACGCACGCCTGTTCCTGCTCGACGCTCTCCGGCAGGCAGCTGGTCCAGCCGAACTCATCCAGCCACAGCGGCTTGTCGTCGCCGTTGGCGAGCTGCACTTCGTGGATCGCACGCACCGCCGCCAGCGTCAGCGTGTAGAAGTGCACCGCCAGGCCGTCGTAGTAGCCCTGCATGCCCTTTTCGTAGAGCAGGCGCAGGAACGCGCCGTTGGAGCCCACGATCGAGCCGCCGAGCACCGGCAGGCTCGGATCGACCGCCTTGATCGCCGGATACGCGGCCCGCAGCAGCGCCACATAGCGTTCGGCTTTGTCCGGCCCCGCGAAATACGCTTCGTTGGACTGGTCCGGCTCGTTCCAGACCTCGAGCGCCGCCAGGTGCGCGCCGTAGCGGCCGGCCAGATACGCAACGAACGAAGCGTAGGCCGCCGCGTTGCTCGGCGGCCACGCGTTGGCTTCGCTGCCGCCGAACTGCGTGCAGCTCGCCAGCAACGGGGCCGGTGCCGTCGAGTCCCAGCAGGGAGTGCTGTCGACGACCATGATCACGCGGATGCTGTCGGCCGCCGCGTCGCTGACCAGCCGGTCCGCATATGCCTGCGTGCTCGAGCTGATCTGACCCGGCTCGGGTTCGAACACCGACCACGGGACCTCGGTGCGCACCACCTTGGCATGCAGCGCGTGCGCCTGTGCGATCGCCTCATCGGCAACCGACAGCGGCACCCCGTATCCCACCCCCGGGACGTTCACGCCGCCCAGCAGCGTCGATATCCGGTGCACGCTCTTGGCGTGGTGCGTGCTCTTGCTGCTTTTGTGGGCCTCGCCCGCCGGTGCCGTCCACGCCAGCGTGCAGAGCGCGAGCGCCAGTCCAAGTGCCGCCCTGGGGACGCGTCCGTGCATGGTCGACACGATAGTCGGGCGCGCAGCGGAGGGCGAAGGTCCGCCCGCGGGCAGCGCGCGAAGTAGGGTGTCGGGCGATGTCACCCGTCTGGATCTGGACGCAAGTGGCGATCGTCGTGTTCGTCGTGATCGGGATGGTCGTCGCAATCGTGAAGCTGGCCTAATCGGCGTCTTGGCCTCGTCGCCGATCAGCTCCGCACGCGTGCCGCAGAGGTCCAAGCGCGTGTCGCGGACCGAGGTCGGCGTGCTGCTGGCGCTGAGCGCGCTCGCGCTGGCGCTGCGCCTGCCCGGCCTCTCGCGCGGCATCTACACCGACGAGGCCTACTCGCTCGCACTCGCCCAGCGCAGCTTCGGGCAGATGCTCGCGCTGTTCGGCTACGAGCCCAACGGCGCGCCCTACTCGATCGTCCTGTGGCCGCTGATCCGCATCTTCGGCTCGGGGCTGACGCTGCTGCGGGCGCCCGCCGTGATCGCCGGCAGCGCAAGCGTCCCCGCGCTGTGGTGGGCCGCCCGGCGCTACGCCGCGCCCGCCGCCGCGCTGCTGGCCGCCGCGCTGCTCGCGGTCAACCCGATGGCCGTCTTCTACAGCCAGGACGCTCGCGCCTACGCGTTCGTCGTGCTCAGCGCCTGCCTCGCGTTCGGCGCGCTCGCTGCCGCGCTCGAGCGCGGCAGCAGCCGCCGGGCATGGGCGGTCTACATAGCCGCGATGGTCGCGCTCGCATACAGCGAGATCTTCGCCGCGCCGCTGGTGCTGCCCGCGCAGGTGCTGGTCGTCTGGCGCGCATCCGGGGGCGCGGGGGCGCACGACGACGCGCGTGCCCGGCGCGACAGGCTCGTGCGCTGGCTGTGGTCGCTGCTGGCCGTGCTCGTCTGCTGCCTGCCGCTGCTGTTCGCCGCCGCCGTCGCCGCCTCGCGCCGCAACGCGCTCTACTGGCTGCCCAAGACCAGCCGTGGGCTCGTCTCGCGCGCACTGCAGGAATTCACCGCCGGCCTGTCCGGCCAGACCGCAGCGCGCTGGGCGACGCTCGCCGCGGGCGCGCTGCTCGTCGGCGCGGCGCTGTGGGTCCTGTGGCGTCGCCGGCGCATGCGCGCAGAGGGCGCGCTCGCGACGGCGCTCTGCTGGGGGCTGCTGCCCGGCGCTGTGTTGCTGGCGGTCTCCTTTGCCCACCCCGTGTTCTGGCCGCGCTACGTGATCGTGTCGCTGCCAGGGCTGTGCCTCGTGCTGGCGCTCGCCGCCGAGCGGCTGTGGCGCAGCCGCGCCGGCGCCTTGACCGCCACGGCGTGCGTCGCGGTCGTCACGATCGCGGCCGCCGTCGCCGACGTCCACCAGCGCAGCGCGGTCGAGGAGGGCTGGCCGGCGATCGCGCTGTGGTTACGCCACGAACGGGCCCCCGGCCAGCCCGTGATCGTCGATGACGCCAGCGTGCTGCCCTCACTCGGCTACTACGACCCCGCGCTGCGTGCGCCCAACGGCGACCTCGCCGTGCAGGAGTGGCACGATCGCCCGCTGCCCGCCGGTTTCGTCGGCTTCAAGGACCCCGGCGGCTGGGGCAACGTGCCCGACGGACCGCCCAGCCTCGCCGCCTTCAAGCGCCTAGCGCGCGGCGGCGGCAGCGTCTGGATGGTCGTGGCGGAGGTCGACGGCGCGCGCCAGAGCGACCCCACCGACGGCGCGGCCGTAGCCTGGGCGCGACGCAACTGCGACGTCCAGGTGCGCACCGGCGTCAACGTGTGGGCGCTGCACGCGAGCAACTGCAGGATCTCAGGCGCCGCATGAGCGCGCTCGTCCCGACGCTCAGCGGCGCAGGCCCCAGCGCCGGCGCGCGCGCGGCACGGCGACGGCCGCTCCCTCGGGACGACGCGGGATCTGCGCGCCGCTGAGGATCGCCGCCGGCACCTCGCGCGTGAGCCAGTCGGCCAGCGGCGCAAGCCCAGCCTGATCGAGCGCGTCAGCCAGACCGGGCGGGCGTTGCACGCTGTCGTGCGCGTCAGAGGTCACGTTGTGGACCAGCTCATCGCGTGCGAGCTCGAGCGCGTAGCGGCGCACCTCGCCGCCGAAGCGTCCCACCAGCGACCCCGCGGTGATCGACATCAGCACCCCCGCCTCGGCCAGCGTGGGCACCACGCTGCGGTCGCGGTGCAGGGCGGGGCAGCGCTCGGGATGCGCCAGCACGACGCTGTGACCCTCACGCTGCAGGCCGAGCACGATGTCCGCCAGCCCCGGCGCTACCAGCGAGAACGGTGGCTCCACCAGCAGCCAGCGGCCCCCGCCGAGGCCGAGCCGCGAGAGCTCCGCCGGCTCGATCTCCGCCAGCTGCGTGATCGCGATCTCTGCGCCCGCAACCACCTGCAGGTCTACCTGCTCCTCAGCCAAGCGCTGGTTGACCACGCCCACGAGCCGCGCGATCGTGGCGGCATCGTTGGGAGTGCGAGCGTTCACATGCGGCGTGGCCACGAGCGTGCCGATCCCCGCCGCGAGCGCCGTGCGCGCCAGCTCCAGCGAATTCTCGATCGTCTCCGGGCCATCGTCGATGCCAGGCAGCACATGGCAATGAAGGTCGATCATGCTTGCGCTTGGCACTAGTCGTAATCTAGTGCGCGCGCGGCCTCCGCGGTTATGATCGCGGCGGCGATACCGGCCTGGCGACGACGCAAGGGAGACTGATGTTCAAATCGATCGTGGTTGGAACCGACGGCTCGGACACGGCCAACCAGGCAGTGCGCCAGGCCGTTGACCTCGCGCGCGCCGTGGGCGCGAAGCTGGAGCTCGTCAGCGCATACGAGCCCGTGCCCGCTCAGCGCCTGAGCGAGGAACGCCGCGAGGCGCCCGAGGACCTGCAGTGGGCGATCAATCCCCGCGAGGACGTCGACGCGACGCTCGAGGCGGCCGCCGCGATCGGCCGCGAGGCCGGCGTGGAGGTCGACGTGTACCCACGCCAGGGCGACCCCGCCGATGCGATCCTCGACATCGCCGAGGAGCGCGAAGCCGATCTGATCGTCGTCGGCAACAAGGGCATGACCGGCGCCAAGCGCTTCCTGTTGGGCTCGGTGCCCAACAAGGTCTCCCATCACGCGCCCTGCTCGGTGCTGATCATCCGCACCACCTGAGCGCGGCCGCGTAATCAGGTGCCGAGGCCCGGCGCGATGCTGCGCAGGCGTTGGGCGACGATCCAGCCGTCGTCCTGGAGCCGCCGCAGCGGGCCGGTGCCGGCGACGTTGAAGCGCCGCGCGGTGCGCGCCGGATCGGCCAGGTCGCGGCGCAGGCGGCGCGTGTGGCCCCTGCGCAGCTCACTTGCGGCTCGGCGCAGGCTCAGGCCCTTCTCCGCCGGCAGGTGCCAGAGTCCGATCGACAGGGGATCGTCGGCGCGCGAAGCGTGGGTGCGCCGGCCGGTGGCCATGCGCCGGGCGACCCGGTAGAGATCGACGAAGCTGGTGCGCCCGAGCGCGCCCGCGAGCGAGAAGATCTGCTCCTCGTTGGGCAGCGTCTTGCCTTCGGACTCGAGCTGCGCGTCGAGCTGCTCGCAGACGCTCACCAGCTCGCGCAGCGCCGCGGGCCTGCCGCTCAAGAGCTCGCCGCCGACCCACGGCGGCACCTCCTGGGCGCTGCCCAGCTCGTTGGCCAGCTCGCCGATCGCGCGGCGCGTGCGCCCGTAGACCTCGAAGCCGACGGTGTCCCAGTCCGGCGGGTAGTCGATGTAGAGGCAGCCGATCTCAGACGGGTCGGGGGCGCTCGCGAACACCTGCTGGGGGTTGGCCCATACGCAGTCGAGGTCCGTCAGCCAGATCTGACGATCCTCGGGCTGGCCCTCGGTGGCCGCGAGGATCGCGTCGAGCACATAACGCGAGGACACGTACACCTCGGTGCCGGCCCTCGGCCGGTGGCGGTACTCGGTCTGCAGGATCCGCACGTCCAGCGCCTCGATCCGATCCAGCAGGTCGGCGCCCACCCGTCCCAGCTGCGAGCGATCGCTGACGTTCGTGGCCAGCACGAGCTCGCACTCGACGTCCCTGAGGCGCAGCGATGCGGCCTGCGTCAGCGCGCACTCCAGGTAGCGGATCGCCACCGCCGCCGCCGAGGCGCTCGCCCGCGCGCTCGGGTAGTAGAAGCCCTCCTCGGGCTCGTGGACGTACAGGTATTGGACGACCAGAGGTGTCGAATCTACATTCATCGCCAGACGACCAAGACAGTCGGCGGTACGCTAATCACCAGATTGGTGTCGGCGCGCCGGTCGCCCAGCTTTAGCGCTTGACTGCGTGGCTATTCGGCTGTACGGCGAGATCTGACGGTCGCTTCGAGGCGCTCGGTGAGCGGCTCCGGCAGCGCCGCCAGCGCCAGCTTCGCGCGGTAGCGCAGCACGCGCGGCGCCAGCTCGGCGCGAGTGCGCGGCCAGCGGCCGTTGCGCACGATCAGCCCGCCCCAGCTCAGCGGGTCATCGCCGTCGGCGAAGCGCAGCTTGTACGGATGCGTGCCCGCGCCGAGATCGAGCGCGTGCTCGCCGCGGGCGATCCCGTCCTCGAGCGCCGCGAGGATCGTCAGCATCGTCGGCTTGAGATCTGCGTGCTGCTCCATCCAGCCGCCGTTCCAGTACTTGATCTGCCCGCCGGCGGCATGGAACAGCTGCACGGAGATCAGCTCGCCGTCGATCGCAGCGGCCCACAGGCGCAGACGATCCGGGCCGAGCGCGCCGGCCGCCTCGTGCAGCAGCCCGCTGATGCCCGGCGCGGCCAGGCCCGACGGCGCGCGACCCTCCCAGCGCGCCGCGTGCAGGCGCAGCAGCACGTCGAGCGCGGGGCCCACCTCCTCGGCGTCGACGATCTGACGCACCTCGCCGCCGCGCTCGTCGAGGCGCCGGCGCATGCGCCGCATCTGGCTGCGGAAGTTGCTCGAGCGGCCTGCGAGCCACGCCTCCGGCGGGCCCGCCGGCAGCGTGACCGATGGCGCCGGTATCAGCGAGTTGCGATAGCGCGACAGGCGCCGGCCGGCGCCGCTCAGCAGCCGCGTCCACTGCGAGCTGGCGGGCGCCGCCTCGAACGCCACGAGATCGGGGCTGGGACGCATCGCTGCGATCGCGCGCAGCAGCTCGCCGCACACCTCGCGCTCGCGTCCTGGCACACAGAGGACGTCGACGCGGTCGGAGTTGGGCGCGCCGAGAAAGCGCAGATCCACGCGCCCGCTGGGGCCACGATCGGAGAACCACGGTGCCAGCGCGATCAGTTGCCCGCGATCGCGGACCGCCACGACCCGCAGCTCGGCGGCGCTGGGCGCCATGTGCTGCCACCAGGACAGCATCCAGCCGGGCGCGCACAGCGGCAGCCCCTGGCCCACCGCGAGCGCATCCCAGTCCGCCGCGAGCGAGCGCGCCGGGCCGAGCTCGTCGATGACCTCGAGCTCGAGCATCTGCGCTCAGGCCGGTGAGCCGACGTCCGCCGCGCCGGCGCTGCGCTGTGCTTCGCCGAGCAGCTCCTGCCAGCTCACCGCATACGGCGCGATCCGCTCAGCCAGGCGCGCCAACGAGCGGAAGTCATCGCCCTGCTCCCAGGAGGTGTGCAGCACGATCGGGATCCACGTCCCCGGCGCCATCTCGATCAGCCGCTCGGCGGCCGGCAGGATCGTGCGCGAGTCCGCGTACAAGGGCGCGTAGCAGGGCATGTAGATCGCCCCGTCGCGCCACAGCGGGCCACCGTGGAAGCCCACCAGCGCGACGCTCTCGGGGCCGCCGCAGATGACGTCGAAGCGGTCGGCCAGCAGCGTGTACTGGGCGGCATCGAAGCGGTTGAAGGGCGGCACGAACACGCGCGTCTGCTCGAGCCCCGCCGCCTGCATCCGCAGGCGCCCGTCCTCGAGCAGCTCGACGAGCTCGGCGGGCGCGAGGCCGCACAGCTCGGAGTGCCGGCGCGGGTCGTCGAAGCGCGTGCGGTGGGTGTTGCCGTGCTGGGCGAAGACGACGCCGTCGCGGCGCATCTGTGCGAGCAGCGCGATCTCATCCTCGTTCAGCGAGCGGCTGCCGTCGGAGCCGGCGGTCAGCGGCGCGCGCGCCGGCTGCGGCAGCACCGCCACCAGGTGCGCGAGCCCGGCGCTTGCCATCACGTCGTAGAAGCGGCGCGACATGTCGATGTCCTGCGGGCGATCGAAGGCGGTGTAGTGGGGGAACTCGTCGAGCCGCACGAGGAACCGCGGCGGCCCCGATGCCGCCGCTCCGAGCACGCTCCTGCGCGCCTCGATCAGGCGCTCGAGCCACACGCGATCCCATTCCAGGCGTCCGAGCTTCATCGCGACGCGCTGTGCCGCGCGGACCGGCGCCGCGGGCACGGCCCGCGGCGCGAGCACATCGAGCACCGCCTGCGGCAGCGTCGCCGCGTCGGTCTCGCCGAGGTGCAGCCTGACGTTGCGTGCGAGATCTCGAGGATCAGCCACTGTCCTGCCCGATGCCCGCTCGTGACGCTGCGCGCCGTGTCATTTCCGGCAGATAGAAGCGCAGCAGTGGATTCAGATCTCCGCGCGCGAGCATGCTGTGGGCGCTGGCGGGCGCCAGCGCAAGTGCCGTCAGCATGCCCCTCACCCCGTCCTCGTGACGCGAGGCCGCCAGATCGCGGTTGAGCCACTGAAAGCGCGCCCCCACCCGCTGCGCGGGCAGGGGCTGCAGCGGGCGCCCGGTCGCCAGGCGCGCCCAGGCGCCGGCGACGTTGACCCCGGCGCGAGCCGCCAGCGCGATGCCGCCGTAGAAGCGTCCGTTGAGCTCGGTGAAGCGCGGCACGCCGCGGTCGTCGAGCAGATACTCGATCTCCGCCAGGCCGAACCACTCCAGGCGGCGCACGAGCTCGCCGACGCGCTGGGAGAGCTCGGGGTCGGGTGCGACGGTGCGAGCGCGAGCGGTGACGCCGGCCTCCGCCGGCCACGAGCGGTCACAGCGCTGCTGGACCTCCGCGACCACATTGCCGTCGCGGTCGACGACCACTACGACGGCGCCCAGCTGGCCGGTGATGCACTCCTGCAGCAGCGGCTGGGCGCCTTCGCCGCGCAGCTGGGCCACGAACGGCGCCGCCTCCGCCGCGCTCGCGAAGCGCCTGGTCTCATAGCGCGTCGGCACGTGGATTCGCGCCTTGACCACGACCGGCCCCTGCCAGGCGGCGAGCGTCGCGTCGCTGGCCTCCTCGGTTCGCGGTACCCCGAGGCCGACGTCCTGCGCGGCGCGCGTGAAGCTCAGCTTGTCGAACGAGCGCTCGACGACCTCGTGCGCGGCGTAGGGCACGATCGCCGGGGCTATCTCCGCGCGCCGGCGCGAGAGCACCAGCAGGCCGACGTCATATGCGCAGAAGACGACCTCGTAGTCGCGTGCCCGCACCGCCGCGGCGATGTCGGCGATGAAGCGATCCTCGTCGGTCTCCGCCTCCTCGATGCGGTGATGGGCGCCGGTGGCCGCCGAGGTCGAGGCGATGCTCGGCCGCCAGGCACCGGTCCCGACCTCCCAGCCGTCGGCGCGCAGCATGCGCGCGGCCGCCAGCGCCGAGCGATCGCGTGACTGGTCGACGATCAGCGCGCGCATCGGTACATGATGTCCGAATCGGGCACGAGATCCTAATTATCGGGTACCGGCATGGACGGCGTTAGCTCGCGTGAGGGCTGAAAGCTCGGTCGCAGGCTTCAGCCCCCGTCTCGGAATGCCGAGATAATCGTCGAAGTGAAGATCGTCAGCGTGATGACCACCGACTCGAGCGGCGGCGCGGAGTTCGCCGCCGTCGAGATGCTCGAGGCCCTGCGCCAGCGCGGCCACGACACGGTGATGCTGACCGACGTGCCGGCGATGGCGCGCGACACCGAGGTCCGCGTCAGCCCCATATCGCTCGGTCCGAAGCTCTCGACCGGCAGCTGGATCGGGCTGATGCTGCGCTGGCCGCGGCTGCGGGCCGGCCTGCGCGAGGCACTCGCGGCGCAGGCGCCATATGACGTGCTGATGGTCCACTACAAGAAGGAGCAGCTGCTCGCGGGGATGCTGCCGGCGGAGCTGCGCCGCACACTCGTGTGGGCGGAGTGGGGCCCGGTGCCGTTCCCGCTGCGCAAGGGGCTGCCGCGGCGGGCCTACCTGCGCGCCGGCGAGCGCGCCAAGCTGGTGATGGCGATCTCCGAGGGCACGCGCCACTCGGTCGCCGACGTCGGCGTGCCGCTGGAGAAGATCGTGGTCGTCCCGAACGTGATGCGCGCCGATGAGATCCGCTTCACCGAGGAGGGCCGCGCACGCGTGCGCGGCGAGCTCGGGATCCCGGCTGACGCGTTCGTCGTCGGCTGCATCTCGCGCTTTCACTTCAAGAAGCGCAACGACGTCGTCGTCAACGCCACGATCGCGCTCGACGATCCGCGCGTGCACCTGATCCTCGCCGGCAACGGCGACACCGAGCCCGAGCTGCGCCAGCTCGCCGCGCCGCTGGGCGAGAGGGTGCACTTCATCGACACGCCCGGCGCGGAGGTGCCCGACGTGCTCTCGGCGTTCGACGTGTCGGTGTTCTGCCCGAGCCCGACCGAGGGCGCGCCGCGCGCGACGATCCTTGGGATGCTCGCGTCGCGGCCCTGCCTGTCGACCGGCGCAGAGGGCGTCGCCGACATGATCATGCCCGAGTTCGGCGGCATCTCGACGCCCGAGAACGATCCCGAGGCGCTGCGCGCGCTGATCGCCCCTTACCTTCAAGACCCCGAGCGCGTCGCGCGCGAGGGCGCTGCGGCGCGCGCCTACGCCGAGCAGACCTACGCGGCGCCGGTCGTGGCGGAGCAGATCGAGCGGCTGCTGGCGGACGCCATCGGCGGCGTGCGCTCGCGCGCATGAGCGCCGGGAGCACCCGGCGCCTGCTGATGATCGAGCAGGGCGGTCGCGGCGGCGTCAGCGACTACACCGCCGACCTCGTCGCGGCGCTGGCCGGCGAAGGCTGGCAGGTCACGCTCGCGACCGCCGCCGACCACCGCTTCGCCCCGATCGACGGCGTCACCGTCGTGCCGGTCTTCCACTACACGCGCGGGCACACGCGGATCGCGCGCGAGCTGCGCGAGCACGGTCTCGGCAAGCTCGCCAACGGCGTGCGCTTCCTCGCCGCGCTGCCGCGGCTGATGCGGCTGGCGGCGCGCGCCGAGATCGTCCACTCCCAAGGCTGGGAGGTCCCGCAGCTCGGCCCGCTGGCGCTGATCTGCCTGCGCCTGACCGGCACCCCCGTGGTGCAGACCGAGCACGGCACGTTCGACCGCGTCCACGATCGCCTGCTCGGCACCGCCTCGCTCGCACGCGCGCTGACCGGCCGTCTGGCCGCGCGCACGATCGTGCACACGCAGGTCGATCTCGACCGTGTCGCGCCGGCGCTCGGCGCGCGCGCGGTCGTGATCCCGCACGGCGAGTACGGCGGCCTCGCGCGCAGCGGCGGCGTCGTCGAGCGCGCGAGCGCGCGCGCTGCGCTCGGCCTCGCCGAGGACACGCCCGCGACGCTGATGTTCGGGCAGCTGCGCATCGACAAGGGACTCGACGATCTGATCGAGGCGGTCGCGCGAGTGCCGCGGCTGCACCTGCTGATCGGCGGGCAGGACATCGGCGGCCTGGCCGCCGTGCGCGAGCGACTCGGCGTGCTCGACGGCCGTGTCACCGTGCGCGAGGGCTTCCTCGACATGCAGCAGGCGGCCGCGCTGTTCGCCGCCACCGACACCGTCTCGCTCCCCTACAAGGAGTCCAGCCAGAGCGGCGTGCTGCTGCTCGCCTACGGCTTCGCGCACCCCGTGGTCGTGTACCCCTCCGGCGGCATGGTCGAGGCCGTGATCGACGGCGAGACCGGCTGGATCTGCGAGCGCGCGGACGTCGACGCGCTCACGACCGCGCTCGCGGCCAGCGTCGAGGCCGGTCAGCAGGAGTGCATGCGGCGCGGGCGCGCCGGCGAGCGGCTCGCGGAAGAGCGCTTCGCGTGGCCGGCGATCGCGCGCCGTACAACTGCTTTGTATGAAGAGGTGCTCGCGCGATGAACGTCCCCGGGCACGCATATCCTTGGCGCGTGATCGACCAGCGCGCGCCGGCCGGGGAAGTGGCATGAGACGAGCTGTGATCCTCGCCGGCGGCGAGGGCACGCGCCTGCGGCCCTACACGACGGTGCTGCCCAAGCCGCTGATGCCGATCGGCGATCGCCCGGTGCTCGACATCGTCGTGCGCCAGCTCAAGGCTCACGGCTTCGAGCGGATCACCGTCGCCACCGGCTACCTGGCGGAGCTGATCGAGGCGTTCTTCCGCGACGGCTCGAGCTACGGCATCCCGATCGACTACTACCGCGAGCGCGAGCCGCTCGGCACCGTCGGCGCGCTCGCGCTGATCGAGGGCGTCGCAGACGACGACGTGCTGGTGATGAACGGCGACGTGCTCACCGACATCGACTACGGCGCGCTGCTCGAACGCCACCGCGCCAGCGACGCCGCCGCCACGATCGCGACCAAGGGCCGCCAGATCCAGGTCTCGCTCGGCGTGCTGCGCTTCGGCGACGACGGCGACCCCACGCGCCTGACCGGCTACGACGAGAAGCCCGCGATCGACTACATCGCAAGCATGGGCGTGTACTGCTTCGCCCCGCGCGCGCTTGCGTTCATCGAGCCCGGCAAGCGCCTGGACTTCCCCGACCTGGTCCTGCGGCTGATCGCCGCCGGCGAGGTCGTGCGCTCGTGGCCGAGCGAGGACTACTGGCTGGACATCGGGCGCCACGACGACTACGAGCAGGCCCAGGAGGAGTTCGAGTCGGTGCGCCACCGGCTGATCCCGCCGGAGTAGCGGGCGGATCACGGCGGCGCGGCGCGGCCGGCGCGGCGTCAGGCGAGCGCTTCGCGCACGACCTCGACGACGAGGTCGATCTCGCTCTCGGTCGTGCTCGAGCTGAGCGGCAGCGCGCAGTGGCGGTCGGCCACCTCCAGCGCTCGCGGCAGACCGTCCGCCGGCGCGAACTGGCGGTACTCGGTGAACGTGTGCAGCGCCGGGTACCAGGTCGTCTGGATGCCGCCTGCTTTGAGATCGTCGCGGAAGCGGTCGCGGGTCGCGCGGTCGGCGAGCAGCACCGGGAAGGCGAAGTGCGAGGAGCGCTCGACGGCCTGATCGTCGAATGGCAGCTCGATGCCGGGGATTCCCGCCAGGCGCTCGCGGTAGGCGCGGACGCTCGCGCGGCGCGCGAGGATGCTGTCCGCGAGCCGCTCCAGGCGGCTGAGCCCGAGCGCCGCGCGCGGCTCGTCGAGGCGGTAGTTGAAGCCGATGTCGACGACGTCGTAGGCGGGATCGTGGCCGCGGTGGCGATCCCAGGTGCTGCTGGTCATCGCGTGCGAGCGAAACAGCCGCACGCGCTCGACCAGCTGCTCATCGGCGCTCGTGACCATGCCGCCCTCGCCGACGCACAGCTGCTTCTTGGAGAAGAAGCTGAACGCCCCCAGCTCGCCGACGGTGCCGACCTGGCGTCCGCTGTCGTCCAGGCGCGCGCCGATCGCCTGGGCACAGTCCTCGATCAGCACCAGCCCATGCTCGTCGCACAGCGCGCGCAGCGATGACACGTCGGCTGGATAGCCGCAGAAGTGCACCGCGACGATCGCGCGGGTGCGCGGCGTGATCCGCTGCGCGGCGTCCGCGGGATCGATGTTGAAGTCGAGCGGGCTGCGCACGTCGCACAGCACCGGCTCGGCGCCCACGTAGCGCGCGGCCGCGGCGCTCGCCACGAACGTGAACGCCGGCACGATCACCTCGTCGCCCGCACCGATCCCCGCCGCCAGCAGCGCAAGGTGCAGGGCGGCAGTGCCGCTGGAGACGGTCACCGCATGCGGCGTGCCCACGTAGTCGGCGAGCGCGGTCTCGAACGCCTTCGTGCGCGGGCCCATCGTCAGCCAGCCGGACTCCAGGCAGTCGAGCACCGCCTGCACGTCGGACTCGGGGACCGCGATCTCGGTCAGCGGTACGCGCCAGTCGCTCATCGCGCGATCGCCTCGGCCAGCGCGGTGACGACCCGATCCTGGTCGTCGTGGCTCATGTGCGGATAGAACGGCAGCGTCAGCTCGGTGCGCGAGGCCAGCTCGGTGATCGGCAGCGAGACGTCGGGGAAGCGCTCGCGGTAGGCGCTGAAGCGGTGGATCGAGGGGTAGAAGATGCTCGTCTGGATGCCGCGCTCGCGCATGCGGCTGGAGACCTCGGCCTGGCGGGCGTCCTCCTCGATCATGATCGGGATCACGTAGCAGGAGGAGCCGGGGACGTCGGCGTCCTCGAACGGCAGGATGATCCCCTCGACCTGCGCCAGCAGCGAGCGGTAGCGCAGCGTCAGCTCGCGGCGGCGCTCGATTTCTGACTCCAGGCGCTCCAGGCGCGAGAGCAGCAGCGCCGAGCGCGGCTCGTCCAGGCGGTAGTTGAAGCCGAGGCCGACGACGTCGTAGGTGTCGGTGCGCCCGCTGTGGCGGTCCCAGGTGCCGCTGGTCATCGCGTGCGAGCGGCGCGAGCGCACGAACGCTGCGACCTCGTCGTCATCGGTGCACAAGAGCCCGCCCTCGCCGACCGACAGGACCTTGTTGGAGAAGAAGCTGAACGCGCCGGCCAGGCCCCAGGTGCCGAGCTTGCGCCCGCCGAGCGTGGCGCTCGGCGCGTGCGCCACGTCCTCGATCAGCGCGATGCCATGCTCGTCGCAGAGCGTCTTCAGGCGATCGACCGCGGCCGGGTAGCCGGCGTAGTGGACCGCGCACACGGCCTTCGTGCGCGGCGTGATGCGCCGCGCCACGTCATCGGGGTCGAGGCTCGGGTTCTTGCGCGAGACGATCTCCGCGAACACCGGGGTCGCACCGCAGTAGAGCGCCGCGGCCGCGGTCGCCGCGAACGTGAACGCCGGCACGATCACCTCGTCGCCGGGGCCCGCGTGCGCGGCGAGGTAGGCGAGGTGCAGCGCCGCCGTGCAGCTGGAGACCGCGATCGCGTGGCGCGCGCCGAGATGCTCGGCGAAGGCCTCCTCGAACGCAGCCGTGCGCGGACCGAGCGTCAGCCAGCCCGAGCGCAGCGTCTCCGCCACCGCCTGCAGATCCTGCGGCTGCAGCTGCAGGTCGAACAGCGGTAGCTCGGGGAAGGTCTCGGTGCTGGCCATCTGTTCGATTCGAATACGAGTTGCGGGACGCTCAGGGGATGTTCTTGTAGCGCGCGGCGAACGGGTCGCCGAAGGCCTGCGCGTCGAGCGCAGCGATTATCTCGGCGATGCCGTCGGGCACGGTCATCAGCGTCTCGAAGCCGAGCTCCGCGCGGATCTTGTCGAAGCTCACCTTGTAGTCGCGGGGATCCTCGTCGCGCTTTACATACGAGACATTGCCGCGGTTGACCTGCTTGCCGATCTCCTCGACCAGGTCGAGCTTGCGGTAGTTCTCGCCCGAGCGCCCGGCGTTGAAAACGTTTCCGACCACCTTCTCCTCCGGCGCCTCGAGCACCGTGCGAACCGCTCGCCCGGCGTCGCGCACGTGGATGTAGGGGCGCCAGAACTGCTCGCCGAAGACTTCCAGGTCGCGGTCAGCCCACAGTTCGCGGGTGAACTCGTTGACGGTCAGGTCGAAGCGCATGCGCCGGCCGACGCCGTAGACGGTCGCGAAGCGCAGGCATGTCGGTTTGACGGGGGTGGGCGGGGAGTCCTTAAATCCGCCGAGGATCAGCTTCTCCATGCTGACCTTCTGTTCGGCGTACAGCGACACGGGGCTCAGCTCGCCGTCCTCGGTGATCGGCACCGTCGGGTCGGTCATGCGGCCGTAGTTCGAGCAGGTCGATGCGAACACGAGCCGCTGGACGCCGGCCGTGGCGGCGTCGGCGACGAGGCTCTCGGTGGCCTGCACGTTGACCTCGTCTGAGACCGCCGGATCCAGCGCGCACGCGGGGTCGCCGACGATCGCCGCCAGGTGCACGACCGCGTCGGCGCCGTCGAGCGCGCGCCTGCGTGCATCGGCGTCGCGGATGTCGGCACGGATCACCTGCACGCCTGCCTGCTCCTGCTCGGCCGCGATGTCCTCCTGGCCGTGCAGCAGCGAGTCCAGCACGCGAACCTCCTGCCCTGCGTCGAGCAGCTCCCTGACGAGCAGTGCGCCAATGTAGCCGCTACCGCCCGTGACTAGCGTCGTGTCGCCCACGTGTTGGTCCTCTCTCGGTCGTACTGATAACTAGTGCCGCCATCGGCATCGCGGGCCCTGCGCTTGAGCCCAGACGATGCATGGATACTGTCATTCTCGCGCCGACGGGCAAATCGTCCGATGTCGATTGCAGCCAGCTCGTCCCAATGTCGACCCTAGCTCGCCACACCACCAAGCAGCGTGCCGCCCGCGACATCGTCATGCAGGTCGTCGTGCGCATCGCCAACCTGGCGCTCGGCGCGGTCGTCACGGCGCTGGTCGTAAGGACGCTGGGGGAGTCCGACTACGGGCAGTGGTCGACGGGCTTCGCCGCGATCGGCCTCGTCGGCTACTTCGCCAACTTCGGCATGGAGGGCGTGGCACTGCGCGAAGCCGCCCGCAGCCCGGAGGACGCGCACGAGTGGATCGGCTCGGTGATGCTGCTGCGGCTGCTCGTGCTGGGGCCGGTGATGATCGTCTCGCTGATCACGATCGTGGCGCTGCATCGCAGCCACGCGATGCTGATCGCCGGCATCATCATGATCGTGGTGATGCCGTTCGGCGGCGTCGGCACGCTCGGACTGCTGTTCCAGCTGCGCGTCGACAACCGCGTGCCGATGCTCGTGCTGACGCTCAGGAGCATCCTCTGGGGCGTCGCGGTGCTGGTCATCTACCTCGAGCACGCCGGCATGATCGCGCTCGCGATCGGGCTCGTGAGCAGCAACATGATCGGCTCGGCCGTGCAGGCTGTGGCGGCGCTCAAACTCGACACGCCGATACCGCGTCCATCGCGCAAGTACCTGCGCGACGTCGTGCGCATCGGCCTGCCGATCGGCATCTCCGGGGTGCTGATCATCTGCTACGCGACCGTCGACCAGGTGATCGTCTACACGATCGCCGGCACCAACGCCTCGGGTCTCTACGGCTCGGTCTACAACCTGCTCAACCAGGCGCACTTCGTGCCGATCTCCGTCCTGACCACGCTCGCGCCCGTGATCGCCGCGTCCTGGCCACACGACCGCGCGCGGCTGCTGCGCACCTCGCGCCTGACCGCGGAGCTGCTCGCGGTGGCCTCCTTCGGCGGCCTGGCCTTCACGATCGTTGCCGCCGCGCCCGTCGTGCGCCTGATCTTCGGGCCGGCGTTCGTGCCCGGCGCGCCGGCGCTGCCGGTGCTCTACGGCGCGTTCGTGTTCATCGCCTTCGGCTACCTCAACGGCCAGCTGCTGGTCGTGCTCGGGCTGCAGGGGCGGCTGCTGCGCATCAGCCTGCTCGCGCTGGTCGTCAACGTCGCCGGCAACCTGATCCTGGTGCCTTTGATCGGCTTCATGGGAGCGGCCTGGATGACGCTGATCACCGAGGTCGTGGTGTGGGGCTTCAGCCTCGCGCTGATCCTCAAGGAGCTCGAGCTGCCGCTGCCCAAACCGGGGCGGATCGGGCGCACCGCGATCGCGGCCGCGCTCCTGACTGCGGGCCTCGAGGCGCTGCGACTGGCGAACGCGCCGCTGGCGGTGCTGCTCGCCGCGGCCGCGCTTGCCTACCCCGCGCTGCTGTTCGCGCTGCGGGCGCTCGCGGTCGAGGACGTGCGCGTCGTGCTCGGGCGCAGGGCGATCAGCTAAAGAAGCACGCGCAGGCGCTCGGCCCGCAGGGCGATCGCCTAAGGAAGCTCGCGCAGGCGCTCGGCCAGGCGCGGGAACTGGACGCGCGCATCGAAGTGCTGCTCGCAGCGCTCGCGCGCGCGCCCCGCCAGCTGCTGGCGCCGCTGCGGGTCCGCGAGCAGCGCCCGCAGCGCCTCGCCCAGCGCGCGCGGGTTGCCGTGGTCGACGAGCATGCCCGCGCGGCCATCGTCGAGCAGGTCCGGAATGCCGCCAACCCGCGTCGAGATCACCGGCGTACCGCAGGCCATCGCCTCCAGCAGCGTCCACGGGCACGCGTCTCCCAGGGTCGGCAGGCACAGCACGTCCGCCTGCTGCAGCAGATCCAGCAGCTGCGGATCGGAGGGCCCGAGGCGATGGACGCGCACGCCGGGACGCTCGGCGACGCCGCCCCAGGTGACGAGGTCGAGCTCGACCTCGCGCCCGAGGTCCTCGTCGAGCGCCGCCAGCAGGTCCTCGCCGCCCTTGGGCACGAAGCGCCCGCCGATGAACAGCACCCGCCGGCGCTCGCGCTCGCGGCGCGCGGCCGGGCGGTAGTGGCGCAGATCGAGGCCCGGATGGTGCTCGATGACGTTCGCGCCCGGCGCTTCGCGTTCGATCGCCCGGCGCGTCCAGGGCGTCCACGCGAGCACCAGTGCCGCCGCCCGCAGGGCGTGGCGCTCGAGCGCGCTGCTCGGGGCGATCGTCAGCGGCGCATAGCGCTGGCTCAGCGGCCAGCCCGGCATCGCCCACCAGCCGCGTACGGTGGCATCGAGCGACAGCACCGTGGGGACGCTGCGCATGATCGCAGGCATCGTCAGCGCGATCGAGTGGCTATGGACGTGCGCCACGTCCGCCGGCCACGCGCGCAGCTCGCGGCCCAGCTGCGAGCGCGCGCGCAGCGACTGCACCAGGTGCCAGCGCAGCGTGCGGAAGTCCAGGTTGGCCTCGGCCAGCAGCGGCACCGGGCGGGTCGCCGCCGCGCGCTCGAAGCGGCTCAGCGGCGTCATCCCCGCGAAGCGGGCCTCGACCTCCGGCGTCTGCTCGAGCCCCACCCGCAGCGCCTCGTCGAGCTGGCCCTGCCCAAGGATGTGCCCGCCGAGGTTGCCCTCGTTGAAGAACAGAACCCGCATGAGCGTCTAGGGCCGCACCCAGGCTCGAGCGGTGGCCCCGTGCTCCCAGCCGAAGCTGTTGGGGTCGGCCAATGCCGCCGGTTCCTCGAGGATCCAGCGCTCGTGCACGGCCGCCAGCGCGGCGTGCATCTGCCCGACGTCGGCCAGCTCCCGCGGATCGAGCGCCGCGGCGACGTCCACCCACACCTCGTGCCCCGCGCGCCGCGCGCGCAGCGCCAGCACCAGCGCATCGGCCTCGACGGCCAGGCGCGCGCTGCCGTCGGCGAGCGTCGCCGTCTTGCCGAGGAACGGAGTCTCGCGGCGACCCGGCAGGTCGTAGAACAGGTACATCGACTCGCCCCGCGACAGCAGCGCCAGCAGGATCGGGAACGACCCCGTGGAGAGGACGGGGCGCCCCAGCGCGCCCCTGCGCATGCGCGCCACCCGCCGTCCCCAGTAGTCGTGGCTCGGCTCCTGCAGGAACCACGGGCCGACGACGCTGTACTGGAGTCCGCGCTTGACCGGCAGCGCGTACATCGAGCGGTAGAAGGCCCCGAGGTGGCAGGCGCTGAGGATCACTCCCCGCTCGCCCGTGAGCGCCTCGCGCAGGCGCGCGGCCGAGCGCTCGTCGATCCTCGCCGACCACGGCTGCCAGAACAGCGTGCGATCGACGCTCGCCTCGATCACGTGCAGCCGCGCGAGCTCCTCGAGCTCGCCGGCGCGAGGCGTCCCGGCGACGATCGCCTCGATCGTCGCGCGCGCCCTGTCACGCGCGCGGGCGTTGCGCTCCCAGCTCGCCCTGCCGCGGCGCTCCGCCCGGGCGACGAGCGGCCGCGTCGGCATCACGCGGCGCAGCCCCGGCGAGGTCCTGACGCGGACGCCGAGGCTGCAGGGCGGCATCCGCGGCGCAGCCGCACGCCGCGCAAGCGCGTCCAGCTCAAGGGATATGTCCCGCTGCTGTGCGCTCACGTCGGCTTCGTAGTGTCGCTAGTTTTCACGGCCATGCGCATCCTCGTCGTCTCCGCGCTGTACCCACCCGTGGCCTTCGGCGGCTACGAGGTCGAGTGCTCCGGCGTCGTCGAGCGGCTGCGCGAGCAGCACGACGTGCTCGTGCTCACCGGCGATCGCGATCGCGCCAGGGCCGGCGAGGACGCCGCCGTGCGCCGCGAGCTCGCCAGCCTGACGGCCGACTCGCGGGGCGCCCGCCGCGCGCCGTATGCCTCGCTCCAAGCGGTGCGCGCCGCCCGCCGCGCGCTCGACTGGGGGCCGGACTTCGTCTACGCCTGGAACGGCGCCTCGATCCCGCAGGCGGCGCTGCGGGTGCTCGCCGACAGCGACGTCCCGCTCGCGTTTCGCATCTGCGAGCACTGGTTCGGCGGGATCTTCCTCAACGACCAGTTCATGCGCGAGCTGCTGCCCGCCGAGCGCACGCCCGCGCGCGCCGCATGGGCCGCCGGCTGCCGCGCGTTCAACGCGCTGCCGGCGCTGCGCCTGCGCCCGCGCGCGCCGCTACGCACCGCGATCTCGTGGAACTCCGAGGCGATCAAGCGGATGGTGGCGGTGCAGCCGTTCGTCGAGCCGGTGCTCGAGCGCGTCGGGCATTCCGTCCCGCGCTACGGAGACGTCTACGACGCCGTCGTGCGCGCGCCCGCGGCCGAGCCCGAGATCACGTTCCTCGGGCGCGTCACCCCGTACAAGGGCGTCGGCGTCGCGATCAAGGCGCTCGCGCGGCTGCGCTCCGAGCACGGGATCCCGGCGCGCCTGGTGATCGTCGGGCCCGAGGACAGCGACCACGGCGCCGCGATGCGGGCGCTGGCCGAGCGCCTCGGCGTGGGCGCCGCCGTCAGCTGGCTGGGGCCGCTCGCGCCCGCGCAGGTCGCCGCCCAGCTCGCCCGCACCCACGCGCTGATCGTCTCCTCGGTCTGGGACGAGCCGTTTCCGCTCGTCACGATCGAGGGTGCGCTCGCGCGCGTCCCGCTCGTCGCCGCCGACGTCGGCGGCATCGGCGAGGGCATGCACGACGAGCAGCACGCGCTGCTGTTCGGACGCGGCGACGATCGCCTCGCGGCGGCCGCGCTCGCGCGCACGCTGAACGAGCGCGAGCAGACCGCCGCGCGCGTCGAGCGCGCGTATGAGCATGCGCAGAGCTTCCGGATCGGCCCGTACCTCGACGAGCAGGAGCGCTTCGTCGCCGACGCCTACGCGGCTCTAACGGATCGGGCGCCCGCGCCGCCGGCACTGAGCGGCGGGCCGGCATAAGTCCGATGAGGAGATCGTTACAGTCTTGAACGATCTCGTCGTCAGAGAAACTCCGCGAGGCTGTCGGGGGCGACGCCTGGAATCGCCAACGCCCTGACCAGGCGCTCGGCGACCTTGCGCCAGGTGAACAGGCTGGCGTGGCGCTCGGCGAGCGCGCCGAGGCGCTGTGCGGTCTCGCCGTCGGCGAGCTCGAGCATCGCGGTGTAGATGCGCTCCGGGTCGAGTGGGTCGACGATCAGCCCGCCGGGCCCGATCATCGTCGCCGCGCCGCCGTCGCTACCGCCGATCGAGGCCACACCCGCGGCGCCCGCCTCGACGAAGACGATCCCCGCGGGCTCGTGCAGCGAGGGCATCACGAACGCCGTCGCCGACGCGTACAGGGCGGCGACGCGCTCGCGGTCGGCGGGGTCGGTGCGCGACAGCGGCCCATGGCCGACCACGCCTGGGATGTCGACGCGCGGGTGCCCGCCGACGAGGTCGAGCCGGGCCTCGGGGTGGCGCTCGAGCACGCGCGTGAACGCCTCCAGCACCGTGGGCCCGTTCTTGCGCTGCCAGTCGACGCCGACGAACAGGTAGCGCGGCGTGCTCCAGTCGCGTGGAGCGAGGGCCGCCGCCGGGTGGTTCTGGCCCAGGCCGACGACGAACACACGATCCGCCGGGACCGCGTAGCTGTGAGTGATGCTGTCCGCGGCCCAGTGCGTGCACGCGCAACAGGCGGTGGCCAGCGCGTAGACCTCGCGCTGGCGCGCGACGTAGCGGGCGATGTCGGCCTCCGACAGCGCCTCCAGGTGCGGCCACGGGTAGCCCACGGCTTGCAGCACTGTCGAGTCCTCGTAGGTAACGAACCGCTGCCCGGTCGGGAGCACCATCTCACAGCCGCGCTGCACGATTCCGTCGAGTGGCCCGAGCGCCGCCAGCTGGGCGCGCATCAGGCGGTTGCGCGCGGCGATCGTGGGGCGCCCCAGCTGGGCCGCGCGATACAGGCGCGTGGCGGCGGCGCGCGGGTCGCGCACCTCGCGCAGGCGCATGCGCGGCGCCAGGCTGCCCACGTGCGCGACCCTCCTGGCGCGGGGCGGCAGCTCGCCGCTGAGTGGCACGGCGTCGGCGACGACCTCGGCCATCGCCTCCAGCACCGAGGCCGCGGCGCCGGAATCGGCCTGCATGTCGCGCGGGTCGAAGGCCGCGGCAACAGCGATGCGCAGGGGCAGCGGTAGGCTCATCGCGGCCAACCTCGCAGCCGCCGCAGCGCCTCGAGCTTGTCCGCCGGCAGCGCGCGCTCGGCGGCGTCGCTGGCGCGCCGGCGCAGCAGCAGCGGCAGCGCGCTCGCGTAGGTCTGGGGCAGTCGCGACGAGGGCGCGATGAACATCGTCCAGGCGACCGGGTCGTTGCCGTTGGCCAGGCGCAGCTTGTTGGCCTTCTCGCCGGTGCCGAGGTGGATGCGCCGGCAGCCGCGCTCATACGCGCGCCGCACGACGTTCAGCACGGCGAGCTTCGCCGGCGCGAGCTTGGCGTAGCGCTCGTCCCAGCCCGAGTTGATCGCCGCGAGCTCGCCGCCGGCGATCAGGCCGAAGTCCACGCAGATCGGCGCGCCGTCGAGCTCGAGCACACACATCTGGAAGCGCCCGTCGTCGACCAGCCCGCGACCCAGCTCATAAATCCAATCCGGAAGCTGCTCGCCCAGCTCGGACAGCCGCGACCAGCCGCGCTCCCGCCAGCGGCTCCCATGCAGGCGCGCGAAGGACTCCGCGTCGGCGCGCAGCGTCGCCGCGGTGCTCCAGCGGGCGCTGCCGCCGGCCTCCGTGAACGCGCGCTCGCCGCGGCGCAGGCTGTGGCGCAGCTTCGCGCTGAGCGTCTGAAACCACGCGTCGAACGACGGCTCGCGCAGGACGATCACGGGCGCGCCTTCGACTCGGTACTGGCGCAGCACGCCGCGCACCGGGCCGGGCCACTGCGCCTGCAGCGCCGCCGTCCAGTTCGAGGCGAGCGTCATCGGGCCGAAGTCCACGACGTCCGGTGGCGGCTGCGAGGCGGCCAGCTCGCTTGCGACCGCGCCCGCGAGATCCCACTCGCGCCCGGCCAGCGCCAACGGCTCCATGCACACGCCGAAGTCGCTGGCCATCAGGCGCGCCTCGCGCACGCCGCGGCGGGCGGGAGCGACGTAGAACGGGGCCACGCCCACGAGCGCGCCGCGATCGCGCAGGACCACGACGCGCGGCTGCAGCTCGGGCTCGGCGACGTGGCGCCACCACGACAGGATCCAGGCGGGCGCCGCGACCGGGTGTGAGGCGGCCACGGCGAGCGCGTCCCACGCGGGCGCGAGCGCGTCCAGCGCGGCGACATCGCTGATCAGCTCGGCGTCACTCATCGGTGACTGAGCACTCTAGTTGCCCGCCCAGAGCGCTCTGTGGGGGCGAGTAGTAGCTTCTGCGCGGACTTGCAAGCAGCCTCCGTCAAGCGCAGCAGATGCGCGATCTGATCTGGATCGCGCGGGGCGCGCTCAACCTGCCGCTTTATCTCGTGGCGCGGGCATCCCCGGTGTGGCCGGAGGTCGAGCGCGACGTCGCGCGCTTGATCCAGCCGCGCATGGACCTGCCGCTGCCGGAGTCGATCGGTTGGCGGGAGACGGTGCGGGCGCTGCGACACCGGCCGCTGCGCTCGATCCTCTACACGCGCCTGCGCGGCGCGGGTATCGCCTGGAAGCTGGCGGCACGGCTGTTGGCGCCCGTGTATCGCGGCGCCGTTGCGCTCGAGATCACCTGCGCGCAGATCGGCGGGGGGATGTCCTCCTATCACGGCTTCGCCACGATCATCATCGCCAGGCATATCGGCCAGGACTGCCTGTTCGCTCAGCAGGTGACCGTCGGCTACGACGACCGCGGCGACTCGCCGATCATCGGCGACCGCGTGCGCATCGGCGCCGGCGCGATCGTGATCGGGCCGATTACGATCGGTGACGACGCGGTGATCGGGGCGGGTGCGGTCGTCGTCAAGGACGTGCCCGCGGGGGCGGTCGTGGCGGGCGTTCCCGCGCGCGTGCTCGAGCATGCGGCCGACCGCTACGGCGCGCGGCGGGAGTAGTCGAGCACGACTTCGCCGTTCGGTTCGCCCAGCACGCCGCGCAGCGCGGCGAGGCTCACGCGCACCGGGTGCGGCGCCACGAAGCGCGACACCGCGAACGCTTCGCCGCGGCGCACTTCCGCCAGGTGGAAGCCGGGCGGCGCCTTGGTGGGCACGACCGCCGGCAGCGGCGAGCTGCCGGTGCGCTTGATCCGCAGACCGGCGAAGTCCAGTTCGTCGGTCGAGACGCTCGCGCCGGGGATCCGCCGCAGGCCGCTCAGGTAGATCGACAGGGGCGCCGAGGAGTAGCGTTCGGCGACGATCACGCGGGCGCCGGGGGTGGTGGGGAGCGCCTGCGCGACGCCGTGCCAGTCATCGCGCTGGTAGGCCGGCAGCGCGTTGATGGCGACGATCACCGCGAGCGACAGCGCGCACAGCGCGACGCCCAGCAGCGCGCCTGCGCGTGGTGCGCGGCGCAGGCCGAGGCCGGCCGCCACCAGCACCGCGAACGGCACCCAGGCGGCGATCACGTTGCGCCCGTCGAACACGTCGACCAGGTGGCTGGCCGCAAGCGCCAGCGGCAGCAGTACGCCGGTCGCGCCGACGATCGCCGCGTCGCGCGCGCCCGAGCGCTCGCGCTGCTCGCCGCGCGCCAGCAGCAGCGCGATCGCACCGGCTGCGAGCAGCGCGGCGAGCACCGCGCTGAGGATCTCCAGCGGGCCGTACAGGCCCACCAGGAACTGCTTGACGGTCTCGCTCGCGCGCGAGCCGAGCGAGGCTTCTTCGATCCAGCTGGCCTTGCCGTCCGAACGCTGGCTGAGTGCGAGCGGCGCCAGCGCGACGCCGGCGATCGCGACGGCGCCGATCGGCGCCCACACGCGGCGCCAGCCCAGGCGCCTGACGAGCAGGATCGCCTCGGGGATGAACAGGAAGGCGGCGAAGTAGTGCGTCAGCAGCGCCAGCACCGAGATCGCGCCCCACCACGCGAGGTTGCGCCGGTTCGGCTCGCGTAGCGCCCGCTGCCACAGCACGAACGCACCCGCGCAGAACAGGATCAGCAGCCCGTAGGCGCGCGCCTCCTGCGAGTAGTAGTACATCGCCGGGTTCACGACCGCCAGCGCGCAGGCCCACACCCCGACTCGGACCGAGATCTCCCTGCCGGCGGCGTACAGCACCGGGATCGTCAGCGTCCCCACGAGCGCCGAGAACGAGCGAAAGCCGATCGGGCCGGCGCCGAACAGCTTCGTCCAGGCCCACACGAGGATGTAGTACAGCGGCGGCGTGGACTCGCTCGAGGACAGGTGCGAGAGCATCCCCGAGAACCCCCGGTGCACGAGGATCATCGTGGCGGACTCGTCCAGCCACACGCTCTGGACGTTCAACGTCGCAAAACGCAGGATCGCGCCGAGCACCGTCAGCCCGAGCACGATCTCCGTCGGGCCCAGCCGCGGCAGCGAGGCGAGCCGGCGATCCAGATCTCTCACCGGCCCACCGCGAGCGCTCGACGCGGCGGGCCGGCCCGCTACAGGGGTGCTCACCCGATCGATTATGTCAGCCGATCAGGCCGCCCCGAGGCGGCTCAGATCAGCCGGCGAGCAGTTCCTCGGCTGCTTCGGTGTATGCGCCCTTCGGCTGCAGTTCCTCCTGCAGGAGCCCCATGTAGGTTTCGCGGTTGGTGCCCTTGCCCGGGAGCGCCTGGTCGCGCACCTGGTAGAGCATGAACAGCCCCTCGCGGCTGCCGAGCAGCGCGCCGATTTCCTTGGTGCTCTTGCGCAGCGTTTCCGCGGCCTGGGTGTAGGTCATGCATGAGCTGAAGCCGAAGTTTTCGCTCACGCAGCTGGTGTTGTCGGTCGAGAGCCCCCACTCGGTGATGTCGATCGGGATCGAGGAGGAGGCGCCGTGGGCTTTGGCCTGGCTGATGATGTCTTCGATCTTGGTTTTCCAGCCGGTCCCGTACGGGTGGCTGATCCAGCCGGCGATGTAGCTGCCGAGGTTCGGCACCGCCGAGAACATCCCGTTCATCCAGTCGCCGGTCCAGTCTTCGGACACGGCCAGCAGGCCGACCTTCATGCCGCTCGCGGTGATCGCTTCGGCCGCTTCCTTCAGGCGGATCGCGTAGGTCTCGGCGCGCGTCTGGTAGGACGGTTCGCCGGCGTTGTCGCCGTACTGGTAGCCGCCCGAGGTCTCGTTGCCGAACTCGATCGTCTGGATCGCGAGCTGGCCGTTGCCGTGTGCGGCCCAGTAGCTGCCGCCGGGGCCGAAGGCCTTGGCCCAGTTGGCCAGGTCCTGTGCTTCGGTGGGCGTTGGCATCGATCCGTAGAAGCCCGCCAGCGGCGCCACGCGGATGCCTTTGGCGGCGTAGCCGGCGATCACCGGTTCGAGCATCGCGACGGTCTCGCCGATGCCGAAGTCGATGCGCACGATCTTGGCGCCCAGCTTCGCGGCGCCACCGACGTCGAGCGTCATGTTGGTGCCGGAGTTGATGCCAAACTGAAAGCCCGTGCTGGTCGGTGTGGGAGATTCCTTCGGGGGAGTCGGTTCGGTCGGGGGCGGCGTCACCGGCGGCGTCACAGCGGGGTAGGAGATCGCGACTTCAGTCGACCAGGCGCTGCCGTCGACGGCCGTGCGCACGCTGTAGTGAACGGTGCTGCCAGGTACTTCTTCGGGCGTCAGTGAGGTGGCGCTGACCGAGGTGAACTTTTCGGCCTCGCCCTGGACCTTGCTGACGACGACGTAGGCGCTGACGCCCTTGATCGCGCTCCAGCTGAGCTTGTGGCCGGAGACGCTGATCGTGGGAGCGCTCTGCGTGTCCACGACTTCTTCGGGCGGCGAGCTCGGCGCCGAGGGCGAGCTCGGCGGTGTCGAGTGGGTGCCGGGGCTCCACGGGTAGTGCACGGTCCTGCGGCGCGACCACGAGGAGGAGCCGACCGCCGTTCTGACGGCGTAGCTGACGCTCTCGCCGGGCACGGGCGCCGGCGTGGCGGCGGTGGCGCTGACGAGCGAGTACTGGTTCGCCTGCCCCGCCACTTGGCGCACGAGCAGATAGGTCTTGACGTTCGCGACGCGCGTCCAGGTCAGCCGGTCGCCGTCGACCGCCAGCCGCGGCGCGCGGTTGGCGCTGGCGGTGGCGCGGGCGCGATGCGCGCTGGCGACGCTCGCCAGGTGGCGCTCGGCGCGCTTCAGCTTGATTCCGGCCTGCTGAACGGCGGCGCGCGCTGCGTCGCAGCGAGCCGGGTGGGCGCGGTTGGCCGCGACGCATGCGACCAGCGCCTTGGCGTCGGCCACGAGCGCGCGGTCGGCCCTGCTGCTGTGCTCAGCGGCGGTGCGCAGCGTGGCGGGTACGGCGGTGCTGGATCCTGCGCGTACTGGGGCGGCTGAGGCGGCGGCGCTGCCGGCTGCGAGCAGCGTGCAGCTTGCGGCGATCGAGAAGCTCAGCGAGCGGAACCATGCACGGGGACTGCGGGTCTCGAGTGTCATCTTGCTTGTCATCTCCTTCGGTGGCTGGGCCGTCTCCGGTGGGAGACCCCTGGCTTTGCGAGCCCGTCTCACGACGGGGGTGCCTTTGTCGGGGGGCCGGTAGGCGTCGGGTTGGCTACTCCGAAGCCCTGACTACTTGAGCTCTGCAAGGAAGGTTTCGGGTATGCGGGCTTTAGTTCTGAACGCCCAGACCCAAGCTGGACGCATGTCGAGTCGGCGGGCGTCAACGTCGAAGGGGCCAGCGGCCACGGGGCGGTTCAAGTGCGCGAGCCCCGGCGACGATGAGAACAGCGTGGACGTAGCCGCAACTATCCTGTCGTTGGCGCAGCTATCCTGTCGTTGCAGATGACGCGGTCAGATCCGGACCAGGAGATCGCATGAACCCGTCAGATCAACCGCGCGCTCCAGGCGCAAGCGACGCGCTAACGAGCGCAGTGCGCATCTTCCGCCGCCGCTGGCTGCTGATCGTCGGCGTGCTGATCGCCTGCCTGGCGGTCTCGGTGATCAAACACGAGAAGGCAGCCAAGACCTATGTGGCCAGCGCCAGCGTGCGCTTCGAGAGCGGCACACTGTCAGACGCCGCGCTGCAGGTCTCATCCTCGGGCAGCGGCGAACCGCAGCGCGAAGCGGACACTGAAGTGCTCGTGGCGCACTCTCCCGAAGTCGCCGAGGGCGTGCTGCATCAACTCCTCTCCCAGGGTGTCCACATCTCGGGCTCGACCGGCGAGCTGCTCGAAGAAGTCAAGGTCGAAGCAGCCCAGAACGCGGACGTCCTCAACGTCATCGCCAGCACCGGCGACCCCGCTCGCTCGGCGGCGCTCGCCAACGCGTTCGCCCAGCAGTACATCGCCTTCCGCGCAAGCTCGCAGCTGTCGGGGATTCAGATCGCCGAGAGCAAGCTTCAGCAGCAGATCGCGGGACTTCCCTCCGGCTCGCCCGAACTGGCGGCGCTACAGCAGTCCGTCCAGCGCCTGAACGCGCTGCGCGCGGTTGCGGGCGGCGGCGCCAACGTGATCGGCCTCGCGACTCCCCCGGGCGAACCGTCGGGCCAGAAGCTCTCGACCGCGATCGTGATCGGGCTCCTCGTAGGGGTCGCGGTCGCGTTCTCGCTCGTGTTCCTGCTGGAGTCGCTGGACCGCCGCATCAAGTCGATCGAGGAGCTGGAGGCCGAGTACCGGCTGCCGGCGCTCACCGGCGTGCCACAGTCGGCGTTTCGCGCGCCGCGCGCGGCCGATCGCGAGGAGCAGCTCGAGCCCTACCGGATCCTGCGCAGCGCCCTGGACCTCGCCGCCGTCAGCCATCAGCTCGACACGCTGCTCGTGACCAGCGCGATCGAGGGCGAGGGCAAGACGACGGTCGCCGTCGACCTCGCGCACGCGGTCGCGCTGACGGGGCGCCACACCGTGCTGATCGAGCTCGACCTGCGCCGCCCGACGTTCGCGCGGCACTTCGACCTCGACCCGAGCTGCGGCCTGACGACGGCGCTCGTCGGCGACGCGACGCTCGAGGAGATGCTCGTGAAACCGCTGCCGGACGTGCCGAGCCTGACGGTGCTGGCCTCGGGGCGCCTGCCGCACAACCCCTCGGAGCTGCTCAGCTCGCCGCGGATCGCCGAGATAATCGCCGAGCTCACCACCGAGGACGGCATTGTGATCATCGATGCGCCGCCGCTGAACCCGGTCGCCGACACGCAGGTCCTGCTCAACAACCCAGCGATCCACGCGAGCATCATCGTCGCGCGCGTGGATCAGACCACGCGCGATGAGGTGCGCAGGGCGCGCGGCATCCTCGACCGCCACATGGTCAGCCCGATCGGCGTCGCCGTGACCGGCCTGCGCGACGCCAACCAGTACGGCTACAGCGCCTACAGGGGCCAGGACCCGACGCTGGACGTCGACCTCTCGCGGGGCTCGTCCTCGGGCTCGGCGCGAATCCGCTCCGGCGGGCTGCGACTCTGAGCCGCTGGCAATGGGCGCGCGTCGGCTGCCAGCGCTGACGGCGATCCCGCGCCGTGAGCTGACGCTCGCGGCGGCGGCGACGATGCTGACCGCGCTGCTGGCGTTCGCCGGCGGGCACAAGCTCGGCACCACCGGGCTGTTCGTCCCGGCGGTGCTGGTGCTCGTGGTGATCCTGTTGATGCGCCCGCTGGTGGCGGTGTCGCTGGTGCTGGTCGCGGTCGTGGTCTGCGAGGGGCCGACGTTCGGCCTGCTGACGTTCACCTCCAAGCTCTACGAAGTCGGCTTCAAAGACATCACGCTCGTCGATGGGCTGGTCGCGGTTGCGATCGCGTCCGTCGGCTTGGACCTGATCCGCCGCCAGCGCCGGCTGCAGGTGCCGCGGCCGCTGATCGTGCCGTGTGTGACGCTCGCGCTGGGGATGGCCTCCGGGGTGGTCGTCGGGCACGCCGCCGGCGCGAGCCTCAGGTTCGCGATCACCTCCGAGCACGTGCTCGCGTACCTGCTGCTGCTGCCGCTGGCCGTGGCCAACCTCGAGATCGACCGCCGCAAGATCACCTGGCTGCTCGGCTGCCTGGCGGCGCTGGCGGCCGCCAAGGGGCTGCTGGGGCTGGTGGAGGTGGCCGGGCATCGCGGCACCTCGATCGAAGGCGTGGCCACGCTCACCTACTACGAACCGACGGCCAACTGGATCGTGATGATCGCGATCCTGACGATCTTCGCGGCGGTGCTCGCGCGCGCCAAGCCGCCGCTGTGGATCCTGCTGATCAGCCCGGTGCTGATCGCCTGCCTGGTGCTCTCCTACCGGCGCTCGTTCTGGATCGGGGCGGTGCTGGGGCTGCTGCTCGTGCTGCTGCTCGGCACCTCGCCGGTCGGGCGGCGGCTGCTCGTGCCGGCGGGCCTGGCGGTGCTGGCGGCGATCTGGCTGCTCGGGTCGATCCACTTCCAGGGCCAGATTCCGATCATCAAACGCGCCGCCTCGCTGAACCCTTCGAAGCTCGAAGCGAGCGCCGAGGATCGCTACCGCCTCGACGAGCGCGCGAACGTGCTCGCCGAGATCCGCGCGCACCCGATCGAAGGCCTCGGCGTGACGATCCCGTGGGCGGCGACCGCGCAGACGCTGTCGCTGGAAGGCGAAGGAGAAGGTCGCCAGTACGTGCACTTCGCGGCGCTGTGGTTCTGGCTGAAGCTCGGGATCCTGGGGCTGTTCGGCTACGTGGGGATGATGCTCGGCAGCATGTGGCTGGCTTGGCAGGCGTGGCGAAGAAGCCACGAGCCGCTGCTGCGCGCCTTCGGCCTGGGGTCGCTGGCGGGCATGGTTGGCCTGATCGCGATCGACACGACCGCGAGCTTCACGGGCGTGGACCCGCGCTTCACGGTGCTGTTCGCCGCGCAGGTGGGTCTGCTCGCGCTGATCGCGGGCAGCGCCGAGCAGGAGAGCGAGGCTGCCGTGCCGGCCGCGAGCGCGCCGGATCCCGCGCCGGGCGGCGCAGCGGCGCTGCCGGTGGGCTGAGCGCCTACGGCGCCAGCATCGAGCTGAGCGCCTCGATCGAGTAGCGCTCCTGCGCGAGCTCGCGCCCACGGCGGGCGAGCTCGGGCGCGCCGTCGCGCAGCACGCGCACGAGCGCGGCGGCGAACGCTGGGGCATCCGCGGCGATCAGACAGTCCTCGCCGTCGTGCAGTTCGAGGCCCGCGGCGGCGCGCGGCGTGGCGATCACCGGCAGCCCGTATGCGAGCGCCTCGATCAGCTTCAGCGGCGTGCCGCCACCCTGCAGCAGCGGCACGAGCGCGCAGGCGGCGCTCGCATACGCGTCAGCCAGGTCCGCGACGAAGCCGCGCGCCTCGACGCGCGGATCCGCGCTGGGCGGCGTCTCGAGCCCGGCGCCGACGAGCGCGAGGCGCGCGTCGGGCAACTGCGCCCACACCAGCGGCAGCACCTGATCGAGCAGGAAGCGCAGGCCGCCCTGGTTGGGCTCGTAGTTGAAGTTCGCCACGAACAGCGCCCGCTGCTCTCCCTGTCGCGGCGTCACCGGCGCGATCGCCGCGACGTCGACGACGTTCGGCACATAGCGCAGCGTCGCCGACGGGCACAGCGCGCGCGCCCCCTGCAGGTCGGGCTCACTGACCATCCAGGACTCCGCCGCGCGCGCGAGCAGCCCACGCTCGAAGCGCGCCAGCGCGCGCGCCTCGCGGCCACTTGCGCCTTCGAGCTCGCCGCGGAACCCCGACTCGAGGTTGTGGGCGTTGTAGATGACCGCGTGCGTGCGTGCAAGCGAGCGCAGGGCGGCTGCGGCGATGGGTCCGTCGGCGATCACGCGCCCGCGCGCGGGTGCGGACGCAAGCGCGGACGCTTGCGCCGAGAGCTCAGAGGAAATGCCGCGCGCAAACCCCGCTGGCACCCCCGCCAGGCGCGCGCTGGCATAGGCGCCCGCGCGTCGCGCGCCGCGCGAGGGCACGGCCTCGTGCAGCGCGATCCCGGGGATCGCGCGGAACGCGGCGTCGGGCTCGGATGCGCCGAAGCGCACGTACAGGAGGTCGAGCTCGCGGTGCGCGGCCAGCGCGCGCGCGACGCCGTAGGTACGCACCGCCTGGCCGCTGCGCAGCACCGGCGTGTGCGTGGTGACGAGCAGATCCCTCACGCGCCGGCCCCCTCGGGGCGCCATCTGCACGCGCTGCGCCGGCGGGATGACGCTCGGCGCTCAGCTCGGCAGCAGGTCACTGCGCACGAACGTGAGCTTGACCACGGGCCGGCAGGCGACCGGCTCGTAGCCCGCGTCGTGCAGCTGGGCGATGATCGCGCGGGCCTGTGCGATCGAGCCGTTGTGGTGCAGCTGGGTGGCGAACACCTTGACGCCCAGCGCCCGCAGGTCGAGCGTCGGCAGCACCCCGTACTCGCCTCCCTCGATGTCGAGCTTGAGCAGGTCGATGCGCTCATCGCCGAGCTCGGCGGCAAGCGAGGGCAGCGTGCGGCCCGGCAGCTCGATGAACTCGCGCGAGTCATACAGGCCGGCCGAGGACACCGAGTGGCTGCTCTGGTCGTGTGTGATCTGCATCCGCAGCGGACCGTCGCTGGCGGCAATCGCCACCTGGCGCACCGAGAAGCTCGGCTGATCGCCGGCCTCCGCTTCGGCCTGCTCGACGTAGTCGGCGACGGCGTCGAAGGCGCGGACGGTGGTTCCATAGCGGTTGATGAGCTCCAGATCGAAACCGATGTCGCCGCCGGCGCCGACGCAATAGCATAGCCACGAGGGCTCGACCAGATCGCCGGGGATGGTCCAGCCGCCATAGGCCGTCCCGAGCTTCACCAGGCCTGGGATCTCACGCATCTCGATGCGCGGCAGCTGGTACTCGAACCAGCGCCGGCGCAGCGCGCTTCGGATCTTCGTAGGGCGCAGCTTGTTGAAGCTCGAGAACACCGGCGGAATTGTTATCAGGCCCCCCGGCCGGGTTATCTGGCTCCCGGCCGGGTTATCAGTCCCCAGATCGGTTTATCGGGCCCCCGGGCGCTCGAGCGCGGCGACCGCCGCGGCGATCTGCGCGAGGCGCTGCTCCCAGGAGTGCGCGTCGGCCGCCTGCGAGCGCTGCGCCCGGCGCTTGGGACTGTCGTCCGCGAGCGCCTGATCGAGCAGGCGGACGATGCCGTCGGCGTCGGGCGCGCTGAGCACCTCCTCGACGCCCGCGAGCGCCGGCAGCGGCGTGGCGATGACGGGCAGGCCGGCTGCAAGGTACTCGTAGACCTTCATCGGGAAGATGCTGGCGGTCAGCTCGTTGCGCGCATAGGGGATCAGGCCGGCGTCGGCGGCGCGCAGCACGTCGGGCAGCTCGCTGTAGCGGCGGGGGCCGAGCAGATGGATGTTGGGCTCGGCGGTCAGCGCCGAGATGTCGGCGTGCGGTTCGCCCGGGCCGATCGGGCCGACGAGCGCGAACGACCACGACGGCCGCCTGCGTGCGAGCTCGGCCAGCAGCTCGAGGTCGAGCTTGACCGCGACGATCGCACCGGTGAACACGATCCTGGGGGCCGGCAGCGCAGCCATCTGCGGGTCGCTGCGAGCCGGCGGGCTCAGGATCAGCGCCTGCGCGAACAGCTCGGTGTCGGCCACGTTCGGCGCGTCGAGCACGTTGGTGGAGAAGCGCCGCAGCCGCTCGGCGAGCGCCGGGGCGCTGGCCAGCACGAGGTCGGCGCGCGCGGCGAAGCGCTCCTCGGCGGCGCGGAAGCTGGCGGTGTCGATGCGCTCGTGCGCGGCGATGTCATCGACGCAGTGGTAGACGATCAGCGATGGCTGGAGCGCGTCGATCAGCACCTCCGCCTGGGGCACATATGCCCATAGGATCGGCGCGCTCAGCCCGAGCCGGCGCGCGGCGCGGCGCACGAGCGCGGGCAACAGGCGCGCGTTCAACGCACGCACCAAGCGGCTGCGATGGAACGGCAGCACCAGCGGCGAGAGCACATGCAGCCCATCCACCTCACGCGGGGGCGCGAGGCCGCGCCTGAGCCGCCGCGCGATGCGCGCGAGGTCGCGGCTCGCGAGCTGCGGCTGGCGCAGGCCGAGCGACTCGATGAACAGCACCCGGTTCTCGCGCGCCAGGCGCGACATCAGGTGATGCTGGTTGGTCCACAGCTCGGTGTCCCAGTCGGCGAAGCCGACGCACACAATGTCGCGGCCGCGCAGCGTGGGCGAGTCGGGCATCGGCGCCATGATCTCAGGCGAGCGGGCGTGTAGCCTGTTGCCGGTGCCAGCAGGAGGTCAACCGGCCGGGGCGGGCGGGTCTCCGAATCTCGAGCGGCTGCGCGAGCGCTTCGCCCGCGTGGCGGTGGTGCACGACTGGCTGACGATCCCGGGCGGCTCCGAGCAGGTGGTGCTTGAGCTGCTGGAGATGTTCCCGCAGGCGGAGCTGTTCACCTCGATCTACGACCCCGCGCCGTGGCCGGCCACGATCAAACAGCGCGTCGTGCACAGCTCGTTCCTGAACCGCATCCCCGGCGCGGCGCGCCACTACCCGAAGCTGCTGCCGCTGATGAACAGGGCGTTTCGCTCATTCGACCTGGATGGCTTCGACCTGGTGCTCTCCAGCAGCCACGCGTGCGCCAAGAACGTGCGCACGCCGGCGGGCGCGCTACACGTCTGCTACTGCCACACGCCGATGCGCTACGCCTGGGAGGAGGGCTTCCTCGACGGCGAGGAAGTCGGCCGCGCGATGCGCGTGGCGCTGCCGCCGCTGCTTGCGTGGCTGCGCCGCGTGGACCGGGCGGGCGCGGCCGGACCGGACGTGATCGTGGCCAACTCCGAGCACGTGGCCGAGCGCGTGCGCCGCTACTACGGGCGCTCCGCGGAGATCGTGCACCCGCCGGTGGACGTCGATCACTACCTGGGGCTGGAGCGCCGTGCCGCCGATCCGGGACCGGAGCGTCGTGCCGGCGATCTGGAGGCGGCAGGTGGCCCGCCGGCCGGGGAGGACTACTACTTCGCGTTCGGGCGCGTGGTGCCCTACAAGCGCGTGGACCTCGCGGTGGCGGCCTGCGCGCGCCTCGGCCGGCGCCTGAAGGTGGCCGGCGACGGCCGCGCGCTGGAGGCGGTGCGGGCGGGGACGCCGGGCGCGGGCGCGGACGGCGTCGAGTTCCTCGGCAAGGTCTCGGCGGCCGAGCGCGACCGGCTGCTGCAGGGCGCAAGCGCGCTGCTGTTCCCGGGTGAGGAGGACTTCGGGATCGTGCCCGTCGAGGCGCAGGCGGCGGGCCTGCCGGTGATCGCCTATGGCGTCGGCGGCGCCGCCGAGACGGTGCTCGACGGTCGCACCGGGGTGCTGTTCGAGGAGCAGAGCGCCGATGGGCTGGCGCGCGCGATCGAGCGCTTCGAGACGCTCGAGCTGGACGTCGCGGCGGTGCGCGAGAACGCGCGGCGTTTTGGCCGCGAGCGCTTTCGCGCGGAGATGGCCGACGTCATCGACCGCGCCTCGCGGCGAGCGGGGTAGTGTCTCGGGAGTGCAGGAGGTACTTCCGGGCGTCTTTCACTGGAGCGGGCGCCACCCCAAGATCCACACCGAGGTATCCAGCTACTGGCTGGACGAGTCGGGCGTGCTGTTCGACCCGCTGGTGCCCGAGCAGGAGGGCCTCGAGTGGTTCGCGGAGCGACCCGCGAGCCCGAGCGCGATCCTCCTTTCCAACCGCCACCACTACCGCGGATCGGCCGAGTTCGTCGAGCGCTTCGGCTGCTCGGTGCGCTGCAACAGCGCGGGCCTGCACGAGTTCTCGTCAGACCAGGAGGTGGTGGGCTTCGAGGTGGGTGACCACCTGCCGGGCGGCGTCGTGGCATGCGAGCTCGGCGCGATCTGCCCCGATGAGACCGCGCTGCTCGTGTCGGGCAGGCAGGCGCTGGTGATCGCCGACGGGGTTGTGCGCGGCGGCCCTTACGGGCAAGGCGGCCCGCTGGGCTTCGTGCCGGACTCGCTGATGGACGACCCGGCGGCGACCAAGCACGGCCTGCTGGCGGCGTGCGCGCGCCTGCTCGCGGAGGTCGACTTCGAGCACCTGCTGCTCGCACACGGCGGCCCGGTGATCGGCGACGGGCGCGAGCTGCTGCAGGAGCTCGTCGACTCGGGCGGGCGCACCGCGTTCGAGATGTAGATGCGCGCGCTCGTGACGGGGGCTAGCGGCTTCATCGGCGGCGTGCTCTGCCGGGAGCTGCTGGGGCAGGGCCACGAGGTCGTGGCGCTCGTGCGGCGCACTGGCTCAGAGCCGGCGGGCACGAGCGGGTTGCGCTGTGAGTTGAGCGACGGCCCGGGTCTCGAGGCGGCGCTGGCGAGCGCGCGTCCGGACTGCGTGTTCCACCTCGCCGCCGAGATCGCGTCCCAGCGCAGCGAGCGCAAGGTCCGCGAGGTCAACGTGGCGGGCACGCAGCGGCTCCTCGACGCCTGCATGGCGCTGGCGGGCTCCGATCCTGCGGACGGCCCGCGAATCGTGTTCGCCTCGACGGTCGTCACCGGCGACGCGCACGGTGCGCTGCTGAGCGAGGATCAGCCGCTGCCGGTGCAGACGCCATACGGGCGCTCCAAGCAGGAGGGCGAGCGCCTGGTGCTCGACTGCGGCCTGCCGCCGGTGGTGATCCGTCCCTCGCACGTCTACGGGCCGGGCGGCTGGTACGCGCAGGAGCTGATCGCGCACCTGCGCCAGCCCGGCCGCTTCGCGGTGATCGGCAGCGGCAGGAACCTGTGGGACGTGGTGCACGTGGCCGACGTGGTCGCAGCGCTGCTGCTGGCCGGCGAGCGCGCGCCCGCAGGATCGATCTATCACGTCGTCGACGACGAGCCGATCACGTTCTACGACTTCATGGCGCTGACCGCCGACGCGCTCGGCCTCGGCGCCCCGCGGCGCGTCCCCGCGGCGCTCGCGCGGCTGGTTGCAGGCCAGAACGCGGTGGCTGCGGCGGTCCGCTCGGCGCGCTCCTCTAACGCGAAGATCAAGCGCGAGCTCGAGTGGCAGCCACGGTTTGCGAGCGCGCGCGAGGGCGTGCCCGACGCGGTCGCGGGTCTGTCTCGGCGGGGCTAGCGCTCGAGCCCGAACGCGCGCTCGGCCTCGTCGGCCACATGGCGCGCGATCGCCAGCGATGAGGTGGCGGCCGGTGAGGGCGCGTTGCGCACGTGCAGCGCTCGCTCGGTGTGGGAGAAGACGAAGTCGTCGACGAGCTTGCCGTCGCGGCTGAGCGCCTGGGCGCGGATGCCGGCGAACGCTGGCTGCACGTCGCCGACCTGCAGCTCGGGCACGTAGCGGGCGGCGGCACGGACGAAGGCCGAGCGTATGGCGGCGTGGCGCAGCTCGGTGACGCCGGTCCGCCACCAGTTGGCGAGCATCCGCCAGGTGCCGGGCCAGGCAAGCGTGTCGCGCAGATCGCGGCCGTTGAGCGTCGAGAGGCTGTAGGCGTCGCGGGCGCCGACCATCAGCGCCGTCGGGCCGATCAGCACGTCGCCGTCGATGTGCTTTGTGAGGTGCACGCCGAGGAACGGCAGCGACGGGTTGGGCACGGGGTAGATCAGCGAGCGCACCAGATCGCGGCGCGCGGGTGCCAGGCGCAGATAGGCGCCGCGGAAGGGCACGATGCGCGGGTCGGGGTCGGCGCCGGCGGCGACGGCCAGCCGGTCGGCCCAGGCGCCGGCGCAGAAGACCGCGTTGCCGGCCTCGGTGGCCCCGTGCGCGTGGGCGAGGCGCAGCGAGCGCCCGGCCACGGAGACGGCCTCGACGCCGCAGTCGGTCGTGACCGTGGCGCCCGCGTCGAGCACGTCCTGCGCATAGGAGCGCGCCACCGCGGCGAAGTCGGCGATGCCCGTGTCGGGGGAGTGCAGCCCGGCGATCCCGCGCGCGTGCGGCTCGAGCGCCTCGATGCCGGCGGCGTCGATGCGCTGCAGCTCGGACACGCCGTTGGCCTTGCCGCGGCGTTCGAGCTCGTCCAGGCGCTCGAGCTCGGAGGCGTCGGTGGCGACGATCACCTTGCCGCAGCGCTCATGCGCGATGCCGCGCTGCTCGCAGTACTCATACATATCGCGCGCGCCCTCGACGCACAGGCGCGCCTTGAGCGAGCCGGGCACGTAGTAGACGCCGGCGTGGATCACGCCCGAGTTGTGGCTGGTCTGATGCGCGCCGATCTCGGCTTCGCGCTCGAGCACCGCCACCGATGCCTGCGGATTGCGCCTGATCAGCTCGCGCGCTACCGCAAGGCCCACGATTCCGCCGCCGACGACCGCGATGTCACAGCGCTCGGGCGCCTGCTGGCGCTGCTGGTCGGTGCTCGACACTGCAGGCAGGCTAGCGTGCAACCGCGCCGGGACCGCCTGGCGCGGTTGCGGCGGCCGCGTTCACCAGGCCGGCCCCATACAGGCGTTCATCGCCGCCGCCGCCCAATTTGCGGGCGGTGGCCTTCAGGCGCGCGGTGATCTGCGCCGGGGTGGGGTGGGGGCCGAGCACGCCGCTGGCGATGATCAGCGCGGCGGTCGCGGCGACGTGGGGTGTGGCCATCGAGGTGCCTTCATAGCCGCCGGGCATGCCGAACCTCGTGAAGGAGCTGCCGGTGAATGTCACCTGATAGATGTCGTGGCCGGGCGGCGCTTCGGGATGGCAGTTGGGGTCGCCTGGGAGGTTCGCGTCGGCGCCGCCGCCGGGCGCCACGAGCGTCAGGCCGGCGCCGTCGTTGGAGTAGTCGGCCAGGCAGCCGTGTTCGGTGGTCGCGCCGACCGACACGACGTAAGGGGCCTTCGCCGGGTAGGCGATCGCGGCGTGGCCCTCGTTGCCGGCGGCAGCGACCACGAGCACGTTGTGGCGGTGGGCGTAGTTGAGCGCTTTGATCAGCTCGGGGATGTCTGAGGCGGTCACGCCGGGGGAGAACTCGAGGCTGAGGTTGATCACCTGGGCGTGGTGTTTGACCGCGAACAGCACGCCTTCGGCGATCGTCGAGGCTTCGCCTTCGCCCTGGCTGTCGAGCACGCGCACGGGCATGATGTGCGCCGCGAACGCCAGGCCGGTGAGGCCGTAGTGGTTGTTGGTGGCCTCGGCGATCGTCGAGGCGACGAACGTGCCGTGGCCGTTGCGGTCGTTGGGGTAGGGGTTCTTGGCGACGAAGTCATAGCCTTTGACGAACGTGTAGCGGCCGAAGTCAGGAGAGCGCCGGAACGGGCCGCGGTTGGCATAGGCAACGCCGGTGTCGAGCACCGCGACCGTCACCCCCTCGCCGCCGGGCGCGCCGTCGGCGGCCACGTTGGCCCAGGCTTCGGGGGCGTCGACGCCGAATTCCCCGACGAAGTTCCACTGCAGTTCCTGCCAGTCCCCAGGCTGATGGCCGCTGCCTTCGTCGTTGGGGATCAGCCCGCCGGCGACATGCGCGCGGTAGTCGGGCACCGCCCAGGCAACGCCGGGCTGCGCGCGCAGGCGATGAAGCGCGCCGGCGACGCTGACGCCCGCTGCGAGGTGCAGCGTCCTCGTCTGCACGCTCGCGGAGGCCTGTTCGTCGGAGGCGCTGAGGCTGGCTGCACGCGCGCCGGTAGGGGCATACCCGACGATTACCTCGTTCGGCGCGTATGGGGCGGGCGTGCTTTCCGCGGCCGCGGCCGCTCCAGGCAAGGCTGCGGCCGGCAGCGCACACAGGAGCAGCGGGATCGAGAGCCTCGTTGCGGCGCGGCGCAGCAGCGGGCGGGCGGTTGGGAAGGACATCGGTTTGGGTAATGATGATGCGCTGGCGCTGCGGTGGCGGAGGCGGAGGCACTGTCGCAGAAGCCGCGGGCGATGCGATGAGCGGACGATTCTTCCCACGCGACGACTACTTCATGCGCCTGGCGCTGCGCGAGGCCGAACGTGCATTGGAACACGACGACGTGCCGATCGGCGCGGTGCTGGTGCGCAACGGCGAGCTTGTCGCCGGCGCGCACAACGAACGCGAGCTGCGCCAGGACCCGACTGCGCACGCCGAGATCATCGCGCTGCGCGAGGCCGCGCGTCTCGCCGGCAGTTGGCGGCTGCTCGACGCGGTCCTGTACGTAACGCTCGAGCCGTGCGCGATGTGCGCGGGCGCGGTCGTGCTGGCGCGGCTGCCGCGGGTGGTGTATGGCGCAAGCGACCCCAAGGCGGGGGCATGCGGGAGCGTGCTCGACGTGCTCGGGGAGCCGCGACTGAACCATCGGCCCGAGGTCGCCGGCGGGCTGCTGGGGGAGGAGTGCGGCGGGCTGCTCAGCGAGTTCTTTGCCTCGCGACGGTAGGGGCGGGCCGCTACGCGGGAGGGGGCGTGTGGCAACGCGCCGACGCCCGACGACCATCTAGCATTGTGGGCGTTGCCCTGGAGGGGTGGCAGAGCGGTTGAATGCGGCGGTCTCGAAAACCGTTGTGCGTCTTATTGGCGTACCGGGAGTTCGAATCTCCCCCCCTCCGTTTTCGCGTATCGACGGTCAGGTCGTCGTTAGGAGAGCCACGATGTCCGTGTGCTGCACCGTAGGCACGGGGGTCGCCCCGCGTCGCGCCGGGGCCGTGGCCAGGAGAGGCTGCTGCCTCCAGAGCACGATGCTCGCACCGCCTAGGAACACGACCTCGTTGAGCACTGGCTCCAGCGCCTGGGCGGCACGCTCGAGAAGCTCAACACTCATGCCGCAGTCGCGGATCCCAGACGCGCCCGCAACAGGTCCGCGGCGATGCCGCACACGCGCGCATCGCCGACCCGGATTCCGTCCGTCAGCGTCAAGAGTTCCGTAAGCGCTGGATCACGGCGCGAGATCTCCGGCGCGGAGTCATAAAGCGGCTCGAGCGCGATCCCACGGACGCTCCCCATCGGGTCCGGCCAGACCGGTGGCAGCTCGCCAGAATCGGCCAGCTTGTTCCGCAACGGAGGCGCCGCCCACGCCGTCGGGACCCCACGGGTCTCACCGCCCAGCACCGGCGGAAACATGTACTTAACCGCGTGGACCAAGAGCTCCTCGGCGCGCCCCACGTTCACGCGGCGGCGCCTGTCCTCGAGCAGTCCTGCTTGCTCGAGACGCACGAGCGAGCGCTGAATCACGCTACGCGGAATTGCGATCTCGGCCTCGAGTGAGCGAACGGTCCAGGCAGACGAACCAGCCATCGATCTGACCAGGGCGGCCGTTCGCCGCGCGCGTCCTGCTGACGCCGAGGATGTTGGCCAGATGCTCTACGACTTCAACCGCGAGTACGGCGATCCCACTCCCGATCCGCCGTGGCTCGCCAGCCGTATCCGTCGATTGCTCGCGGAGGGCAGCACGGCTGTGTTGCTCGTCGGGGCAGGGCCGGACGGCGTGGCGGTGCTGCGCTTCCGATCTGCGATCTGGAGCGATGCGCTCGAGTGCTACCTAGCCGAGCTCTACGTCAGGCCTGCCATGAGGGGCCAAGGACAGGGACGTGCTTTGCTCGCAGCAGCGCTCGATTATGCGCGCTCCGAGGGCGCCAACTACATGGACCTTGGCACCGGAGACAACGATGTCGTGGCCCGCAGGCTCTATGAGAGCTTCGGCTTCAGCAATCGCGAAGGAAAGCCAGACGGCCCGATCAACTACTACTACGAGCGCGAGCTATAGGCGGCCGCGATCGCCTCGTCGTCAGCGCTTCACAAGCCGAACTGCTCCCTGTAGGCGTCTGGAACCAGCTCCTCGAACTCACGATGACGTTCGATGAATGCTTTGACGAACGGACAGAACGGCAGCACTGCGAGACCACGTCTGCGGGCGTCTTCCAGGGCAAAGCGGATCAGCCGATCAGCGAGTCCGCGACCTTGGAAGCGCTCGTCAACTTCGGAGTGGACGAACGCGATCAGGCCGGGGCGTGTCGCATAGGCGGTGAAGCCGACCACCTCACCGTCGATCGAGATCTCGTAGCGCTCACGCTCAGGCGCGTCAGCCACCTCGATCCGTTCCGCCACAGCCATGCCCGCAACATTAGAACGCAAACGAGCGGCGGATAGCTACGAGATACGGTGTGCGAGCTGGGTGCGTGACTTCACGTCGAGCTTGCGAAATGCCTTGCGTAGGTGGTACTCGACGGTGCTCTGGGTGATGAACAGCTGGGTCGCTATCTCTCGGTTCGTCGATCCCTTCGCGGCAAGGCGCGCGACCTGCTCCTCCTGCGGGGTGAGCTGGTCGAGCGTATCCACGGTCCGTTTGCGAGCGCGCTCGCCGGTTGCCAGCAGCTCCCGTTCGGCGCGCCCAGCAAACGCCTCGGTGCCCATACTTGTGAACATGCCTAGGGCAGTGCGCAGTTGCTCTCGGGCGTCGAGGCGACGGCGCTCGCGTCGTAGCCACTCCCCGTAGAGGAGGTGGGTCCGGGCGAGCTCGAGCCGCACCCGAGTGCGGGCGAGGTGCGTGATCGACTCGCGGTACAAGCTGTCGGCGATCTCGCCCTCGCTCGTCAGCGCGCGCACACGCGCCTCGATTCCGCTCGCCCAGTCCGAGGAGATCACGCTTGTGCGCTCAGAGAGCCAATCCAGTGCGGCCTCTAGCAGCGCTCGATCGGCAGTCCGCGATGCCGCTTCGGCCAGCTCGGGCACCAGCAGCGAGCCGTATCCGACCGGATCGGGCTGGAATGCTTCCCAGGCGACATCGCGTGCGGCCTCGTGCCGGCCGAGGCCGTTGTAGAGCACGGCTCTCGCGTAGTTGTTCGACGTCCATCGCCGTGCGGTCGCCTCTTCGGAGGTGGCTTGAATCAGCTCCGACGCCCGCGGCTCGTGGCCGCGCCAAGCAGCGAGGATCATCGGAGCGTTCACCGGGGCTGGATTTCCTGTCGCCTCAGCAAGCGAGCGCGTTTCGTCGATCGTCAGCGTGGCCGCGGTCAAGTCGCCGGCGAGCATGTGGCTGCGGGCCAGGAAACTGAGCGCGAACTGCAGGTGCACGAGTGCGCCCGCGTCGCGGGCGACCTGTACTTGGCGAGCGGCGAGGCGATGCAGGGCGTCGTCGTCCCACATCTCCAGAGCAACGATGTTGCCGTTCCTGCTGCTGGAGAGCGAGAGTCGGCGGCCGACGTCCTCGTTGGAGACTTCCATCGCGAGCTGGAGATCGAGAGCCCGAGCGAGTACCGGCGCCGCGGCTGCGTACCCCTCGGTCAAGCGAGTTGCGAACGCGTCGAGCAGCACGTCAACCGTCCGAGGCGGGGCGGTACCGATCGTCGCTGCCCGTGCGGTCTTTGCGACCGCTAGCGCACCGCCGAGGACTTCAACATCGCTCGACATGGCGCCCGCGAGCGCCTCGAGGTATGTCTCGCGGGCCATTTCGGGGTCGAGCGGCTCGAGGCGTCTCGCCGCGCTTAGAAACGCGCGGCCAGCTTCGCTGCCGCGCCGCTGCTCCAGCGCGATCTGTCCTCGCAACAACTCGACACGCGCTCTTCCCATCTCGTCGAGCAGTCCATCCTCGACGCCTGCCAGTAGCCCGAGCGCAGCCTCCAGGGCGCCGGCATCACGGTTGGCGCCAGCGGCCGCGAGCAGGCGCTGCGCACGGTGCAAAGGCTCGGGTGTGAGGGCGGCGGCGCGCTCGAGAAAAACGGCGACGGCTGCCATTCCGCCGCGCGCCTGTGCCCGTCCAGCAGACCGCTCGAGCTCTTCGGCGATGTCCTCGTCGGGCATCCATGTCGCCTGCGCCCGGTGCCAAGCCCGGCGATCCGGATCGACCTGGAGATCGGTCGCCTCCGCCAGAGCTCGGTGGACAGCGCGGCGCTCCGTCAGGCCGGCTGCTCGATAGACAGCCGAGCGAACCAATGGATGACGGAAAACCACGCGGACACCAAACTCCAACAGAGATTCCGCTTCGACGGTCTCCGCGATGGACTCGGGGATCTCGAGCTGCTGCGCTGCCCGCCACACGATCGCCGGATCGCCCGTTGGATCGGCCGCCGCGATCAGCAGCAAGCGACGCGCATCACCTGGAAGCCTGGCCAGTCGCCGTGTGAAGCTCTCCTCGATGCTCGCGGACAAGGGCACCGCCGGGGGCAATCCGAACCCACCTGCGAGCTGTATCGGCGTCAGCCCGCGCGGCAGCTCCAACAGCGCAAGCGGGTTGCCGTGCGTCTCCAGAACGATTCGATCCAGCACGTGCTCATCAAGGCGAGCGGGCAGGACTGACTCCAACAGCGTTCGCGCATCACGATGCCCGAGGGGCTCAACGCGAAGCTCCGGCAACCCCGCAAGCCCGCTGCCCAGTTCGCGGGCTGCGAACACCAGCGCGATCTTCTCCGCCACCAGTCGGCGGGCAACGAACGCGAGCGCCCGCGCTGATGCACGATCGAGCCACTGCGCGTCATCGACGACACAAAGGAGCGGCCGCTCCTGCGAAGCCTCAGACAGCAGGCCGAGCGCCGCCAGTCCGACCAGGAACGGATTCGGACTCTGCCCGGCGCTCAGCCCGAAGGCGACGTCAAGCGCATCGCGCTGAGGATCCGGCAGACCCACCGACAGCTCGAGGACCGGCGAGCAAAGCTGTTGAAGCGCCGAGAACGGGAGCTCCATCTCTCCCTCGACCCCAACGGTCTGTAGGACCCGCGCCTGCTGTCCTTCCTCGACCGTCCAGTCGAGCAGAGCGGTCTTGCCGACGCCCGGCTCCCCATGCACGACCAAGACGCCACCATCGCCGCCGCGGGCAGCGCCCAGCAGGCGGCTGAGCACCTCGCGCTCGCGTCGGCGGCCGAGCAGTTGGGCTCCTGGCGGCCTCGTGGGCGTCAGATCGTGTGGCGGCGAACCCATTACGGCGAAACAGCATGCCTCAAGACGATGCCTCGGGGCACGGACTCGGGTCGCTGACTAAGGAAATCAAGGATTCGATCGCCGGCTCATCGCTTCACGATCGTGTCCGTGAAAACACCGGATACGACAACCGAGGCCCACGCCAACACCCGCCCTGGCAGCGCCGAGGGCTTGCCAGACTACGCGCCGATCCCTCGGCCGGCGCTCGGACCCGCTCTCAACGAGCAGGGCTACTACGTCGGGCGTGTCGAGCAGAACCTCTATTGGGTCACTGACGGCACCTACCAGTCAGCGTTCCTGACCACAAAGGACGGTGTCGTTCTGCTCGACGCGCCGCCAACGATCGGCCACAACATCCAGCGCGCGGTGGACGAGATCGCCGCCGCCAACGGCGTCAGTAACAAGGTCACCCACCTCGTCTACTCCCACCACCACGCCGACCACGCCGGTGCGTCATCGCTGTTCGACAAAAGCGTCGCGCGCATCGGGCACGAGGAGACTCGCAAGCTCCTTCTGCGGGACGACGACCCCGCAAGGCCCGCACCGGAGGAGACCTTCCAGGATCGACACACTCTCGAAATCGGAGGCGAGCGCATCGAGCTGGCCTGGCACGGCACCAACCACTCGCCGGACAACATCTTCATCCACCTACCCGACCACGACGCGCTGATGCTCGTCGACATCGTCAATCCGGGCTGGGCGCCGGTGTACCAGAGCAACCTCACCGAGGACGTGCAGGGCTACATCGCGGCACCCGGCACAGCACTTACCTATCCGTGGAAGCACTTCATCGGTGGGCACATGGGCCGGCTCGGCACGCGGGAGGACATCGCGGTGCACCAGCAGTACATGGCCGACATCGTCGACCATTCGAGGAAGGCCCTCGACACCGTCGACCCGACGCCGTACTTCATCAAGTACGGCGAGAACGCCTGGGCGGGGGTCAGGGGCTACCTCGACGCGATCACCGCCGCCGCTGCGACGCCCGTGATCGAGAGGTACACCGGCGTGCTGGCGTCGGCCGACGTGTTCACCGCGAGCACGACGTTCCACGTCATGCAGTCACTACGTCTCGACCTGGGCTACGGCTCGCAGGTTCACCCCTGATCTCGAGCTGGAGGGCCGAGAGCCGAATAGCCACCGTCGCGGATGGCGACTCGCATACCTGAAAACGAGCCACAAGAAGGAGATAGATGATGAACAGGGAGCTAGGAGTCTGGACATACGAAGACTGCGCGCTTGTGCTGATCGACTTCCAGAAGGAGATGTTCGAGGTCATTCGCTCGGAAACCGACGCAGACCTGGTCGAGCTGAACGTGAGGCTGCTGGCGAAGACCGCCAAGGCTCTCGACATGCCGATCGTGCTGTCAACCGTAGGGGTGGGGTTCGGACTCAACGGCCCGACGCTTCCCTCGATCCTGTCTGAGTTGGAGGGCATCGAGCCACTCGACCGGTCGTCGATGAACGCATTCGAGGACCACGCTTTCAGTGCCGCGGTGAAGGCGACCGGGCGCAAGCGCCTGATCATCGCCGGGCTCCACACCGAGATCTGCCTCACGTTCGCGACGGTCCAGGCGCTGAAGGACGGCTATGACGCGATGTTCGTCACCGACGCTGTCGGCGGTCGATCCCAGATCGCGCACCGCACCGGGATCGAGAGGCTGTCACACGCCGGCGCCGTGTCGACTACGGCACTTGCCGTCAACACCGAGCTCTTCCGTGACTGGGCGACGCCTGCCGCCGGCCCCGCCCTCGATGTCATCCACTGGTATTTCAGGGAGGTCCCGAAGCTCACGGCCGCTGTCGGTGTAGCGGACGCGGAGAAGCAGGCCGCAGCGGCCGCCCTACAGGGAGCAACGTGATGTCAAGACGGCTATCCACACATCGATCTGGAGGAGGAACAAATGGCTAGTGCACCGGTCCGTGATCAGCTCGGAGACCACCTGATCACTCCGTTGAACGCGGCACTCGTGTTGATTGACTACCAGCCGTCTCAGTTCGGGACCGTGCGTTCGATGGACACGGACCTTCTGCGCAAGAACGTCATCTCGACCGTCAGGACTGCCAGGACGTTCGGATTGCCGATCGTCCACTCGACCGTCAACGTCGCATCAGGCCAGCAGCAGCCGACTGTTCCCGAGCTGGCGGAACTGCTCGAGGAGGACCCGCCAATCGACCGCACCAGCGTCAACTCGTGGGAGGACACCGACTTCGTGGCTGCCGTGCATGCCACCGGCCGGCGCAAGCTCATCTTCTGTGCGCTCTGGACAGAGGTCTGCATGGCGTTCGCGGCGCTCGACGCGCTGAAGGAGGGCTACGACGTCTATCCCGTCGTCGATGCGATCGGCGGCACATCGGTGGAGGCGCACCGCGCCGGCGTCGAACGTGTCGTCCAGGCCGGGGGCGTCCCGATCGGCTGGGTCTCGCTCGCGTGCGAGCTGCAGCGCGACTGGAACCGGGCGGAGACGGTGCCGGAGGTCGTCGAGATCGTGCTGACCGAGAGACTGCTAAAGGAATGACGCCAAACGCTGGGCAGGATCGTCCCGTCTTTGGCTGGTATGAGCTGGTTGTTCGAACCGGAGGGAGATGCGTTACAGCGCGCGTGACAGCGACGGGTTCGCCATCACCGCCAAGCGGCTCGATGCGCTCCCTCACGCGCGTCTGACGGCTGAGGCCGCGGCGACCGCCCTCACAGCTCAAGCTGAGCTTGCCGCGACACCTGGGATCTCACATCGCGTGAAGCCCGTCGATCTTCTGATCGCCTCAATCGCACCCCGCGGCGACATCGGCTGACTGCCCGATTACGCGCGATCGCGGGCCAGTGCCTGTTGATTCGCGGTCATGTCCGAGAGTCGCATGGGATCTGGCCGCTGCGAGCCGAAGGTGGCTGTGCCTGCGAGACCGGTGGGAGCCGCCTGAAAGCGACGGTCGCCTGGCGATGCTGCTTGCTGATCTGCTGACCCTCAGGCAACTGAACCTGCCGGTCAAGCTCGTACTTGGCGCGGCGCGTATGCTCCTGATAAGCCGATCGCAGTAGCCCGATGATGCTTCTGATCCATGCCTCCGTGCCACTCGCAACGGCCCGCGAAGTCGTGCCGGCGCGGGCGCAGATGGCGAGCACGCTCGGCTTTCACATCATCCTCGCGTGCTTCGGGATCGCGTTCCCGACGATCGTGCTCGCCGCGGAGTACATCGGCCTGAAGCGCTCTGACGAGGTAGCGATGACGCTCGCGCGACGCTGGTCGCAGGCGCTCGGCGTGCTCGTCGCGGTCGGCGCGGTCACCGGGACGGTGCTGTCGTTCGAGATGGGGCTGTTGTGGCCAGGCCTGATGCGCAAATACGGGCCGGTGATCGGTCTGCCGTTCAGCGTGGAGGGGATCTTCTTCTTCCTGGAGGCGATCTTCACCGGCATCTACCTCTACGGCTGGCGACGATTGAGCGGCTGGGCGCACTTCTGGTCGGGCATCCCCGTCGCCGTCAGCGGCATCTTCGGCGCGCTGTCGGTTATGGCGGCCAACTCGTGGATGAACCAACCCGGTGGCTTCACAATAAAGGCCGGGCGCGTCGTCTCTGTGGAACCGCTGAACGTGTTCTTCAACCGCGCCGCCGCGTACGAGATGCCGCATATGCTGCTCGCCGCCTACCTCGTCGCCGGGTTTGGCGTCGCGTCGGTGTACGCGGTCGGGTTCTTGCGCGGGCGACGCGACCGCTACCACCGCCTCGGGTTCGCGATCCCGTTCGTGCTCGCGGCGGCACTCACGCCAGTTGAGTTCCTCGTCGGGGACACCGCCGCCCGCGCGATCGCCTCAGACCAGCCGGTCAAGTTCGCGGCGATGGAGTACGTCACCCACACCACCCGCGACGCGCCGGAGTACCTCGGCGGCGTCTACGCGAACGGGCACGTGTATGGCGGGCTTCGGATCCCAGACCTCGACTCCCTACTCGTCGGGTTCAGCACCCACACGAAGGTCACCGGCCTTGACTCCGTGCCGGCCGCCGACCGGCCGCCGGTGACGTGGCTGATCCATCTCGCCTTCGACGTGATGGCGGGCCTTGGGTCCCTGTCGGTGATCCCGCTGCTGTGGCTGCTCCTGGCCTGGTGGCGACGGCGCGCGCTGCCCAGACACCGATGGTTCTGGCTGCTCGCCGCGGGCGCCGGACCAGGGGCGCTCGTGGCGATGGAGGCCGGCTGGATCGTCACCGAGGTCGGACGCCAGCCTTGGGTCGTCTACAAGCTGATGACGACCGCGCAGGCCGCGACCACCAACCAGGGGGTGATCGCGAGCCTCAGCGCCGTGATCGTGCTCTACGCCGTGCTCGGGGTCGCGACGATCCTGATCCTGCGGCTGCTCGCGCGCCACTGGCGCGCCGGCGAGGAACAAGACAGCGCAGTGCCCTACGGGCCACCCAGCACCCACGCGACGGCGCTCGGCGGGGAGGCAGCGTGATCAGCGAAGTCGTCGCAGCGATCCTGATCACCGTCCTGGCGATCTACGCGATCTTCGCGGGAGCGGATTTCGGCGGCGGCCTGTGGGACCTACTCGCCGGCGGCGATCATCGCGGCCGCCCCGTACGGCAGCTGATCGACGAGACGATCACACCCGTATGGGAGGCCAACCACGTCTGGTTGATCTTCGCTCTCGTAATCCTCTGGACCGCCTTCCCGGTCGCCTTCGCGGCTGTGATGACCATCGCCGCGCTCCCACTCTGGCTGGCGGCACTGGGGATAGTGCTCCGGGGCGCGGGCTTTGCCTTCCGCAAGGAGGTGCAAGGACTGCGCTGGGAACGTCTGCTCGGCGCCATCTTCGCCTTCTCCTCGCTGCTGACGCCGTTCTTCATGGGGACCGTCGTCGGTTGCGTTGCCGCCGGCAAGGTCACGCTCGGCGGCCAGCACTCAACGCTCGCCGCGTGGACGAGCCCCACATCGCTACTCACCGGCGCGCTGTTCGTCGCCGTCTGCGGCTACATGGCCGCGATCTTCCTGATCGGCGAGGCAGCCAGCCGCGGGGACCATCGAAACAAGCGCTACTTCAAACGCCGCGCGACGCTCGCCAGCGTGCTCGCCGGTGCGCTATCGCTTGCCACCCTCGCAGAGCTCCACCACTCCAACCACGCGCTCTACCACGGGCTCACCGGCCGCGCGCTACCACTGCTCATCCTAGGCACAGCCTGCGGGCTCGTCGCCCTCGCGCTGCTCACCCTGGGTCGATCGACCGCGTTGCGCGCGCTCTCCGGGATCGGCGTAGCAGCGGTCGTATGGGGATGGGGCGTCGGGCAATACCCGACGCTACTCCCCGGAACCGGCTTGACGCTCGCGAACGGCTCGGCGCCGCACGCCACACTCGTGATGATCGTCGCCGTATTCGCCGCCGCCGGACTGCTAGTCGTGCCCGGGTTCGTCCTGCTCTTCTGGCTGCACGGACGCCAGATGCTCACGCCGGCGCCGATGCAACACGCCGAGCAGCCGAGAACCTGACAACGCGCACTCATGGCCCTCTCATCGGCCTGCGCGAAGACGGCGCTATTTGCTGCGTTTGGGTCGTTCGCGATGCTGGTGATGACCGACTTTCACGGTCCGATGCTCAACCGCCTGCGCAACCAGGCCACGCTCGTGGTCGCGTGCTGCGCGTTGATCTGCCTCGGCACGTTTGTCTCCCAGACTGCCTGGCTTGCGGCGGCAACGATGGCAGTCGCATCAGCGCGTGCCGAATGTCGGCCCATGTACGCGGCCGGGGAGGTTACCCAGTTCGCGATCGAGCACGGGCAGGCTCGCCTCACAGCAGGCGGACGCCGCGGCGGAATCGATCGCCGCGCTGGCCGGGGCAGCTGTCACGCCGAAGCCATTTCACCCCGTGATACGCGGCATGCTCTTGACCGGCGAGGATCCGCTCTATTGGGCGCACGCTGAGAACATGTTCAGGTACCGTGCCGCTTGGCGGAGATCGTTTGCTCATCAGGACGACGATGAGGAGTTGCCATGAATAAGCCGGTGTTGTTCTGCTACGACGGATCAGACGGCTCGAGGTCAGCGCTGCGCGCCTCTGCCGAGCTCGTAACGCACCCTGCCGATGCCGTAGTGCTCGCTGTGTGGATGCCGGCAGTGGTCAGCCTAGTCCGAGCAGGCTCGTTTCTGACTGACGTACCCAACGAGGGCGAGATAGACGAGCAAGAGGCCGCCTCCGCGAAACGGATCGCTGAGGAGGGTGCCGCGGGCGCCCGCGGGCGCGGCTACGACGCCTCGGCACGAATCGCGCGAGCCGACGTCTCAGTCGTCGGGACGATCGGCGAGATCGCTGAGGAGATCGACGCTGGACTGATTGTCTGCGGCCAGCGGGGACGCGGCGCGATCCGCAGCACCCTACTCGGCAGCGTCTCGCATGGCCTCTCGGCGCACGCGCAACGGCCGGTGCTGATCGTTCCTAACCACGCTGGATGACGCCGAAGTGGCAGCAGGGTCCGGTGACCAAGATGGCGGTCGCTGGCGCCGGCGCTTTCGACGCGATTGTTGCTCCGTGATCTACGGCCTTCTTCGGTGGCGAGGAACTGCTCTTGCGCTTTGACGGAAGAATGAGCAGTGCCAGCAGCAGCCCCAGGGCGAAGATTCCAGCGGCCCAGGAGAACGCGGTGGTGTAGCCGTGGATTGCTGCCGCGTTGATGACTCCGGGCGTCCCCGCGTGGCTGGAGGCGTAAGCGGTTGTGGCGCTGGCGAAGATCGTGCTCAACAGCGCGGTGCCAACCGAGCCGCCTACCTGCTGGGAGGTGTTGACCATCGCGGAGGCGACGCCGGCCTCGGAGCTGTCGATGCCGAGTGTGGCGGTGCTGAACGCGGGTGCGAAGATGCAGCCCATCCCGAGGCCAACGATGAGCAAAGCAGGCAGCACATGGCTCGAATAGCTCGCGCCGGGGGAGAGACGGGTGAGCAGCAGCATCCCGATCACCCCGAGCGCCATCCCGACGGCAATCAGCGGCTTTGCGCCGGTGCGGTAGAGCACCTTGGTCTGCACCGTCGTGGAGGTGACGACGAGCACGGCGGTCAGCGGCAGGAACGAGAAGCCGGTCTTCACTGGAGAGAAACCGAGATTCTGTTGCAGGTAATAGGTCAAGAAGAGGAACACCGCGAAGATCCCGGCGCCCGCCAGCAGGATCGACAGGTAGGCGCCGCCGCGGGCGCCGTCGCGCACGATGTGTAGCGGGAGAAGGGGATCCTTCCTGCGGCTCTCGACTGCCACGAACACGGCGAGCAGCACCACGCTGGCGGCGAGCGCGGCGATCGTCAGCGGCGTTGTCCACGAGTGCGTCTCGGCATTGGAGAACCCGTAGACCAGCGCAAACAGCCCCCCGCAGGCGAGTAGGGCACCTGGGATGTCGATACGCGGGCGTCCCTCGGGGGCATGGTTCTGCAAGAGCCTCAGCGCTACTAGTGTTGTGTCTCGGTTTTAGGTGGTGATTGTTGTGAGGGTGGCGCGGCCGCGGGCTACCTTGGCGAGGATTTGCTCGGCGGTGGCTGTCCATAGGAATGGCTCGGGGTTCTCGTTGTTGG